>Ga0302314_10002985_pt1 | contig 31345 bp, 23 predicted proteins | sample III_Palsa_N2_3_FD_200533 | JGI IMG/M metagenome (GOLD analysis project Ga0302314, IMG submission 200533) | Peat permafrost microbial communities from Stordalen Mire near Abisko, Sweden - III_Palsa_N2_3 | ecosystem: Environmental > Terrestrial > Soil > Palsa > Peat permafrost | place: Sweden... | reverse complement strand
CGCGTCGATGTCGTGCTTCGCCCGCGTCAACGAGTTCGGTTTCATCGAGACCCCTTACCGCAAGGTGGTCAACGGCAAGGTGACCCCGCAGGTCGATTACCTCGCCGCCGACCAGGAAGAGAACTTCATCGTCTCGATGGCGAATTCGCCGATCGACGAGAAGGGCAATTACCTGGAGAAGAAGGTCTCGGTCCGCTTCAAGGGCGAGTTCCTCGAAGTCGAGCCCGAGCGCGTCAATTACATGGACGTCTCGCCGAAGCAGCTCGTCTCCGTGGCCGCCTCGCTGATTCCGTTCCTCGAGCACGATGACGCGAACCGCGCGTTGATGGGCTCGAACATGCAGCGCCAGGGCGTCCCCCTGATCGTGACCGATTCCCCCGTGGTCGGCACCGGCATGGAGGGCAAGGTTGCCCGCGACACCCAGGCGGTGATCGTTTCCGATATCTCCGGCAAGATCGCCTCGGTGACCGCCAACCGGATCATCGTCACCACCGACGGCGAGTTCGTCGAGGGCGGCAAGAAGAAGGCCAAGCACGATCCCGAGAACGGGGTCTGCATCTACGACCTCCGCAAGTTCATGCGCTCGAACGCGGGCACCTGCGTCAACCAGAAGCCGATCGTCCATCGCGGCGACAAGGTCGCCAAGGGGCAGGTCCTGGCCGACGGTCCCTGCACCGACAAGGGCGAGCTGGCCCTGGGCCGCAACGTCCTGGTCGCCTTCATGCCTTGGAACGGCTATAACTTCGAGGACGCGATCCTGATCTCCGAGAAGGTGGTCAAGGAAGACGGCTACACCTCGATCCACATCGACGAATTCGAGATCAGCGCCCGCGACACCAAGCTCGGGCCCGAGGAAATCACCCGGGATATCCCGAACGTCGGCGACGAGGCGCTCAAGAACCTCGGACCCGACGGCGTGATCCGGATCGGCGCCGAGGTCAAACCCGGCGACATCCTGGTCGGCAAGATCACCCCGAAGAGCGAGACCGAGCTGGCTCCGGAAGAGCGGCTCCTCCGCGCCATCTTCGGCGACAAGGCGGCCGACGTGAAGGATTCGTCCCTCCGCGTCCCCTCCGGCACCTACGGCATCGTGATGGATATCAAGGTGACCAGCGGCAACCTCGCCGTCGCCCGTCAGAAGATGACGCCGACCGAGGCCAAGCAGAAGTCGAAGGAGATCGAGACCCGCTACACCGGCAAGGAATCCGAGCTGTTGGAAGAGCTCACCCAGGCCCTGTCGAACATCCTCCTCAACGAGAAGATCCCCCTCGATGTGGTCAACGCCGAGACCGGCGAGATCATCATCCCCGCCAACCGCAAGATCACCAAGACCCTGCTCCGCAAGCTGGCCTCCGTCTACGATCACATCGAGATCGATCCCAGCCCGATCCGGATCAAGATCATGGAGATCATCCAGAGCTTCGAGAGCAAGTTCGAGCAGCTCAAGAACGACAAGGACCTCGAGCTCGATCAGGTCGAGAGCGGCGACGACGTCGATCCCGGCATCATCAAGCAGGTCAAGGTCTACGTCGCCAGCAAGCGTAAGATCAGCGTCGGCGACAAGATGGCAGGCCGCCACGGAAACAAGGGCGTCGTCGCCCGGATCGTTCCGGAAGAGGACATGCCGTTCCTTCCCGACGGCACCCCGGTCGAGATCGTCCTCAATCCGCTGGGCGTTCCGTCCCGTATGAACGTCGGGCAGGTCCTGGAGACCCACCTCGGCATCGCGGCGCGCGCGCTCGGCTTCAAGGTGGCGACTCCGGTCTTCGACGGCATCAAGGAGAAGCAGATCCGCGCCTACCTCAAGGAGGCCAACATGGACGAGGACGGCAAGTCCTACCTCTATGACGGCCGCAGCGGCGAACGCTTCGACCAGCGGGTGGTCGTCGGCATCATCTACATGCTGAAGCTCGGCCACATGGTCGCGGACAAGATCCACGCCCGCGCCGTCGGGCCCTATTCCCTCGTCACCCAGCAGCCGCTGGGCGGCAAGGCGCAATACGGCGGACAGCGCTTCGGCGAAATGGAAGTCTGGGCCATGGAGGCCTATGGCGCCGCCTACACCCTGCAGGAGTTGCTGACCGTGAAGTCGGACGACGTCACCGGCCGCACCCGGATCTACGAGAGCATCGTCAAAGGCGATAACACTCTCGAAGCCGGCACGCCCGAGTCGTTCAACGTCCTCATCAAGGAAATGCAGAGTCTCTGCCTCGACATCAAGGTCGGCGCCCGTTCGGCGCAGCCCGGTGCCGGAGAAGAGCCGCCGCGCCCCCCCAGCATCCTCGACGAGCAAGCCGCTTAAAAAGCCAAAGCCCGAACAAGGAATTGGTAGTTTTTTTAAATTAGTCCCAAGACGCGATAAAACAGGAGTTCACAAGACATGAGCAAAGAAACCGTAGCAGCACGCGAAGTGTTAGGTTTGGAACGGTCGATCGGCTTCGACCAGGTCGGCATCTCGATCGCCTCCCCGGAGACGATCAGCGCCTGGAGCCGTGGGGAAGTCAAAAACCCGGAAACGATCAACTACCGGACCTTCAAGCCCGAAAAGGGCGGTCTCTTCTGCGAACGGATCTTCGGACCGACCAAAGACTACGAGTGCTCCTGCGGCAAGTACAAGCGAATCAAGTATAAGGGCGTCATCTGCGACCGTTGCGGCGTCGAGGTTACCCTGGTCCGTGTCCGCCGCGAGCGGATGGGCCACATCGAACTGGCGGTTCCTGTCTCCCACATCTGGTTCTTCAAGTGCATGCCGAGCCGCCTCGGCTTGGTCATGGACATGACCGCCCGCGAACTCGAGCGGGTGATCTACTATGAGGATTACCTCGTCGTCGATCCCGGCACCACTCCCCTCGAACCCAAGCAGCTCCTCAGCGAGCAGCAGTATCGCGAGGCGCTCCAGCAGTACGGCGACGGTTCCTTCAACGCCAAGATGGGCGCCGAAGCGATCCGCGATGTGCTCAAGAGCATCCAGCTCGAGAACGTGGTGGTCGAGTTGACCGAATCGCTCGGCACCACCAAGAGCAAGCAGACCCGCAAAAAGCTGGCCAAGCGGCTCAAGCTCCTCCAGGGCTTCATCAGCTCGGGCGCCCGCCCGGAGTGGATGATCCTCGAGGTTCTGCCCGTGATTCCTCCCGATCTCCGTCCGTTGGTTCCGCTCGAGGGTGGCCGCTTTGCCACCTCCGATCTGAACGATCTCTATCGCCGCGTCATCAACCGGAACAACCGTCTCCGCAATCTGCTCCAGTTGAAGACCCCCGACGTCATCATCCGCAACGAAAAGCGGATGCTGCAGGAGGCGGTCGACGCCCTCTTCGACAACGGCCGCCACGGCCGCGCCGTCACCGGCGCCGGCAACCGTCCGCTGAAGTCGCTCTCCGACATGCTCAAGGGCAAGACCGGCCGCTTCCGGATGAACTTGCTCGGCAAGCGCGTCGACTACTCGGGCCGTTCCGTCATCGTCATCGGGCCCGACCTCAAGCTCTCCCAGTGCGGCCTGCCCAAGAAGATGGCGCTGGTGCTCTTCGAGCCGTTCATCATCCGCCGCCTGCGCGAGTTGGGCTACGTCCACACCGTCCGCAGCGCCAAGAAGATGATCGAGCGCCAGGAGTCGGTGGTCTGGGACATCCTCGAGGATGTCACCCGCGGCCACTCCGTCCTCCTGAACCGCGCGCCGACGCTCCATCGTCTCTCCATCCAGGCCTTCGAGCCGACCCTGATCGAGGGCGAGGCGATCCGTGTCCATCCGCTGGTTTGTACCGCTTACAACGCGGACTTCGACGGCGATCAGATGGCGGTCCATGTCCCCCTCTCGGTCGAGGCGCAGCTGGAGGCCCGACTCCTCATGCTGGCGACGAACAACATCTTCTCGCCCTCGAGCGGACGCCCGATCACCACGCCTTCGCAGGACATCACCCTCGGCTGCTACTACCTGACCCAGGGCCCCCGCCGCGTGCCGGGCGAGAGCCAGGAAAAGAAGCGGCTGCCGCTCTTCGGCGACATCGACGAGGTGCTCTACGCCCACGCCGACAAGGCGATCGGCACCCATGACCTGATCCTCCTCAAGAACCCCGACCAGGGACGGGACACCGTCTACGGCGACAAGGAGAAGAAGCTGATCGAGACCACCGCCGGTCGCGTCCTCTTCAATCAGATCTGGCCTGACGGCCTCGGTTTCTACAACAAGACCGCCGGCAAGAAGCATCTCTCGGACATCATCCTCCGCGCCTACCAGGTCGGCGGACGGGACGAGACCGTGCTCAGCCTCGACCGTCTCAAGGAGCTCGGCTTCCGCGAGGCGACCAAGGCCGGTATCTCCATCGGCATCGATGACATGATCATCCCCGAGGAGAAGAACAAGGTCATCGCCCGCGCCTACGACAGCATCCAGGTGGTCGAGAAGCAGTATCGCTCCGGCGCCATCACCGACGGCGAGCGCTACAACAAGATCGTCGACATCTGGACCCAGGCGACCGACGAAATCGCGAGCGTCATGTTCCGGACCCTCGACAACAACCTGGGCCGCCGCGAATACAACCCGCTCTACATGATGGTCGATTCCGGCGCCCGTGGTAATCGTCAGCAGGTCCGCCAGCTCGCGGGTATCCGCGGTCTGATGGCCAAGCCCTCCGGCGACATCATCGAGCGCCCGATCGTCTCGAACTTCCGCGAAGGCCTCTCGGTGCTCGAGTACTTCATCTCGACCCACGGCGCCCGCAAGGGTCTGGCCGACACCGCGCTGAAGACCGCCGACGCCGGCTACATGACCCGCAAGCTCCACGACGTGGCGCAGGACGTCATTGTCAACGAGCCCGATTGCGGCACCGTCAACGGTATCTGGGTCAAGGCGATCTACGAGGGCGACGAGGAAATCGTCAAGCTCCCGGACCGCATCTACGGACGCGTTTCCTGCGACGAGATCTTCGATCCTGTCAGCCGTGAGCCGATCGTCCTGGCCAACGAGCTGATCGACGAGAAGAAGGCGAACGCCATCGAGAAGATCGGCACCGAGCGGGTCAAGATCCGTTCCGTGCTGACTTGCGAGACCAAGAGCGGCATCTGCGCGAAGTGCTATGGCCTGAACCTGGCGACCAACATGATCTCCCGCCTCGGCGAGGCGGTCGGTGTCATCGCGGCCCAGTCGATCGGCGAACCGGGCACCCAGCTGACGATGCGCACCTTCCACATCGGCGGTACCGCCTCGCAGATCTTCAAGCAGCCCCAGATCAAGGCGAAGAACGACGGTGAGATCAAGTTCACCGACCTCAAGGTGGTCCGCTCGACCGAGGGCCAGTATATCGTCCTCAACAAGAACGGCACCGTCAGCGTCCATGACGACTCGGGCATCGAACTCGAAAGCTATACGGTGGTGATCGGCTCGGTGATCGCGGTGGCCGAAGGGACCAAGGTCAAGAAGGGCCAGCTCTTCGTCCAATGGGATCCCTACAACGTCCCGATCCTCACGGAAAAGGGCGGCACCATCGACTTCCGCGACATCATCGAGGGCGTCACCATGAAGCGCGAGCTCGACGAGGCGACCAAGCAGGTCGGCACCGTCATTATCGATCACAAGGAAGATCTCCATCCTCAGATCGTGATCCTGGGCGACAAGAAGGAGGTTTTGGCCTCCTACTCGATCCCCTCCGGCGCCCATGTCGAGGTCAAGACCGGCCAGAAGGTCGAAGCGGGACAGCGTCTCGCCAAGACTCCCCGCAAAGTCGTCAAGACCAAGGACATCACCGGCGGTCTCCCCCGCGTGGCCGAGCTCTTCGAGGCGCGCCGTCCGAAGGACGCCGCCGAGATCGCGAAGATCGACGGCGTCATCGAGGACGCCGGCATCGCCCGTGGCAAGAAGCGGCTCATCATCCGCGACCAGGCGACCGGCACCGAGGAAGAACATCTCATCCCGCTCTCCAAGCACCTGATCGTCTACAAGGGCGATTTGGTCAAGAAGGGCCAGCAGCTGACCGAAGGTCCCGTGGTGCCCCACGAGATTCTCGAGGTCTGTGGACCCCAGGAGCTCCAGGAGTATCTCCTCAACGAAGTCCAAGAGGTTTACCGTCTGCAGGGCGTGGAAATCAACGACAAGCACATCGAGATCATCGTCCGCCAGATGCTCCGCAAGGTGAAGATCACCGATCCGGGCGACACCCAGTTCCTCTGGGGCGAGCAGATCGACCGCCTCGACTTCGAGGCCGAGAACGTCGAGATCGAGAACAAGGGCGGCAAGCCCGCTGAGGCCTCCCCGGTGCTCTTGGGCATCACCAAGGCTTCGCTCGAGACCGAGAGCTTTATCTCGGCGGCGAGCTTCCAGGATACCACCCGCGTCCTCACCGAGGCGGCGACCCTGGGCAAGATCGACAACCTGCGCGGCTTCAAGGAGAACATCATCATGGGCCATCTGATCCCGGCGGGCACCGGCTTCATCTCCCACCGTTCGCTCAACCTCGTCGAGCTCGGCGAGCCGGTCGGCGAGCCGGTGATCAATCGCGAGAAGCGGGACGAGCAGGACGCGGCGGCTGCGGAACGCTCCAAGTTGGAGCTGGCCCAGGCCCTCGGATAGGACCCAACGGTCTCAAAAAAGCGCGCCTTGCAAGAGGCGCGCTTTTTTTGGGAATTGCGCCATGTAGCGAATTCCATAATCTCCATCCATGGAAAGCAATCCCGACTTCTCGAATATCCTCGATAAGAATGAGCAAACTCTCTGGACGGGAAAGCCCTCCACGATTCCCTTTGTATTCCAGGGGGTTCCTTTTCTGATCCTTGGCTTATGCTGGGGGGCCTTTGATTATTTCGGTTTCATCCGCCACATGAGCGGGAGCCATATGGATGGTTTCATGATCCCGTTTTTCGCCCTCCATCTCTTTCCCTTCTGGGGAAGCATCGGTTATATGATCTGGCTGGTTTTGGACAAAGCCAACGTGCGATATGCCTTCACGAATCGCCGCCTCCTGATCCGCTCCGGAGTGGTGGGAATCAGCTTCAAGGCTCTCGATTATGACCGCATCCAGGAGCTCGATGTGACCGTGAATCCGATCGAGAAAATGCTGCAGGTCGGGAGTATTCGTGCTTTTTCCGGGCAGACCACCTCCAAGGGCTCTCCGATCTATGACCGTTTCGTTGGCATTGCGGACCCCTACGGGGTTTACAAGCAGATCAAGCAGGTCTCAATCGATATCAAGGCCGATTTGAATTATCCCAACGCTCTCCGTCCTTCCCAAAACCCCGGCTATCCGACTTCCTATCAGCCCCCGGACTCGGTCTGACCATAAATTTCTCGCCCCACCGCTTCAAGATGCTAGATTGACGAGGCGGGGAGCCGAAAGGCTGAGAGGCAGCCATAGCGATATGGGACTGCGACCCGAGAACCTGATCCGGATAATGCCGGCGGAGGGAGAGTGTGAGCGCGCGTACCTGCGTTCCGTTTCTTCTTTTGCCGGTTAAAAAGCGAGAGACTTATGAGCGAAACGAACGGCAAGAACGGTCACACCAACGGCAACGGAATCCTGGAAGCGAACGGCAATGGCAAAGCCAAGCTGGCCCCGCCGATGCCTGATTCGAGCCAATACGCCTCGCTTTTTCCCAATTCTAAAAAGATCTATATCGAGGGGGCATTGCCCGGCGTGCGGGTGCCGTTGCGCGAGGTTTCGGTCGCGCCGACCCGCAATTTCAAGGGTGAACTGGAGGCGAACCGTCCGGTCCGTGTTTACGATTGTTCCGGTCCTTATACCGATCCGGCGGTGAAGATCGATGTCCGCCAGGGGTTAGCCGCATTGCGCGCTTCCTGGATCGCCGGTCGGGGCGATGTGGAGAGCTATACCGGGCGTCCCGTGCAGCCGCGCGACAACGGTTATCTTTCCGAGGTCCATGCCGAAGGGGCGACTCAGCGCGAGGGACGGGGCCGTCTGGAACTCTTTCCCGAGCGCCGTCAACCGCTCCGCGCCAAGGCGGGGGCGAATGTCAGCCAGATGCATTATGCCCGCAAGGGGATCATCACGCCGGAGATGGAGTATATCGCCATCCGCGAGAATCTGGGACGGGAAGCGGTAGCCGAGTTTGCCACCCGCAGCGGCGACCGCCGTTCGCTCGATTCGCAGCATCGGGGCGAGGGGTGGGGGGCGCGGATTCCGAAGACGATCACGCCCGAATTCGTCCGCGACGAGGTGGCCCGGGGCCGGGCGATCATCCCGGCGAACATCAACCATCCCGAGAGCGAGCCGATGATCATTGGCCGGAATTTCCGGGTGAAGATCAACGCCAATATCGGCAATTCGGCGGTTGCCAGCTCAATTGAGGAAGAGGTGGAGAAGCTGACCTGGGGCATCCTCTGGGGCGCTGATACCACCATGGATCTTTCGACCGGGAAGAACATCCATGAGACCCGCGAGTGGATTCTCCGCAACAGCCCAGTGCCGATTGGGACGGTGCCGATCTATCAGGCGTTGGAGAAAGTCGGCGGCAAGGCCGAGGATCTGACTTGGGAGATCTATCGCGATACCCTAATCGAGCAGGCCGAGCAGGGGGTCGATTACTTCACGATCCATGCGGGCGTCCTCCTCCGCTACATTCCTTCCACGGCGCGGCGGCAATGCGGGATCGTCAGCCGGGGCGGCTCGATCCTGGCCAAGTGGTGCCTGACCCACCACAAGGAGAATTTCCTCTACACCCATTTCGAGGAGATCTGCGAGATCATGAAGGCCTATGACGTCAGCTTCTCGCTGGGTGACGGCCTCCGTCCCGGCGCGGTTGCCGACGCCAATGACGACGCCCAGTTGGGCGAGCTGGAGACGCTCGGCGAGTTGACTCAGGTCGCCTGGAAGCACGATGTCCAGACGATGATTGAGGGGCCGGGCCATGTCTCGATGCAGTTGATCAAGGAGAACATGGATCTCCAGCTGAAGCATTGCCACGAGGCGCCCTTCTACACCCTCGGGCCGCTCACCACCGACGTGGCGCCGGGCTATGACCACATCACCAGCGCGATCGGCGCGGCGATGATCGGGTGGTTCGGCTGCGCGATGCTCTGTTACGTCACGCCGAAGGAGCACCTCGGCCTGCCGAATAAGAAGGATGTGAAGGACGGGGTGATCGCCTACAAGATCGCGGCCCATGCCGCCGATCTGGCCAAGGGTTTCCCCGGCGCCCAGGAATGGGACAATGCGGTGAGCAAGGCCCGCTTCGAGTTCCGCTGGGAGGATCAGTTCAACCTCTCCCTCGATCCGCCGACGGCGCGGGAATATCATGACGAGACATTGCCGCAGGACGGCGCCAAACAGGCCCACTTCTGCTCGATGTGCGGGCCGCAGTTCTGCTCGATGAAGATCACCGAGGATGTGCGCCGCTACGCCGAGGAGAACGGCTATTCCGCCGAGGAGGCGCTGAAGAAGGGGCTGGAGGAGAAGGCGGCTGAGTTCCAGGAAAACGGCGCGGAAGTCTATGTCCGAGCCTGAAACGGCGGCCATCGCTCATTCGCCAATCTTTACAACGATCCTGATCGGGCTTAGCCTTTAATTGTGAACGTGCCTTTCCTCGCCTTTCTCCCCCACGGTCTTGATTGGATCTGGATCGTTCTGCTGGTGCTCCTTCTCTTCGGACCGAAGAAGCTGCCGGAGCTGGCCCGCGGCCTCGGCAAGAGCTTGGGCGAGTTCAAGAAGGCCAAGGAGGAGTTCAACCAGGAACTCCAGGCCAGCATGAAGGAGCAGCCCAAGCCCGACGCCAGCGGCGGCGTGACCGTTCCTCCGGGAACGGTCGCGACTACCAGCTCGACGCCCACCGCTCCGGTGGTGGTGCAGAAGGTCGAGGAGCTGCCTCCGCAGTCGAAGTCGTAGGGATTCTTTGCTGGCCTTTGATTGGCCGATTACCCATGACTCCCCAAGAGGCCCGCTATTGGGAAATATATCAAAAATGGGGAAAGATCCCTTTCATTTGGGTGCCAACGCTTGCTTTATTGCTGTTCCAAGTAGGAGTGAATGTCGGTTTGGCTCTTTATCAGCATATCCCCCTTTATCATCTGGCGCATTCTCCCATCATCTATCTTATCTGCTTTATGATTCTTGTGGGCTGCTCGGCGAGTTTGGCCGCCGCATGGAACCGGAGTGATACCAAACCCCTTTGATTAAGCCAGATTCTCTACGGCTGCGATCCAATGCCAGTTGGTGCGGCCCTTGACGAGGTCCGGGTTGTCGAAGAGGTAGCGGCAGCGTTCAATGAGTTTCTCTTTGAGCGATGAGATGGTCTTGAAGAACCGGTTGGCCACCGCTTCCCGAAGCAGCGGCCAAGTGCTTTCCACCGGCTGTAGTTCGGGGGTGTAGGATGGCAGGGGATAGAGCAGGACGTTCTCTGGAACCGGAAGCTTCTTGGATTTGTGCCATCCGGCACCGTCAATGAGCAGGACCAGGAGCTTTTTCCTATCCGGATCGACCTCTTTGACCCAGTTTTTGAGGGCCTCGCCCATCCACTCGACATTCACCGATGGGAGGATCAGCCAGTGTCCCTGTCCGCTCGCTGGTTTGACGAAGTGGTAGGCGTAGACCCATTGGTAGGCCCGGCGATGGGGAGCCATAGGCCGCTCCCCTTTCATGGCCCATACTTTGCGCAAGATCGGTGCAAGTCCTATCCGTGCTTCGTCTTCGGCCCAAAGCTCGACTTCCCTCTCGGGGTTCTCCCTTTTGATCCGCGCAAGGTCTTCCCCGAGCTTTTTTTATATGCTGCACGCTCTTCCTGGCTTGCTGCTTTTTCGTGAGCGGGCCGCGGCACTTTCCCACGCAGCCCAAGGCCGCGCATGATCCGCCAGACGACTCCGCTACGCACGCTCCTGCCCAGGCGCTCTTCCATCCAGCGTCCGACTTTGGGGCCGTTCCACAGGCCACCGTCGGATGGCTCTGCTTGCATGACTTCCAGCAGCGCTCTCTTGTCTTCCTCGCCAAGAAGTTCCCGCCGCTTATTCTTGCTCCGCCCATCCTTGAGGCTCTCCGCCCCAAGCTGATTGTACCGTTTGACCAGCCGACATGCCCATGAGTAGTCGAGTCCGCTTTGCCGCGCCCCCTCGTAGATGCTCTCTGCGGTCCCCTCGCTTAATTGCATGATCAATAGCCAGTGGATCTTTTCCCCAGGACTCTCGCAACCCCGATATCGCTTCCGGATTTCTTCGCCACTCATATGCCCAACCAGTCGAACTCTCTTTCCCATCCCTTCACCCGTACACAGTCTCCACCCTTTGTACAGACTTTATGGCTTGTTTAAAGGGGTTTGGTATGAGAGGCGCTATAGGCAGTTTATGGGTGGTCGATAGAAAAGGACGGTCTCCTTCGTGAGACGCCTTCGCCCCCTACTTCAACAACCCTAACGCCGGAACAAAGGCCCCCGGTTCGATCACCAGATCAAGGCGGGAATAGGCGGTCACCGTAAACGGAACCAGCGCCCAATATTCCTGGCCGTCCTTCTTGATCGAGGCCCAGAGGAAGTAGGAGCCGGGAGGATATTTGCTGTCTTGGTTCAGGTTCTGCCAGGAGAAGCGGCCCTGGGTGGTGAGGGGGAAGGTTTCGAGGATATTCCGCTTGGGAATGTCGAGCAGCTGGCTGGTGAAAGTGGTGCGCTGTGCGACGAGGCGCTGCTGGGCCTGATCGGCCTCCACTTGATCGGCGGCGAGCTCGGTCCGGAGGGGCTCGGCGGTGACGTCGGTATCCTCGATATCGCTATTATCCTTGGTGATGCGGGCCTGGACGGCGTCGACCTTGGGGGAGATCTCCTTGCGGACGGCGGCGGCCTCGGCCTTGACGGCGTCGCGGCGGGTATCGACGGTCTTGTCGTAATCGTGCCAATCGGAGAGCTGTTTCTCGATCCATTCGCGCTCCGGTACCGCCTTGACCTTGGCGGGCGGATTGTAGAGGGCGAGTCGGTAGGCGTTGACCCAGAGTTCGGGGGCGTCGATGGCGGGATCGAGTTCGAGCGGAACGCCGGTCTGCTTGGCGCGGTCTTCAAGCGTCTGGCGGAAGGCCGAGAGTTTCTGCTGATACTCCGCGTCGAGGGCGCCTCCCTCCTTTTGCCAGACGGCATCGGATTGCAGCTGCGCGTCGGCGAGGATCCCTTTGATCTCATCCTCGGCGCGGGCGGCGTCGTCGGCGATCAGTTTCTTGCGTTGTTCCAGCCCGGAGAGGTCGCTTTGGACCCGGGTGAGGGTGTCCTGTTTCACCCGCAGGTCGCGCTCGAACGGTTCGTTCGACAGCTTGTACTCGGTGCGGAGGGTGCGGATGTCGTCGGAAAAATCGCGGATCAGGTACGCCTGGGAGGGGAGGGCGTAATCGGGGGTGGCGACGAGTCCCTGGACCTGCGTCTGGCGGAGGAGATGGACCGCGCCGTACCCGAGACCGATGAGGATGCCATAGGCGGCCAGCCGGGCGGCGATGGCGCCAATGATCGAGCGCTTGCGGGGGGGCTTGAGGGAGCCGGTGCGTCCGATAGCCGGCCCCTGGCCCGGAGTGGCAGGGATGTCCCGGGGTTGGCGGAGCTTGGTTCGCGAAAGAAGGGGGAGGGGGGCTTTGCCGCCACCGCTTTTTGGACTGTCTTTGGCGGGAGCGGGCTTCGACGCCGGAGCCGGAGGCGGCGGGAGAGGAGGAAGGGCGGCGCCAGAGGGAGGAGGAGAAAGAGGGACAGTGTTCGCGGTAGAAGCCGGGATGGTGAGAACGCTGGGAGAGGCGGGGAAGGCGGCGGCGGTCTTGTCCGAGGGGGGGGGCGGAGGGAGGGCGGCGCCGGAAGGCGGAGGAGGAAGAGGGGAAGGCGTGGCGGTTGGAGCTGGAGCGGGGAGGACCGTGCGAGAAGGGAGGGGTGCGACGGCCCCGGTAGACGGAGGAGGAGGTAGCGAGATGGAGGGGGAGACGGCGGAAAGAGGCGTCGCCTTGGTGGCCGAAGCGGGGGGCGGAGGCGGGACCTTCGGGACGGGAGGAAGGGAAGGCCGGGGAGGGGGATTCGACGGGGGTGTCGGGTCGGGAGCTTTATCGGCCATAGGAGTGGGGGGCGAAGGCGCCGAGAAGACGGAGGCGGGCCTGAGGCCCGAAAGTCGATTGCAGGGAGATTTCGAGAGAGGCGGAGGCGGGGGTTTTGCCCGAGCGATCGGTTTCGATCAGGCGGGCGATGTCGGTGGAGGTCGCTCCGAGCGGCTGGATCAGTTTGAGGCGGTGGCGGCGGCACCATCGGGGAAAGCCGGTGCGGACAGCGTCGGCGGGAAGTGTCGCCTGGAAGATCCCGATCTTTTTTGCGCCGATTTGCTCTTCGGCGGTTTCGTCGGCTTTTGCGGCGGGTGCGATCAGGTAGTGGGTTTCCCCTCCGAGGTTCCGGTCAAGGGGAATCTCGCCGCAGATTCGGAGGGTCTTGCCGAGGGGGGAGGCCGAATCGGAGGCCTGCGCCGCCTGGACCAGGATGGAGGCGGGGATGACGCCGACCTGCGCCTTGCCGGAGCGGAGGGCCGAGAGCAGGGCCTTCCAGGTGGCATAGGGGCGATAGGTCTCGGCTGTGCCGAAACGGGTCCGCGCCGCCAATAGGGCGCTGGAAACGGAGGCGCCGAGATAGCCGATGGATAGGGGAGCCTGCCGGCTCCGCGAGCTGGAGAAAATTTCGTGGTAGATCGAGCGGAGGTGGGTGGGAAGGAGGGGGCCGGGGTTCTTCTCCTCCAGGAAGCGGAGGAGATATTCCTCCCGTTCCGGCGCGAAAGGGCTGCCATGGGTCCGCCGCTTGACCCGACCGACCTCGGTGGAGAGGCTGAGCCGTTCGTTGAGGAGGCGGACGATTTTAAGGTCGAGCGTCTCGATCTGAGAGCGGAGGCGGGAGAGGCCTTTCATCGGAGTCGCCACCTTAGGGGGCCTCGTCTGTTTCGCCCAGTTCGTCCGGGAGGATGGAATCGTCCCCGGCAGTCGGAACGCTCTCTTCTTCCACCGGTTCGGCATGAGCTGCGGAGGTGGCTTCGATCTCGGAATTCTCGGCGGGGGTTTCCGCGACGGGACTCCCAGTCTCGGCGGAGGCCGGAGCTTCCCCGGTAGCAGGCGCGGGTTCGCCTGCGGATTGGGCGGGCGGGGGAGTGACGCGGAGCCGGATGTGGCGGAGTTCGTCGGCGTTGGGGAGTTCGTCGAGGTGCTTGAGGCCGAAGCACTCGAGGAATTCGGCGGTGGTCTCGTAGAGGAGAGGGCGGCCAGGGGCATCGGAGCGGCCCGCCAGCTTGATGAAGCGGCGCTCAAGCAGGGTGGTGACGACGCCATCGACGGCGACGCCGCGCACGGCTTCGATATCAGCGCGGGAGATCGGCTGGCGGTACGCGATGATGGCGAGGGTTTCCAGCGCGGGCTGGCTCAGTTTGCTGGGGCGGGTCTCGTCGAAGAGCTGGCGGACCCAGGTGGCGGTCTCGGGCCGGGTGCCGAAGCGGTAGCCGCCCGCCAATTGCTGGACGACGACGCCCCGGGACTGCTGGCGGTATTCCTCGGCGAGTTCGGCGACGATCTCCTCGATCCGGTCCTCGGGGACTTCGCGGAAGAGGTGGAAATGGGTGCCGTGGGTCTCGTTGCTCTTGTTGAGGAGATTGGCGATCTGGCGCGCGGTCATCGGCTTGGGCGCGGCGAAGAGGAGGGCCTCGACGACCTGCCGAAGCTCGACGGGGGGAGCGCTCTGTAACGGCTCGCTTGGGGGTTCGCTCTGTAATTCGTTGGACATCAAAGTAACGGAAAGAATGACGAAGTGGGCTGGGGCCGCCGATGTTCCTACACCGAAGGCGCTTTGACGAGTTGAATTTCGCCGAAGACCTCGTCCTGGACGGCCCGGATCTGGTTGAGCCGGATCAGCTCGAGGAGGGCGAGGAAGGTGACGACGATCTCGGTTCGGCCCGCGTCCTCGGGGAAGAGGTCGCGGAAGAGGATTCGCTCGCGCTGTTCCAGGAGCTGTTGGACGTGGATGATCTTGTCGCTGACGGTGAAGCGATCCTCGATGATGTCGAGCCGGACCTCGGGCTTGATCCGGGCCAGGACTTGCTGGAAGGCGGTGATCAGGTCGAAGATGCCGGCGTCGACCCGCTTGCCGGTGGCCTGGTCGGCGAGGCTCTTTACGTCGAAGCCTCGGCGGAAGATGTCTTCCTGGACCGAGTTGCGGGCCTGGAGCTGGACAGCGACATCCTTGAACTTCTTGTACTCGACGAGCTGGCGGATCAATTCCCAGCGGGGATCGTTCTCGTCCTCCTCTTCCTCGGGGAGCTGCTGGTCCTTTGGCAGGAGCATCCGACTCTTGATGTAGAGGAGGGTAGCGGCCATCACCAGGAACTCTCCGGCGAGCTCCAGATTCAACATTTGGAGGATGCGGAGGGTCTCGAGGTATTGCTGGGTGATCCGCTCGATGGGGATCTGGTAGATATCGATCTCTTCCTTGCGGATGAGGTAGAGGAGGAGGTCGAGGGGGCCCTCGAAAACGGGGAGTTTGACCTTGAGGTCGAATTCCTGCTGGAGGGTGGGGGCGGTGGAGGAAGAATCGGACATCGGATGAAAGAATGGGACTAGAGGAGGCCGACGGCCTGGCGCGCGGCCAGCAGAGTTCGGTCGGCGATTGCCCGGGCGCGGCGGGCGCCATCGGCGAGGACGTCGTCGATCAGTGAGGAATCTTTGGAGAGTTCGGCGTGGCGTTCCCGGTAAGGGGCGAAGGCGGCGTCGAGTTTGGCTAGGAGTTCCTTTTTATAATCGCCGTAGCCGCGTCCGCCTTTTTCCATGTCGGCGATGTAGGCGGCGGTCTCCTCGGGGGTGGTGACGAGTTTGTAGAGGGCGACGAGGGTCGAGCCCTCGGTCGGCTTGGGTTGATCGACCGGGGTTGAGTCGGTCTTGATGCTCATGACGGCTTTGGAGAATTTCTTGGAGTCGCCGAAGAGGTCGAGGGTGTTATGGTAGGACTTCGACATTTTCTGGCCATCGACACCGGGGACGACTGCGACCGCTTCGGCGATATCGGGTTCCGGCACCTTGAAGACGGGGCCGAACTGGTCGTTGAACTTGATGGCGATGTCGCGGGCGACTTCGAGGTGCTGCTTCTGGTCCTTGCCGACGGGGACGCGATCGGCCTGATAGAGGAGGATATCGGCGGCCATCAGGACGGGATAGGCGAAGAGGCCGTGGGTGGCGGGAAGGCCCTTGGCGGTCTTGTCTTTGTAGCTATGGCAGCGCTCGAGGAGGCCCATCGGGGTGACGGTGGAGAGGAGCCAGGCGAGCTCATGGACTTCGGGGACGGCGCTCTGGCGGAAGAAGATCGATTGTTTCGGATCGAGGCCGCAGGCGAGGAAGGCGAGGGTGACTTCCCGGACGCTCTGGCGCAACGCCGCCGGATCGGTGACCGAGGTGAGGGCGTGGTAATCGGCGACGAAGTAGATGGCTTCGTTGGCCGGGGTCTGATAGGAGATCGCCCGCCCGATCATCCCGAAATAATTGCCCAGATGGAGCGCCCCCGAGGGCTGGACTCCTGAAAACACGCGCATCGGGGGAGAATGCCGAAAGGGCGCGGGGTTTGTCCACTTCCTTTGCTGTGGATTGGCTCTAGTCGGGCTCGACGGTGAAGGGGGGCGGCGGGGTGAGCTTGGCGATGAGAGGGGCGGCGGCGGCGCGAAGCCGGGGGAGGCGGAGCCAGAAGGCGAGGGCCGCGCCGAGGCAAAGGAGGCCGCTGATCAGGACAGTATGGGGCGCGCCGATCCGGCTGGCCAGCGCTCCCAGTATCAGGCTACCCAGCGGGGCGGTGCCGGTGAACCCCATCGTCCAGAGGCTCATGACGCGTCCGCGTTTGTCGTCCTCGACCAGGGTTTGCAAGAGGGTGTTGCTGGAGGCCATCAGGAGGACGCCGCCGATGCCGACCAGGACGAGGAAGCCCATCGCCAGGGGCAGCCAACGGGCCAGCGAGAAGAGGAGCAATCCCGTCCCCATCGAGGCCCCGCCCAGGGTGATGACGTTGCCGAGGCCCTTGACCGTCGAGCGGGTGCCGAGGTAGAGGGCTCCGCCGACCGCCCCGACGGCAGAGGCCGACATGAGGAGGCCGAGGACTCGGGCATCTCCTTGATAAATATCGCGCGCGAAGACCGGCATCAGGGTGGCGAAGGCGAAGCCGAAGAAGCTGACGAAGGCGGTGTTGGTGAGGAGGGCCCGGATGGGGGCATTGTTCAGGGCGTAGGAGACTCCCTCCCGGAGCTCGACCCAGGGATGGCGGCGAGGGGGCAGCGGGGGGCGGGCGGTTAGGTGCATCTGGAGGAGAGCGGCCAGCACGGCGAGGTAGCTGAGGCCATCGAAGAGATAGCAGAATCCGGCTCCGAAGCGGGCGACGACCAAGCCGCCGAGCGCGGGGCCGACCAGCCGGGCGAGGTTGAACATCGACGAGTTGAGAGCGATGGCGCCCCCGAGGTGTTCCTTTTTCTCGACGAACTGGATGACCAGCGACTGACGGGTCGGCATGTCGAAGGCATTGATCAATCCCTGGGCGAGGCTCAGAAGGATGAGGTGCTCGATGTTGATGGTGCCGCGGAGTGCGAACCAAGCCAGTGCCAGCGACTGGAGCATCGAGAGTATCTGTGTGACGATCAGCAGCTTGTATCGGTCGAGGCGGTCGATCCAGACTCCGGCAATGGGGCCGAGGAGGAAGCTGGGGACCTGGCTGGCAAAACCGACGACGCCGAGGAGGAGGGGGGAGCCGGTGAGTTTATAGGCGAGCCAGAGGGAAGCGGTCTGGGTCATCCAGGTGCCGATCAGGGAGATGATCTGGCCGCCGAAGTAGAGCCGGTAATTCCGGGAGGAAAAGGGGGTGAGCAGCCGGGCCAGACGCATGGGAGAACGATTATTATCGGTGCAAAGGGTGGAAATCACAAATGATTTAAGACTTTGCGCCCTGGCGGCTTCGTTATAGGCTTCCCCGCTCTATGGAAACCACCTTGATTCTTTTGAAGCCGGATTGTGTGACGAAGGGCCATGTCGGCGAAGTGATCGGCCGCTTCGAGGCCGAGGGCCTGCAGATCCGGGGGACCAAGATGTTCCGCGCCAGCGATGCGATCCTTAACGAGCATTACGCCCACATCGCCCAGAAGCCCTTTTTCCCCGAAGTCCGCGCCTTCATGCAGTCGAGCCCGGTGATCGCTTTGGCGCTGGCCGGCGACAATGTCATCGAGCGGGTCCGCAAGCTTCTCGGGCCGACCGATTCTCGCAAGGCGGCTCCCGGCACCATCCGGGCCGATCTCGGGGTCGATGTGATGGTCAACGTGGCCCATGCTTCCGATTCGGAAGAGGCGGCCAAGCAGGAGCTGGCCCGCTTTTTCCGCCCCGACGAGCTCTTCAGCTACGAGCTGGCTCCCGTTCCGGCGGCGTAGCGTCCGCACAGCCACTCCAGCCGGTCCTCGGCGGTCGATTTTATCCGGGCATTTTGCCTGGATGCATAAAAAATTCGCAACTGTGACGGTTCCCTCGTGTCTTGCTATTTGAAGGTCGATGTTCCCAAGGGATAAGGGAACGCGATCTCCGAAGAACATCAACTTATCCAATATTCATATGAGCGAGACCGTTTCCGAGAGTCCTAATGACAGACCCTATGCCCGACTGATTTGGCCCGAAGCCGTGTCGATCGCCAGTCTGGTGCTGAATGTAGTGGTGGTAGCGATCCTGATCGTGGCCTTCGTGGGCCGTCATCATGGCGGCTTTAAGGGGCAGGAGAATGAGGGGTTCCAACATGGCGGACCTGGCTTCGGCGGGCCCGGGCATTTTGAGGGTGGGATGGGCGGCCCCGGTCGCTTCGGTGGGGGCGAGGAGCACGGCGGCTTCGGCCATGCTTGGGGCGACGGCAAGTTCGAGGGACATGAGGGCGGGTTCGGCCACGATGGAGGCCCCGGTCATGAAGGCGGCACGATCGATCCCCAGGAGATGGCCAATCATCATCTCGATCGCTTGAGCGAGCAATATGCTCTCACCGACGCGCAGAAGAATCAGATCCGCCCGATCCTGGTGCAGGCGGCGACCGATGGGCAGAAGAGCATGGAAGACGAGCAGAAGGCGCGGACGGCGGCGCGCGAGGCGATCCGGGCGAAGATCCGGGCGGTCCTCACTCCCGATCAGCAAAAGCAATTCGATCAGGAGAGTCAGGAAAGGGAACATCCGGCGGCTTCCTAAATCGATCTTTGGGAAGAATTCGAAATCGGCGCCCCTTCTGGGGCGCCGATTTTGTTTTGTGGAAGGGCGTCTTGAATGCCTTGCGTCCTGCGTTGCAATTTCCTCCGCTCGCCTTAGAACCATTGGGTGTTCCTGACGCTTCTTAAATCGAAACTTCACCGCGCGGCGGTCACCGGGGCCAGCCTCCATTACGAGGGAAGCCTGACCATCGCTGCCGATCTCGCCGAACAGGTGGGGCTCCGTCTCCACGAGCGGATCCTGGTGAGCAATCTCGCCAACGGGGAGCGGTTCGAGACCTACGTGATCTTCGGTCCGCCCGGATCGGCGCGGATCGAGCTGAACGGCGCGACCGCCCATCTCGGGCAGATCGGCGACCGGTTGACGATCATGAGCTTCGGCTTGGTGCCGGAAGCCGAGGCGGAGGAACATCATCCGCGTGTCCTCCTGCTCGACGAAAAAAACCAGATCATCCGGGCAGAGAGCAAATAGAGCAGATGGCGGGCAGCGGTTTGGAAGCATGGGCGTCGAGATTTTCCGATGCACCGTCTCCTTGAGCTTGCTGAATAGGAACGGTTTGGCACTCTCAGGGCGGAGCGGTCTCCCGCTCCCATTCATGCCGGTCACGACATTTGCCAATCAACCAGTGGAGCGGGCAGGGAAGGAATTCCCGGGCCGGAGGTTCCTTTTCCCGCTGCTCCTCTCCGGCCTCGGACTTTTGGCGGTGCTGCCGTTCCCGCTTCGGGCCGAGCCGGTGGCGGTGACGCCGGCTTTTTATCCGAAGAATCTCGGCTCGCCGTTGCTGGGGGCGAAGCTGCGGGTCGATGCCACCACCGGCTTCCATTTGGCCAACGGCTATCCGGTTCCAACCACGTCCGGGGGCGTCCAGGATGCCAGCGCGCTTCTTTCCGACGATGTCGCGGGCCTCGAATTTGCGCCGGGAACCCATAGCCTGACGATCATTCTCGCCGCGCCGCAGGTGGTCAGCCGCGTCGTCTTCCTCAACCGGAGTGCCGAGGGGACGTTCACCGCCTCTATTAGCGGGACCGATCCGCAGCTGGTCGGGCCGCCTGCCAATCCGAGCGAGACCCCCCTGGCCGGTCCCGATATGGCGAACTCGGCGGTCTTCCAACCGCAGACGGCCCAGTTCATCCAGCTGGTCTTCAAAATTTCAAAACGGGGCAATCTCGGTCGTCTCGCCGTCTTCGGGCAATCTTCCGATCTCGATTATAGTCTCCGGCCTCCGGCGGCGGCGCCCGCTCCATCAGCGGTGCCGGCCAATACCGGCGCAGCGGCTCCCCCCGGCTTCCCGGCTTCGCCGGTGGCCGTCTCCGGGGCGGCTGAGGTTCCGATGGCGATTGATGTCGCGGCGCTCAGCAGTGGAGCGCGGGTCGCACATGTCAGCTCGGGGACGGCAGGGGCCGATCCGGCCTGGCTGATCGCCGACAGTCTCGATTCCCTCTTTTTCTTCAATCCCGCCGATCCGGCGCCGACGTTCGACATCGATCTTCACGGCGTCCGCCGCGCCGACCGGGCTTCGCTCTTTCTCAGTGGGGTACCCAGCCGGATCGATGTGATCCGCATTCCCGCCCCGGTGACCCACGCGCTACCGGAGAAGGTGGAGGGGGTAGTGAGCCGGGCGGCGGGTACGGTCGAGATCGTCGGTCTGGAGATCGGTTATACGCAGAATGTCCACCCGGGGACGCTGCTGGAGTCTGGGCAGATTTTGCGGACCAGTTTCGATTCGTCAGCGGAATTCGTGGTGAACGGCACCTCGCTGGTCCGTCTTGGCGCGAATAGCAACGCCTTAATCGTGCTCGGCGCGGACGGGATCGAAGTTCACGTCCTGCGGGGCTCGGTGCTCTGGCAGGTCTTCGATCCGAGGGGGGGTGGGGTTTTCGTCACTCCGGCGACGATCACCGAGCTGCCGATAGGGACCCTCACCGCCGAGGTGAAATTGGCCGGCGATACTGAACTCCGCCTCCTGGAGACGGCCTTGCCGGGCCAGGTGCAGGTTCGCTCCCGCGATACAGGCGAGCGGTTCTCTCCCGCCGCCGGCCAGGATATCTCGCTCGGTGGAGGGAAGGGGGGGCGGATGGCGATCGCGCCTTTCGTCGTCCGCACCTATTGGAGTCTCGATCCGCTCGGGACGGCGGCCGGGGGATTGCGCAACGATGTCGACAAGAGTTTCGACATGCCTCCGCCTCCGCCGCCCGAGGATATCCTCGGTACTGTCAACAGCGATGCCGGGCTGAATCAGATATCGATCCCGTTCAAGGAGCAGACGCTCGATGCGATCCGTTTCCGCATCACTCCATTGCCGCTGCCCTCGGAGGCGCCGCAGTCTCCGCCGGTCGTGGTCAAGGCGGAGCTCTTCGGGACTTATAAGCGGGAAGAACTCGAGGTGGCGGCGAGGGAGGAACTCCTGCCGCCGACCGAGCCTCTTCCCGCCATGCCGGTGACGACTCCGCCTTCCGCTCCCACTCCGGCGGCAACCCAGGCGCCCATGCCTGCGCCTGCCCCGGTCTATGCGCCGCCTCCGGCTCCCGTCCGAGCGACGCCCGCGCCGGTCATGACGAATGCGCCTCAGGCCGTTGCGGTTCCGCCGCCTCCGCAGCGGGTATTGCTGAAGGAGGAGACTGCCGCATCGCCCGCTCCCTCCCCGGCCCAGGTGATCCGGCTTGCGGTGGCTGTGACGACTCCTGCTCAAACCCCTCCGCCTCCCACGCATGCGCCGGTGGTCAATGCCCCGGCTCCTGCCTCGGGAAATGGTGGGGCTCCCGCGCAGCCTCAGACGGCCAAGGCCTACAAGGCGGAGGCGATGGGCGCCATGTCTGCCAACGAGACGTCCGTCCCGCAGAAAAAGACTATCTTCAATAGTCAGAACAGCAAAACAGCAGACAATCAGTTTCCCGTTTCGGTACCGCCCACCACTCCGCCTGCCGCCGTAGCCGTTCCGGCCTCCTCTGGGGCATCGACGCCTCCTTAAGAAACTTTTTAAGGAATAACTCCTTCCAGTGGAAGCTACAGTGCGTTTCTTGACTTTTTAAGTATTTTTAGGTAAAATTTGAGTTAAAGCTGGCACCGGTCCAGCCTTCCCTGGCATGAAACGCACTTCCATCTGCTGCGCGATTTTTTTGTTCGGCACATTGGGTGTCCGGGCTGAAGAAGTGCGGATTTATCGTCCCCAGGCAGATGGTTCTGATGCCTCTTCGACCGCAAACTTGATGCCGGCGACGGGGACGACCCCAATTCCTCGGGCGATTCCGGTTGCTCCTGCCACTCCCGGAGAGGAGAGTTCCTATACGGTGCAGAAGGGAGACACTCTCTGGAAGATCAGTAAGAGCGTCCACGTCACGATTGCCGCGCTCAAGGAGGAGAACCATCTCACGGGCGATGACATCAAGGTCGGCTCCATGCTTAAGATTCCCGCTGCCGCGCCCGAGGAGGTCCGTAAGGCCGAGCCGGTCGGCGCGCCGCCCCCGGTGGCGACTCCGGTTATTCCGGTTCCGATGACCAAGCCGGTTTCCGAGGTTCCTTCCCCGGCGCCTGTATCTGAACCAGCTTCCGCTTCCGGTTCCCGCTATACGCTGGAGCAGGTGGCGTTGCAGAAAAAATTCGTCGAGGAGACCCGTCAGCTGGCCCTTTCCGGGGTCGGCTATGACAGCAGCTGGCGGCCGCCGGGCGAAGAGAGCGAGTGGGACATGGATTGCTCGAATACCACCCGTTATCTCTATCGGAAGGTCGCCGGAATCGGCATCGAGCGGACCGCTTCCGACCAGTATTACGATCTGCAGCAAAAGGGAATGGCCTGGGAGGTGCCCCGCGACGGCCAGGGCGAGCCCGACAGTGCCGCCCTCTTCGCCAAGCTCCAGATCGGCGATCTCCTTTTCTGGCAGAATACCTACAAGCCGGAACGGGATCCGCCGATCACCCATGTGATGATCTATCTGGGGCAGAACAAGGAAGGCAAATATCTCATGGCCGGATCGCAGATGGGCGGAGGTTTTTTCAATGTCTCGGGCAGCGGGCCCGATATCTATCTTTTCAATCCGCTGAAGAAGGTCGGCGGCTATTCGACGAATTTTGGCTTCACCCATGTGCGGGGGAGCTTTATCGCCTTTGGGCGGCCGCTGCTGGAGCGGTCTGGTGGAGCGGTCCAGCTGGCGGCTTCGAACTAGGGCGCTGTTTTTCCAGCGGCTTGCCGTTGCGTCCGGACCTTGCCGGGAATCCCGATGCGAAAGCCGAGGCGGAGCACCGCGAGCGGCAGCCGGGAGAGCCACCAAACCGAGAACCGCATCCATCCCCCGGGAATAATCCGGGGCTTTCCGGCCTCGGCGGCGCGGAGCGCCTCGGCGACGGCCTGGACGGGGCCGATCTGAACGAAACCGGGCGAGTTCATTGCCCGCTCCTGGTTCCCCTGTCCCTTGCGTCCGGCTACTTCGAAGAACTCGGTCGGAACCGGGCCGGGGCAAAGGGCGGTGATAGTGACGCCGGTGCCATGCAACTCCCAAAAAAGGGCCTCGGAGAAGCTATTCACGTAGGCCTTAGTGGCGGCGTAGACCGCGAAGGTGGGGATGGGGAGATAGCCGGCGACGGAGCCGACGTTGATGACGGCTCCGCGCCGCCGCGCGATCATGCCGGGAAGGAGGGTGTGGGTGAGATGGGTGAGGGCATCGATGTTGACCCGGAGCATGGCCTCGTCGCGGGGCCATGCGGAGCTTTCGAAGATTCCCATGTCGCCGAGGCCGGCGTTGTTGACCAGGAGATCGATCGCCCTTTCCTGCAGCCGAGAGGCGAGGGCGGCGACTTCGCTGATCTGGCCGAGATCGGCGGCCTCGACCTCGACAGCGAGGGCGGGATGGGCGGCGCGGAGTTCGGAGGCTAGGGTCTCCAGACGCTCCCGCCGCCGCGCGACCAAGACGAGTCGCGAGACGATCGGGGCGAGTTGGCGGGCGAATTCGACGCCGAGGCCGGCCGATGCGCCGGTGACCACGGCGGTCCAGCCCGCAAACCGATTCATTACCGGATGTTGTGGAGCTGGACCGAGTTGATCAGTTCGGTGCCGAGCCGGAGGTCGGAGATGAAGACGACCTTGTCGCCGGTGGAGACAAGGTTCCGCTCCCGCAAGAGGTTTTCCGCCGCGAAGACGGTCTCGTTGGGTGATTCGGGGAAGGGGATATGGAAAGCCCGGATGCCGTAGTTGAGGGAGAGGCGCTGGCAGATCGCTTTCTCGGTGCAGAAAGCGTAGATGATCGAGTACTTCGGACGGAGTGCGGCGGTGACGGCGGCGAGCTGGCCGGTGCGGGTGAAGACGCAGAGGGCGGGAGCGGCGACCTGGTTGGCGAGGTGGATGGCGGAACGGGCCACGCGCTGTTGGTCGGTGGTCAGCTCGATCTGGTCCTCATAGCCGGCGCTGCCGCTGCGCTCGATCCGCTCGGCGATCTTGTCGAGGACGGTGACGCATTCGAGCGGATAGGCGCCGACGGTGGTCTCGCCGGAGAGCATCACGGAATCGGCCTGCTCGAAGACAGCGTTGGCTACGTCGGTGATCTCGGCGCGGGTCGGCATCGGGCTCTGGATCATGCTCTCGAGCATATGGGTGGCCACGATGACCGGCTTCATCTCCTTGAGGCATTCCTTGACCACGCGGCGCTGGATGATGGGCAGTTCCTCATAGGGGCATTCGATGCCGAGGTCGCCGCGGGCCACCATGACGCCGTCGGCGGCGGCGATGATGGAGGAGAGGTTCTTCACTGCCTGCTGGTCCTCGATCTTGGCGATGATCTTGATGTCGGCGCCCTTAGTGGCGAGGAGATCGCGAAGCTGGATGATGTCGTTGGCCTCGCGGACGAAGGAGAGGGCGATGAAATCGACGCCGACTTCGATGCCGACCTCGAGGTCGGCGAGGTCCTTCTCGGTCATGGCGGGGAGGTTGACCTTCACGCCGGGGAGGTTGATGTGGCGGCGGCTGCCCATCACTCCCTCGGTGAGGACTTCGCAGCGGAGGTGGTTCTGGTCCTTGCTGAGGACCTTCATGCGGATGACGCCGCTATCGACCAGGACGATGTCGCCGATGTTGATGTCGTTAATGAGATCGTTGTAGTTGACGTCGACCGAATATTCCTCGTGGCTCTTAGCGCCGCGCACGGTGAAGGTGAAGTGGTCGCCCGGCTTGAGGTTGAGCTTGTTCGGCAGGTCGCCGGTGCGGATCTCGGGCCCCTGGGTATCGAGCATCAGGCCGACGTGGACGCCGACCTCGGCGCTGATCTGGCGGATCCGCTTGCAGACGGTGCGGACCCAGTCGTGCTTGGCGTGCGACATGTTGAGACGGAAGATATTGACCCCGTGCTCCATGAGCTGGCGGAGGCGGTCGGGGGATTCGCTGACGGGGCCGAGGGTGGCGATGATTTTGGTGCGGCGCATAATGAGAGGTGAGGTGAAAAAGTTAGGGGACGGTAAGCAGTTTTAGAGCCATTTTCCAGGCTAGGTTTTGATGGCGATGTGGAGCTCGCGCAGCTGCTTCGGCTCGACCTTGGCGGGGGACTGGGACATCAGGTCGGAGCCGCGGTTGTTTTTGGGGAAGGCGATGACGTCGCGGATGCTATCCGCGCCGGTGACGAGCATGACCAGCCGGTCGAGGCCGAGGGCGAGGCCGCCATGGGGGGGCGCGCCGAAGCGGAAGGCCTTGAGCAGGTGGCCGAACATGGCCTGTTGCTGTTCGGTATCGACGCCGAGGATGCTGAACATCTTCGATTGGAGATCGGCCTCGTGGATTCGGATCGAGCCGCCGCCGACTTCGACGCCATTCAAGACCAGGTCGTAGGCCTCGGCCCGGACTTTGGCGTATTCGCCCTTTTCGAGCAGGGGGATGTCCTCGGCCTTGGGGCGGGTGAAGGGGTGGTGGACGGCGTTCCACTTGCTCTCCTCGGCGCTATATTGGAGGAGGGGGAAATCGGTGACCCAAAGGAAGTTGAGCTGGTCGGGGTGGACGACGAGCTTGAGGATCTCGGCGACGCGAAGGCGGATGCGGCCGAGGACTTCGCAGACGATTTCCCATTTGTCGGCGCCGAAGAGGATCAGGTCGCCCTCCTCGATCCAGAGGCGCTTGGTCAGCTCGGCTTTTTCGGTTTCGCTGAAGAATTTGACGATGGGGGACTTCCATTCGCCGTTCTCGACCTTGATGAAGGCGAGGCCCTTGGCGCCGAATTGCTTGGCGGTGTTGGTCAGCTCCTCGATCTGGCCGGTGGTGATGGAGGCGAAGCCCTTGGCGTTGATCGCCTTGACCACGCCGCCCGCGTCGACGGCGCCGCGGAAGACTTTGAACTGGGATTGGGTGAAGAGGTCGGTCAGCTCGACGAGGGTGACGGCGAAGCGGGTGTCGGGCTTGTCGCTGCCGTAGGTGTTGAGGGCATCGTGCCAGGAGAGGCGGAGGAAAGGGTCCTTGATGTCAATGCCGCGGGTCTCCTTGAAGACGGCGTGCATGAGCTGCTCCAGCCAGGCGTAGATGTCCTCGGGGGTGATGAAGGAGGCTTCGAGATCGATCTGGGTGAACTCGGGCTGGCGGTCGGCGCGGAGATCCTCGTCGCGGAAGCACTTGGCGATCTGGTAGTAGCGCTCCAGGCCGGCGACCATGAGGAGCTGCTTGTATTGCTGGGGGGCCTGGGGGAGGGCGTAGAAGGCGCCGGGGGCGAGGCGGCTGGGGACGAGGAAGTCGCGGGCGCCTTCCGGGGTGCTCTTGGAGAGGATGGGGGTCTCGACCTCGATGAAGCCGAGATCGTCGAGGATGCGGCGGGTGGTCTTGGTGATCTGGTGGCGGGTGCGGAGGTTGCCGAGGAGCTGGGGGCGGCGGAGGTCGAGGTAGCGGTGGGTGAGGAGGAGGTCCTCGTTCTCGACGGTGCCGTCGAGGGGGAAGGGGAGGGCGACGGAGGGGTTGAGGACGACCAGGGAGGCGACCTGGATTTCGATCTCGCCGGTGGGGAGGTTCTTGTTCTCGGTGCCGGTGAGGCGGGCGACGACGGGGCCGGTGACCCGGATGACGAACTCGTCGCGGAGGGCGTGGGCCTGTTCGGCGACCTCCTTATTGGTCTCGGGGTTGAAGACGACCTGGGTCAGGCCTTCGCGGTCGCCGAGGTCGACGAAGATGACGCCGCCGTGGTCGCGGCGGGATTTGACCCAGCCGGAAAGGGTGACGGTCTGGCCGAGGTCCGACTTGCGGAGTTGGTTGCAGTGATGGGTGCGATAGGGGGAACGGTGCATAGGTGCGGAGAAAAACCCGAGGCTAGGGCCTATCGTCAATTAGACAAGGCTGTGTTGGGCCGAAAAGGGGGGTGAACAAGGGAAATGCGGAGGAGTTACAGAGAGGATTTTCATTTTTCTTGCGAATTCTTTGTTGGGGCGGGGTCGTCAGGGGCGGGGCGAAAGGCCGGAATCGAAGCAAGAAAAGCCGGGCATCAACCGGTCAGGATAGCCCGAAACCGCCTGGGGCGTCGTGGATGGGGGGAATGGCGGGGCCAGGAGCCGGGAAAAGAGCCTCCGCGAAGCGGGTGCGGGGCGATTGCGCGGCTATGCCGCAGCGGATCGCCGGCGGGCCCATGCCAGGGCTCCGAGTCCCAATGCAAAAAGCGCCCAGGTCGAAGGTTCTGGAACGGTAGCTACGATCAGGGCGACGTCGGCGTGACCGCTGCTGTCTGTTGAAAGAACCAGGGTGGCGGTATTCCCGTTGAGCGTGCCGCTGCGAAGGCTTCCCGATGCCAGCGATCCATTGATTCCCGAGGAGGAATTGGTATCGAAAAGAATGTAGGTGCCGGTGGTGAATCCGCTCTCGAGGTTGAAGGTGAAGTCGCTGAACTCCTGGTCATTCAGTGTCAGGCTGCCGCTCCCGCCGGTGATCAATACCTCGTCGCTCGTCGAGGTCCCGGAGGCAAGATTGAAAACATACTCCGATCCTGACGCGAGATTCACCGTCGAGGTCCCGCTGACCGCCAAAGTCAGATGCGAAAAGCCGACGCCGCTGACCTGACTCGGACTAATCGTGGCGCCGGAGCCAATATTCACAGCAATACCCGATGTCACCCCAGTCGGGGCAATGATGCCGGTGCCGCCCAAGACGCTTGTCCCGAGGATTTGCACCTCGCCCGTGCCGGTGGCCGAGCCGCTGGCGTTGGAAACCTGGAGGGTGCTATTGTAGACCGTCGTGCCGCCCGAGTAAGTGTTCGTGCCGGTCAGGGTGAGGCTGCCGGTTCCGGTCACGACGAAAGCGATCTTTCCACCGGAGCCGGAGTTGTCTTTAATCGTGCCGGAAAAAAGATTGTTACCACCGGATCCCTGCCCATTGCCCTCGGTGAAGGTCGAGGTGGTTCCCGTGTTGCTGTTAAGGATGGTCCCATAACCAGTCAATATTCCGACGCCTTGATTCGTGCCGTTGAGATCGAGAGTTCCGTTATAAAAAGTGAGGGTGCTGTCGATGCTTCCCAGCGTGCCTGCCCCGCTCAGTTGGATCGTGCCACCATCAAGGACGGTGCCTCCAGTATAGGTGTTGGCGGCAGCGAAAGTGGTCGTGCCGCTTCCCATCTGTTGAATGAGTCCGCTTCCGCTGATCACGTTGCTTTCGGTGAGGCTGTCGGTGCGATCGTAGATCAAGTCGCCGTTATCTAAAACTCCGCCGCTGCCCAGGTTGCCGCTCGTTCCGCCATTGCCGACCTGAATGGTTCCGGTATCGATGGTGGTGCCGCCGGCATAGGTGTTTGCTCCGGTGAGGATGAGGGTTCCGCCGTTTTCGATGACGCCGGTGACATTGGAACCAATGGCGCCGCTGATGGTGGCAGTACCGCTATAGGCGTTATAGTTCGTCAACGTGCCGGCGTAATTCACGGCTCCACTCAGGGAGATATCTCCACTAAGAATAAGGTTGCCCGTGCCGCCCATATTTCCGGCTTCGCTCAGGGAGGATTCCAAATCCGAGATGGTCACGGAACTGGCATTTATAGTGATGTCGCCCGCGCCGAAAGACAGGGCACTGGTGCCATTGAAGGAGAAACTACCGTTCCAAATCTGAAGATTGTTGGTGGCAAGAGTCACGGCGCTCCCCGAGTCGTTGGTGAGAATGGCTCCGTTGTCGATGGTGAGCGTTCCGGTGCCGATGGCCGAGTTTGTGGAAGAGGTGCCTGCCGCGCCGATGTCGAGCGTGCCGCCTGTCACGACGGTACCCCCGGAATAAGTGTTGTTGCCATAGGCCCAGCACACCCCATCCCGCGTCGCCGCCGCTGCCGCTGACAACGCTTCCAGAGCCGGTGATGATCGAGGAGATCTTGATTTCGTCGTCTCCCGCGACGACGTCCAATTCATTGTTGGCGCCGATGATGACGTTGCCCGTGCCGCCCAGGGTGAGAGTGCCTGTGCCGCTGTCCATCAGGCCGTTCAAGGTGATGGATTTCCCGGCATTGGCGATGGTGAGGCCGGTGCCGGTGACTTGCAGGGTGTTTCCGGTGACGTTTTGAGTCAGGGTGGCGGTAGCTCCAGAACCGGCATAGGTGTAATTGGTGCTCGCGCTGGTCATGTCAGCGAGGGTGCCGGAAGTGGCTGTCGTGCCGCCGGTGTAGCCGGAGATCGAAGAGTTCGCGCCGCCGCCAACCGCATAGGCCAGGGAAGAGCCCGAACTATAAACGGCCCACGGTCCAATGATCCCGTCCGTATTGCTGACCGTGGAGTAAATGGCGCCACCAAGGTTTGATTGGGTTGTTCCGTAATTAAAATCGACCATTCCGCCCGCATTGCGGGTGATCGCGCCGAGAGTCAGCGCGGTACTCCCATCCAACTTGGTGTTGACCTCGGAAAATCCCGAATTGAGGGTGAGACCATTGACTGTTTGTGAGGAGGTCGATGAATAGTCGATGAAGGTGCCGCCACCCAGAACCAACGCGGTGGCGGAACTCAATGAGCCTGTGAGTTCAAGCGTGCCGGCGTTGACGGTGGTTGCGCCGGTATAGCTATTGGTGCCGTCGAGGTAGGCGGGACCGCTTACTACCAAGGCGAGACTTGACGCGCCGCCATTGGAGACGTTGCCGCCGAGATATACCTCTTCTGCAGCACCAGGTTCAATGTAATTGTTCCGGTAGTGATTCCTCCACTGATGGCGCCTCCGAAACTGCCTCCTGTAAACGTATAGGTGCCGTTCGAGGTGGCATTCGCAGGCTCGAGTATCAAGGGGGCATTGATCGTGGAGTCGGCCCCGCTCATGGTAATCGATCCGCCGCTGCTGAGGAGAAGGGCATTGCCACCCGTGGTGCCGATGGTATCGGCACCGTTTGCGGAGCCGGTGAGGATAATGCTACCGATGTTCTGATCCGCTTGATCGATGGTAATCGTCGGATTGGAATCCAAGGTGCCGCTGAAGGTGGCGGTGTCGGTGTTGGTCGTCGAAGTCGTCAAGCCCGGCGCCGATAGGGTGCTCCAATTGGAACCGGTGCTCCAATTGCCACTCGAGGAAGCGGTCCAAGTTGAGTCAGCTGCCCGAGCTGTCAGGCAAAAGCCCCCGCTTACAGCCAGAAATACGACACATCTGATCCATCTTAAAATGAGTGAGTCCATGCATTTGCCCATTGATTGCCCTAGAAATTTGCCTGGAAGACAAATGTTGCATAGCTTGTGGCGGGGTTGTGATAAAGCAATGAAATTGATCTAGCCGGGCGCCAAACGTCCTTCTGGACGGGTAGCAAGCGGCCAGGGGCTCATGGGAAACCAAATGCATGGCCGGGAGGTAAATCTAAGAAACTGTTCACGATCTCAGAATGGAGCCGCGTTGGCGGTGATTTTGGTTTTAGGCGAGGCGCGAAGGAGGCGCGTATCAATAAAAAGATACGTAACGACTGAGCAACGAAGCCTAAAATCAAAAGCGCCCCAACCCGCAGGGCCGGGACGCTTCGTCTCGGCGCGGCCTGTTATGAGATCGTGAACAGTTTCTAAGGGGGGCATGGCCTCCCTTACATCGAACAAGCTGCCCCCTTGTATCCCGGCCTGTAATCGGCGGGTTCGATCTGCCCCTGATTCTCGCCACCTGAAACCGAGGAGTCTGCTCTGGGCCGCTGCGGCCACGAGAACGGGCGGACTCAGGATTGCAATTTGCACCCCGCTTCCCGGGCTTCCTTCCGGTCTAGGAAGGTAAGTGGCGCAGCCTCAACGCCTCTCCGAAGATGGCATGGGTT
>Ga0302314_10002983_pt1 | contig 31350 bp, 30 predicted proteins | sample III_Palsa_N2_3_FD_200533 | JGI IMG/M metagenome (GOLD analysis project Ga0302314, IMG submission 200533) | Peat permafrost microbial communities from Stordalen Mire near Abisko, Sweden - III_Palsa_N2_3 | ecosystem: Environmental > Terrestrial > Soil > Palsa > Peat permafrost | place: Sweden... | reverse complement strand
CTCTTCGTCGAGTGAAAGTCAGTCTCGCATAGTGAAACCAATCCATGATAGGCCTAGACCATGTATTTCGACCATGTGGGGCTCAGCGTCGCCGACCTCGACCGACAGGCCGCCTGGTACTGCGCCGCCTTCGGGCTCGTCGAGGCGAACCCGTTCGAGGTCGCGCCGCTCGGGCTGCGTGGCACGTTCGTGATCGGCGAGCCCGGACTCGCCATCGAGCTGCTTGAACGCGCGGGCTCGGTGCCGGGCATCCAGGCGGCCGACCAGGCCGAGGCGCTGCTCACTCGCGGCTACGGCCACATTTGCCTACGGGTCGACGACGTGGACGCCGTTCACGCGCGGCTGCTCGCGCTCGGCGCGGGCGAGCGGATGCCCCCGCAAGCGGCTCCCGAGCCCGGCGTGCGGATGTCGTTCGTCTGCGACCCGGAGGGAAATCTCATCGAGCTGCTGGACCGGCGGGGGCCCGTCGGCTGACCGGTTCCGCGCCCGGCTCGATTGCCTCGGATTGACAGCGCCGACAGCGCGAGCTAGGTTTTGCGTATCGAATAGTAAAACCGACTTTCTCACAGTGAAAGTGCATCCAACGGAGGACGCGATGGCGCGACTGCTCGAGGTCACAGACCTCCGAGTGTCCTACGGCGCCGTCGTCGCGGTCGACGACGTCAACCTCACGCTCGACCCGGGTGAAGTGGTCGGCCTCATCGGGCCGAACGGCGCTGGTAAATCCTCCTTCATCGATGCCCTGACCGGCGCGATGAAGAACCGCGGAGGGAGGGTCACGTTCGAGGACGGCTCACTCGACGGTCTCGCCCCACACGCGGTCGCACGCCGTGGACTGGTGCGCACCTTCCAGTCCGTCGAACTCTTCGACGACCTGACTGTGCGCGAGAACCTGCTCGTCGCCGCGGAGCAGCCCACCCTGCTCAGCAGTCTTCGCGACCTCATCCTGCCGTCGAAACCGGTTGGCCTCGAGAATGTCGCATGGGCCAGTTCGATCTGCGAACTCGACGATGTGCTCGACAAGTTTCCGCGCGAGCTCTCCCACGGCCAGCGCAAACTGGCTGGTGTCGCCCGCGCGCTCGCCAAGCGCCCACGGCTGGTGCTGATGGACGAGCCGGCGGCCGGGCTCGACACCGACGAGAGCGTCGCGTTTGGCAAGCGCCTGCGCTCACTTCCGTCGCACGGCGTCAGCGTGCTGCTGGTGGACCACGACATGGAACTCGTGCTCGGCGTCTGCGACCGAATCTACGTGCTCGACTTCGGCGCAGTGATCGCGTCGGGCACGCCCGACGAGATCCGTAGCAACCCGCGAGTCATCGAGGCGTACCTCGGAGGCCACAGTGTCCAGTCCTAGTACGACCGCGCCGTCGGCGAGCGCCCGGGTGCTCGAGGTCGTCGGGATGTCGGCCGGCTACAACGGCTCAGCCGTCGTGCGCGACATCACCATCTCGGTCGGAGCGGGGGAGATCGTCGCGCTCCTCGGCGCCAACGGTGCCGGTAAGACGACGACGCTCTCGGCGATCGCGGGGCTCATCAAACCGCTGGACGGCTCGATCACGCTCGCCGGGACATCCATTGTGGGCCGCAGCGCGCACAAGCTGGCCCGCGAGGGCGTCTCGCTGGTGCCAGAAGACCGCGCGCTCTTCCACGAACTCACCACGCGCGAGAACCTGCGCATCGCAGGGGCCCGCGGCACGTCGAAGCAGAGCGAGGAGCAGATCCTCGAGTTGCTGCCCGAGCTGCGCAAGTGCATCAACCGCAAGGCAGGACTGCTCTCGGGCGGCGAGCAGCAGATGCTCGCAGTCGGTCGTGCCCTGGTCAGTTCGCCGCGGCTGCTGATCGTCGACGAGATGAGCCTCGGCCTCGCGCCCGTCGTCGTCGAGCGACTGCTACCAGTGCTGCGCAACGTCGCCGACACGCTCGGAACCGCGGTGCTCGTGGTCGAACAACACGTCGCGCTCGCGATGGAGGTCGCGACCCGCGCTTACGTGCTCGCCCACGGTCGCCTGACCCTCGAAGGCGACACCGCCGACCTGAAGAACGACCGCGACCTCATCACGGCCTCCTACTTCGGTGACCCGACCGCGCAGGCCGAGCTGTCCGGAACGGCTGGCGAGCCCTCAACCAACTTCGACGGCGTCCATCACGGTCCCGACGAATAATCGCGAGCCCCACAGCAAACAGGGGGTTCGCGGATGCCCCGCCCGTCGGGCGGGGTGCGCCACAGGTACTGCAATGAAGGAGTGACATGGCTACAAAGATGCGATTCGCCGCCAAGGCGGCGATCGTGCTGGCTCTCGGAGTCAGCGTCGCGCTCGCAGGATGCACGTCGACGGCGTCGACGTCGTCTCCCCAGGGCGTCAAGGGCAAAGTCGGAACGCTGGGAGCAGCGGACGCCGCGAAGGGCAGCCCCGTCGTCTTCGGCGTGCTGAACCTGCAGTCCGGTCCGGTGACCTTCCCGGAGGCACTGACCGCCGAGCAGGCCGCCGTGTCGTACGTCAACGCCTACAAGGGCGGAATCGGCGGGCATCCGATCAAGCTCCTCTCGTGCTCGACCGACGGTTCGCCCGCCACGTCGGCACAGTGCGCCAACCAGATCCTCGACCAGCACCCGGTCGCGATCCTCGGTGCAGCCGACACCGGCGCGCCCGGTGCGATCCCGATCTGGCAGCGCGCCGGTCTCGCGTACCTCGGCGGCGTTCCGTTCACGCCCGTCGAGCAGAACTACAAGGACGGCGTGATTTTCTCCAGCGTCTCGACCGCCGACAACGCTGCGGCGTCGGTCTATGCGGCCAAGACGCTGCACGCCAAGTCCGCCGCTGTCATCTACACGTCGGACACCCAGGGCACGAGCGTCGCGGTCAACGTGATCGAGCCGACCATGAAGGCGGCTGGCATCACGACGATCACCGGAATCGCGATCGCGCCGACCGCATCGGATGTTTCGTCCGCTGTTGCGACCGCGCTCGGCGCGAAGCCGGACGTCATCTACATCAATGCGCCCGCCGCCTGCCCGAACATCCTGAGCTCGCTCAAGCAGCTGGGCAACACCGCGAAGATCGTCGGTATCGACCCGTGCACGTCGCCCGCCGCCATCAAGGGTGCCAACGGCGGAGCCGAGGGACTGTACTTCGCGTCCCCCGTGCTCGATCCGAGCGCGAACACAGCCGACACGAAGATCTACCTCGCGGCACTGAAGAAATATGCGCCGCCGACGATTGCGCTCGACTCGATCGCCGCGATCGGCTTCCAGAGCGTCATCGACGTGCAGGCCGCCCTCGCCAAGTTCACGACGAAAGACCTCACGGAGTCGAAGATCCTTGCGGCGTTCACCACCGGCTCCAACCACACGAACTTCATGGGTCACCCGTACACCTGTGACGGCAAGCAGCTCGCCGGCGCAACCTCGGTGTGCAACGCCTACGAGCAGATCCGCGTGGTCAAGAACGGTGTGCCGACAGTAGCCCAGTCGGCCTTCGTGAACCCGAGCCAGTACTACTCGCCGAAGTCCTAGGACCCCGTCCTAACCGACGCACCACAGATAGGGATGTGACGAACACGTGAGCGACTTCCTGCTCTTCCTGCTCCTCGGGCTCGGGGCGGGCGCAGTCTATGCACTACTGGGACTGGGCCTCGTGCTGAAGTACCGGAGCACGGGTGTCATCGACTTCGCGCACGGCGCGATCGCGATGTGGAGCGCTTACGTGTTCGTCAACCTGCGGTCCACGGGGGCTCTCGAACTGCCGTGGATCGTTCTCCCGCACGAGGTGCAGGTGTCGCCGACGGGCATGGACATCCTGCCGGCCCTCGGAATCACCCTGGTCTACGGCACCGGTCTCGGGCTCCTGCTCTTCGTTCTGATCTACCGGCCGCTCCTCCGGGCTGCACCACTCACCAAGGTGTGTGCGTCCGTGGGCGTCATGCTCGGGTTCGAGGCCATCGCCGTTCTCAACTTCGGCACCACCTCACTCGCCGGGCAGCCGGTGCTGCCGAGCGACCCGATCTTCATCGCCGGGATTGCGTTCCCGAGCGACCGCCTTTACCTGGCCGCGATCGTGGTCGTCGTTACGGGCGTCCTCGCGTTCGTCTACCACTGGACGCGCTTTGGCCTCGCCACCCGCGCGAGTGCCGAGAACGAGGTGGGTGCCGCACTTCTGGGGATTTCACCCACCGTCATCGCGGGGCGCAACTGGGTCATCGCGAGCCTCCTGGCCGCAGGCTCCGGCGTGCTGATCACGCCGATCTCGTCGCTCGACCCGACCTCGTACACCCTCTTCGTCGTGCCGGCGCTGGGCGCCGCGCTCATTGGGCGCTTCCAGTCGTTCTGGTGGACGGCCGGGGCTGGCCTGCTGCTCGGCGTCGCCCAGTCCGAGCTCGTGAAACTCGAGACCATCTGGACCTGGTTGCCCCAGCAGGGGTTGTCGGACGGCCTGCCGTTCCTCATCATCCTGATCGCGATGACCCTGAGCGCGAGGCGGCTCGGCGCACGCGGCGCTGCCGGAGGTTGGCGAAACCCGGCACTGGGTCGACCGACCCGACCGCTGCTCACCTCGATCATCGTCTTCGTGATCGGAGTCGTCGTCGTCATCCTGTTGCAGGGTTCGCTGCGCGCCGCGTTCGAGTCGTCGGTCATCACGATCTGCATCTGCCTTTCGCTCGTACTGCTGAGCGGGTTCATCGGCCAGGTCTCGCTTGCACAGATGTCATTCGTCGGTTTCGGCGCGTTCATCCTCAGTCATCTGGGCGGTGACCTCGGCATCCCGTTCCCGTTCTCGCTCATCCTGGCCGCACTCTGCGTAGTGCCCATCGGCATCCTGATCGGACTGCCCGCCCTGCGGGTTCGCGGGGTGAGTCTGGCGGTGGTCACGCTGGCGACAGCGGCCGCGATGGATGCGCTGGTCTTCAGTAACGTTCCCTTCACCGGTGGTCTCGGCGGCCGCAAGGTCGCTCAGCCGAACCTCTTCGGGCTCAATCTGGGCATCTCCAACGGCAATGTCTACCCGACCATCACGTTCGGGGTGTTCGTGCTCGTCGTCGTCGTCTTCGTCGGTTACTGCGTCGCGCGGCTGCGGACCTCGGCGACAGGCCGGATGATGATCGCCATCCGCTCCAACGAGCGAGCCGCCGCCTATATAGGAATTCGCGTCGCGCCGGTCAAACTGTTTGCGTTCGCCGTCTCGGCTTTCATCGCCGGAATCGGCGGAGGCCTGCTCGCCTACGACCAGGGCACCGTCTCATCCGGTTCGTTCGCAGTGTTCACGTCGTTGACCGTGCTCGCGATCACCTACGTGGCGGGAATCGGGCGCATCGCGGGGGCAGTGATTGCAGGAATCATGTTCGCGTCGAACGGGCTGTTCGTCTCGTTCCTCGACAACCTCATCCATGTCGGCCAGTACCAGATGATCGTTGCCGGCGTTGCGCTCGCAGTCACTGCGATCGCCAACCCCAACGGCGTCGCGTCGGAGATGGTGGGCGACAAGGGTCTCGCTCCAAAGATCGTGCGGCTGCGGGACCGTGTGTTCCCGGTTCGAAAGCCGCGCGTCGTCGCTGCTGGGGCGATGGCAGAATCAAGACACCCGCAGGGTTAGCTAGGAGCAACCATGGTCGACGGCCGCACGCACGACATCCCACTGGCCGAGGCTCGCCTGCTTATTCAGCGCGCGATCGACAAGGCCGAACAGTTGCAACTGCGCGGAGGCATCGCAGTCTATGGCGGCAGTGGTGCCCTGGTCTCGGTCTCGCGGATGGATCGTGGCGGGGCCGGCGGCATGGCGCGAGCCCGATCGAAGGCCTGGATCTCGGCGACACAGCAGATCCCCAGTGCCGAGCACCTGAAGCGCATGAACTTCGTCTCGGCGCCGGTCGAGCAGGGCTTCAAGACCGCGTCGCCCGAGGCGCTCTTCCCGGGTGCGGGCGGCATGCCGATCTTCGCCACGCTCGACAGCGCGACGAGGGAGGTCGTCGGTGGCATTGCCGCATCCGGGGCCACGGTGAGCCCGTTCTTTCCGGCGGGAATCCCGCAGCAGAACATGATTGCGAACGGGCAGCCCGCGAATCCGGAAGACCTGCTGATCGCCTACGCGCTCGACATTCCGTATGTCGGCCAGCACGGCGACGATGTGGCGCGCTGGGCCGCGAGTTTCGGTGAATTCCCGACGGATGCTCCCGAGGGACTCGGCATGGCGGAGGCACCGCGGGCATCCCACCAGTTCGAGCACGAGTGGGCGCTCCGCGTGGCCGACGCCGTGCTTCGGGCGGCCGACGAGCGCAGCGTTCGCGTAGCGCTGGCCATCACCGACCACCGCGGCGACGCCATCCAACAGGATGCGGCGGACGGCGCTGCCACCTCGGCATCCTTCCTGGCGCTCTCGCTGGCGGCGACTGCTGCGACCTTCCAGCAGCCCAGCCAGGATGTCGCCGGACTCTTCGGCGGCCAGCTGCAGGGCGTTGCCGCCGCGTTGCCGTTCGCCATTCTGGCGAGCCCCGGCGGTCTGCCGATCAGCGAGGGCGGTGCGTTCGTGGGTGGCCTCGGTGTCGCCGGGGTCGAGCCCGAACTCGCAGCGGAGATCGCGACCGCCGCACTCGAGGCGGTGTCGTGACACGTGAGCTGAACGTGTGCGTGGTCGGCTGCGGTGCGATCGGCAGCCTGTTCGCCGCGAGCCTTGCTCGGGTGGACGATGTGGTCGTCTGGGGTCTCGACATTTCGACGGCGCACGTGGAAGCGATCAACACTAACGGGCTTCGCATCGTCGGCAGCTCGGACTTCGTCTCTCCGGTGCGCGCCCGGGTCTCGGCGGACGACATCCCCCCCTGCGATTTCGGCATCGTGGCGACGAAGTCGGAGCATACGGCTGTCGCGATGGCCAGTGCTGCAGCTATTTTCGAGCATGCTGCCGTAGCGAGTGTGCAGAACGGTATCGGCAATGAGGAGCTGATTGCCCAGAGCGTGTCCCAGGTCATCCGGGGTTCGACACTGGTCGCCGGGGCGATCGTCGAACCCGGCGTTGTGCGCTTCGATGCCCCCGGCGACACCTGGCTCGGTCCGTTCGAGCCGTCCCCGGCGTCGACCTCCCAGATCGTCGAGCTCGCCGACCTCATCTCCCGTGGCGGGCTGACCACGCATGCCCTCGCCGATTCGCGCGGAGCCCAGTGGACCAAGCTCATCTTCAACGCGGCCAACAATTCGCTCTGTGCCGCCACGGGCCTGACGATCGGGGAGCTGGCTGATTTGCCGGCCATGCGTGCACTTGTCGCATCCGTCATCGCGGAGGGCCGAGCGGTCGCATCCGCGCTCGGCATCGAACTCGAGTCGGACCCGCAGGCGATGTTCGATGATGCCGTTGCCCATGCGTACGGGCACCGGCCGAGCATGCTGCAGGATGTCGCGGCCCGCCGTCACACCGAGATCGCCGTACTCAACGGAGGCATCGTCGCGGAGGGCCTGCGCGTCGGCGTGCCTACCCCCTCCAACCAGGCCCTCGTCGCCATCATCGAGGGCATCGAGCTCTCCTGGACGCACCCCTGAAGTCTCCCCGAGCTCCCGGAGTAATCAAGAAACGTTCTTGAATCGCCGGGTGGGGAGCGTTTTTGACCCTTCGGCGAGGGCGAGGGCGAGGGCGAGGGCGAGGGCGACGTCGACGTCGAGGGCCAAGGCGAGGGCGACGTCGACGTCGAGGTCCAGGGCGCGGGGGAGGTCGACGTCGAGGTCCAGGGCGAGGGCGAGGTCGAGGCCAAGGTCAAAGTCGAGGTCCAGACCGCGCGAGGTGGCGCGGCCGTTTGTTCACCGTCAGATCGCTGTGTCCAACCAGATCGTTATGCTCAACGGTTGAATCCTCGCGAGATGCACCGATGTTATCCACGGATTCTCGGTGTAATCGACGTCCGGATCCGGGTCGGGGTCCGGATCCGATTTCGAGCTAGGAGCTAGGAGCTATGAACTACGAGTTATGAACTTCGAGTTACGAGTTACGAGTTACGAACTTCAAACTTCAAACTTCAAACTTCAAACTTCAAGTTACGAGTTAGGAGTTACGAGTTACGAACTTCAAACTTCAAACTTCAAACTTCAAGTTACGAGTTACGAGTTACGAGTTATGAATTACTGACCACGGACCACGGACCACGGACCACGAGCCACGAATTACGAACTACGAATTACGAACCACGAATTACGAACCACGAATTACGATCGCCGAACCCGACCCGGGCCCCGACCCGGGCCCCGACCCGGGCCCCGACCCGGACCCGGACCCTGACACTTGGCATACCTTCCAGAAAGGCCCATGAGACCGCGTGGTGCGCTCCCACGCAAGGTCATGAACGACCCCTGCCCGCAGCTCACTCGCACGGGAACGATCGTTTGCGACCTTTCGGGGAGTTTGGGTCTGTGTCCTCGCGGAAGCTATCAGCGATAGGCGTTTTGTAGGTCGCGCATGTTCCCGGTCTTCGGGGTGAGAAGGCGGGGTATCTGGTCGGGATCGACACTCGGCGGCGGAATGAGCCAGTACTCGCCCTGGTCGTTGCGTTTGATGTGCCACCCGTTGTTGTGGAACAGGAGGTGGTGGTGTTTGCAGAGCAGAATGCCGTCGGCGACGTTCGTCTTGCCGTGGTGCGCGGCCCACTCGTCGATGTGATGGCATTCGCACCAGGACACTGGCGCGTCGCAGCCTGGGGCGGCACAACCACCCCATTTGACGGCGAGAGCCGTGCGCTGCGCGGGCGTGAAGAGCCTCTGCTCACGCCCCACATCGAGCGGCTGCAGGTGCTCGTCGAAGATGAGCGCGGTCACCCCACCGGAGCACTGCAGTCGCTTCAGGCTGCGCATCGACAGGAGGGCCGACGTGCCCTCAATGCGCACGATGCCGTCACCGGACTCGAGCGCCTTCAGCGTCGTGGTCACGCGGATCTGTGGTGCGCCGGAGCCGAGTAGGAAGCTCGGGTTAGTGGCAGCTCCGAGGAGAAGAAGCTGCATGAGGGCGTCGAAGCCGAGTTGGGCCGGCGTGCGGGTATCCGCAAGGATCGTGTCTGCCTTGGTCGACTCGGTCGGGTCGAGGAACCTCACGGTGCGCAGCTTCGGCGACACGGCGCGGTGAATGGTCTGCTTCATCAGGGCGAGGCTTTCTGGGTCCAGGTCGAGGATCAGTCGCCCTGCGCCCGTTGGCAGCTCAATGAGTTTGTACCCACGCGCCTCGTACTGCTCGTCTTCGCGCAAACGAACGGACTCGAGGTCGAGTTCTTCGCGCCGCATGCGCGTGAGTTTGACCAGGTGATCGACATCCAGCCCGGCGTGGCCGTCGGGTCGTACCCTGGCAGCATCGAGCAACTCGAGAGCGAGCTCGGCCAACTGCTCACTGCTGACTGCCGAGTTGGTCGTTCCCAGATGCAACGCGATTGCATCCGCCTGCTCGACCGAGATCTGCCCCGCGCTAAGCGATGCTGTGATCTCACGCAGCCATGGCTGGCTCGGGGCGAGGACTTCGCCCGTGCTCTGATCCACCGTCCCCTCATCCGCCATCTCAGCGAGCAGAACCCCAGTGCGTACCGCCGTTGTCGCCGCGCGCCCTGAGGCGCCAGTGGTGACCTTGACGAACTGCTCGGCCGTGCGGTGACCCGCCCGCTGCGCCAGCCCGTCTGACCCGAACTCTGGTGCGGATCGTCTCGCGATCTCGCCGGCGACCAAGGCTGCGTGAGTCTGGTTGAGGCGGGCCACCTCAGCGTTGAGGGTGTTGAGGGCGAGCAGGGTGGATTCGTCGAGGGCGCGATAATCGGAGACGCCGGTCGGCACCAGGCGCATCGCCTCGGCAGCAGTGACGACTGCGCGCGCGAGCGGGCTGCCCGCCATGCTGCTCTGCGCATCGGCTGCTGCCCGAAAGGCTGCTGCGGTGTGGATCATCTCCATAACGTCAATTATCGAACATATGTTCTAATCTCGGTAGAGAAAATCGCGATCTGTGGATAAGTCGGTCACGAGGCGCGAGCGCGATTCGCTCTCTCCTTGTGTGGGCACGGCACCGCGATTGGGATACCTCTATTGGCCAGACTGCCTCTCGGGACGAATGGCCCGCGCGACGAGAGTCAGACGAGGGTAGGGGTGCCGCGATCGAGAGGGGTGACGGTGGTGCCCTCTGGGGCGAAGGCGGTAAGCATTCCGATGTGCTGCCCCGGATGCGCCAGAGCTGCCTCGTGGATCGGAACCGCGATGCGTGGAGCTATCGCGTTCAGGAAATCGACGGCGTCGCTCACTTTCAGCCAGGGGCCGCCGATCGGCAACGCCAGTATGTCGACTTTCGCGCTTGGGGCGAAGAACGAATCGCCCGGGTGGTAGAACTCGCCGCCGCCTACGAGGTACCCCGTGTTGGTGCAGTCGGGGACGTGCAGGTAGACCGGGGCGTGGGAGCCCCCCACGACATCCACGGTGGCCCCGCCGAGCTCGAGCGAGTCGCCGGGCTCGACGGCGCGAGCACCGTCGAGCTTTGCCGCCGTGTCGCGATCAGCGACCAGCACTATGCCCGCGTTGTTGGCGAGCAGGGCGGGCAGCCTCAGGTGGTCCACATGGTCGTCATGCTCGTGCGTAACCAGGACCGCAGTGAGGTCGCGCAGAGCCTCCCAGCCGGTCGAATCGGTGCCCGGGTCGAATAGCAGTCGTGCGTCGCCGGTCTCGACCAGCATGCAGGCGTGCCCGAAGTGGGTGATTCTCATGGGTTGCTCCCGTTCGAGCCGTCGGGCTGCCGGGGATCCACCCGGAAGACCCGCAGCTGCAGCGCGAGCGTCGCGTAGTACCCGACAAGCGTGCTGAGTTCGAAGGCGGTCGAGTCGCCGACGACGGATGCCCAGCGCTGCCACTCGGCGTCGGAGACGTCTCCGCGCGCCATCGCGAATACCAGGTGGGCCGCCGCGTTCTCGTGCTGGTCGGCCAGCTGGGGAATGCGGCCGGCCCAGATCTCGTCAAGCTCCGACTCTGTGACGCCGATGGCTCGACCGACCCCCTCGTGCGCTTGCCGCTCGAACGCCGAACGCCAGTGCGCAGCCACGATCAGGATCGCGAGCTCGCGCGTGCGCGGCGTGAGCTCGGTCGAGAACCGCACGGCGGCTCCCAGCTCCTGGATGGCGTGGCCAAGCGTGGGCGAGAACAGGAAAGCGTTGAACGGCCCCTGCAGCGAGCCATCGGCCGCTGTCAGGGCGAAGTGCTGTGGGCCGGCCGCACGCGGCCCCTCCGCGATCTCGGTGTAGAGCTCGCGCTGGGCATCCGTCAGCACGCCGGGTGGCAGTGCGGGCAGCCGGCTCACAGGGCCCGCAACCGTAGGCTGATGTCGGCCGCCGTGGCCTGCAGCGCCTCGAGCAGTGGTCCGCGCAGGGTCTCGACGGTGTGCCGCGACGACGACACCGCGATGTTGATGGCGGCGACCGCTACTGGTTCGCGGCCGAAGACCGGCACAGATACCGAACGCAGCCCCTGCGCGAGCTCCTGGTCCTGGATGGCGTAGCCCTGTTCCCGAATGAGCGCGAGCCGGTCATCCAGCTCCTTGCGACTCGAGACCGCGTTGGGGCCGGCGTGCTCGGTGAAGGAGTGCGACCCGATGCGTTCGTTCAGCTCGGCCGAGCTCAGGCCCGCGAGCAGCAGTTTGCCCATCGAGGTGTAGACGGCGGGCAGCGTCGAGCCGACCTGCACGTTGGCGGTCACCAGGTCGGCGTTGCGGAGGCGGGCCAGGTAGAGCACCTGGTCGCCAACGAGGATGCCCAGATTGACAGTCTCGCCGGTGGTCTCGGCGAGGTGGCGCAGCGGCTTCTCGCTGACCTGCACGAGGTTGGACCCACGCAGCGCCGCAGACCCGAGGGTGAGCACCGAGACACCGGGTTGGAGCACTCCGTCGGCGGAGCGATCGAGAAAGCCGTCTTCTTCGAGCGTCGAGACGATTCGAAAGGCTGTGGGCATCGGGATGCCGGTGAGGTCGCAGATATCGCGCAGGCGCAGCGAGGTGGTGTTCTCGTCGAACAGCCGCAGCACCTGCAACCCTTTGGCGAGTGACTCGATGCGGTACTGGTTGGCGGGTCGGGCATCGGCCTCGGTGGCCGCACCAACGGTCGCGGCGGTGCTGGGGCCCGTCTCAGCAGGACTGGCGTCGGCCATCTGTCGCCTCCTGGCGGCTCTGCATCCAAGTTACCAATCGAGAATCCGTCGACATTGACGTCGACAAAAAAATCGAGGTAAGCTTCAAATGACGAAACTAACTTTCAGTAAGTGAAAGTCTAGGCTAACAAGGGAACGCAATGCAACTCACAGATGAGCTGCCTTCTGACGATGGTGTCAGACTCGACTGGCTCGGTCTAGCCGGGTCTCGGGTACTCGTGGTCGGTGCCGGAGGCATCGGCACGGAATGCGCACGCGGCTACGTCGAGGCGGGCGCCAATGTCGTCGTCGCGGATCGCGACCAGGCCAGGCTCGACGCGCTCGAGGCCGACCCGTCGTTCACCGGTTCGACCATCTGCGCTGACCTCACCGTCGCTGGGGCCGGCGCTGCCACGGTCGCCAGCGCGATCGAGCTGCTCGGCGGCCTGGACGTGCTGCTGCACTGCGTGGGAGTCAACGACCGCCGGCCCGTGCTCGACTTCACCGAGGAGGAGTGGGAGCGGGTGATGCAGATCAACCTGTTCACCGGCTTCACGGTGACGCAGGCCGCCGGGCGCCACATGGTCGCGCAGGGTTCGGGTCACATCATCGTGCTGTCATCGGTGTCGGGACTGCTGGCGCACAAGCTGCACGCTCCGTACGCGGCATCCAAGGGCGGTCTCAACCAGATGATGCGCGTGATGGCGCACGAGTGGGCGAGTTCGGGCGTCACAGTCAATGCACTCGCTCCCGGCTACATCGAGACGTCGCTTACGTCGGACTACCTCAAGAAGCCGGGTGTCCGGGATGACCTCGAACGGCTCGTCCCCGCCGAGCGGCTCGGTGTGCCGGCCGACATCGTGGGGCCCGCGCTCTTCCTCTCGTCCCGCCACGCCAACTTCATCACCGGTCATGTGCTTTACATCGACGGTGGCCGGACACTGGTCTAAAGAACCCACAAGGAGAACAACGATGTCATCCACCCCCCAGATCTGGCCGCGATTCGAAGGCAAGACGGTGCTGGTCACCGGCGCTGGAACCGGCTTCGGCGCTGAGATCGCGTTCCGCGCAGCCCAGGAGGGCGCGAAGGTCGCCGTGCATTACCGCTCCTCGAAGGCCGGCGCCGAGGCCACCGTCGCGCGCATCGAAGCCATCGGCGGCGAGGCCATCACTGTGCAGGCTGACATCGGCACGTGGGAGGCGATCAAGAAGATGGCCGACGAGGTGTGGGCCGCGTTCGGCACGCTCGACGTGCTCGTCAACAACGTCGGCGACGTCTCGAGCGAGCAGATGTCGTGGAAGGATCTCACCCAGGAGGCTCTCGACGCCGTGATCGACATCGACGTCAAGGGCACGCTGCTGATGACGCACGAGTTCGGCGAGCGGATGCTCGAACAGCCGAACGGCGGCAACATCATCAATGTCGGCTCGACTGTCATCGTGCGCGGGTCACCGCGCGCGCCGCAGTACGCCGCGGCGAAGTACGCGATCCTCGGCATCACCAAGTCGTATGCCAAGGTGCTGGCTCCCGCGGTGCGCGTCAACACGTTCGCGCCGGGCTTCATGGAGACCGAGCGCCTGCTGAACCGCGCGGACTGGAAGGCCGGCCGCCGCGAGACCCTCATCTCACAGACGCCTATGGGCGTCATCCCGCCGCCCGAGTTCGTCGCCGGCACCTGCCTTTGGCTGGCGACGGATGAGGCGGCACATCTCACCGGCGGCTACCTGCTCGCCGATGGCGGATTCAATATGGTCGGAGCGTAACAATGAAATTGATCACATTCGACGAAGGCCGCGTCGGCCGCATCGACGGCGACGACGTCGTCGAGTTCGACGTGCCGACGATGCGCGAGTACTTCGAGCGCGACCAGAAGGTGGGCGAGACCGGCGACGTCGTCAAGCTGGCGGATGTCCGCCTGCGCGCTCCCATCGTGCCCAAGAAGTTCTTCCATACGGCCGGCAACTTCCTCGACCACCACGAGGAGCTCGAGAAGGTGAACTGGTCGCATCCGGTGCACAAGGGCATCGTGTTCTTCCAGAACGTGGATGCGATCATCGGGCCAGACGACGACATCGTCTACCCGTCGCAGCTCACCAAGGAGATGGACTACGAGCTCGAGCTCGCCATCGTCATCGGCAAGGCGGGCAAGTTCTTCGACGCGGAAGCCGCGCTCGACCACATTGCCGGGTTCACCGTCTTCAACGACATCACCGCCCGCGATATCCAGCGCGACGAGATGAAGTCGGGTGTCTTCTCGTTCAGCAAGGGCATCGACACGTTCTGCCCGATCGGCCCGTATATCGTCACCAAAGACGAGGTGCCCGACTACATGAATCTCGCCATGCACCTCACGGTCAACGGCGAGATCCGCCAGCGCGGCAACACCAACCAGATGCGCGTCGACATGGCGCACCTGGTGGCGTACCACTCGCCCCAGGGCTACAGCGCGGGCGACCTGCTCACGACCGGCACCGTGTCGGGTGTGGCCGCCGTGCAGCCGAACCCGTTCGACTTCTACCTGCAGCCGGGCGACGTCGTGGAGGCCACGGTCGAGGGGGTCGGAACCCTGCGCAATCGAGTGGTTAGCTGGGAGGACGCCTACGGCGTACCAGCTCCCGTCGCATCCGGCTTCGGGGACTGACGACTTCGAAAGTGGACTGACCATGAGGCTCGCAAATATCGACGGCCGCGCCGCGCTGGTGTTCCAGCAGAACGGCACCGACCTGGCTCTCGACGTCGAGGCCACCAGCAATGGTGTTTTCGGCTCGGACCCGCAGGCGGTGTACGACAACTGGGATGCCTTCATCGACTGGGCGGACACGGTCGAGCCGGGCGGGGAGCCGTTCGAGCGCAGCAGCCTTGGCGCGCCGGTGCCGCGACCGGGCCAGGTCTTCGCGATCGGCATCAACTATGCCGAGCACGCCGCCGAGGCAGGGTATCCGGCCGGTTCGCTGCCGATAACGTTCACCAAGTTTCCGAGCTGCCTCACCGGGCCGGATGCCGAGGTCGAGCTTCCGCCGGGGTCGGTCGACTGGGAAGTCGAACTGGTCGTGGCCATCGGCAAGCGCGCCAGGAACGTGTCGCGCGATGACGCATGGTCGTATGTCGCAGGCCTCACGGTCGGCCAGGACCTGTCGGAGCGCGAGGCGCAGAACGCAGGCGCGAAACCGCAGTACAGCCTCGCGAAGTCGCACACCGGCTTCGGGCCGACCGGTCCGTGGCTGGTCTCGACGGCCGAGTTCGAGAACCCGGGCGACCTGGCAATCAGTTCCGCGCTCTCGGGCGAGGTCATGCAGTCGTCGCGAACCTCGAACATGATCTACAACGTGCCCGACCTCATCGCCGAGCTGTCGAGCGTGTGCGAGCTGTGGCCCGGCGACATCATTTTCAGCGGCACCCCCGCCGGGGTGGGCAACGCCCGCACCCCGAAGCGGTTCATCGGTCCGAGCGACACCCTCCACAGCGAGATCGAGGGAATCGGCTACCTGCACAACACCTTCCGCGCGCGGTAGAGACCGCGCCGGATCCACCTGACAGAGAGGTCACACCATGCCATACGAGGCCGCCGACGGCACCAACCCCTACGAGGGGATCCTTCCGGGAAAGCCCGCGCCCTACTTCCTCGAGCCGGGGGAGGGCGAGAAGTCGGTCGTCTTCGACACGACCTTCAACATCCTGCTGTCCGGCGACGAGACCGAGGGGCAGTACGGCGCGTTCACGACGATCGGGCCAGCGGGCGAGCGCATCCCCGCGCACTACCACCCGAACGCCCACGAGATCTTCTACATTCTCGACGGTTCCGTGCAGTTGTGGATCGACGACCAGGCCGGGTTCTCCGAGAACCGCATTCTGAAGCAGGGCGGTTTCGGCTACATCCCGAAGGGCGCAGTGCACGCCTTCCAGATGATTGAGGCGTCGCGGGTGTTCGGCATTTCGACCGGCGGGTTCGAGCGGTTCTTCAACGCCATGGGCGTTCCGACCGACGACCCCGGGGTTCCGCCGGTGCCCTACATCACCCCGTTCCCGCAGATGCTCGCGGCGGGGGAGAAGTACGGCACGGTCTTCCTGCCCGACTTCACATTCTGAACAGCGCGGCCTGAGGATGACCGAACCGCGGGTGCTCCGAGACCTGGTCTACTCGACCCCGCTCGGCTTCCGGCCGCTGACGCTCGACCTGTACCTGCCCGAGGCGGTCAACGCGCCGGTGGTGCTGTTTGTGCACGGCGGCGGCTGGCGCGCGGGCAGTCGCCGCATGTTCGTGCCGCACGTGAACGAGCAGGATTCGTTCGGTCGCATCGTTGCGGCGGGTTTCGCGGTCGCTTCCTTCGACTACCGGCTGAGCGGCGAGGCGGTCTTTCCCGCCCAGGTCGAGGATGCCCGAGCGGCTCTCGCCTGGCTGCGCGCCTCGGGCGACGAGTTCGGGTTCGACGGGTCTCGCGTGGTGCTGTGGGGCGAGTCGGCGGGGGCCACGATCGTCGCCCTGCTCGGGCTCGATGCCGACTCCGCGGTGCTCGGAGTCGTCGACTGGTATGGCCCATCCGATCTCGTCGCGATGGCCGAGGGGCTGAACGCGGACGAGCTCGCCGCCTCCCGCGAGACGGGCTGGCTCGGTGTGAGCGCCGTCGACGATCCGGATCGCGCCCGGGCCGCCAGCCCGGCGTTCGCGGTGCGTGACGGTTCGCCGCCCTTTCACATAGCACACGGTCTCGCCGATGTCGCGGTGCCCTTCGCGCAGAGCCGCGAACTCGCCGACGCTCTCATCGCCCATCGCGCCAAGGTCGACCTGGTCGCCGTGCCCGATGCCGGCCACATGTGGGGCGGGGTCGACGACACGACCCCGATCTTCGACCGCGCGATAGCATTCGCCACCTCACTTCTGTGACCTCACCCGCCTAGGAGCGCCATGCCCATCACCGTCGACGAAGCCGCGATCTCCGACGCAGCGTTGCTGCAGCGACGCCTGTGGGACGCCGACCCCGAGGGATGGGCGCTGTACAGCGAGCCGCACAACTTGCCGCTGTTCGAGTCGGTGCTCGATGCGGCAGGGGTAGGACCCGGCACCCGGTTGCTGGATGTCGGTTGCGGCACGGGTCTCATGCTGGAGCTGGCCCACTCTCGCGACGCGGTTGTGACCGGTGTGGATGTCGCGCCCGGGCTTCTCGGCATCGCGGCGGATCGCCTGCCGAACGCCGACCTGCGGCTGCTTGACCTGCAGGTGCTGCCCTTCGCGGATGCCTCGTTCGACGCCGTGGTGGCCGTGAACGCCTTCCAGTTCGCCGCCGATCCGATCGCGGCCATCGCCGAGGCGGGGCGAGTTCTCGGGTCCGGCGGCCGGCTGGCGATCGGCATGTTCGCCGAGGCGGAGCGCGCCCAGTCGACCGCGGTGCACGAGGCCATGGCTGCGCTCAGTCCGGCGGCACGGGCATCCGATCACGCGCCCTACGCACTGTCGGCGCCGGGCAACCTCGAGGCGGCGATCGAGTCGGCCGGTCTCGTCGTCGAAGCGAGGGGCGAGGTGGAGTGCGAGTGGAGCTATCTCGAGGTCTCGCACGCCCTTCGCGGGCTGATGGGCTCGGCGGGCGGCACGCGCGCGATCGAGGATGCCGGAGCCGAGCGTGTTCGCGGGGCAATCGAGGGCGCGCTGGTTCCGTTCACCGACCAGGCCACGGGCGCCGTGCTGATGAAGAACATCTTTCGCTGGATAGGAGCGACCAGGCCATGACCGAAACCCACCGCGGGCTGCACCATATCGCCTACTGGACCGACGACCTCGATACGGCCATGAAGCAGGCCACCCGATTGCTCGGGGTCGGCCCGTTCCGGGTCATCGAGCACGTCGGCCTGGGCGACTTCCGCTTCCGGGGTGAACCGGCCGTGCTCGATCATTCGGCCGCCTTCGCCCAGTGGGGCCCGGTCATCCTCGAGTTGAATGTCGCACACGACGTGCAGCCGCCCGAGCTTCGGGACGCGCTGGGGATCGCGCCCGGTGCGGTCAGCCACACGTCGTGGTACACGGGCGACCTGGCGGCCGAGGGCGAACACCTGGCGGCATCGGGATGCGCGCTGCTCACGACCTCGGTCGGCGGTGCAGTCGCCAACTGGTTCACGGGTGGCGCACTTTTCGCGCATCCGATCGAGATCCACCAGCCGACCGCGCCGGTGCTCGGCATGTGGGCCGCGGTTCGCAACGAGTCCAAGGAGTATTCGAATGACTAGAACGGTACTGGGGCTGTCGGCGGGCAATCCGGGCGGCAGCGCAGAGATCCTGCTCAAGGAGGCGCTCATGGCGGCCGAGCAGTCGGGTGCGGCGGTGTCACTGGTGCGCCTCGACGACCTCGCCCTGTCGGTCGGACCCGGCGCTCACTCCGACGACGCGCAGTGGTTCTGGGACCAGCTGATGGAATCCGACGCGCTCATCGTGTCCACTCCTATATATACGCGCACGATCCCGGGCAAGCTACGGCTGCTCGGCGACAAGATCTCGGGCCCGCAGGCCGACGTGGCCTTCACCGAAGAGATTCTGCGGATGCGCGCGGCCGGCGAATCCATCCCCGTCCAGTTTCCGATCGACGAGCGCGTGCTGCGACCGCGCGTCGCGGGTTTCATCGCCGTGGGCGGGTCGATCCCGTCATTCTGGAAGTCCCTCGCGCTGCCCCTGATGCACACGCTGACTGCCTCGATGCAGGCGGCCGTCGTCGACCAGGTGCAGTTCGCCGGCGCAGGGAGCCCGTCATCCATCGTGCTCGACCCCGAGGCGCTGGAACGGGCGGCGACCCTCGGGCGCAACGTCGCCGAGCAACTCGGGCGCAGCTACGACGATGCCGAGTACCGGGGAACCCCCGGCGCGTGCCCGGTCTGCCATCTCGACGTCATCGTGCTGCTCGCCGATGGGGCAATCGAGTGTGCGAGCTGCGGCGCGGCGGGAACCCTCGTGGTGCAGGGCGGCACAGCCCGGCCGGAGTTCTCGGCGGAGGGCCGTGCTCAGTCCGTGCTGTCACGCGGCGAGAAGACCGCGCACTTCCACGAGGTACAGCAAACGGCGGCGCTGCACGCGCCATTGCGGCCGCGGATCGACGAGCTCGCAGGCGGCTATGCGGCGTGGGACAGGACACTCCGACCAACCCGATAGGAGCTCGGCAGCGAACCACCACCAGCAGCGCAACTGCGCAACCGGGTTCCGGTCGGCGTGTTTCGTGCAATATTGTGAACTGTGCTCGCCGGTTGCGAGCGGACGGACGGCGGTCAACGGTGTACTGGTTTCTGAAGCATCTCGTCGTTGGTCCCCTGTTGCACCTCTTCTTCCGCATCCGCGTCGAGGGACTCGAGAACCTGCCGAAGCACGGCGCCTTCATCATGGCGAGCAATCACCTCTCGGCGATCGACTCGTTCTTCGTGCCGATCGCGCTGCCTCGTCGGCTGACCTACCTGGCGAAGGCGGCCTACTTCCACGGCAAGGGGCCGGCCGGATGGTTCGTTCGCAACTTCCTTCTCGCAGTGGGCCAGATTCCCATCGACCGGTCCGGCGGCGCCGCATCCAGCGATTCGCTCAACACCGGCCTGGCAGCGCTCGCCGAAGGAAAGGCTCTCGGCATCTACCCGGAGGGAACACGCAGCCCCAACGGGAGCCTTTACCGCGGCAAGACCGGGATCGCCCGGATGGTGCTCGCGGCCGGAGTTCCCGTGGTGCCGGTCTGCGTGAGCGGAACGGCGGATGTCTTCCCCAAGGGCAGCAAGCGGGTGCACTTCCCCCGCATCACTGTCAGGATCGGCGACCCGCTCGACTTCTCCCGCTTCGCCGGCCTCGACAATGACCGGTTCATCCTTCGCGCCGTGACCGACGAGGTCATGCTGAACATCCTCGCCCTGGGCGGCCAGGACTACGTCGACACCTACGCGTCGAACGTCAAGAACAACTCGGACTTCGACCCGCAGCGCGAGCTCGTCGACGCAAGCGCCTGAACGGAGCTCGGTCGACCGCTCGACGTGTCAGTCGGCTGCTCGGCGAGGGGCCTGCTCGACGAGTGGCTGCGTCGAGATCGTGTCTGACGAGATCGTCGGCGCGTTCATCTCCCCGGTCATGCGGCGGCTCTCGCGCCGCAGGTCGAGCTGGGCCATGACCAGCGCGCCGAGGTCTTCGAGGTTGGCGATCTCGATCTCGGTCACGGTGTGCGGCTTGGTGTCGAACACGCTGAGCGTGCCGATGACCTCGCCACCGTCCCTGCGCAGCGGAACGCCGGCAAAGAATCGCAGGCCAACCTCGCCCTTGACCAGTTCGCTGTCGCGAGCTGTGGGGGCTCTGGTGGGCATCCTCGATGACCGTTGTCTCCTGGGGCAACGGGCCCGGGGTCTCGAGGTCGATCGACCGCACAATGTGATCCACCTCGGCGCCGAAGTGCGAGCGGATCCAGACGCGGCCGTTCTCGAGAACGCTCACGATCGCGATCGGGGCGCCGAAAAGGCGCGCGGCCAGCGATGTGACGCGATCCAGCGCCAGGTCGGGATAGGTGTCGAGGTAGGCGGAGCGGAGGGCATCCGAATCGGTCGGACCAACCGCAGGCAGCAGCGGCGCGTCGATGTCTTTGTGCCGTGCGCTCTCGGCGATTACAAGCTGGCGTAGCGACGCGACCAGCTCGCGCGGGGCCGGCCGGTCGCTGGGGCGCCGCGCCGTCATGGCGCTGAGCAGGCTCTGCCAGTGGGGCGGGAGGTCGTCGGGAATCACCGGGTTGCGGGTGACGCGCGCCACCGCCGACTCGACGATGGTGCCGGGAAACTCGACGTGGCGCGTGAAGCACTCGAGCAGCACAAGGCCGAGCGAGTAAACGTCGCTCTGCGTGCCGACTGTGGCCCCCGCGGCCTGCTCGGGGCTCAGGTAGGCAGCGGTGCCCGTGGTGGCGCCTTCGCGGGTCATTCGTTCCATATCTTCGCTGAGCGCGATTCCGAAGTCGCTGAGCTTCGCTCGTGCTCGTGGTGCGCCGTTGCCGTAGTCGACCAGCAGGATGTTCGACGGCTTGATGTCGCGGTGCACCACGCCCGTTCCGTGTACGTATTCGAGCGCCTCGGCGATGTCGAATCCGATCTCGGCGATGTGGCGCGGGCTGATGGGACTCGCCGCGAGTCTCGTCTGGAGGTCGGTGCCGCGCACGAACTCCATCACCAGGTAGCGATGGCGGTGGCCGTCCTCACCGACGTCGACGCCGGCGTCGAACAGGTTGACCAGACCGTGGTGGTTGAGGCTCGCCAGAACGGCGAGCTCGGACTCCTGGCGGCTGGTGTCGATCGAACTCGACTGCGTGAAGAGTTTGATGGCAACCGATCGGCCGAGCACCTGGTCGTGCGCGCGGAACACCGTCGACATGCCGCCGCGCCCGAGGACGGCCTCGAGCCAATATCGCTCGCCGAGGAGTCGGTCGGTAGCGTCTGGTGCCTGCTCGGCCATGTTCTCCACCCTTCGCCGCAAGTCTATTTATTGCCTGATAGGGCCCTAAATTTTCGTTGGGGCTTGACTGGACGGGATTTTTCCTTCGCGGTCCGCCCACCACAACTGGGGGAGAGGGTTCCGTTACCAATTCGTTGCTTAAAGGTGACAGATCGGTGTGCCTCGGGTAGCCTCGAACAGGTATTGGATCGGCTTCCGCGTGGGAAATTGCCCGCAAGCGTCCAGTCAGATGCGCCCGGAGGTTTACGCCCGTGTCCGATGAGCAGTCGCCAGATTCGCTGGCAGAGCTCTTCGTGAACCGCGCCGACGCCGTGTCGTCCGCCGCCTCAGCCCCGTCCGTGGGACCGGCCGCAGTCGACTCGTCGCCCGCCCCATTGGTTCCAGTCCAGCCGCAGTTCTCGTCCCGTCGGGAGATGCGCGACGCCTCCGACCGCGACCGCGGCAAGAAGCCCGCCCGCGCCGCCGCTCGCGCGTCGTCAGCCGGTTCAGCGCCACGCACCAGACTCTCCCGTCGTGACCAGGCGGCTGTGCGCAAACTGGCCGCGACGCCGAAGATCATGCCGGTTGTTGCGGCCTCGGCTCCGAAAAAGCGCCAGAACCCGCTCAAAGTCGTCTTCGTGCTGCTGGTGATCTCCGGATTCGTCGGTGGCATCGCGCTGCCCGCCGTGGCATCCTCCGCAGACACCCTGCAGGCCGGTGGCGCGACCACGAGCTACAAGAACGGCCAGTCGGTCAAGGTCAGCGCGAGTATCGACACAGCCAAGGTCAGCCGGGACCCCGTGGGCGCCACCACCGAAGCCGAGTTGCGCACTGAGCAACTCAACGCCCAGGCACTCGCGGATGCGCCCGGCGTCCGCCAGCCTGGTGACGACTACCCATGGCGCGATGCCGGCAACTCGCTGTCACCGCTCGGCTACTACTACCGCCAGTGTGTCGACTTCGTCGCGTGGCGCCTCAACCGCGACCAGGGCGTAACCTCGGCGCCATGGAAGTGGGTGTGGTCCAACCTCACGCCGAACGGCGGTGACGCATCCCAGTGGGAGAAGGCGTGGATCGCTCACGGCTGGACCACGAGCGCAACGCCCATCGTCGGGTCGGTCGCCTGGTTCGTCGGCGATCACGTCGCCTACGTGCACTCCATCGACGGCGATAACGTGACCATCGAGGAATACAACGGTGAGGCGAGTCGTGCCTATGCCATACGCACAATTCCGATCTCATCGGTCGGACGGTTCCTGTACCCGCCGACCTGATTGCAGCCGCGCCCCCTATTGGGGCGAAACGGACTGGGGCGAAACCCCGCAGGCGTCCCCGGCATTGCGGGAACGCGGCCTTAAAGTGGCCTCGTGTGGCGTGTCGGAAGTCGCGAGGACGAATCCCTCGAAGAAGACGCGCCCCTCGACGCCCCGCGACAGGTCACGATGCCTCATGCCCTCAGCCTTGGGGATCCGAATGCTGTGGCGGTGAATGTGGCTGAACCGATGTGGGAGACCTGGCGGGCCGAGCTCGCCGCCGTGGGTGGCGACTCGCCCCTGCTGCACTTCGTCGACAACCCCCAGACCCGCATCGAGCTCAGCTCGACGCATCCGGGAGGCCTGGCCCAATTCATCACCGGCAAGACGACACTGCTCTCCAACCTGATTCGCGACGAGGTCGCTCTGCGCACGGCCAGGATCGCCGCGTCCGCGATTGCGGCGAAGGGCCTCGAGCTCTCGACCGCCCGCGGCCTCGATGCGATCCAGCTGGGCATCGGTATGGTCGAGTGGCAGTTCGAGGGCGCCGGTTACCACGCCCCGCTCCTGCTGCGCCCCCTCGCCATTCGCCGGGCGGGTCGTGACTTCGAACTCAAGCTGCGTGGCGATGCCGTGCTCAACCCGCAGCTGCAGCGCACCCTGCTCGAGCAGTTCCAGCTCGACCTCGACCAGCAGGCCTTCGTCGCGCTCACCGACGAGGACGGCACCTTCAAGCCGAACCCCGTCATCGACCGCCTTCGTGGGCTGACCAGCCACCTCGAGTGGTTCAACGTCAGTCCCCGGCTGGTCGTCTCATCCTTCGCCGAGGTTGCCACGGCAATGCTGGCGGATGTCGCCAACCTCGAGCATCCGGTGCTGGATGCACTCGCCGGCAATCCGACCGCCAAGTGGACGCTCGAGGAGAGCTACTCGCCGGTCGTCGCAGAGAGCGCGGATGTGCGGGCGCCGCAATCCGACTCCCTTCTGTTGGATGCGGACGCCGAGCAGGAGAACGTCGTGGCGCAGATCGCGGCCGGAAACTCGCTGGTGGTCAAGACGCTGCCCGGCACCGGTGGCACGCAAACCATCGTGAACGCGATCGGTAACCTGGTCGGCCAGAACAAGCGCGTTCTGGTGGTGAGTGCGCGGCGGTCATCTCTCTCGGGGATCAGCCAGCGACTGGCCGATGTGGGCCTGACCGGTCTTGCCGTCTCGCCGTCGACCCTCCGCCGTGACGTGGTGCGCTCGATCTCGCGGATCGAGAAGTCGAAGAAGCCCATCGTCAGCGAAGTGGATGAGGCGCTCGTACGACTGCGCAAGGTGCTCATCGACTATCGCGGCGCCCTGTCCCGACCAGACGACGTGCTCGGCGTCACCGTGCTCGACTGCGTGACCGAGCTCAGTCGGCTGTCGCTGCTGCCCGTGCCGCCCAAGACGACGGCACGGTTGAGCCGCTCCACGGTCGAAGCGCTCACGGTGGACCGCCACCGGGCATCCGAGACAATGGTGACGGCGGCTGCCCTCGGCGAGTTCAAGTACGGGCCGGGCGACTCGCCCTGGTATGGCGCGCAGTTCACCACCGGGGATGCAGCTACGCGTGCGCACCGCATCGCGCAGCACCTCGATGAGGAGCTGCTTCCCCAGCTGCTGGCCCGCGCACAAGACCTCATTCGCGGCACCTACATGCGCCCGTTCGAGAATTTTGCCGAGCTCGGCACCTACCTCGGCCTGCTGGTGGAATTGCGCGACACGCTCGACCGGTTTCTTCCCGTCGTGTTCGACCGCTCGCTGACCGAGCTCATCCTTGCGACCTCGCCCCGCCGCGAGAGTGACATGTCGGGCTCGAACCGCCGGCGGCTCAAGAAGCTGGCGCGCGAGTACGTGCGTCCGGGCAGCCACGTGAGCGACATGCACGAATCGCTCGTCAAGATCCAGCAGCAGCGCATCCTGTGGCAGCGTTTCGTTGCCGAGGGAGTGCCGCCCGCCGTGCCCGTCGGAATCGCCGACGTGCAGTCGGTGTTCGCCGAGACGGCAACGCAGCTCGCGCAGCTGAACGAACCGCTTCGCCTGCTGACCCGCGATACTCAGCTCGAATACCTGCCCATCGGCGCGCTCGTGGCGAAGATCGCCGACCTTGCTGCCGAGTCGGATGTTCTCAACAACCTGCAGGAGCGCTCGGCGCTCATGACGACGCTGCGCGATCTGCAGCTCGACCCGCTCATCGCCGACCTCGCCTCGCGGCACGTGCCGGAGGCGCAGGTCGAGGCTGAGCTGGAGCAGGCGTGGTGGCAGTCGGCGCTCGAATCGCTGTTGCAGAACGAACGTGCGCTGCTGGGTGCCAACACGACTGTGCTCGACCGTCTCGAGGCCGACTTCCGGCTCGTGGATGAGGCACATGCCGCGGGCAGCGCGCAGCTGCTCGCGTGGCAGCTGGCCGAGAACTGGAAGATCGGGCTCGTCGACTGGCCCGACGAGGCGGCCCTGCTCAAGAAGCTGCTGCGTCGGTCGACCGTAACGTCGTTCGACCTGCAGGTCACGTCGCCGCACCTGTCGCGCACCATCGCGCCGGTCTGGCTGGCGTCTCCGTATGAGGTCAATCGCATCGCCGAGTCATGCGTCTTCGACACGGTCATCCTGGTGGATGCCGGTGCAACCTCGATCGCGGAGAACGCGGGAGCGATTCGACGAGCCCGGCAGGTCGTGGCGTTCGGCGACCCGGTAACGCAGAGTCCCGCGCCATTCGACACGAGCATCGCCGATCCCGACGCCGACGACCACCTGGTGGATTCCGCGCTCGAGTCGGATGAGCGGCACGCCGACTCCGCGCTCGCCCGGCTGGGTGGGCTGCTGACCACGCTTTCGCTGACCCGCAGCTACCGCGCCGGCGGCGAAGACCTCGCCGAGTTGGTCAACCGCCGCTTCTACGGCGGCAAAATCGAATCGCTTCCCTGGGCGGGCAGCTACCTCGGCCACAGCAGCATCTCTCTGCAGTTCGTCGAGAACGGCTACGGCATGCCGGACGGCGACACCGGTGCGGTCGAAAGCGTCGACGCCGAGGTGGAGCGCGTGGTCGAACTCGTGCTCGAGCACGCAGCTCAGCGTCCTCGTGAGTCACTGATGGTGCTGACAGCGAGCCCTCGGCACGCAGTTCGCGTGCAGCAGGCGGTGCTGGCGGCGCTCGCGACGAGTCCCGAGCTGACCGATTTCGTCGTCGGCGACAGGGCCGAGCCGTTCATGGTGTCGACAATCGAGCATGCCGTGGCCGAGAGCCGCGATCGGGTGATCTTCTCCATCGGCTACGGCCGCACTCCTCACGGGCGGGTGCTCTCGGACTTCGGTGCGCTGGGCAAACCGGGCGGAGAACGGCTGCTCGCCGTCGCCATGACCCGCGCACGCCGTTCGATGGTCATCGTGAGCTGTTTCGAGCCCGAAGACATCGACAACGCGCGGATGGAACACGGCGCGATTGCACTGGCCCAGATCCTCGACGAGATCGACGCGCGGGCGGCGGAGGTCGCTGTGCCCGACGAGTCGGACCCCATGCTCGTCGACCTGGCCCGCAGGCTCGACGCCCGCGGGGTGAAGGTCGTGCTGGGTTACCGCGGCAAGCTCGGGCTCGTCGCATCCCATGGCGGCATCTGCGTCGCCGTCGAGACGGACTCGGTGCTTCAGCGCGGGAGCCTGCGCGAGGCGTTGCGGCTGCGCCCCGAACTGCTGCGTCGCCTCGGTTGGCATTACATGCGCGTGCACGTGTTTGAGCTGTTCAGCGATCCCGAGGGCGTCACCGCGAATATCGTGAAACTTCTGGGGGCGACCGGGCTGATGTTGCCCACCGAGCCGATGGACTTCCTGCCGCTCAACGATCGTGGCTGACCAGGCGCCACCGAACGATTCGTCCGACGCACTGGGCCGCGCGTCGCGGCGACCGCGCAGGGTCACCACCGACCCGCCGCCCGGAACAGACCCGAACCCGGTATCCGAGCCCGACCGGCACGAACTCACCGAGAACGACGCTCGGCTCAGGGCCGAGAAGCCCCCGCACTACTGACCTCGCGGGCCTCGCCTATTCAACAGGCGGGGTGGTAGTTCCCTTGGCCAGCAGGTCGCGGATGTCGGTGAGCAGCTCGAGCTCGGTCGGCGGGGTGTCGGCCGCAACGGCGGGCTCGCCCTCCTGCTTCTTCGTGAAGGCGCGCTTCTTTACAAAATTGATCGGCACCACCAGGGCGAAGTACACCACGACTGCGACCAGCAGGAACTGGATGACCGCGGCGATGAGTGCTCCGAAGTAGATGACCGCAGGTGCGCCGCCTGGGAGCACCGACGGCACCGTCAGGGGCAGGGACTTCGCAAGGGACGCGGTGCTGAAGAGTGCGCCGATCGCCGGGTTGATGACACCAGTCACAACCGTGTTCACGATGTTGGTGAAGGCGGCACCGATGACCACGGCGACAGCGAGGTCGATGACGTTGCCGCGCAGGATGAACTCTTTGAAACCCTTGAACACTTCCACTCCCAGTTGTCGCAGGCGCTCCGAGGCGCGTTGGTTATCCGGCGGCCTTCGACGGGGATGCCGCTGGAGTCGAGGGGGCCGAAGTGGCCGGCCTGGAGTCGGTCGACCTGGTCGACGACGACTCGGACGATTTCGAACCCGACGCGCCAGAGCCGGAGGACTTGGACTCCGACGGCTTCGACTCCGACGACCTGGACTCGGATCCCGACGAGCCGGACGACTTCGAGTCGGATGACTTCGAGTCGGACGACTTCGAGTCGGACGACTTCGAGTCGGACGATTTCGAGTCGGAGCCGGATGAGCCCGACGACTTGTCTGCCGCACGCGAGTCGTTGCGGTAGAAGCCCGACCCGTTGAAACTCACGCCGATTGCGGCGAACACCTTGCGCAGTTTGCCACCGCAGTTCGGACAGACCGTCAGCGAGTCATCCGTGAAGGCCTGCTGGATGTCGAAGGCCGTGCCGCACTCGGTGCACTTATAGGAATAGGTAGGCACAGTGATCTTTTCATTGCTCAAGGGAGGACGTTCAGGAGAAACGCACGACGCCGCCCGGCGTGACCACGCCGTTGACGCGCTTGTCGTGCACTTCGCTGGGCACGGAGTCGACGAGTTCCTCGTCGAATATCACAGCATAGACGGGCGGGCACTTCTCCATGCTGCCGAGCGTCTTGTCGAAATAGCCCTGGCCCCAGCCCATCCGCATCCCGGTGCGGTCCACGGTGGCCGCAGGAACCAGGATGAGCCCGACGTCGTTGATGGTCATCGGACTGAGGATCTCACTGGTCGGGGCGGGCATGCCCTGGATGTCGGCCATCTCGTCGTTCGCGTCGTACGGCGCCCAGTCCAGCAGCCCGTCGGGCCGAGAGATGGGCAGGATCACCCTGATACCGCGCTGGCACGCCCACGACAGGAAGTCGCGGGTCTGCGGTTCGTCGGGCGTCGACAGGTAGGCGGCAAGGTAGCTGACGCCCAGCCGTTCGACCAGTTCTTCGAGGTTACCGGTGATCTGGGCGGTGTCGGCTGCCCGCTCGGTACTGGTGCGCGTGCGGCGGCGCTCGCGAAGTTCGGCGCGCAAAGCGCGCTTCTGCAAGCTGACGTCGTCGCTCATCCTGCAATTGTAGAAGCCGTGAGGCCGATAACCTGTTGGTATGCAGGCGAAGCTCACCAAGGCGGTCATCCCCGCGGCCGGACTTGGCACCCGATTTCTGCCCGCCACGAAGGCGATGCCGAAAGAGATGCTGCCAGTCGTCGACAAGCCGGCCATCCAGTACGTGGTGGAGGAGGCGGTCGCGGCAGGGCTGACCGACATCCTGATGATCACCGGGCGAAACAAGAGTGCACTCGAGAACCACTTCGACCGGGTGGGCGAGCTCGAGGCCACCCTGCTCAAGAAAGGTGACGTCGACCGGCTGCGAAAGGTCAACTACGCCACCGATCTCGCCGACGTGCACTACGTGCGCCAGGGCGACCCCAAGGGCCTCGGCCACGCGGTGCTGCGAGCCAGAATGCACGTAGGCGACGAGCCGTTCGCCGTTCTGCTCGGTGACGACATCATCGACGAGCGCGACGTGCTGCTGTCGCGCATGATCGAGGTGCAGGGCGAACGCAACTGCACAGTCATTGCGCTGCTCGAGGTCGATCCGGGCCAGGCCGAGATGTACGGCATCGCGACCGTCACGGCGACCGACCAGGATGACGTGGTGCAGATCACGGGACTCGTCGAGAAGCCGGTGGCCGGCACCGCTCCCTCGAACCTGGCCATCATCGGTCGTTATGTGCTGCGCCCCGAAGTGTTCGACATCCTCGAGGTGACCGAGCCCGGCAAGGGCGGCGAGATCCAGCTGACGGATGCACTGCAGGTGCTGGCCGCCAACCCCAATATCGCGGGCGGCGTCTACGGCGTCGTGTTCCGGGGTCGTCGGTACGACACCGGTGACCGGCTCGACTACATCAAGGCGATCATCCAGCTCGCGGTCGACCGCCAGGACCTCGGAGAGGCGCTGCGTCCCTGGCTACGGGACTTCGTCTCGAAGATGGAGTAGGCATGCCCACGATCCCGTCGCTCACCGAAGGCGCTGTGACGATACGGCCGATTCGTGCTCGCGACGCTCGCGCCCTCGAGCGCGAGCTCATCGACAATCGCACCTGGCTGCGCCAGTGGGAGGCGACCAATCCGCACGGGCCGCTGTCGTTCGACGTGCGGTCGAACATCCGAAGCCTGCAGGCGAACGCCCGTGCCGGGCTGGGGCTGCCGTTCGCGATGGACTACGAGGGCGAATTCGCCGGCCAGCTCAACGTGTCGTCGATCAGTTATGGCTCGCTCGGCTGCGCCACCATCGGCTACTGGGTGGCCGAGCGCTTCGCCGGGCACAACATCACCCCGATCTCGGTGGCGCTCGCGACCGACCACTGTTTCTTCGGTCTTGGGCTGCACCGCATGGAGATCTGCATCCGGCCCGAGAACGAGCCGTCGCTTCGTGTCGTGCAGAAGCTGGGCTTTCGATACGAGGGGCTGCGTCGGCGCTACATCCACATCAACGGCGACTGGCGCGACCACTACTGCTTCGCCCTGACGGTCGATGAGCTGCCGCAGGGCGTGCTCCGCCGATGGAAGGACGGGCTCGCGCCCGAAGAGGATGCCGCGGTTCCTGCCGCAGACCGCGCCAGGGCCGCCGTGCCGCTGCGCATCATCTCCCGTCGCTAGCAAACTCCCCGAGAGGTCACAACCGACCCCTCCCGCACGCGATAACGGGTCGTTTGCGACCTCTCGCGGAGTCCGCTCCGCGTGGTGACCGCGATTTGAGGATGACCGCTCGTACCTTTGTCCCATGGGATTCACGGGCCTCGACGGCGGCATCATGGTGGCACTCGCTGCCGGCCTCTGGCTGGTTTACCTGATGCCCACCTGGTTCAAGCGCCGCGAGTACGCCGCGCTCGAGAAGACCAACATCCGGCGCCAGCAGGCGCTGCGGGTTCTTGAGGAGACGGCGCCCGTTCCGGTGGTCGAGCGCGTGGCCGAGATTGTGTCCCCGAGCGGCCAGGTCACCGATCGCGACAAGCTGGCCGAGGCGATCAAGCGTTCGCGAGACGCCCAGGCCGCCCGCGTCGCCAGCCGCCAGTATGCGGAGGAGATCGCAGCACCGACCCAGTCCGCCACCGCCAAGGCTCGCGTTGCTCGTCGGCTTCGCCGCACGCGCGCCGGTGCGTCGCTACTTCTGATCGCCGCGATCATCACGATTGCAGTGCAGGTGTACCTCATGGTCTCGACCGGCATCGCCGCTGGCGCCTTCTCGGTGCTCGGTTTCGCCGCGGTCGTCGGCATCGTGTCGTTTGCGGCGCTGGGCCGCCTGGCGAGTATCGCGCGCCGCCGGGCATCCGTCAGCGCTCCGGTCGTTAAGCCACAGCCGAAGCAGGTGCGAATTCCGGTCGCCGCCGTAGAACCCGAAGTCGTTCGCCCCTCCGTCGCGACCTGGACGCCAATCGCAATCCCAACGCCGATGTACCTCACTCGGTCGGAGGCTGCACCCATCGAGTCGACCGTCGATCCGCTCGTGGTGCTTCGTGCCGCGGCCCTCGAGTCGGACCGTGCCCTTCGCGAGGCCCAGGAGTCGCCCGAGGTCTCGCCGTTCACGCGGCCCGAGCGCCCCGCCGCCGCCGTCAGCCCGTACGCGGTCATGGGCATCATCGGGGACGCGGATGTCGCGGGCCCCGACCTCGACGAGGCCCTCCGTCGTCGTCGCGCCGGCTGACCCGCTCCGCTCCTTTGCTACCGCCGTGCCCTTCGTCGAGGCGCATCGATAGCAACCCCCAGGCGGCGTGCGTTTCGACGGGCCAGCGTCGAACTGATAACGTAGCTACGCAGTTAACGGGCCCTTGGCGCAGTTGGTAGCGCGCCTCGTTCGCATCGAGGAGGTCAGGAGTTCGAATCTCCTAGGGTCCACTGCACGAAGACGCTCGACCGGTCACCGGTCGGGCGTCTTTTTTTGCGCACCGGAGATAGGCGGACTTTGTGCACCACAAGACTGTGCATCGGTTGGGGCGTTCATTGGTGCGACCTGGCGAAA
>Ga0302314_10002981_pt1 | contig 31351 bp, 31 predicted proteins | sample III_Palsa_N2_3_FD_200533 | JGI IMG/M metagenome (GOLD analysis project Ga0302314, IMG submission 200533) | Peat permafrost microbial communities from Stordalen Mire near Abisko, Sweden - III_Palsa_N2_3 | ecosystem: Environmental > Terrestrial > Soil > Palsa > Peat permafrost | place: Sweden... | reverse complement strand
CTGGCCACGGTGGCGGTGGCCGCGGCGGCCGCGGGCGCCGACTTCATCTGCGAGACCCCGGGCGAGGCAGAGGACCAGGCGGGCGATGTCGCGTGGCTGCGGGAGCGGGTCGGCGCGCAGACCTCGTAAGCCCGGGCGGATCCCGGCGGCGCGCAATCGGCTTAGATTACAAATTGTGCGCTCCCGGGCGCGCCGCGTAGCCGATCGGCTCCAAGGTGCGGATACTGGTCCGCTGATGAAGACCAAGGCGCACGCCCCGACCGAGGCCTCCGGCGAGCCCGGAGGACTTCGCGTGCGCACGATCGACGAGGCCGCGCATCGGCGGTTCCTGCTGGAGACGGCCGCCGCCGAGCATGTCAGCTTCCTGCAAACACCCGGGTGGGGCCGGGTGAAGTCGGCCTGGCGGCCGGAATCCCTCGGCTGGTTCGCGGGATCCGAGCTCGTCGGCACGGCGCTCGTGCTGCACCGCGACCTGCCCGCGCTGCCGCTGCTCGGCCGCCGTTCGCTCGCCTACATCCCCGAGGGCCCACCAATCGATTGGTTGGCGGACGGACGCGGGGCCGCCGACTGGCTCGGCCCGCTGACCGATTTTCTCCGCTCCGCGGGCGTCTTCAGCGTCAAGCTGGGGCCCAAGGTCGCGGCACGCCGCTGGTCCGCCGAAACCGTGAAGGCGGGCATGGCCGACGCGGCCCGCGCCTCGTTCGCCGAACTGCCCGCCGACGAGGTCTACCCCGAGGCGGCGCGGCTCGTCGCGGAACTCGAAGCCCTCGGCTGGCGCCGGGAGGCCTCGTCCGATCACGGAATCTCCGACATCCAGCCGCGCCACTTCCTCGAACTTCCGCTGCGCGACCGTACGCCCGCCGACCTGTTCGCGGGATTCAACCCGCAGTGGCGTCGCAATGTCCGGATAGCCGAACGCGCCGGGGTGAAGGTCTGGCGGGCCTCGATCGACGACCTGCCCGCCTTCCACGCGATGTACGTCGCCACGGCCCGGCGCGACGGGTTCACCCCGCGCCCGCTCCCGTACTTCGAGCGCATGTTCCGCGAGCTGCTCGCCGACGATCCCGACGGCATCCGGCTCTACCTCGCCGGAACCGACGGCGTCCCCGCGGCCGGGGCCACCATGGTCCGCCTCGGCCGACGCGCCTGGTTCGGCTACGGCGCGAGCACCACGGAGCGCCGCGAGCTGCGCGCCTCCAACGCGCTGCAGTGGCAGATGCTCCAGGACTGCCTGGAGGACGGCCTCGACTGCTACGACCTGCGTGGCGTCGGCGCGACCCTCGACCCGGGACACCGCATGTTCGGCCTGCTGCGCTTCAAGGTGGGCACCGGCTGCGAGACCGTCGAATACCCCGGCGAATACGACCTCGCGCTCAACCGGCCGCTCGCCCTCGCGATGCGGATATACCTGCGCCGCCGCTGAACCAGTCGCGTTCAGCCTCCGCAGTCGGAAGCGATCCGCAGGTCTCCCCGGAAGAGGGCACGAAATGCCGTTGACGTTCTACGTGGACCGGCGGGCCTGGCGCGCGCACCACCAGCGCGTGCTGGCCGACCGGCCCGCGCTGGTGCCCGTGGTCAAGGGCAACGGGTACGGCTTCACGCTGCCGGTGCTGGCCGAGGCAGCCCGGCAGCTCGGGTCCGACGGCGTCGACCAGATCGCCGTGGGCACCGCGCAGGAGGCGGCCCGGGTGCTCGCGCTCTTCCCGCACGACCTCGTACTGCTCGAGCCCTTCCTGCCCGGCGCCGAGTGGGTGGACCTGCCGGAGCGCGTCGTGCGCAACGCCGCCTCGTTGGACGCGGTGCGGATGCTGGCCGGTCGGCGGCTGGTGATCGACTGCCGCAGCTCCCTGCGGCGGCAGGGCGTGGCCCGCACCGAACTGCGCGAGCTGCGGCGGGCGCTGCGGGGGGGCGAGGCCGAGGGCTACTGCGTGCACCTGCCGATGGAGCGGCCGGCGCACGCGGATCCGGTGCGCGAGGTCTCGGACTGGGTGTTCGCGCTGCGCGAGGCAGGGCTGGCCGTCCCGGTGCTGTACGTCAGCCATCTGAGCAGGCCGGAGCTCGACGCGCTGAGCCTTCGCTTCCCGCGTACCCGGTTCCGGCTGCGTACCGGCACCGATCTCTGGCTCGGCGACCGGTCGGCGATCGAGGCGCGGGCGACGGTGCTGGACGTGCTCCCGGTGGCCAGGGGCGAGCGGATCGGCTACCGGCAGGGCCGGGCGCGGCAGAGCGGCTGGATCGTCGTGGTCAGCGGCGGCACGGTGCACGGCGTCGGGCTCGAGGCGCCGAAGATCATGCGCGGCGTGCTGCCGCGGGCCAAGGAGCTCGGGCGCTCGGGCCTGCGTGCGATGAACCGGACGCTCTCGCCGTTCAGCTGGCAGGGGCGGCGGCACTGGTTCGCCGAGCCGCCGCACATGTCGGTCTCGATGATCCACCTGCCGGGTACGCTCGCGCCGCCGCGGCCGGGCGGCGAGCTCGTCGCGGAGCTGCGGCACACGGCGACGCACTTCGACCGGGTGGCGATCGTCAACGAGGACCTCGCCGCCCCGGCGCCGCTACCTCGTCAGGGCGCCGCGGGCGCCAGGCCCGCGGCGTGCGTCTCTTCCTCGTCGTCCTCGTAGTCGCCGTCCATCATGCCGAAGCCGTAGACGTCCTCGGCTCCGTCCAGCACGCCGCCCGCCGGGTCGTCCATCCCGCTCATCCGCACCGGGTCGCGGCGCGGATCGAGCACGTCCCTGATCACCTGGACCGCGAAGAAGATCGTGCCGGCCAGGTGGATGGCGATGGCCAGGTCGTAGGCAGGCTGCGGCAGGCCGCGCAGCGGGGTGCTCAGCGACTCCAGGTAGAGCCAGATCGCGCCGTAGTAGATGACCTCGCACACCTGCCAGATCAGGAAGTCGCGCCAGCGCGGCCTGGCCAGCACGGCCAGCGGGATAAGCCACAGCACGTACTGCGGCGAGTAGACCTTGTTGAACAGGATGAACGCGCAGGCCACCAGGAAGACGATCTGTCCGACCCTGGGCCGGAACCTGGCCAGCCAGGTGAGCAGGCCGATGGCGACGCAGGACAGCGCGAGCAGCACGGCGAAGGCCGCGGTGGTCGCCGAGGGGCTGAAGTTCAGGTGCAGCGGGCTGTACTCGAGGAAGAGCCAGAACGAGCCCCAGTCCGGGCCGCGATCCTCGTTGAAGGAGTAGAAGTACGCCCAGCCGTGGAAGTTGGCCGCCATGAACGGCACGTTCACCACCAGCCAGGAGCCCGCCGCGCCGGCCAGGCAGAGGCCCCACTGCCGCATCTTCCCGGCCCGCCAGCACAGCAGCACGAGCGCGACCAGGATCAGCGCCGGGTAGAGCTTGGCCGCGGTGCCGAGGCCGATCAGCACGCCCGCGACGACCGGCCGCTTGCGCGCCCAGGCCAGCAGGCCGACCGCGGCCAGGCCCACGGCGATCAGGTCCCAGTTTATGGTCGCGTTCAGCAGCAGCCCCGGCGCCAACGCGAACATCGCGGCGTCCCAGGGTCGTGATCCGCTCAGGCCGACGAGGGCGATCACCGCGATGCAGGCGAAGATCAGCAGGAACCAGGTGGTGATGACGTAGAACCAGCGGCCCTGGTTGTTCGCGTCGCCCGGGATGTGCTTGGCGATCTGCGCGGCGGTCTCCATCGCGGCCCCGGTGATCACCGGGTATTCGAGGTAGTAGTTCGTGTCCGTCGAGTAGTACGGAACCTCGCCGGTGGAGAAGCCGCGGCCCTGGTACAGGTACGGGATGTCGCTGTAGCACATGTGCGTGTACTGCTGGTTCCCGCCGCCGGTCCACGCGGTGCTGAAGCAGGGCTCGCGCATCCCGATGCCCACGGCCGTGGTCAGCACGGTGAGGACCAGCAGCACGAACGCCACCGAGGCGCGGCCGAGCGGACCGAGCTTGGTCCTGGCCCGCCGTCCGAGCACGCCGCCGAAGCCCTCGACGCCGAGGTTCGCGACCGGGTCGTCCAAGCTCGGCGCGATGTCGGCGCCGCCGCCCGGCCGGGCCGGCTCAGGCGCCCCGTCGGTGTCTTCGAACGCGTTGGTGCTGACCGTCATGGCGCAAACCCTAGCGTTGCTTCCTGAGTTGGGGCGCGGGGTGGAGGGCCGAAGGGCGGAATTATCGCCGGGAACGGTGAACGCCCGGGTGTGAGAAAGCCCCGTGGAACGCCGCAGGGCGCGACGGTCGAAACCGTCGCGCCCTGCGCGCGCTGAGCTGGGCGGCCGCTAACCGGTGTTGTTGTTGCCGTGCCCGTTCCCAGTGCTGGTCGCCGTGGACGACGCGCTGGCGCTACTGGATGCCGAGGATGTCACGCAATCACCGAGCCAGTTGGTCTGCGCGCAGGTCGCCGTGGACTCCGTCGGCGTGGTGGCCGCCTGGCTCGGCGTCGTCGGGGCGGTGGTGACCGGCGTGGTGGCCGCGGTCGTCGCGGTGGTCGCCTTGACGGTCGGCGAGGCCGTCGTCGCCGAGGCGCTCGGCGTCGGGCTGTTCATGATCGTGGCGCTCGGGTTGGCGACCGGGGCGGTGAACGTGGTGTCGCCGCCGTAGGACGTGCCCTGCATCAGCTGCATGAACTTGTCCCAGATACCGAACGGGAACTGGGCACCGTAGTCGTTGCCGGAGTTGTCGATGTTGTCGACCGGAACCTGGACCGTCTGCAGGGTCCCGTTGATCTTCACGTCCGCCCACCGGCTGATGCCCACCGAGACCGAGAGCTTCGAGCTGAAGCCGTCGAACCAGATGCCCGCGGTGTCGTAGTTGCCGTTGTCGTCGCTGTAGCCGAGCTGCGACATCGCGGTCGTGGTGTCCGGGGTGATGTCCAAGGTGGACGTACCGGTCTTGCCCGCGATGTTGGTCATCCGCAGGCTGGCCTTCTCGTACGCCGAGTTCGCCGTGCCGTCATTGTTGTGGATGACGCCGGAGAGCAGGTTGGTCTCGGTGGCGGCCACGTTCGAGCTGATCGGCTGGGAGGTGGTGGTGGTCGGCGTCCAGATGGCGCCGTCCGGCTCCTTGATCTCCTTGATCTCGACCAGTTGGTGCAGCGTGCCGTTCGCGGCCAGCACCGAGTAGGCGTCGGCCATGCGCGCCGGGTCCACCGAGCACACGCCCAGGGTGAACCGGACGTTGTCGCAGCCGCCCGAGGTGTCGTTCCAGCCCGGGATACTCGAGGACAGGCCGAAGGACTCGGCCATCTGCTCGACCTCGGAGTACTTCCCGGGCTGCTGCTCCTCGATCCGGACGAACGCGGTGTTGACCGAGTCGTCGATGGCGTGTTTCAGCGTGATCAGGCCGGTCTTCGTGTGGCTGCCGTCGTTGGTGATACCGCCGCTCAGGTCACCGGCGTCCTCCGCCACCTCAGCCGGAACGGTTGAATCGGGCCATGGGTTCGATTGGACGAAGCTGTCTGGAGACCAGTTGTTCGTTAATGCTGTGGCTAATGTAAATGCCTTGAATGTTGAGCCGCCCTGGGCCGTCTGCATCGTGGCGGTGTTCTCGTATGTCGAACCGCCGTAGAACGCCACGAGATCGCCAGTGGATGGATCCACCGCCGCGAGGCCCGGTGAGAGGGTCTTCTTGTCGTAGGCGTCCTCGCTGCTCAGCAGTTCGGACTGGACGGCCTGCTGGGCCAGCGCCATGTCGGCCGCGTTGAACGTGGTGACGACGGTGTAGCCGCCCGCCGCGATCTGCGCGGTGGTCGGCCCCGCCTGGCTGCCGGTGTGGGTCTCGTTGTACCCGCTCAGCCAGCTCAGCGCGGCCTGCTGCATCTGCACGTCCTGGATCGTCTCGCCGGACGTGGTGGCCGCCGCCACCGGGGCCGGCACGTCGGCCAGCGCCTGCTTGAGATAGGCCGGCGAGAGGTAGTGGTACAGCTCCATGTTGACCAGCGTGTCGTGCCACCGGCCCAGCGCCGCCGTCTTCGCCGCGGCCTGCGTGGCGGCGGTCTGCGACGGGTCCCAGCCCATCGAGTAGTACGAGGGCGAGTTCAGCATCATGGACAGGAATGCCGACTGGGAGGCCTGCAGCGGGACCGGTTCCTTCTCCATCTGCGCCAGCGAGATGTTGAACCACTCCTGCACGCCGGTCTCGATGCCGGAGGTATCTCGTCCGAACGCCGAGGTGTTCAGATAGTCCGCCATGATCTGCTGTTTTGTATACTTTTTCGCCAGTTTGAGGCTGATGAAGATCTCGTCGATCTTGCGGGACGTGGTCTGCGCCTGGGTCAGGAACGCGTTCTTCACGTACTGCTGGGTGATCGTCGAGCCACCCTGGGTGCTGCCGCCCATGAGGTCGACCAGCAGGGCCCGGACGGTGCCGCTGTAGGAGACGCCGGGGTCGGTCCAGAAGGTCTTGTTCTCCTGGGAGACGACCGCGTCCTGGATCATCGCCGGGATCTGGCTGTACTGGACGATCTCCCGGTTGGCGGTGCCCTGGTGGGCGAACGCCGTCGAGGCGTCGTCGTACGTGAAGTTCGACTCCTGCGCGAACGCGGTCGAGTGCGGGTCGGGGATCTGCACCGACTCGTACTCGTAGGCGATGAAGCCGATCACCAGGAAGATGCAGGCCAGGAAGCCGCCGCAGATCTGCTTGATCGAGGGCATCCAGTGCCGCCAGCCGTACTTCCCGGTGCGCGGGTAGTCGTAGAAGCGGTGGTAGCCGGTCTTCTTCACCGGTCCGGTCGGGCGCTCCTTGGCCCGGGTACGGGATCGGGCAGCCGCGCCGTTGCGGGTGGAGCGGCCGTTGAGCGCGCTCTCCGGATACTGCTCCGACTTGGCCTGGCTCGCGTCCCGCGGCCCCTCGCCGCGGGAGCGGCGCTCCTCGGACCGGGTACGGCGCGGCGTCGGGAACGCGTCGGTCGGGTCGGGCGCGTCCTGTACGCGGGTCTGCGCCGGATCCGAGACATAGTCGTAGCCCGCGGGGGGCGGCGAGGACGAGGGGTACGGCGGCGCGGCGAGGTCACCGGCGTCGCCCTCGGACGCGGCCCGGCCGCGCGACCCGCCGCCGGCACCGTAACCGCGTCGGCCGCCACCGCCACCGGCGCCCGCACCGCTCGGCGGGGGCGACTGGCGCGGCGACCCGCCGTACGGGTCGTAACCCGGCGAGCCGTTGCCGCCCGGCGGTTGCTGGGGCGGTGCGGGTTGCGGCGGCGGGGCCGGTTGCTGGCCGTAGCCACCGGGGGCGCCGTAACCGCGGCCCTGGCCCTGGCCTCCGCCGGCCTGGCCGCCGGAAGATCCGTAACCGCGTCTCCCGCCGCCCTGGCCTTGGGAGCGAGGATCGTCGTCGGTCGAGTCGCCTCGTCCGTACTGGTATCCGCCCATGGTCGTATCTGCTCCCTCGGCGATCGGGCACTCCGTGCGTCCCCTGAAGACGGCTTTCCACAGGGGCGCGGTTGCCAGCAGGGTACGCGGCTTCCCCGACGAAGGTGATTCGGGGTGGCCTTCTGCCCGGGTTGGCGATTCTTAGCCGGTATTTGTCGGATTACGTGCGCATATAAGGGAGATCTTGGGGAGATGTCAGGGGGCGCGGGGGCGCTTCGGAGGACGGGACTTGTCAGTTGGTGTCGGTCCGATCTATCGTGGGGATGTATCGGAGCGATACATCGGCAGCGAGGTTTCGGAAGGAGGGGACATGGCGAAGCGCTCGGGAGTACTCGAGTTCGCCGTGCTCGGCCTTCTGCACGAGGCCCCGATGCACGGATACGAGTTGCGTAAGCGGCTCAATCTGGTGCTGGGTTCCTTTCGTGCCTTCTCGTACGGCACGCTCTACCCCTGTCTGAAGGGTCTGGTCGCGTGCGGCTGGATCGTAGAGGACAGGCCGGTGGTGGAGCCGCGCGGGATCGGCATGGAGACCAACCGCCGCTCGAAGATCGTCTACAAGCTGACCCCGGCCGGCGAGGCGCGTTTCCGCAGCCTGCTGGCCGATGCGGGACCGTCGGCCTGGGAGGACGAGAACTTCGGGGTTCACTTCGCCTTCTTCGCGCGCACCGACGCGGCGATCCGGCTTCGGATCCTGGAAGGCCGCCGTTCGCGCCTCGAAGAGAGGCTGGATCTGATCCGCCAGCAGGTCACCAAGACCAGGGAGCGGATCGACGGATACACGCTGGAGCTCCAGCGCCATGGTCTGGAGTCGGTCGAACGCGAGGTGCGATGGCTCAACGAGCTCATCCAGACCGAGCACGACCAGCAGCAGGTGGGTCCGCCTGCGTCCTGACCCGACCGGACTGTGAATACTGTCCGATCCATCCATTCCCTGTCCCTGACGATCGCGGGCGCGAAGTAGACCGCCTGCGCGAAGATCGACTGAATTTGAAGGAGTATCAACCGCATGGGTTCGGTTCGCGTAGCCATTGTGGGCGTGGGTAACTGCGCCTCGTCTCTCGTGCAGGGCGTCGAGTACTACAAGGATGCCGACCCGTCCGTGCGGGTCCCAGGCCTGATGCACGTCCAGCTCGGCGACTACCACGTCAGCGACCTCGAGTTCGTCGCCGCGTTCGACGTGGACGCCAAGAAGGTCGGCCAGGATCTGGCGCACGCCATCCACGCGTCGGAGAACAACACCATCAAGATCGCCGACGTCGCCCCGACCGGCGTGACCGTGCAGCGCGGCCACACCCTCGACGGCCTCGGCAAGTACTACATGCAGACGATCGAGCAGTCCACCGAGACCCCGGTCGACGTCGTCAAGGTCCTCAAGGACACCAAGGCCGACGTGCTGGTGTGCTACCTGCCGGTCGGTTCGGAGCAGGCCGCGAAGTTCTACGCCCAGGCCGCGATCGACGCCAAGGTCGCGTTCGTCAACGCGCTCCCGGTCTTCATCGCCGGCACCAAGGAGTGGGCTGACAAGTTCACCGAGGCGGGCGTCCCGATCGTCGGCGACGACATCAAGAGCCAGGTCGGTGCCACCATCACGCACCGCGTGCTGGCGAAGCTGTTCGAGGACCGCGGCGTGGTCCTGGACCGCACGATGCAGCTGAACGTCGGCGGCAACATGGACTTCATGAACATGCTCGAGCGCGAGCGCCTGGAGTCCAAGAAGATCTCCAAGACCCAGGCCGTGACCTCGCAGTTGCAGCACGACCTCGGCAAGGGCAACGTGCACATCGGCCCGTCCGACTACGTCGCGTGGCTCGACGACCGCAAGTGGGCCTACGTGCGCCTCGAGGGCCGCGCGTTCGGCGACGTGCCGCTGAACCTCGAGTACAAGCTCGAGGTGTGGGACTCCCCGAACTCCGCGGGCGTCATCATCGACGCGGTCCGCTGCGCCAAGATCGCGCTCGACCGCGGCATCGGCGGCCCGATCCTGTCGGCGTCGTCCTACTTCATGAAGTCCCCGCCGGTCCAGTACTTCGACGACGAGGCCCGCGACGCCGTCGAGGCATTCATCAAGGGCGAGGTCGAGCGGTAGTAGCAGTACCGAATTGGGGCTGTCCAGGCCCCACTGGTTCGCAGAGCATCGCCCCGGTTACGCTGACCCCCATGTCACGCAAGGTGTTATGGGGGATCGTGGCCGGGGCGCTGCTCGTCGCGGGCTACCTGTACTGGGTTGACTCGGGCAAGCAGACCAACCTGGCCGTAGGCGACTGCGTCTCCGTGGGCTCCGGCAGCCAGATCACCGCGGTGCAGTGCTCAAGCGCGGCGGGCGTCTACAAGGTCCTGGCCAAGTTCGAAGGCACCGACTCGAACCAGTGCGACACCGTGGCCGGCACCGAGAAGTCCTTCGTCCTCGACCAGCCGAGCACGAACGGGCTGGTGCTGTGCGCGGGGGCGGTGAAGTAAGCCCGCGGGGTAAGTGGTTTGCCCGGCGACGGGGATCTCGTGAGAGACTTGCCGCAGCCAGGAGGGCTCGCCTAGTGGCCGATGGCGGCGGTCTTGAAAACCGCTAGCAGGTGACCCCTGCTCGTGGGTTCGAATCCCACGCCCTCCGCTCTGATCAAGCGAAACCCAAGGCCACGGCCGGTTACGGAGTCTCCGGGACCGGCCGTGGTTGTCTCATCAGTAGACACGTGGGCGTATGGTTGCGCATCGGTCGCGACCAATACGCGACCACGTTTCCAATGTGCTCAATAGTTGGATACTCGACTGGCGCTGTTGTAGGTACTGTTCGCTCGCACCGGAAATCTCGACGAGCCAGTAGCTCGCGTCCGTTCGGCATACCTTGGGCGTGTTCTACGATGCCCAGGTGGATCGCGACAGGTCGGTCAAGGTGCAACGGCTGCTGCGTGGCCGAGTCGTACGGGTGATAGGCGGCCCCTTGCTGATCGTCGCCCGGTGCGTGCTCGGCGTTGCTGTCGTCTGGGTGACCTTTCTAGAGCTGGCACTAACGCTCCTGGTCAAGGTTGGTCCGGGCGGGTACACCGGTGAAGATGGCGACTATGCCCTGTGGCGAGACCTCATGCCGTGGACTATCGGTCTGTGGATCGTGGTCGTGGCCCTGATCGTCCGCCGAGTTCGTCGTCATCGAGCGGGGCGAACCTAGGGCGATACGGCACTACGCATCCGTGGCATCGTCCTCGTCTGCCTCTGGCTTTGTCTCGGGTGTCTCAGTCTTAGCCTGCCTGGGATCGCCCAACGCGCCGTCGATCAGCTTGCGGCTCTGCGCATCCTGGCCTTCGATGCACTTCGCGTAGACGCGCAGCAGGACTTGGACGCTGTGCCCCGCCCACTCGGCGACAAGCGTTGGTTGGACCCCAGCGTTCAGCCACGTCGATACCGCCGCGTGCCTCAGGTCGTATGGGCGCTGCGCGAGCGTCGATGAGGCCTGGCGCTTGCTGAGCGCAGCGATGCGGGCGCGGCGCCAGGCCCGACCACACGCGTCCTCGGACAGCCGGTCGCCGCGTGCGCCACGGAGCAAACGACCGTCGGGAGCCGTGCCGTGCTCGGCGATGTGGCGCTTGATGTGGGCGACCAGTTCGGGGCAAGCCGGAACCGGCCGTACCTCCTCCTTCGCTCGGTGCTTGAGTGAACGGCTCTCGTGCGGGTTGCCGCTGTCCACCCACACGCCGCTCGTCATCGGGATCGAGCGGGAGAGGTAGAGCATGCCCCAACCCTTCTCGGGAAGCTCGCAGTCCTCGACGCGAAGGGCGACCGCTTCGGCCGGCCTGAGCGCGGCGAAGTACATGAGCGCGAAGAACAGCGTCATGCTGTCGTTGGTCTCCGAGACGGCGCGCAGCAGCGCGCGGGCCTGTGTCGGGTTGACCACAGACCTCCGGTCTACGGCATCAGTGGTCTTGGGCGCCTTCCACTTGACCCTGTCGAGCGGGTTGGAATCGAGGAACCTCCGCTCGATGGCGAATTCGAGGGCCTGGTGAAAGACCATCCGCTTGCGGTTCGCCGTGGTGGCTGCGGCCGACGAGCCGTCGAGCTTGGACGAGAGCGCGTCCAGGGCGAGCCGGACCACGGCCGAGTCCGTGAGGCGGCCGACCGGAATCGAGTGCTCTTGTAGCCAAGCAACGGTGACAACGTGCTCGTCAGGGACTTCGCCGCTCTCGCGAGCCGTCTTATTGAAGGTCCATTCTTCGAGTGTGCGCCGAAGGGCACGGACTTCCGGCGCGTTGCGCCCGTCTACCAGCGCGGCCGTCACCGTGGCGAGCGCCTCAGCGGCAGACTTGCGGCTGCGCGGAGCCCAGCGCTTCCACTTCATGTCGCAGAACAAAACTGCGATGTCGTACCAGGTGACGGAGTCCTGATCGCGGTACATGGAGAGCGGAAGTCCGCGCTCCACGTCGAACGCCTCGCCGTTGCGTGCGCAGGTGACGAGGGCCGAACGGAAACTTTCTGCAAGGGCCTTGGTTGCGAAGGTCTTGGCGTGGGTCTTGGGGCCGACGATCCACCGCAAGTTGTACGTGGTCTTCTTCGCCCCCTTGCGCACTCGGATCTCCCAGAATCGGACATCGAACGAGGTGGCCACTCGGTTCTCCTCAGGCTGTGGACAACAAAAAGGGGCGCCCGCCAGTCGGCGGACGCCCCTCGGGTCGAGGTGGTCTGTGCGGTCAGACGAGCGCGGAGCACTCAGTCAGGAAGCGGTCGAGCGCGGAGCGACGGACGCGAATCGTGCCGCCAGGGAGCTTGAGCGTCTTCGGTCCCTTGTTGGTCGCGAGCCAGCGGTAGAAGGTGGCGCGGGAAATCTGGAGTTCGCGGACGACTTCGGGGACGGTCAGCAACTCGTCGCGGGCCAAGGTTCGGTCCTCCTTGCGGGGCGGGCGGGAGAGCGAATCGGGGAGGGAAGGGGGCCGCCGCATCTCCGCAGAATCCGCAGAAATGTTTCTGCGGATTCTGCGGAGATGCGGCAGGGGGCTTAGCTCTGCTGGACGCGCGGGTTCGTCTCGTACGTCGGGGCGGGCGGTCGGCCGCGTCCCGTCGTCGGCGGGGCCGAGAGCCGACGCAGATAGCCGTGCTGTTCGAGCACCGCGAGGGCCGGTTCGAGGTCGGCCATCTTCGGGAACTTCGTGCGGGTCAGCGAGCTGAACGCGTCGCGCGCGGTGAACCGCACCGTGCCGGTGCGCTCGATCCAGTCCCACAGCGCCCGTGCCCTGGCAGTGGCCGGGTCGGTCGACATCAGGTCGAACACGGCAAGGGCGTGGTCGGTGTAGTAGTCAATGAGCGATTGCGCGCCCGCGATGGTCTCGAACGAGATCGGGCGCTCGAAACCGTCCGCCAGGTGCTCGGCGAGGTGGAGCAGGCCCGCGATCCGGACCATGGTCCCGACCGCCTTGCTGGCCCAGTCGCGCATGCTGGCCAGCCGTCCGCCCTCGGCCATCATGACCTCGTAATCCGCGCTGACCGCTTGGCGGAACGCGTCGGCCTTCGGGCTCAGGGTCAGGGTGATCGGCTCGGTGAGGTCGCGCATGGACAGGATCAGCGCGGCCAGGTTGGATTCCCACGCCAAGTGCGCGGTCGGGTCGGCCGGTTCCGGCTCTGTCTCCCGATCGCCGATGTTCGAGTCCGGAATGGAGAACAGGAACCGGGCCAACAACCCGCGATCGTTGGCGCCGGGGATCGCGGCGAACTCGGCCAGCGCGCCAGGCTGAGTGCAGATCCCGAGAGTCAGCGCGGGCCGCTCGATCGTCTCGGGTGCACGCGACTGCCGGTTGACCCTCAGTGAGTCCCCCGCGTGACCCTTGAGGAACACGTTCAGGTTCGGGGTACCGCTGTACCGGCCCGCGATCACGTTGAAGATCTCGGACTCGGCCGACAGCCCAGCGATCGCGCCGCCCTGCTCGACCAGCATCGAGGCGAGCGACTCGGGGGTGATGTCGTCCACGAACAGCTGCGGGATCGCCGGGACCTCGATCGCCGCTGCGGCCAGCGCGGCGGAGTGCGCCTCGAACCGGGCGCCGTCGGCTTGCTCGATGCTGGCCTTGGCGAGTTGGTCGGCGGCCCGCGAGGCCTGGTCTTCGGCGGCCTTCTTGTCGACTCGCAGGGTGATGATCTCGGGCAGCAGCTTTTCGGCGAGTGCTGCTTCGACCCTGCTGATCGGTGCGGTCATCGAGGAGAACACTGGGGACTTGCGCGAGCCGGGCGGCAGGGCGGAGACGCTGTAGAGGTTGACCGGTTCGGACCAGCGCACCTCGGGGCGGACCATGACCCGTACCTTGCCCCCGGCCGCCGTCGACAGGCACGCGAGGGCGAGGGTCGCGGCGAGGTCGACCGGGGTTTGGGTCTCGTGCGCGACCGCCTCGACCTTCGCCCGCGTCCAGCCTGTGAGCGAGTAGACGGGGAACTGCGGGACCGCGCGGATTCGGGTGAGGGCGACCGGTTCGGGCCAGCCGCGTACCTCGCGCTTGAACAGGGTCATCACTTCCCTTTCGGCTGCGGCGATTAGGTCGGGTTCCAGCTCGGTGCGGCCCATCTGGGCCAGGCGGGTGCCGACGACGACCATGCGCCGCGAGTAGGCCTTGTCCTTGACCAGTTGGGCGTAATAGGGGCCGTTGGCCGCAGTCGGCACGGCTTCCATCAGCGAGTGCAGATACGCGGAGCCGCCGACCCTGGCCAGCTCGGAGCCGAGGGCATTGGCCAGCGCGAGCGCGTCGCGCGGGCGGCCGGTGTCGGCGAGCTCGCACAGCGTTTGGAAGATGGTTTCGTGGGCGGGCCGGTAGAAGTCGTCCGGCTCGACCAGGTCCCGGATCTCTTCCAAGATTTCCGGGTTGAGGCCGAGGATGACGGCGCCGAGCGTGGCGCGCTCCGCGTCGTCGTCGCGCGGCATGTCGAAGTCGGGGGCGTCGTCGGGTTGGTCGGGCACCACGCGAAGAGCACGGGCGGACACGGGGCGGCTCCAATCACACAGAGCGGGACGTACGAGAGCACGAGGCGGCCCCGGCCGGGCTGAGAGTCCAAGGCCTGGCCGGGGCCGCAGGGTGGTGCGGGGTCAGGCCTTGGACTCTTCCTCGGCGAGGAAGTCGAGAGTCAGGTAGCGGAACCGCAGCTTGGTCTTGAGGTTTCGCGGTGCGACGTTCGTCGAGTCGTCGAGCACGTCGAAGACCTTGGCGAGCTCGGTGACCGCGTCGTCGTTGTCGGCGGGCAGTCCGTAGAGGCGAACACGCAGCATCAGGGCACAGACTTTCTAGGAGTGGGCGGCGGGCAACGGTCGCGGATGGGGCGGGTTAGTGGTGGGCGTGAAGCAGGGCGCTGGCGACGGCTTCGACGGCGTTGCGGATGACGGGTCCAGCCGAGGTGGTGGCGATGAACAGCCCTGCGAGGAACGCGATCAGGGCGTGGCCGAGGTTGTGCCCGGCCCACCGGATCGTGACGACGGTGGCGAGGGTCAGGAGCACGGCGAGGGAGACGACGACGTCCATGGGGCTACTGCCTTTCTGCGGATTCTGCGGATGTGCGGCGGGGGGTGTTACCTGGCGCGGCGGGCCTTGCGGCGCTCGCGCTTGAGCGCTTTGCGTGCCGCGTGCTTCGCGGCTCGACTCACGTCCCGTCCGGTCGGGACCGGCGTCGAGCGCTTGCGGGAGCGCCGCAGCAGGACGGCTCCGCTGGCGTAGGCGACGGGGTAGATGGCCATGCCGAGGGCGAGCCCGTGCGGATCCGGCGTCAAGGAAGCCTCCGATCGATCGAGGGGATGGGACGCGAAGCAGCGGCCCCAGATCAGTTCCGGGGCCGCCGTTTCGGTGTCCAGAGATGGAGTTAGGTCGGCCAGAGCGGGTTAGGTTCGTAACTCGGGCACCTAACCCGGCCGAAAACGCGCTGATCAGTGGAAAGTTAGGTAGTTAGGTCGGTTCGCGGGTCCCCCGGCAACCCTGTGGACCCCCGAAAATCGGGGGTCCACAGGGTGGGGGCGCGAGCTAACTACGCCTCGTCCTCGATGGGCCGCAATGTCAGGGCCTTGCGAACCTCGGCCGGGTCAACCGGGTAGCGGTTGCCGGTGGCCGGGACCTTGACCCCGAGCGCGCCGAGCTGCTCGCGCACCTGCACGCCGGTGATCGAGGCGTACGGCTTGTACTCGGGCACCAGGTCGCGCAGCAGCGCGGGGATGTCGGCCGCGCGCACCGGCTCGGCACCGAGCACTTCGGCCAGGTCGGCGAGCAGGTCCCGGGACTTCTCGGCCTCGGCCCTGCGGGCGTTGGTCACGACGGCCTTGCGCTTGGCCTTGGCCCGCTCGGCGAGGGTGACCGCGTCCTCGCCGCTGATGAAGTGCGTGCGGACCGTGGTCGAGGATTGGCCCGGGGCGAGCTTGACGCCGTCGCCGGCGACGACGAGCGTGCCCTTGTCCAGGCCCTGGCGCAGTTCGTGCGGGGCGGCGCCGCCGTCCACGGCCTTGTCGCCCAGGGCCATGCGGGATTGGGATTCGGTGCCCAGGGCGAGGGATGCGCGGATGTGCGCGCCTTCGCGGACCAGCTTGGGAAGGTTCTGGTCGGTCGGGTCCTGGGTTCCTTCCCAGAGCTCTACGTTCACCGCGCGGCCCTGGTTGTGAATCTTGCGGGCGGCCATGAAGTAGCGGCTGGTCGCCTTCGAGCCGCCGTAGGGGCGTCCGTCGTCGCCCTTGGCCGGGCACATGAACGCGACCTGGGCCTCGTCGACCAGCCCGATCAGCGGGTGGAACCCGGAGCCGGGGGTGCGCTCCATCTCGCGGGTGATGCCCTCGGTGGAGCCGGATTCCTGAACGGCGATGATGCGCCGCTCTATCTCCGCGACCAGGCCCTCAAGCATCTCGGTCGCGGCGATCACGTGCTCGTCGGTCGGTCCTTGAATCAGCGTGGTCGCCAGGGCGTCGAACATGGCCCAGTCGCCCACGCCCTTAAGGTCCGCGATCCGGAACTCGACCGTGGGGTCCTGGGCCAGCCAGAGCGCGAGCGCCCGCAACGCGGCGGTCTTGCCCTGGTTCGACAGGCCCGTGACGAGCATGTGCCGTTGGAAAAGGGACATGGCGACCTGATCGCCGCGCAGGTCCACGCCCCACGGGGCTCGCCCGGTGCGCCAGTCGGCGCTCATCGTGGCATCCAACATCAGCGGGGACGGGCCGATCGGCTCGTCCAGCGCGCCGGAGTCCGCGATCCACAGCCGCACCGTGCGGGCGGCCTCGGGGATGGTAATGAACACCTCGTGCCGGTGGCGCCCGAGGTTCTCGGCGAGCTTGCGCCGCCTGTTCTGGACCTCATCGGTTGAGGAGCCTGACGGCAGCGTGACGTCTACCTCGACCCCGCATCCGGCGATCCGGATCGGACCGAGCATCGCGGCCCCGGCATCCGCCATGTCGGTGATTGCCTTGCGCAGTGCGGAGATTCCGAGGTCGCGCAAAGCGGTGACCACGATCGAGGGGGTGATGGCCACCGAATCGGCCAGAGTGCCGGCCGGGGCGAAGCGCGCGGGGATCTCGCCCTTGGTGTGCCCCGCCCACAACCCAACCGCGCCCGCGATGAACGGCGAGGCGTACAGCGCCGGGCGCCAGGTCGCCGAGACGAACCCGGCCATGGTCAATGCCGCGTTCGCCACGTCCTCGAACGGCGCCAGGATCTCGCCGAACTGGCCCTTCTGGTAGGCCAGCCCGACCCCGAGCGCCAGCATGCCCCCGGCGAGGTACGCGGCGCCCTTGGCAAGGTGCACGGGCATGGTGAGCACGGTCATGACCCACTCGCGCCGAGCCTTCACGTGCTCGGCGGCCCGGGCCTCCCATTCAAGGGCGGTGGCGTGGTCTCCGACAGCGGCGGCGGCCTTCATCATCCGGCGGTGCGGCGAACTGGACACGGCGTCGCGCGCCCATCCGGCGACCACCTTGAACCCGGCCAGCACATACATGGCCTCCCGCGCCAGCCAACGGCACACCGCGCGGGTCTTCTCGTGCCGCACGAACGCGCGGGACCGTGCGTACCCGGCCCGCGCCATCCGCAGAGCACGGATACGGCCGGTACGGGCGCGGCGGACCTGGCGGGCCAGTCGGGCGCGGCGCGCGCCCGTGACGGCCTCGGTGGGCGCGCTCTGGGCGGGGATGGTCAGGGTGTCGGCGATCACCTCGCCGAGCAGCACGCGCGGTGCCGCGTCGGGGTGGGCGTGGCCGTTGACGGACTCGATGTCCACGGACATAAGGACTCTCCCTTCCTACTGGTCGGTCGGCTCGGGCTGAGGCAGGGCGCGGCAGTCGAGCGCGTGGTTCGAGGCCCAATCCCGCACGGTCGAAAGCGCCGGGTCCTGCCGTTGGTAGTCGAGGCATGCGGCGCATTCGGCGGAGTACTCGGTGCGCAGGTAGTCGTTCGGGTGCGTCGGCACGTCGGGGTGCTCGACCACGATCACCAGGGCGCGCGAGCGGTTCGGGTAGCGGATGATGACCTTGGCCGGGTCGGTCACAGGCGGGCGATACACGAGGTGTTTCCTCCAGAGCGGGGGCGGGGACGAAACCGGCCCGGACAGCGAGAAGCCGTCCGGGCCGAGCGTGGGTCAGGGGACTGTCAGGCGGCGACCGGCGCGAGCACCGGGGCGAGCGGCTCGACCGGCGCCGGGACGGACACGGGCACAGTGGTCGGGGTCGAGGCGGACAGGTGGCGGCGGACCGTCCGGTCACTCACGTCGAGCCGCTTGGCCAGCTCGACCGTCGTCATATCCGGGTGCTTGGCCGCGAGCGCGACCACCCTCGCGGCCGTCGTCGTGCGGCCAGGCTTCGCGGGCATGGTCCGGACGCGCTTGGGCTTGGCGCCCGGCGCCGCGTCCGGCTCGGTGTCCGGGGTACTGTCCGCAATCGTGTCCGCCCCGGCGGTCTCGACCTGTCCAGCCGTGGCCGGGACAGTGTCCGGAGTGCGGCCGGGCGCGGTGGCCATCAGCGCCGAGGACGCCATGACCATCAGCCCGTCCACGGCCAGCGGCCCGAGGTGCGCGGTCAGCGCGGACTCGCCGTAGTGGGCGAGCAGCCCGGACAGGTGGCCGTACGAGACGATCGCGGCGACCACGGCGACCGGCAGCAGTCCGAGGAACCGGACCACCACCCACCGCGTGGCGCGCGGCCACGCGGTACGCGCCAGGATCTCGATCGCCACGAACAACGCGACCGGCCAGAACACGGCGCCAACCACGTCACCGATCGGCGGACGCCAACCGGACGAGGCACCGGCCAGGGGAACGTAGGAATGGGCGACGTTCGCGGCGATCGAAACCAGACCGCCAAGGACCGCCCCGACGTAACCCCAACCGCGACCACTGGCCGCGTGCCGGGTAGTGGTGTCGGACATGGTGAATCCCTTCGGAAATGCGAGCATGGGAAGCGCCGCGCCCCTGCCGAATTTGGGTCGGCGGGGACGCGGCGCGTGTGCGGGTACCGCTATGTGGTCGTCGTGCCCGGGCGGGCTCGCGCCTGCCGAGTAAGCCCATTGCGAGGTGCCTGATGGAGTGGGCAAGATTGCGCGGTGACCACTCAGTCAGCCAAGCCCCGGGCGAAGCGCCCGCTCACTGCGAAAGAAATGCGCGCCGTGCGCAGAAAGCGTCGCGAGCGCGAGAAGCACGAGCGCAAAGAGCAGGGAATACGCCCGTTTTGGGCCTTGCCAAGCGATCGGTCTGTACGTCGCGGCTATCTCTTCCTGCTCTTGGTCATGTGCCCTGGACTTGGCGCAGCCGTCGGATGGCGCTTGGCGCTTTTAGGGGTCGTCATGCCAGGGCCGATCATCCTGGGCAGCGTCGTATGGATTGCAATCACTACCTTTATCGTTTGGGCCTGGCATAAGGCCTATCCCCGCTGAACTCACCTGCCTGCGACGCACCAGGCGCCGGGATTGGGTCACGACCAAACTGGGGTCAGCGGGCCTCGCCGCGCGCGCCGCCGTCCCGCTCGCGCTGGTCGAGCCCGAAACCGACCAGGGCCGCGAGCATGCCGGCCAGCCCCGTGCTCCCACCGAGCACGGGCACCAGTTCGGGCACCTGAAGCAGCGCGGTGACCAGGACGGAGAGAGCTCCCCCGCCCGCCAGCGTGAGACCGGAGCAGGCGATGACCTCGCCGAGCGTGTACCGGGGGCAGGCGCGCACGGTCTGCGTCGGGGTTTGGGTGATCGGCTCGGCCGAGCCGGTCAGGCGCACCTCGACCGGCGCGGGGCTGGCCGAGTGCGTCGTGTTCGTGATTGTGGTGGTGGACGGGGCGTAGACCAACGCGACCCTGCTGCGCTCGGCGAGCGCTTGGGCGAGGGCGGCGAAGTCGTTGCTCTGACTGGAATCGGTGGCCACGATCGGGTCGGGCCGGGAAGCGGGCAGGTACATCGAGGAGCCTCCGAAAGGGCTGGGGGAACGTCCCGGCCAGGCCGAACGTGATGTTCGGCCGGGCCGGTAGGGCGAGAGATCGTGGGATCTAGTTGGCCTTGCGGGCCTTCTCCCGCTGGTCGAGCAGCGCGAGAGCCCCGGGCGAGTGCCCGGCCGTCCGGGCAGCGTGCGCCGAGCGGGGATGGGCCAGGTGGGCGAGCGGCGAGCCGGTCGGCGGCTTGGGCTTCGAGAATTGGGGCCGTGAGCTGCGCGAGCGCTCGATCTGCCGGGCGGTCGCGTCGTAGGCGGCGGCCCAGTCCGCCTCGTCGAGGTCGTCGACAATGGCCCGGCGGGCGTTCGGGCACCGCTTCTCGTCGGGGGTGTTGTGCGCGGCCAGCTCATGGCGCTTGACCTGGGCGAAGCGCCCACACGGGCACTGGACGAACTTGCGGGCGACTCCGGCCAGTTCGACCAGGTCCACGACGAGGTTCGAGGCCCGCAGCGGGCGCAGGGTGTTGCCGCGAGGAACAGCGGTCTGGGTCATGGTGGCTCCTCAAGGTGCGGAGTTCGAAAACGTGGGTGTTGGTGCTGCTGAGAGGGGGTTTGTGTCCCCCGAGGTTTCCCACCGGGCTCTAGGATCGTCAACCGGTTCGACCACGGGCATTGACACGTGATGTTCGCTATGGAGTTGTCAGGTGGGCCGCCCCCTGGCGGCCCGGACTAGCGGGCTACTGCGCGGGCTGGGCGGCGATCTCGTCGGCCTCGGCGACCGCCCGGAGCAGGGCGTTCGCGGCGGCGAGCACCTGGGCGCGGGTGCCGTGGAACACGGTGCCCTTGCTCACGGCGGCCTCGACGCGGTGGGAACCGGTGGGCAGGACCTCGACCGCCGCGATGCGAGCGACCGGAACGTAGATGCCGGGGAACCAAGCGCGAGAAGTCTGAACGGACATGACTGCCTCCGAAGCTCTACGCCGTGGCTTGCCTTGCTTGGCTAGCCATCTTGCGATGAGTCAGAAGCTAGACCTGCTTGGCTAGCCATGTCAAGCACTCTCGCCAAAACTTCCCCGGCTTGGCTAGTCAGGGGTAGGCTGGGAGGTATGAGCGACGCTTTGGACTACCTCGGAGAACTCGATCCGGACGATCCGAAACAGGCATCACAGCAGATCGCAGACCGTGTCAGGGCCGCGATCTTGACGGGCAAGCTGGCTCCAGGCGACAAGTTGCCGTCCCAGCCGGACCTCGCGGCCCACTACGGCGTTGCGCGTGAAACGGTCAAGCGAGCTCTCGACCCGCTGCGAGCCGAACGGCTGATCGTCACCCGCCAGGGAAGCGGGGCGTTCGTGCGGGCCAAGACTCAGCGAGCCGTTGAGCTGCGGCCGCATATCGAAGCTGCCTTCGAGAAGCCGCACGTCTCCATCGACTTCGCGGGATTCTCCGGCGAGACGTTGGCCTCGGCGATCTCCGAAGCGCTCGACAAGATCCGAATCGGAGAGCTCACCCCCGAAACCATCTCGATCCGCGTCCTGATCTCGGACATGACGGTTCCGATGGCGCTTCCCGCGCGTGCCGAGACGTCGGCCGACGACCCGATCATCCGTGCGCGTGCCGAGCGGATCACCCGTCGTGCCGCTGACGGAATCCTCGATCAGGTGCGTGAGCTGGGTGAGCTTGGCCTGGTGCGGTCGGTCTCGGCCGAGGTGCGCGTACACAGTGCCGCGCCGCTGTTCAAGCTCTACTTCCTCAACAACGAAGAGGCGTTCTTCGGCTTCTATCCGGTCGTCGAGCGGAACGTAGTTATCAAGGGTGAGCCGGTCGCGATCTACGACCTGATGGGCAAGGACGTTCCGCTTTTCCACTACTCGACGAAGGACGACGAGGCTTCCACGGGAGCGCAGTTCGTCGAGGCCGCACGGGCGTGGTTCGAATCGGTGTGGAACTCGATCGCCAGGGAGTACGCGGAATGAGCCAGCGGGCCGATCTCGTAGAGCTTCTGTCTGGGAAATCCTCGATCCTGCTCGACTTCGACGGCCCGGTGTGCAGCATCTTCTCCAACCACCCGGCCCCCGATGTCGCGACATCGCTCCGAGGCGTCATCGCCGCCACCGGACTTCCGATCCCCGCGGACATCGAGACCGAACGCGACCCGCTCGAAGTGCTCAAATGGTCGGCAACCCTCGATCGGCCGGCACTCGTGCGCCAGGTGGAAGCGCACCTGTGCGCCGAGGAAATCACCGCAGCCCGCACTGCCACGCCGACCCCGTTCGGCCGCGAGACCATCATCGGCGCCTTCGAAGCGGGCAAGTCGATCGCGATCGTGAGCAACAACAGCGCCGGCGCGATCCGCGCCTACCTGTCCCGCCAGCGGCTCACGCGGTACAAGCTCCCGGTCAGCGGTCGCACTTACGCACGCCCCGACCTGATGAAGCCGAACCCCGAGCCGATCCTTGCAGCGGCCAAACTGGCGAACGCGATCCCGGCCGACTGCGTCCTGATCGGCGATTCGCTGGCCGACATCGACGGGGCGCACGCGGCCGGGGTCGCCGTCATCGGCTACGCGAACCGCCCCGAAAAGCTCGACCGGTTTACGGACGCCCACCCGGACGTCGTCATCACCTCCATGGTCGAGGTGGCTAACGCACTTGTCGAGCTGCGGATCTAACTTCAGCTCCAGTATACCAAACAAAGGAATGGCGTTTACGTGAGTCACGAGAGTGTGAAGAAGGAAGTGCGACAGCGCGAGCGGTTTCAATGCGCAAGTTGCGGCAATCTGGGGGAGCAGTATGCTCACATTATTCCCAAGGAGCAAGGCGGAAGCTACACTCTAGACAACATCATTCTCCTATGTTACGCGTGCCATCTTCATTTTCAAGAGGCGTACGGAACTACCGGTGAAATGAAAGAGGCGCTACTTAGCTTGGGTCTCGAAATGCGGGATGCAGTCAAGGATGACGGCCTATTGGAAGGCGTGCTCTCCTTCGTGTACGGAGCGGAGATCAAGGTCTCGCTCGGCGGTGGATGCTCCTTTTGGGGTCAGGGGAATATTCTCGAATCGGAAGCAATTCCAGAGGATCCCTACCTTAAGGTGCATGTTGGCGGAAAGCCGCGCACTGTCCGGGTGGACGCAAGATTCGAAGGCGCGAACGGCGAGGAGTTGGTGCGAATTGCGCAGCGTAGGGCGTTGATCCATTCGTCATCCGCATTTGATATCGTCTTCAGCCGTAGGTCTCTGGAATATATTCACATTGACCAAGATCTGCACCTCAAGATCTGGCAGGAGAAGGACAGTACCGAGTTGCATGTGGCGGGTAAGATGTATCTAAATGGTGGCCTGTTTGAGATTTCAGATCGAGAGATTGTGGATCTGTCAGCCGATAATCATTTGAGTGGAAACTGCTCTTATGGTGCTGATCGCGGCCTTCTGTTGGCGCCAGGGTGTGTTTATCTCTACGGAGCTTAAGCTACGGTTTTAGCGCGACCGATCCAAGTCGAGTCCGCTGCGGAGCTGGAGCAGCGTGGCGACCGTGTTCGCGGCCCTGATCTTGCCTTGGGCGATCAGGGCCGGTACGTCCGCGAGTGCCACCCACTCGATCCGGTCCGACTCGATCGCGTCCTCGGGGGCGCCGACGTGCTCGGCGGATTCGGCGTAGTAGGCGTGGTGGACGGCGTCGGAGAACCCGGCGGACGGCTCGACCGAGAGCAGGTGCTTCAGGGGGCCGGGCTTCCAGCCGGTCTCTTCGAGGGTTTCGCGGGCTGCGGCGATCTCAAGGTCCTCGCCGGGCTCGACGACACCCGAGGGCAGCTCATAACCGTAAGTGTCCGGGATGAACCGGTGGCGCCAGAGCATCAACACGCGGCCTCGGCCGTCGAGGCAGGCTGTGAGCACGACTGGGCGTTGCCGCAGCAGGTAGTGATCGAGGTGACGGCCGTCCGGGAGCTCGACATCGGCGAGGTTGAGCCGGAACCACGGGCTCTCGTAGACCGTGCGCTCACCTCGGTTGATCCATGCGGCCATCGGAGTCTCCTCGCGCGGGTGATCTGCTCCAAAGCCAGTATTCCAGTCAAGCGCGTCTAGATCGGCACGGACAGGTTCGTGTCGATCCGCTCGACCACTTCACGAGCGCTGACGGCGTCCTCGGGCCGGAGGGCGTCAGCGATGGCTCGGAAACGGTTGTTGAGCCGGGCCGACTCCATGCCCTCGGCACGGTCGAGCATGGCGGACGCGGCGTCGGCAGCACGATCAATCTCCCTCTGCGCCACCGCAACGCGCGTCACGGTGACAAGGCGATTGACCTGCCCACGCGGGTGGGTGACGAGGTCAGCGGCCTGCTGGGCGTACGTGTTCGCCGCCGTGAGGTCACCAAGACTCAGCAGCGTCTCGGCGAGCTGGGTATCGACGAGGCCGGGCTGGACGTAGCCGGTCTCCGGCGGCTCCTCGCGCTTGCCGATTCGGCCAGCGGCACGCTCGGCCGACTCCATAGCACGGTGGGCGCTGGACTGTTCCTTGATCCGGCCGTACGCCTTGGCCTTCATCGCGTTCAGATCGGCCGCCAAGGCCGGGCTGATCTCGGCTCCAGCGGTACGGAGAGCGGCCTCGGCGAACGCGAGGGCGCGATGGTAATCCTGGAGGCACATGGCCTGATTGGTCATCAGGCCGATGACGTAGGCGCCGAATGCGCGGTCACCGCTCGCCTTGGCGAGGCGTAGCGCCTGGTGGAAGTAGCCCTGAGCGAAACCCTGGGCGTCAGCGTCGTACGCGCAGATCCCAGCAATGCTCACCAGCCCGCCGACAGCCCGATGCAGTTTCCTGCCCACAACGTCGGGATAGCTCCCGCGCAGCACGGGAGCCGCGTACTCGTTGAGGAAGAACACGACCCGAGCGCGGGCCGCGACTCCGCCAACACGCCGGTACATCTGCTCATACCGGTCGCGGGCTGCCTGGATACACGCGACGTCCTCCATGCCGACGCGGGTCGTGCCGCGCCGGGAGACGTCGCTGTCCTCGGGCGGGTTCTCCCACTCCCACACCGGGGCAATGGCGTTCAGACCGGTGGACACGGGCGTACTAGCCTCCCGGCCGGGTCGGTCCGAACGCCACAGCGCCGGGGCACGGTTGACGAACTGCTCCAACCCGACCGCGCCCGGCGACGTGGCGGCCGACAAGCCGAGACCGATGTCGTCAAGCGTCAAAGGCCTGGCAACGGCCTCCGACAGGATCTGGCGGATGAAGGCAGGCACCTCGCCCCGAGGACGCTGCCCGGAGAGCCAGCGGCCTACCGAGGTGTGGTCATACGTGCTGGCGAGCCCTGCGGCGTCGCCGAGCCGATTGACCCGAGCGGCCAGCCCGGCCCGCGACATCCCAGCCTCGTCGAGCAGCGCATCAAGCAGCGTGTTCGGCTCGCGCATGGTGAACTCTCCAGCCCTGAGCATGGCGTAGACGCTTCGCTTCTGAGCGTAGTCAAACGCGGTTCACACGGGGTGTGAATGCTACGAATGCCCTACTCAGCTTCACATGGCGCGCTCGGAGGGTCGGGTGTAGTTCGCTGGTCTCAGCCTTAAATGGAGGACAGCGTGACTACGGACGAAACCGCACCGACCTTCTACGTCGCCGGCCCCATGAACCCCGAAGAACTGGCCGACGTGCTCCGCGATGCACTGTCTCTGGTGCGCGAGGATCGCGGCCGAGACGTGTTCACCCTGCTCGACGTCTTGGCCGTGGACCGTGTTCCGGACATGACCCGGGATGCGTGTCACCAGGTAGCGCGCACCGTGCTGAACTTCCTCATTGGCATCGCGGCAAGCGAGACAAGAGAACCGGTGATGGCGCTTCACCTCTGGCATCGGCGGAACTTTGATGCCACGACTTCGGGCACGCCAAGTCTGGAGTGGGCGCTCGCCGAGACCGTCCGCCAGTTCGACGGCGACCCGTTGGTCAAGAAGGTCCCCATTCCCGACGCTCTCGAGGCAGCCACCGTCCGGCGTGAGACGTAGCGCCCCTTCAGTACTCGACAGCGGCGATTCCTGCTCATCGATCGACAGACAGCGCGAGGAGGCAGCTTGTTCACCCTGTACCTGACTCTGCGCGGTCAGTCGCTGAAGCCATCTACGTACGCGAGCTTCGAGGACATGGGCGACGGTCTAGCGAAGGCCCTTGATGGTGCTCAAATGACGATTCACCCACGTGTCATGACCTTCTTGCTTGCGCTGATGTTCAGCGATCTTCGTGGGCATCGGACGTGGGCATGGGTCGCCGAGGAGTACGAGATCTTCGTGACCCAAGAGGACCCATAGGCCGATGCCGTCGCAGATGGTCTGCCATCTCCCACGCATCCCGCACCGCCGGGGACGGCGTTCGCCACCCACTCGGAGCGTCGAGCGGAACCGTATCCACACCACACCAGACCACGGGGATCAAAGCATGACCACATTCGTGCTGCGCGCCGAGCGTCGCATCGGGGTGATCGAGGTGACGGGCGCCTTGGACGACAACGCGATTGTCGAACTCCGCAGTGCGATCGTCAGAGCGGTCAAGCAGGCCGGAGCACCGCGGATCCTGATCGTTGCAGATGGGATTACGGCGATAAGCGAGAGCGCGGCTCTGATGCTCGTCATCGAGTGCGCGACGCTGCGAGCTCGGGGCGGAAACGCCGCGTGGATCAGCACGGGCGGTCAAATCGTCAAGCCCGACAGCATCCCGGCAGCAACGCTGTACATGTCCGTATACCGCAGCCTGAACGCGGCTCTCGACCTGTTCGACATCGAGGGTGCGCCTTGATCGGCCCTGATCAGGCGCGCGGTTGCCACGTTCAATGGACTCAAGCGGTCTCGACTAACGAGATGGTCCAAGCGGCGAACCATGCTTCGGTGCGGCAGGCCGCGCCCATCACAGATCCCTGACCAGTCTTGCCGGCACGAGGTAGACGGGCCGCTGTCGGCAGGCCCCACCCGCAGCCCACCAGCACACCCATTACCGGACGGACGACCATGACGCACTCGATCGACCCTGACACAGCACACGAGGTATGGCCTCCTGCTGTCACCAACGAACAGCAGGAACCCGCTGCTGAGAAGCTCGAACCCGGCTCGACCGGAACAATGGAGCAGCCTCGCGCTTGCGCGTTGGTGGTGGCGTCGTGACTACGCGACCGTTCCCCCGAACCCCGAATCTCGCCCTGCGTCGTGCCCGGCAGTCGATGCGGCTGAGCCAGGCCCAGTTCTCCGACGCCGTCCGCGCGGCGGGCAGCGCGATGGGGGCACCGAATCACTGCACCAAGCGCCTGGTGCAGAAGTGGGAAACCGGCGAGCACGCGGCATGCCGCCCCGACTACCTCAGGGTGCTCCAGGCGGTGACCGGGCTTTCAGCCCGGGAACTCGGCTTTCGCATCCTGCCCGACGAGTCGGGGGAGCACACCGGAATCGGCGACGGGTCACAGGGCGCGGACGGCCACCGCCCAGGTGCGGGAAGGGGAAGGGCCGCCGCGTTCGCCATGTCAGGGTTCACCGAGTACGACGCGAACGCCACGATCGGGGCATCGCTTGACCAGTTGCGCTATGCGCTCGAACATCCAGCGACGGTGGACTCGCGTACCGCCGAGTTCGTCGACACCGCCACCGTGCGCTTGTTCGACTTGGAGCATCACAGCCCGGCCCGGCTGCTCGCGCCCACCGTGGAGCGGCACCTGACCACCGTGACCGCGCTGCTGACCGCCGCCCGGCACGAAGGGGTGCGGCGCAGGCTGATGATCTCGGCCGGACGCACCGCGCTACTCGCTGGCTGGCTCGCCTTCGACCGGGGCGACACCGCGTCCGCGCATAAGTACTGGGACACCTCGATCAGCACCGCCGAGAGCACTGGGGACGCCGCCCTGCTCGCGGCCAGCCTGACTTGCCTGTCCTACTCGGCCGCCCGGCGCGGCGATCCCGCCACCGCCTGGCAACTCGCCCACACCGCCAGCCTGCACACCCCCGACGACCCGCGCGCCGCAGCCTGGGCCACCGCCCGCGTCGCGCTCTACACCGCCCAACTCGGCGAGCGCAGGGCCGCGCGCGATGCACTGGAACGCTCACTCGACCTCGGCGGAAACCTGCCGCACCCCAAGCCCGGAGACGGCACACTGCCGTGGACGCGCTCCTTCGACCTGGCCAGACTGCTCTCCTCGTCAGCGCACACCACAGCCCTACTCAAGGACCCACGCGCCGCCGACTTCGCGACCCAGGCCGTGACCGCACTCGGACTCGCCCGGGTCAAGGCCCGCGCGATCGTGCTGGCCGAGGCCGCACTGGTAAACGCGATGGTCGGCGAACTCGAACTCTGCCTCGAACACGGCGCCGACGCCGCCGACCTCACCCGCGACCTGGACGTCAGCACCGCCGCCGACACCCTCTACGCAATCGTCCCCATCCTGCTGCCCTACTCCGACACCCGCGCCGTCCGAGAACTACTCCCACAGCTCACCCGCCTGAACCGGACAGCCGATTTGGAGAACGAGACGGGCCTCGGTTTGGCGGCGGTCGTGGGCTAGAACTGTCTCCACCATGATCAAGGCGCGCCGTTCCGGCGCGCGCCCGCCGCCACCCGAGCCGACTCCTCCTGTCTGCGCCCCGTCGTCGTCTCGGCCCGCGCCGCGTTGGCGATGAACAGTGAGCCGGACCCAGGGGAAAGTCAAAGGCGATGCCTCCGGCGGGCCATCTCGGGGATGATCTGACAGGCAAGGCTGCGGTTCGTTGGTGGGTGGCGTGTCAATTCGGATCATTCCCGGGGTCGTCATCCGGTGGGTTGCCAGGCGGCGGCCTGAGCGCAAGGCCAAGCCGCTTCGCGGCTTCGCCGAGCCTTGCACCGCCGACCACCGCCCGGCAGAACAGAGTTTGCCGCCCTCGGGGATCCGAACAGCCACGCTCTGTGGTCTGCGGCCTAGCGCACGCAGAGGATGCCCCGGACGGGTGAAAACGAATGCGGGGATGTCGGGTGAGCCGCAACGATGAACGTATGAACATGCTTTGGCCGAATAACGTCAAGATCACCCGCGGCCAGGTCGAGTGGACCGAGAAGGGGCGGGTCGACTTCATCGCAAAGATTGTGTTCCTCAAGCCCGACACTCAGGTCAAGCTCGGAGATGTGGTCGTGGAGGCCGGTCGGCGGCTACAGATAATCCGAGTTGACCCGGTGCAGGATCCGGTTGGCAAGATTCAGCACACTGAAGTCAAGTGGAAAGAGTAGTCATCGTGGGGGACATGATCGCGACCCATGCGCGACCAAATCTGCGGACGCTGGCATATATAGGCTGGTCAGCGCGATGTTGAGAGCGCTCTTGAAAACCGCTAGCAGGTGACCCCTGCTCGTGGGTTCGAATCCCACGCCCTCCGCTTTGAGTGTGTGTGAGATAGCGCTGGATCTGCTGGGTGCCGTCGTGGTCCCGCCTCTTCCCGCTGTGTCCGGTGCTCGCGCGCGGGCCGCCGGTGCGTTACCCACCCGCCCGCCCTGCTTCCAGCGCACCGACTTCCGTTGGCAGCCTGCGGAAGACAAGTTATTTAGACGGAAGATTCCGATTGCAGGGCAGACCGGAGCTCAAGCCGCCCGCCCTCGCATGGCTGATCTGTAGCCGGCTGTGCCTGGCCCCGCCTAGATCACCGCTACAGGGCAAGCGCAATGCGCAGGCCAGCGGCGACCTTCACCATGCTGTCGGGTGAGAGGGCACCTCGGTCCTCTTCGAGATCCTCGCGGTAGAGCAACGCAATGTCGTCGCACAAGACGCGACCGACCAGCGGGTGGTCGGCAGAGCCAAGTTCGATGATGGTTGGCAACTCAGGCTTATTGCTAGTAGTCAGGCGTACGGCGAGGCAGTCGTTCAAGGCGCGGTTGCGGGCGTTGTTGGAGACAACAAGCCAGGGCTTGCGACCATTGCCGATATCTGCCATATAGACGCGTCCACGCACCGGGAGCATAGGAGAGGCCACAACTAGTCTCCCAAACGTGCTGCGCGGTCACGCATGGCACGGCGGGCAGAGCGATCCTCGTCATCCTGGGCAGCAGCGAGAGCTGCATAGCCAGTAAGCATGACGCGCTCAACGACGGCCGCCTGGCCAGCTGCAAGCAATGCATGCAATGTCTCAGCCTCAGACGCATTGTCTGGGATCGGCACGCCAGAAAGCTGGTTCAGCGCCTCATGCTCGGGAGTGCCGGGAGTGCGCAACCGATCCAGCTGGGCTTGATCCTCAGCGGTCAGAGGGATGCTCTTGCGAACAGTGGTCGACGACATGCCATAGATTCTGCAGCAAAATATGCCGCAAGACAAGTACTGCAAACTTTGCAGCAGCACGATGGCGGGGCGTCAGACGTCACCCTGCTGCGCCGCATCGCCCGTTCGCCACGAGTGACCGCAACGGACGCCCCTTTCGCCCCGTAGGGCACGCCCAGGACTTATTTCCGCCTGGGGACGATCGCGGATGAGACAGCCATGGCCAATCCCGGAGCTCCCGGAACCGGCCATGGCCTGGAATTTCGCTTGATCCAAGCGGAGGGTGTGGGATTCGACCCCACGAGCAGGGGTCACCTGCTAGCGGTTTTCAAGAGCGCTTGCAGCAGCGCTCTCACCAGGCCGTTCACCCTCGTCCGCCCGGTTCTCTCCGCGCATTCTCCGTGATCATGTCTCAGCGGCCCCAACAGACGTGCCAGGTCGGTGCCCCATTCTCGTTCACGGTTTTTGCAGACGCTCTCGGCGCCTGCGGCAGTAAAAGCACTCCTCCTTGCGCGTCGATAGCCCGAAGTCCGCAGTGAACCCCGGCGGGGGCGGCGGGAACTCGTCACGCCGGGCCGCCCACCAGGCCGCGTCGTAGGCATGCCCAGACACCGTCGTCCACGCGTGCAGCGTGTCGTCGAGGAACGACGGATTCGCTTCCGCTCGCGGCAGGAGCGCCACGGCAACGAGGCGCCGCTGTCGCCACCGTTCGATCGCATCGGCCCGCACCAGGGTCTTAATCTTCCTGTCGGCAGCCCGGACTTCAGTCGCCAGATATTGAGCGAGATCCCTCCCTGCGAACATGAACCTGAACGCGCTCACACGCCAGATGCAATCCCGTCGCGCCTCCCACAGATCCGCGTACTGCTCCCCGTAAATCGTGGCCGCGCGCAAAACCTCCGCCTCGCTCACGGCGTCCCCGGTCTCCAACAGTCCGGCCTTGCGCCACGCGGCGACGAGGTGTCCCACGTAGTGCGCCAGCAGCGCTGGAGCGACCTCCTTTGCGTCTCGCAGCCTCGAGAGGTCGAGGTACAGCCTCTTGGCGATATACGGCGCGTCGAGCAGAGCCAGATTCGTTGCCCCAGCCGCCCCGCTGCTGGTGTTGCAGCGCTTGTGCGCGATGGCGAGGTTCGATTCCGCATTAGGGCCGCCCATGGACACCGGTATCAAGTGTTCGACGGTAGCGACCTCGCCGTTGTGCAGCTTGCGCTGGCGGATCACCTGGCGCAGTGCACTTGTGAACCCGTCCGACCAATTCTTACGTTTGAAACCTGGCGGGATGCGTGCGCCAGTTTTCCATTGTTTCCACGTCTGGCCACACGACCACGCGTAACCAACTACGGGGTCAGGTGAGTGGGCTCCAGGCGTGGCCGGCGAGGGCGGCGCGGATCGCGTCCATGGCCGGGATGTGGTGGAGTCGGGTGCTCGCGAGGTACGACTGGATGCGGCAGTACGC
>Ga0302314_10002980_pt1 | contig 31353 bp, 32 predicted proteins | sample III_Palsa_N2_3_FD_200533 | JGI IMG/M metagenome (GOLD analysis project Ga0302314, IMG submission 200533) | Peat permafrost microbial communities from Stordalen Mire near Abisko, Sweden - III_Palsa_N2_3 | ecosystem: Environmental > Terrestrial > Soil > Palsa > Peat permafrost | place: Sweden... | reverse complement strand
CGCGCTCGCCCTGACCCCGAGCAGCACACTCACCGCGTACTGCCAGCAGACCATCACCGGGCTGACACCGAGCCACCCGTACACCTTCAGCGCGGAACTGTCCGGTGGCAGCAACGCGATCACCGTCGCACTCGACCAGGGCTCCACCGACGTCGCCTCCTCCGCGACCCCTTCGTACGCGCCGGTCAGCGCGACCGTCACGACCGACGCAACCGGCAGTGTCACGCTGCGCGTCCAGACGTACAAGCAGCAGAACGGCACCGGCTACGCCGACAACCTGTCGCTGGTCTCCCAGTAGTCCACCACCCCAACGCGGCAGCGCCACCTGACAGCGGTAACCACACAACCGCCGACCGACCGGCCAGCCAGACCGAATACACCACACCCCCGACATGACCCACAGCAACACAAAGGCCGGCCGTCCGACCCACACGGGTCGCACGGCCGGCCTCCACACCTGCAATGAGCACACCGACAGCGCACAACCATCCCGCAGCCACGCAGGACTTTCGCCGGGAGGGTAGACCGGGTGATTGTTGATCATTCTCGTAGTGGTCGGCGTACTGGGTCCGGCTCCGGGCTTTCGTCATTTCCCACCCCGCTCGCCTGTCGGCTCGTAAAGTCATCGCTGCAGCTCATCGGTATTGTCCGTGGCTGTAGATGGCGGCTGGGATGCTCTCGCCATGATCGTGCCACTGCTCTACCTCATCGCGCTCACCGCCGACATCTACACCGCACCGGGTGTGACTCCTGCACCCTCGCAGAGGGGGCGGATCCCGCGGAGCGGGAGAACGGGACGGCCCGTCACCAGTGTTTCGGTGATGGCCCGCTGCAGCAGGGCTGTTCATGCAGTCAGGCTGGCCAGAGCCCCGCGGGCCCGCCGGATGGCGTGCTCGGCAAGCTTGTTGAGCCGTGCCGAGCGGATGCGGCGGTACTCCTCAGTCGCCCGCCGACGCTCGTTGTTCATCGCCCGACCCGCTTCGAGTTGGTTGGTCCCCGTCCCCCTGATAGTGGCGACCCGGCGGCGGAACTCCTCGATTTCAGTAGCCGTGCGGTCTGCCGGTGGCAGTCACTGATGGGTCGCGCTCAACAGGTGGCGCCAGCGCGGTAGTTCGGTGAAGGGCACGATCAGGCACAGCAAGGTCACCGTAGCGGCTGTCCAGGTGGGCCACAGCACCCATGCGGCCGCTGTGGCCGCCACCAGCTGGATCAGGACCAAGAAGACGGTGACGATGCCCGGCACGGCGACGGGTGAGTCACCGCCGGGCCGGTCGCCCGGGGTGCTGAAGATGGCGGGCAGACCGATGAGCAGCACGTCGGTGCCGATCGCCAGCGCGATGGAGTGCGGCCAAAGGGCCCAGGGGGTGGACACCCAGGCGATCAGCTCGGTGGCGAAACGCAGGCCGCCTCGGAGGTAGTCGTGCCCGGGGGGTTTCGTGTTGCTCTTTGTGTCGATCATGATGCCCGCCTGTGGTTGATCAGCGCGACTGGGCGCTGCTGGCGTCGGTGTCGGGGCTGAGCTGGACGATGGTGGCTGCTTCAGGCGTCGCGAAGCCGTGCGGCACGGTGAAGGCCTGCGGTGCTGTGGGTATGCCCGATTCCCCTGATCATGATCGGAGCCAACCGGTCTGGGGGAGTCCACCTCTAACAAACAGGACGACTGAACTCCACGTAGCTGCATGAGACCTCGGGGCCCGCCGCGGGTGGCGGGTGGTCGCGTTCAGCCGGGGGTCGTCGTCCCCTTTTCGTGATACCGGTGCTTGGACGGGTGTGGGTCGTCCTGGTCGTCCTTCGGGGATGTGGAGTGGTCGAGCTGTTCAGTCTGCAGACCGGCAATCAGGCTGTCGATGAGGAAGTGGTAGCTGGGGGTGACGTCGCGGGTCAGACCGAAGCCGTCGGCGGCTTCGAGGGCGGTGAAGCCGTGGATCGCTGCCCGTAGCGATCGGGCGGCGTCGACGATACGGGCGTCGCGCAGCCTGAAGCCGCCAAGGACGTCGTATAGGACCTGCACAGCTTCGTTGCTCACGCGCTGGTCCTCCTCGTCGTCGGCTGCGGGTGCGCGAACGGTGGCGGCGTGGCGGCCGGGGTGGTCAAGGGCCCAGCGGCGGTAGGCGTCGGCGAACGCGCGGACCGCATCGGGGCCGTGCTGGCCGACGGCTGCCCGGGCCACCGCGTGTGTGAGTTCGCTTTTGGCTTGGATGGCGATGCCGCGACGAAGGGCGTCCAGGGAGTCGATGTGCTTGTAGAGCGAGGGTGTCCGCACGCCGAGCCGCTCGGCCACCAGGCCCATGGTCAGGTTGGTGAAGCCGACTTCGTCGGCGAGCGCCGCCCCTGCCTCGATGACCGCAGCTGGAGTGAGGCCGGCCCTAGGCACGGACGTTGGCCTGCAGGAAGGCGATCACCAGGGACGCCACGTCATCGGGGTGCTGCACGTGCGGGTAGTGGCCGGCTCCCTCGATCATCGTGAGGCGGGCCATTCCGGTCGGCATGGCGGCCACGATCGCCTCGCCCTCGGCCTGCGGGTCGGCCCAGTCGGGGTCGAGCGAGCCTTCGACGATCAAAGCCGGGCAGTGCACGTTCGGCAGCTGAGCGCCCGCGTCGGCCGGTGCGGCCTGGGTCATCTTCTGCAGTGCCTTCATCCGGCCGGGCTCGCGCAGCATGGCATCGATCCGGGCCAGGTCGGCGGTCCAGTCAGCCGGCTTCTTTCCGGGATAGGCGAGGTCGAGATAGCTCTTCCAGGACGCCAGGCTGCCGAGCATGGTGCCGATCAAGCGGACCGTGCCCTTGCGGTAACGGCTGACCCGCAGGTCGCCCAGCTTGAACGTCTGCTTGCGGGTGAACGGTGCCAGTTCAATGATGCCGGTGACCAGATCGGGTGCCTGGGCAGCCGCGATGGTGGCGGCACCGCCGGAGATCGAATGACCGACCAGCACCGCCGGACCGCCGAGCCGGCGGATCACCGCGATCAGATCGCCGGCGATGTCGGTTCGGGTGTAGGAGGGCCACTGCGCGCTCGACTCGCCGCAACCGCGCAGGTCGACGACCGCGACCCGGTAGCCGGCCTCGACCAGTCGGGGCGTGACGAAGCGGTATGCGTCGCGGTTGTTGCCGATGCCCGGGACCAGGACGACCAGCGGCCCGCCGCCGCTCACCTCGTAGGCGATCTTTCCGTTGTCGACGGTGAGGTATTCAGTCATGGTCGTTCTCCAGATGTGCTAGATGCGTTAGCTTCACGCTAATAGCATTAGCCATGCATGTCAAGATCACACTTCGCGCACCGAGGCCGGCCCTCCCAGGCGGGATCTGGGAACTGCGCCTCCTGTCCCGCTCGGAAAGTCATCGCTGCAGCTGAGCGGTGTTGCCTCGCCCGGCTGGGGCATCCGGTGGCGCCCGGTCGGCCGCTGCCTGCGCTCCAGTGTGATGGGGCGTCAGATTCCTTGTGCAGTAGCGGCATCGGGGGATGCGGTGAACACCGCGCTGGTTCCGTGAGATTGAACAGCTTGCGGAGGTGGCCGAGTGTGGCGCTTCGCTTCCATCCGGGCGGCGGTCAGGTGGACCGGAGGGCCGAGCGGCCGTCGCGCCAGGAGTGCAGCAGACGTGCCCCGAGCCGGTCGTCGAGGAACACGGTGGCGTCCGCGCCGAAGGCGACGTCGGCGTCCAGCCACGGCTCGTCGGCGAGCAGGCCGCCGATCACCTCACGGCGCACCACCTGCTCATGTACGGCGTCCGCCTCCACGTGCTCGGTGTAGAACCGCTCGGCGGCGGGCCCCGCCCCGGTGCGCCGCATCGCCGCTGCCAGGCGGCGCGAGCCGGGCGACGAGGTGACCTCGACGCAGGCGAAGTGGCCGACCAGCGCCCCACGCAGCGCCCGGTGCAGGCCGAACAGCGTCATCAGGTTGACGGTGGCGAGCACGTCGGCAGGTGCGGCCGGGAGGTAGTGCCCGTATCCGGTGTCCAGGTCCAGGTCCGTCATCAGGTCCTTGAAGAGCTGGGCATGGATGTTCTCCGCCCGTCCGGCGCCGAACTCGTCGTACTCGATGGCGACCATCGCGGCCTTGGCCCGGCCACGCAGCCGGGGGATGACCCAGGCGTGCGGGTCGGCCTCCTTGAGGTGGTAGAGCGAGCGCAGCGCGGCGTACTCCTGCAGCTGCCACAGTTCGCCTTTGTGCTCCAGATGGTAGGAGACACTGCCGCTGTGGTCGGTGGACTCCAGGAGCAGCTCGCCGAACGCCTCAGCGGTGGTCCGGCCGGACGGGACGTCGGCGCGCAAGGCGGCGAGAAAGCGGGTTTCGAGTGCCTGACGCAGCGGCATCAGCGCCGGATCCCACTCGCGGTCCTCGGCCACCCCCGCGAAGCCCCGGTAGTGCAGCTCGTACAGCAGGTAGAGGGACAGGTGCAGGTCCTCGCCGTACGGGTCCGCCGTTCCCGCTTGGCCGGCGTCCGGGGCGGGCTGCCCTGGCGTGGTGAGGGCGGCCAGCAGGCCGGTTGACAGTGGTCCGCGTGGTGCGGGCAGAGCGGGTTCGGTGCGGCGTCGATCGGTGGCGGTGGCCGTCATGACTGTCCTCCGGGGTGGTGGGGGTCGGCCCGGTGCTCATCGCCGCCATGGGACTCGGCGCCGTGGGGCCCGGCCGCTGGCTTCCTGCTGCGGCCCCGGTGGCTGGTGTCGCACCATGGATAGGTCCGGCTGCGGCGGCAGGTGCACAGAGCGACCACGAACCGGTCGGAGACGGAGACTGTGCCGTCGTCGGCGACGACCTCCACCGGGCCCTCGATCAGGACGGGTCCGTCGGGGTCCACCGTGACCCGCCGGGGCCGGTCAGCTGCGTTCGGCACGGACAACCACCAGTTCCTCCGTATCCTCGTCCGCGCCGACCAGCCCTTGGGCGCGCAACCACGGCATCCGCTCGGTGAGGACCGGCCCGAAGGGCACCTGGGCCCGCTCGGTGACCGAGCAGGTCAGCCCGGCTGCGGCCAGCCGCCGCAGGGTCGCGTCGACGCCGCAGAGGCCGGAGTGCACCATCAGCAGGGCCCCGCCGGGCCGCAGCAGGGACGGGGCGCGCGCGCAGATGCGGTCCACGAGGTAGCGGCCGTCCTGGCCGGCATCCCACGCCCGGGCCGGGCCCCTGCGCGGGGGCCGGGTACCGAGGGCGGGGACGTACGGGGGGTTGGTCACCACCAGGTCGAAGGTCCGACCGCCCCATGCATGCGAAAGATCACCCCGGCGAACCCGTATCCGTTGCCCCGCGCGGGCCGCGTTGAGTCGGGCGGTCAGCACCGCGCGCCACGATATGTCGGTGGCGCAAACCCGCGCACCCACCCGAGCCGCGAGCAAGGCGAGAGCGCCACTTCCCGTGCACACGTCAAGGACGTCCATGTCCGGGGTGATCCCCTCAGCGAGGAGCGCCCTGGCAAGCAGTCGGGTGTCCGCCTGGGGCGCGTACACCCCGGGCGGCGTCCAGAGGTGTCCGAGGTCAACGGGGTGCAGAGCAGCGGTCGTCATCAGGTACCTCCAGGGGAGACACGGTCAGCTGAATGACCGTTCCGCCAGGCGCTGGACCTGTCTACTCCAGGCTCCGTGCACCCGTGGCCAGCCGCCACCGGGGCGGTGATCACTTCCCGCCTGCCCTCCGCCTGCCCTCCCATGCACCTGCGGTGACTCCCGCCGCCCTCCGGGGCTGGCGGTTCAGTCGGCGTCGGCCTCGCGGACCGAGACCCGGATGGTGCCGAGGCCGCTGTCGGCGTCGTCGTAGCCGCTGAACGGGACGTCGTGCAGGTCGATGGAGACCTGGAGGGGGCCAGGTCGAAGGCGCCCCCCGGACCGCAGGAGTCCTCGGCGGCAAAGACGCCTTGCTGCGCCTCGGCCTGCACCGGCTGCCGCTTCGGGAATTCCCGCCGTCGCGCGGCCTCGCCCCGGTCCTGGCCGCCTACGACGGCGCAGCCGGGCTCGACCGTGGCCTGGACGGCCACCATGGTCCGGTCGGCCCGAACCGGGGCGTTGTCGGACCTCGGACGGGGAAGACGCTCATGAGGAAGCCGGACATCCGGTTCAGCCCGAGCGATGGAGCGCGTTATGGCCCTGCCAGACGAGCAGTATCCGGGTGCCGGGCCCGGCACCCGCCGCAGGACCAGGGGGCCCGGCTCGTTGCGCGGGCATGCGGCGCTGGTGACCGGCGCGTCGCGCGGCCTGGGCCTGCTCATCGCGCGGGAGCTGAGTGATCAGGGCTGTCGGCTGCTGATCTGCGCCCGCGACGCTGCCGCCCTGGACCGGGCGGCCGGGGAGCTGCGGGCTCGGGGGGCCGAGGTCCATGCCCTGGCCTGCGACGTGACCGACGCCGAGAGCCCGCAGCGGCTGATGGCCGCCGCGATCAAACACTTCGGCGGGTTGGACCTACTGGTGAACAACGCCGGGGTGATCCAGGTCGGGCCGCTGGACGCGATGACCGAGGACGACTTCCGCTCGGCCATGGAGACCATGTTCTTCGCGCCGCTGCGCCTGGTCCTGGCCGCGGTGCCGGTGATGCGCGAACGCGGAGGCGGCCGGATCGTGGACGTCACCTCCATCGGCGGGCGGCTCGCTGCCCCGCACCTGCTGCCTTACGCCGCGGCGAAGTTCGCCGCGACCGGTCTGTCCGAGGGCCTGCGCGCCGAGCTGGCCCCCTCGAACATCCGGGTGACCACAGTGGTGCCCGGGCTGATGCGCACCGGCTCGCACGGCGCGGCCCGCTTCTCCGGGCAGGCCGGCCAGGAGTACGCCTGGTTCGCCACCGCCGCCTCGCTGCCGCTGCTGTCGATGGACGGCGAGCGCGCGGCGCGTGCCATCGTCCGCGCGGCCATGCGCAACCGTTCCGAACTCGTGCTGACCGTGGTCGCGAAGATCGCCGTGCGCGCACATGGCCTGGCACCGGCCACCACGGTGCGGGCACTGACCGTGGCCAACCGGCTGCTGCCGCAGCCCGGAGCGGCCCCTGAACACAACACGACCGGCACCGGGGCCGCGCGGAGTCTGGGCAATCGGGCCGTCGGTCTGCTGACCACACTGGGCGACCGGGCCGCGCGCCGCAACAACGAACCAGGCGGCGGCGCGGCCCGGACCTGATGAATCAGGGCTTGATGTATCAGGGCTTGAAGAGGATCTTGACTGCTCCGTCCTGCTTCTTCTGGAACATCTCGTACGCACCAGGGGCGTCGGAGAGGGGGATGTGGTGGGTGGCGAAGGTGTCGACGCCCAGCGGGTCCTGGTCGGTCAGCAGGGGCAGGAGGTCCCCGACCCAGCGCCAGACGTTGGCCTGGCCCATGCGCAGCTGGATCTGTTTGTCGAACATGGTCAGCAGGGGCATCGGGTCGGTCATGCCGCCGTAGACGCCGGACAGGGAGATCGTGCCGCCGCGGCGGACGATGTCGATGGCCAGGTAGAGCGCGTGCATGCGGTCGATGCCGACATGCTCCATCATCTTGGCCGCCAGCGGTCCGGGCAGCAGCCCGGTCATCTGCTGGGCGAGCTTGCCCACCGGTGCGCCGTGGGCCTCCATGCCGACCGCGTCGATGACGGCGTCGGGGCCGCGTCCGCCGGTCAGATCGCGGATGGTGTCGGCCAGGTGCCGGCCTTGCTCGGTCAGGTCCAGCGTCTGGACGCCGCGGGCCTGGGCGCGGGCGAGGCGTTCGGGGACCAGGTCAACGCCGATGACCTGGCCTGCTCCCCGGTGCAAGGCGACGCGGGCGGCCATGTCGCCGATAGGGCCCAGCCCGAGCACCACGACGCTGCCGCCCGGCGGCACGGAGGCGTAGTCGACGGCCTGCCAGGCGGTGGGCAGGACGTCGGACAGGAAGACGAACCGGTCGTCGGCAGGCCCCTCGGGGACCTTGATCGGTAGCGTGTTCCCGAACGGCACCCGCAGGTACTCGGCCTGCCCCCCGGGGATCTGGCCGTAGAGCTTGGTGTACCCGAACAGCGACGCTCCGCTGCCGTACTCGCGCACCTGGGTGGTCTCGCACTGGGACTGCAGGCCCTGCCCGCACATGAAACAGGTCCCGCACGAGACGTTGAACGGCACCACCACCCGATCGCCCTCTCGCAGGCCGGTGACTTCGGGACCGACCTCCTTGACGACACCCATGGGCTCGTGACCCAGGATGTCGCCCTCTCCGAGGAAGGGCCCCAGCACTTCGTACAGGTGCAGGTCCGACCCGCACAAGCCGGTCGAGGTGACCTGGATGATCACGTCGGTGGGATCCTTGATTGCGGGGTCGGGCACCGTGTCGACGCGCACGTCCCGCTTGCCGTGCCAGGTCACTGCCTTCATTGCCACTCCTCCGGGTCAGACAGGGAGCGGGCCTGCCCCTTGCATCCCTGTACGCCTAACCGTGTCGCTTTTGTCCAAACAGTTCCGTGGACACTTGTTGTCACCTGCGCAAGCGCCGGAAATTTCGGACGAATCGACCTCATGGAAGCGGGTAGGCGGCGAGCGGGAGCGACCCGTGGCGACGAGCCACCCCGCACAGGACCTGGAGTTACCGCTATGGATGCGATCGTGCTGCTGAAGGATGACCACAAGACCGTGGAGAAGCTGTTCAAGGAGTTCGAGAAGGCAGGCGACAGCGCCTTCAAGACCAAGCGGGACATCGCCGACAAGGTCATTGAGGAGCTGACGGTCCACACCTGGATCGAGGAGAAGATCTTCTACCCGGCCGCCCGCGAGGCCGTGCCCGAGACCAAGGACCACGTCCTGGAGAGCATCGAGGAGCACCACGTGGTGCTGTGGATGCTCTCCGAGCTGGCCGGTCTCGACCCTGAAGAGGAGACCTTCGACGCCAAGATGACCGTCCTCATGGAGAACGTGCGCCACCACGTCGAGGAGGAGGAGCAGGAGTGGTTCCCCCAAGTCCGCTCCGCCATGGGACGCAACCGCCTGGTCGAGCTCGGTGAGCAGCTGGCCGCCGCGAAGCCCACGGCTCCGCGTGACCCGCTCAAGGTTCCCAGCGCCCACGAGTAGCGGCCTCGCGGGTGGACGGCACCAAGCCGCCGAACACCTCGCCGCGCTGCGCGCCATCCCCCGCCTGGAGGTGGTGCGCCCCGCAACAGCCGCCACAACCCGGACGGCCAACCATCCGCGTCGACTTGGAGAATCCCGTGACTGACGTATCCCCCCGTGACCCGCTCGCCGACCTGTCCGCCGCAGGGGTGTCGGTGTGGCTGGACGACCTGTCCCGTGAACTCCTGGCCGGCGGACGGCTCCAGGACCTGATCGACCACCGGCATGTCGTCGGGGTCACCACCAACCCCACGATCTTCGCCTCCGCACTGTCCAAGGGGGAGCGGTACGCCGAGCAACTGAAGCAGTTGGCCGGTGACGGGGCCGGCGTGGACGAGGCGGTGTTCGCGATCACCACCGCTGACGTGCGCACCGGCTGCGACGTGCTGCGCCCAGTGTTCGAGGGGAGCGGCGGCGTGGACGGGCGCGTCTCCATCGAGGTCGACCCGAGGCTGGCTCGCGACACCGGGGCCACCGTCGCGCAGGCGCAAGCATTGTGGGAGGCCGTGGACCGGCCCAACCTGCTCGTCAAGATCCCCGCCACCGTCGAGGGCCTGGCCGCGATCACGGCGGTGATCGCCCAGGGCATCAGCGTCAACGTCACCCTGATCTTCTCCCTGGACCGATACCGGCAGGTCATGGACGCCTACATGAGCGGTCTGGAGCAGGCCAGGGACGCGGGTCACGACCTGGGTTCCATCCACTCGGTCGCCTCGTTCTTCGTCTCCCGCGTCGACACCGAGGTCGACGCGCGCCTTGACGCGCTGGGCACCCCGCAGGCCGTGGCCCTCAAGGGCCGGGCGGCGGTGGCCAACGCCCGTCTGGCCTTTGAGGCGTTCGAGCAGACCACCGCGCAACCGCGCTGGCAGGCACTGGCGGCGGCCGGAGCCCGTCCGCAGCGCCCCCTGTGGGCCTCCACCGGCGTCAAGGACCCCGCCTACCCGGACACCATGTACGTCACTGACCTGGTTGCCCCGGGCACGGTGAACACCATGCCCGGCACCACCCTGGCCGCGTTCGCCGACCACGGCCCCGCCGCCGCCGACACCATCCACGGCAGCTACCACGACGCGCGGGCCCACTTGGCCGCCCTGGCCGGACTGGGCATCGACTTCGACCAGGTCACCGACACCCTGGAGCAAGAGGGGGTGACCAAGTTCGACAAGAGCTGGAGCGAACTGGGCGACACCGTCTCGCAGGAACTCCACCATTCCGCCCCCTGACCCGGACCCCGCACCTGGCCCGAGCCCCGTCCACCACCTCCGCGCTCACCCCGCGATGGGAGCACCGCCATGGACACCGGCGGTGTCGAACTGATGCGGCGTGCTGCCCGGGCGCACCGTGGGGGAGACCCCGCAGCGCACCAAAGTAGCCGCGGGCTGGATGGGTGAGAAGGCGGGACGACTGAAGCTCAACGGCCGACTGCTGTCCCGCTCGCCCCACAGCGACGTGCTTGAACTGGAGCTCAGGCGGCTGGGCGTGGAGGGAAAAGCCTCCTGCTGGCGCACCCTGCGGACACTGGCAGACACGGGCATCGGCCTGGACCCCTCGCACCTGGACGGCCTGCTCGACCGGGCCACCCGGCAGGCGCACTCCCTCGAATCCCTGCGGACCGCCACCGCCTGCGAGACCGTCGCACCCTGACCCCCAGTGCCACGGCCGGCCAGGCGGCTGGCGAAGAAGCTGGGCCGACGCAATGCCCGGGTCCCTGCTGTGAAGCGTGGTCCTGTCGTGGGCGGAACCCGTGCGACGCGGCAGTCCCCGGACTACCCTGTTGAGCACATGGTCCTCGGTGATCGGGACGAACGGCCTGGCGTGACTCGGAAGCGACCGAGTCCTGCGACAGCTGTGCACCCGGCTCAGGGGCCGGTGACGGCGCCGCATTCGGTGCTGTTTACGCTGCCCCCGACCCCGGCCGCGTCATCAGACGATGGCTGAGGAAGTCGGGATGAGCCGCACTGAGAAGACCTGCACTTTGCTCCCGGTGACCCTGCCGCCCATGCCGAAGCGGCCCCCGGGGCTGCGAGCGCACCGATGCGACAGCGGGCACCGTACAGTTCTGACCTTGATCGGAGAGCTCGACCTGGACACGACAGCCCTCCTTGTGGGCCTGGTCAGGACCTGCTTGGACTCGGGGGCCCGCGCTATCACCGTCGACCTGTCGGACCTCACGTTCTGCGACATCAGTGGCCTGAACGCCTTGCTCACCACTGTCCAGGCATCCGCTGCGGTCGGGGCACAACTACGCCTGGAGAACCCGAATCCGTTGATGAGGCGGCTGGTCACCCTCACCGACACAGGCGGCGTCCTTCTGTCGCCTCTGGGTCCGGCAGACAGCCGTCCGACAGCGGCGATCCCGGCCTACCGGCAAGGGAACACCCCGTGATCAGCGACGGTATGGCCGAGGTACTGCGACTACTCCAGCTCCACGACGGGTTCGACAACGCCACGCACGTCGCCGCGCGCGCCGCTGAAGCCCTGGGTGCGGACGGGCTTGCGGTGTCCCTGGCGACCGCGGGCGAGCGGGCGGAACTGATGTGGTGCTCGGACGACTCCGCGGCCCGGTTCGAGGAACTGCAGTTCACCCTCGGAGAGGGCCCCGGCCCCGAGGCCGTGCGCAGCGGTGAGACAGTGCTGGTGCCGGACCTGTCACGGGTGAGGCACCAGCGATGGCCGGCGCTGGGCATGGAAGCTGCCGAGCTGGAGGCCCGTGCGGTGTTCTGCTTCCCGATGGGCATCGGCGCGATCCGCGTGGGTCTGCTGACCGCGGTGCGGCGGATCCCGGGACCAATGACCGACGAGCAGCTCGGCGACGCCCACCTCCTGGCGCATGCGCTGACCGGTCGCGCTCTGGGGGACAGCCCACGCCTGGACGACGACCTTTCAGCCGGTTCCGCCCGTACTCTGTTGCACGCCATCGTGCACCAGGCCACCGGAATGGTCAGCGTCCAGCTGGCTGTGAGCCTGCCCCAAGCTCTGCTGCGTCTGCGAGCGCATGCTTACAGCAGTGGCCGATCGCTCACCGACATCTCCCGGGACGTGGTCGCGCGGCGGCTGCGCCTGGACAACAACGGCAACGGCACGCCGGTGCCCGTCGCAGACAAGGACTGATCGCCATGACCCGCGAACAGGAACTCACCACGGTCTTTGTGGAGGTCGCCGACTCCCTTATCGATGATTTCGACCTGATCGACTTCCTCCACCGGTTGTCCGTGCGCTGCGTGGAGCTGTTGGACGTGTCCGCCTGCGGGGTGCTGCTGGCTGACGAGCAGGATGTGCTGCAGGTGCTGGCTGCCTCCGACGAGCACACCAGGCTGCTGGAACTCTTCGCCCTGCAGCACGACCAGGGGCCCTGCGTCGAGTGCTACCAGAGCGGCCAGCCGCGCATCAACATCAGCCTCGGCAACCCGGACGTCGCCCAGCGGTGGCCGCAGTTCACCCCGATCGCCCGCCAGGCGGGCTTCCTGTCCACCAACGCGATCCCGCTGCGGCTGCGCGGCCGGGTCATCGGCGCACTCGGCCTTTTCCAGACCAAGGACAACACCCTCAGCGACGCGGACACCACTCTGGCCCAGGCCCTGGCAGACATGGCCACCATCGCCATACTGCAGCAGCGCACCCTGGCCCACAGCGAGACCGAACGCGGACAGCTCCAGTACGCCCTGACCAGCCGCATCGTCCTGGAACAGGTCAAGGGCATCCTGGCCGAGCGCTGGCAGGTCAGCACGGACGAGGCCTTCGCGGCCTTCCGCACCTACGCCCGCTCCCACCACCACCAGCTCTCCCGCCTGGCCCGGCAGATCGCCGACGGCGAATTCGACACCGACCAGATCCCCCACTCACGCCGCGCGCACCGCTGACCCCATTCACCACCCCAGGGGAAGCGGGCCTCCGAGGCCCGTGGCAGGGGAGAGGACATTGGTCAGCGTGATCGCCGGCGCGGGCTACGACCAGGACGAAGCTGTATTCAGCAGTTCCGGGTCGGATTCTGGCGCGCATGATCCCGTTGGTCGGGGGCAGCAGCGTATTGAAGGAGGATGATAACAATGGGTGCTCTTCTGCTGGTTCTTCTGCTCGCCCTGATTCTTGGTGGTGCGGGCTTCGCGATTCATATCCTATGGTGGGTCGCGGTGATCGTTCTGGTCCTGTGGGTCGTTGGGTTCTTCGCCCGTAGCAGCGGTGGTGGCGGCCGCTGGTACCGCTGGTGACCGCGCATATGTCGTAACCGCACCTCGACGTCGGGGGCGCACCCACCGGGTGCGCCCCCGACGTATGCGTATCATTCGCCGAGCCGTTGATCAAGCTGCGGACCGGGTCACGATGCGCTCCCGTCCACGGAGTTGAGGAGTTGAGGGGTCGGCAGAGTGCCTGGAGGATGCGTGTGGGTGACACGTCGGCTTCCCTGCCGACCCCCTCGTTTCCCGTCTACCCCACGAAGCCGCGGATGCCCGCGCGATCCGCGACGCGTTGGTTGAGAATGTGGGCGAGGAGACGGCGACCTCGTCAGCGGGTTCACGCGTTACGCACACCGCCCCGCAGGATCCCTCACGACAAGCGTCGCCGACATGCCGGCTCCGCGATAGGGGCACCGGCTCCCGGAACTGTTGAAGGCCCCGGCCTCGTTGACTCTGCCGGGGCCGAAGACCGAACTCTCGCCCCGCCCGGCTGTGAGGTTCCGGCAGCCGCGATGGCACGCAACCGTCTGAATGCATCGTCGTTATCGGGGGAGGCGACCTGTGAGAATCTTCAGCCGAAGGGTCACCCCAGGATATGAGCGACTTCCCGGAGGCATTCCCTTTGCATGCGACCCATCGATTGGACGGCCGTTCGGGCTCCACGAGCGCTGCCCGTGGTCTCACCGCTGCCTTTCTCCGGGGCCCGCCGATGAACGCGTCCCGGGCGCTGGAGACGGACGCACTGTTGCTGGTGAGTGAACTCGTTTCGAACGCGGTCCGCCATGCGCCGGGGCCCTGCGTACTGGAGCTGGTCGATGACGGGAGCGACCTGGTCATCGCCGTGAGCGACACCAGCGACAGCCTGCCCCAGCAGCGGCGACCCGATCGGGCAGCCGGAGGCGGCGGCTTCGGCTGGAGTCTGCTGACTGCCCTGTCCGGCCCGGTGACGGTCATCAGAAGCCTGCGCCGCTTCCTCTTGGGGGCTGCGTTGCCTCCGGCGGGCGATACCTCGGTGCAAATGGGGCTGGCCCATAGAACGTCGGTGCGAGGGAGGCGGCGCATGTCGTATTTCGACATGTCCTCGCAGAGGTGCTCTGCGTTCGGGTGGTTGGAACTATGGGTCTCAATAGCGGTCCACCAGTGATTGGCCGCCAGCATGAGCTGCCATCCGGCGTTCACGAGGCCGGTGCTGGCACCGCCCGCACCGCAGAACAAGTCAGTAAAGGTGATCAAGGGAAGTCCCTGCGAGGAATGCGGACGTGGAGTGGGGCGTGCCGGGCCCGGTTGCCCTCCGGGCCCGGCACGGTGGAGCTGTTAGCCGCCGTAGGTCCGGCAGGCAGTGATCTCGCTCAGCAGCAGGGAGCTGATCCGGCCGACCAGGGCGGCCGGAACCTCGACGGTCACCGGGTTCGATCCGTCGCGATCGGCGATGGTGAACGCGGCACCTCCGGGAGCCGCCAGCTCGCCCCGGTGGCGCGGAAGTCCGGCCAGCTCCGCCAACAGCCACGCCACGGTGCTGGGCGCGGTGTGCTCCTCCCGATGCCGGGTGGGAAAGCCCATGGGGTGACGGCCGCCGTAGCGGGCCATGACCGCGCTGACGTAGCGGGCGACGCTGTCCGCCATCAGGGTGACGTCAGGGCCCGCCCCCGGGCCACCGTGCTTCGGCATCGAGTCGTAGACGACTGCGATGTGGTCCTCCGGGCTGTAGTGCTCCACGTGCCAGCCCGACACCTGCTCCAACCTCGGGGGCAGCGTCTCATCCGCCGCGATCAGCAGCCAGGTGCTGTCCTTCAGGTCGACGTACAGCTGAAAGCCCCCGCCTTCTGCGGAGATGAGCTCCGGGTCGAGCCCCCGGCCGCGCAGGGCGGCCAGAACGGGCTGGTACTGCGGGGCCATCTGCTGCTGGGAGAAGGCGTACGCCCAGATGAACCGCAGCAAGGGGGTCGTGTCGGCGGGCCAGCCGACGTAGCCCGCCGAACCGGCCATGGAGCCCAGGAAGGTCCGGTGCTGCCAGAGCAGGCGCGGCGCCGTCCGGCCCGGCGTGAGAACGAGCTGGTCCAGGCTGCTCGGCAGGATGACGACCAACTGCCCGTCCTCGCTGACCTGCGCATCCAGGTCGGGCCGGAGCTCAGCGGCGACCGCTGACAACGAAACAAGGGAGTTCATGTACTGCTACACCTCAATCGGTGGTGGAGTTCCGGGGGCTTGCCCTGCCCCCTTTCGACATATATAAATCTATCGAAATGAATGAGATGAGTCAATGGCTAAATCGGGCCTGCGTTGCCTGCAAAAGGGTTCATTACGAATGTGGAAGTGCGCGGCTGATTCCTGTCGGCAGCGATGTGGCATACGAATGCACCCCCGCCGCCCGGAGGCGTTGGGGGTGCGCTGTCGTTCGTTCAGTCGATGATCGTAACTTTTTCGTTGGCTGCGTACTCGACAGTGTCGCCGGAGGAGTAGGTGACGCGGACTCCGCCGTTCGGCATATCTGTGACCGTGTCTACGAGATACGCCATCTCGTCGCTGTGGACCGCAACGCGGTCGTTGCGCATCAGGGAGTCTGCGGTGGACATGGAACGTCTCCATGGGAGCGTGTCCCGGCGGGCGGACGGGTGCCGTCCGCCCGCCGGGGCGAGGTGGAGGTTAGTGTTGTGTCCGGGTTGCCCTGGCGGTGGGCCCCTCGGCGTCGTCGGACCGGTCGCCTTTGTCGCTCCCGGGCGGGCCGCCCAGTCCGTCCAGGTGGGCGAGGATTCGGGCCAGCAGGGGCGGCAGGGCTCCGGCATTGCGAGCGTCGGGGCCGGCCGGTTCCGAGTTGTAGATGACTCGTGCTCGGCCCGTCTCGGGGTTCTGGAGGACGGCCAGCCATGCCGGTTGGGGGATGCGGCTGGGCGGGCTCCTGGGGTGGCGAGACTACGATTTGGCTGCCGTCGGCCAGGGAGAGGCAGACGATGTGATCGCTCAGGCCCCACTCGGTGACGGGCTGATGGCCGTGGGCGCGCAGGGCGGCGGTGAGCCCGGGGTACGGGGTGTTCATGGCTAGCTCCTGGGGTGTCCGAATAACGCGTCGGCAGGCGGAATGCCGTTTGCTCGCACGAGGGGTTGGGGCTCGGGTTGCGGGTCGGGGGCGGCCTCACCGATCGTCAAGGCGGTCGGACTCGCGCGGGCCTCGATGTCTCGGGCAGAGTGAGGCTGATGTGGAATTAGTGGCTGCCTTCATCAGGCCCCGGAAACCACTCCGGGACGACCCCCGAAGGGGGTTTCGGCTCGCTAGCATTCGTACGATGAGAGGAATCCGTCTACCCTCTCCAGATGCTGATAGATATGTCCTCTCTGCCCGTCCTCATCTTGCGCATCGAAGTCTTCAACTTCATCGGCCCAGTTGTACTCGACAACCTGGCGCATGCTGGCGAAGGCGGCTTCCGCCTCCTCTGTAATTCTCCATTCCCAGTGCTTTCGAGGGACAGCCGGGCCCTTTGCAGTCGCGATGCCAAACGCCAGGCACCGGCCCTCGTCCACGCCTGCCCAGTGCACGTTCCTCGGAACCGAACCACCCAGCGCTTGGCCCGGTAGCCGCACCATTCCCTGCTAACGGTAAAATCAGGGTTGCGCTCCATGTCTCCCTCTCAAACCTTGCATTTTCCGACTGGGCGCACGCCTTCCGACGTACTCCCCATTTACCAATCCTCAGAGAGAAGAGTAGGGGCGTGCCTTTTCGGGGTTCACAAAGCCGATCAATCCCTGAGAGTCCTTTACCTGGATCAAGCCGTGGGCCGTGTACCGCTGCACCCAAAGCCTTTCCTTGCAAAGGGAGCTTCCGTCGTAGATGCAGGCACCACGCTTGAACTTGCCATTACTCGTCACTTATTCTCCAACTTAATTGGATCAGGGGATAGGATCTTCGAGACCTTCCCACCCCTTTCGACATATGTAAATCTATCGAAAAATGGCAACCGAGTCAATGGGGAATGGACTCCATTGGCAATTGCTGCGCCGAGTCCGTAGAGCAGATGTACGTCCGTTGTGCTTTTCTATGCCCAGGGCCTGTACTGCGCCTGCGGGCCTTCGCCCCGGCAGGGCCTGGAGGCTGATCACCCCCGGCCCCCTCCCGGCGAAAGGAGATTTTGGAGGGCTGGAGGGGGGAGGGCTAGAGAGGGTGGTGAATTGTTCACAGCTTGCTGGGAAGAATTCTCCGACCGACCTAGCGCTCCTCCCGGAGGTCTTCCATGATCTCGTGCCGGGATGGGGCAACCCGCACCAGCCCACTACCCCAACCGCCCACTCGTCCGGGTTCTTCGGGGTTCCTCCGTGGCGGGCCGGGGTGATTGAGTCCGGCGGCGAGGCCGCTTGCGCTCACTGCGCCGCGGTGGCGGTGGTGTAAGGGTCGGCTGGGTAGAGCGATGCGTGCCTGTAGTTGCGGGGGCCGGACACGTCGCACGCGCGACCGTGTCCGGTTCCACTACGATGTGTGGCACGGCAGACGAGCCGCGCGGACGGCCGCGTTGGGACCTCTGGTCCCACCGAGGAAAGTCCGGACTCCACACGGCAGGGTGGTGGGTAACGCCCACCCGGGGTGACCCGCGGGAAAGTGCCACAGAAAACAGACCGCCGGAGGGTGACCTCCGGTAAGGGTGAAACGGTGGTGTAAGAGACCACCAGTGCCCAGGGCGACCTGGGCAGCTAGGTAAACCCCACCTGGAGCAAGGTCAAGGAGGAGCGCTGCAAGGCACTCCGTGCTGACGTTCGAGGGCTGCCCGCCCGAGTCAGCAGGTAGACCGCTTGAGGTCGGCGGCAACGTCGACCCTAGATAGATGGCCGTCTCCCGGCCAACCGCGAGGTTGGCCGGTGACAAGATCCGGCTTACAGCGCGACTCGTCTGCCGCTTAACGGGAGTGACCCGGGAGCACGCCTCCCGGATCCATCCCTATACAGCCTGCGCTGCAACCACCCATTGGACCCGAAGCTCAACAGGCTAGGGCGTCAAGCAAGGGGAATTCGAGCTGCGTCATGCGCTCCACTCCTCCCATTTCCGCCAGTCGATCGGCTGCGGTGAGGCAGTCGCCCATGGCTCGATGGTTGCCTCCGAGCTTTTGCCAGCGGTATTCCCACTCCTGTGGATCGAAGGCACCGTAGTACTGGGCATGCCACTCCATGAGGCACTCTCGCGTCCAGGTCTCCATCCAGGCCCTAGCGGCGTGGAACCGCTTCGCTGTCTCACCTCCCTTGGCGGTCGCCCAGCTCTTATGTGCCCACATCGGAAGGCCGAAGACACGGAAAGCCTCGCGCTCCAGGACCGGCTCATCGTATGCGGCGTTCCAAAACAGGACATGGCGGCCTTCAATTGCTGCGGAGAGCCTGTCGAAGACGGCGTGCATGGTCGGTGCTCGACTCGCCTCCTCGTTGGAGATCCCGTGAATGGCCTCCGCTTCGGGGGTAATTCGAGCAAGCGGATTGATCACGCTGTGGAAGAGGACTCGTCCCTCGACGTCGGTGAGTGCCAACTCGCAGACGGGGCCGTGAAGCCACGCGGTTTCTGTGTCGGCGATGGCGATATCGTCCCGACTGCGGGAAAGCATCTCCTTGGCCCAGCCGATAGCTTCCACGCGGTCCCGGGCTATCTTGAGGTCGATCTCCTGGTAAGCACAACCGCCACACCGGTTGGACGCGCCCCACGGCGGGGTCGGGCTGTCCCGTAGATCCGTGCCGCAGCCGGGGCAGGTGTACCGGGCTGCTGCGGCCATTCGCAGCTTGTCCCGGTGCTCCGGGGAGAAGACCGCTTTGGGAACGGTGTCCGCCTTGGCGAACAAGGGGGTCTTCTTGTTGCCGTGGTAGCGCAGGTATCCGAGCGGCAGTTGCCCGCTCGCCGGCTTCCGTCCGAGTTCGCTCAGGGCGGTCCTGTGGAACAGTCCATCCGGCACCTCGTCCCACCGGTAGACCGGCAGTCCATCGGGAGCTGGAGGCAGGGGGTTGCGTGTGGCTGACACGAGAGGATTCTCCTTGTCGGTTGCGGGGAATGCCGCGCCGGTGTCGTCCCGGACACGGGATCTGGTGGGGCCTGGAGCTGCCCGTCGTCGTGGCGGTGGGTCACCACAGGGTCAGGGGCAATCCGAACTGCTCTGCCGCGTAAATGCGTTGGCCGATCTGCTCAGGCGACTCACCCAGAGCCAGTCCTGTGCGAACCGCGGCGGCGATGGCCCGGGTACGCCCAGCCGCGCCGCGAACGTCGGCGAGCGGGCCGCCGGGATTACGGTGTCGGTGAGCCCACTCGGCACGATTCTCGGCGGTCGTGCCCAGACGCAGATGGTTCGGGTTCGTGCATCCATGTGAGTCGCAGCGGTGGCACACGACGGGGTCCTCGGCGCCGGACCACCCGAGTCGGGGTATGACCCCGTTGACGAGTTGGAAGGCAAACAGGTGAGCTGGGACCGTGCCGCTTCGCGAGGCACCCGGCAGGCTCGCGGCCCGGAAGGACCCGTGTCCGGTGGAGCTGACCGCGTTGAGCCACGGCCAACACTGCTGGTCGCTCCTGGTGTAGCGCTTTGCCTCGAAGCGTGCGACCACGGTCGGGTCGTTCAACCAGCTCCTCCAGAGCACCGAGGGGACGCGGATGGGAGTGGGTTCCCCCAGGAGTGAGAGTTGCTCGCCGTGCTTTGTCCGGACCGGTGTTGGGCCGATTCCGTCCAGTTGAAGTTGATCACCAGTCCCGGCCTTGCGGCGCGAGTCGGTGCTTCGGGACTCTGTGCTCAAGGGACCGCGCTCCAGTTGAAGAGGGTCGGAGAGCTGGGCGGGACTGCTCAGCGCTCAGGGACCGGTGCCTACCTGTCTCGCGGTGAGACAGACAGGCACCGGAGGAGTCAGGAGCGGTCGCGGCGGTCGGGGTGGTCGTCCGCGTGGCAGGGTGGGGCGCCGTCGGCTGCGCGGCGGAGCCGTTGGACGATCTCGTCCACGAGTCGGCAGTACTGGTCGGCTTCCTCCGGTGTCGAGGGCTCGCTCACCTCCGTGCTGAGGATCCGTCGGATGTCCTGCACGCGTTGCAGGACATCCCCCAAGACGTCTATGGCTCGCGGTGGCACGTCAGCGGTTGGCGGCGGTGCGATGGCGGTCGCTTCCGGAGCGGCGTGGACCAAGGCTGTTACCGTCCCGTGATCTCCTGCGAAATTTCGCAGGTTCTGCACGGGCGCACCCACGGTGCTCGGCTGTGGCGCGGTGGCCACCACGGGATGGTCCGCACTCATGACGCGGGTGAGCGAGATGTCCGGCAGCGTGGCGGGGTTGGTCGCCGGGGCTGTTACCGGCTCCTGGTTTCCTGCGAAATTCCGCAGGTTCGGATCCGGCTGCCCCGAGGGCGGGGGCGTCCCGTCGTCGGGGCGCGCAAGGTTCGCTGGGGGCGCGGGCGGCCCCTTCGCGATGGCTGGCGGCAGGGAGTCCGCTGCCATCAGCTGTCGTGCGGCGGCCCGGAATTCGGTGGCCTCGGTCTGCTTGGACGCGCCCTTGAGGACGGCCTTGACGACCTGGCCGGTGAGGGTGGCGGTCACCCGGACTCCGTCGGTCCGCGCCCGCTCGCGCAGTTCCTCGTAGAGGCCGGTGGCCGCGTCCAGGCCGTCGGTGCCGAAGCGGGCGACGACGGGCAGCAGGGCGCGGGTGTGGGAGGCGGTGGCCGGTTTGCCCAGGGCCTGGTTCAGGCGCTCGGCCAGCGGCCACTCCTCGATCATCTGGTAGGCGGTGCGCTCGCCGATCTCCCAGCGCTCGGTGATGTAGTCCTCGAACGCGCGGTGGGTCTGGCGGTAGAGCTTGCCGTCGCGGATGGTTTGCAGGGCCTTGCCCGCCAGCCAGGTCGCGGTGCCCAGGTTCTCCACGGCCCGCTCACAGGTGCCCAGGGAGTCGACCTCGTCCGCGGTGAGCTGGCCAGTGGCCTGGACCTCGACGGGTGCGGGGATCATGTCGGAGGTGATCACCAGGTCGGCGGGGCGCGCGGGCGGGCGGACCGCGGCCTGTCGGCTGGCGGGCAGGTTCTGCTGCTCCTGGCTGCGGGCGCGCAGCGCTGCGGTGCGGTCGGCGCTCACCGGGTCACCTCGATCTGCGGCAGGAGGCCACGGGTGACCATCTCGGTGGTGAGCTCGTCGTAGGCCGATCCGTGGGCGGTGACCGGCAGCAGCATCGACTGGGCGTATCGCTGGGTGCCGGGGATGGTGGTGGTGAAGACGTTCCATCCCTGGTCTCGTAGGTAGTCCTTGTACTGCTTGGTGGTCTTGGTGCCGTTGGGGGTGCGGTTGAGCAGGACCCACGTCGGGGGCGGGGCGTCGTCTGGGCGCAGGGTGGCGATGTCCTCGATCAGGCCGCGCATGGGTAGGCGTTCGATGCGGTCGATGTCGGCGGGGGTCGGGGCGGCGTTCAGGATGGCGAGGTCGGCGACGCGCAGCACGGACAGGACGATGTTGCGGTGGTCTTCGGCGTGGCCGCAGTCCACGACGCCGATCTGCCCCGGGGTCAGGGTCGGGGGGACGTTCTTGTGGAACATCGGGGAGGCTTGCTGCTGGACGGGGAAGGGGAAGCCGCCGGAGCGGGTGTCCCACTCGGTGAGCTGCCTGCTGTAGTCGGCCTCGAAAGCCTGGACGTCGTAGCCGCGCTCGTGCAGAGCGTGGGCCTGCCATCCGGCAGAGGTGGTCTTGCCGCCCGTGCGGGGGCTGATGTGAGCGATGATCATGGTGTAGGTCCGATCGTGGTGACGGGGTCTGAGGTGCTGCGGCCGGTGTGCATGGGTGGGCCGGAGGCGTTGGGAAGCAGTTCGGTGAGGCTCATGGGGATCGGTCTCCTGCCGAGCCGGGGTTCGGCTGGCTTCGGGGCCGCATCGTGGTCCCGGCCCGGTGCAGCAGGCGGTAGACCGTGCTGGCCGAGTAGCCGCAGCCGGCCGCCAGCAGGGGCACCGGCGCCCCCGCCTCGTAGCGGGCTCGCAGCGAGCGCATCAGCTTCCGACGGGCTTGCCCGTCGGTGCCGAGCATTCGGGTCTGGCCGGGGGCGCGCAGGGTGGCTCCGGCCTCGGCGAGTCGCCGCCGCACGGTGCGCTGGGAGCACTCGAAGACGGCTGCCAGGGCGGGAACGGAGGTCCCTGACTCGTACCAACGGCGCATCGTGTCGGCGAGCTGCTGGCGGGCCGCGGTCTGGTCGGGGTCGGCCTGCAAGAGCCGGGTCTGCTGCGGGGTCCGCATCGGAGTACCCACCAGCCGCAGCCGGTTGATGACCGTGCCCTTGGACAGGCCAGTGGCACGAGCGAGGTCGGGAACGCTGGCGCCGTGCTGGTAGCGGGCGGACAAGTCCAGCGCCTGCCGCTGGCGGGCTGCGGACCAGGTCGTGGACCGTGTCGGGGTCATGCGGCGGTCTCCCAGCATCGAAGGGCGAGGGTGTTGGCGGCGACGAGTTCCTCGTAGGTGAGCTGGTCGCCGGGGCTGTGCAGGATCAGTCGGCCGTCAGTCGCGACGCGCCAGCCGGGCAAGGGGCGGCGGGTGACCGGGTCCAGGACGCTTCCGTCCGGGGCCCGCCAGTGGACGGGGACCTCGTCGGCGCGCTGAGCGGGGACCAGGACGGTCGCGCCGTCGCGGACGATCGTCAGCGCGGGGGCGCGGTGCTCGGCGCGGGCTTCGAGCGCGGCCCGGTAGGCGGCGCGTTCGGCCGCGTGGAAGGCTTGGCGGGCTTCGGCGACGCCGGTGGTCCCGTAGGCGGCGGCAAGGACGTCCCACCCGGGGCCCGGCTCGGTAACAGCCTGCGCGGCGGACGCTCCGATGCCCTCCAGGGCGCGGGGCGCCAGCGTCCAGGCGAAGCCGTCCCGCTGGACCAGGCCGTGGCCGTGCAGCCGTTCGAGCGTCCGGTACACCGTTGCCCGGGACACCGAGGAGGAGGCGACCAGCTCCGCGGCGCTCTGCGCGGGGTTGGCGTGCAGGGCACCGATGACCATCAGGGCGGAGCTGCCCAGGCCCTGGTGAGCGAAGGCGTCGTTGGCCATCAGGCGGCCGATCACCCTGGAGTCGACGTCCGGGGAACCCTGTGTCTCAGGGGTGGACCACTGCCCCGAAGCAGGGTGGGCGGTCCCCTGGTCGGTGCTCTCCGCTGGGCTGTTACCGCCTTCCGATTCACCTTTGGTCTCGGGAGTCACTTCGGTCTCAGGGGTGGACCACTCCCCAAGGGCCTCGTCGGGGGGGCACTGACTGGTACCAACGCGAGACGGCAAAGGTGCGGCGGGGCCGTTGCCCAGGTACCAGGTGGAGCCCTCGGTGCCGTGGCCGACCCGCAGGCGGCGCAGCCAGCCACCGGGCTTGAGGACGGCCTCGTAGGCGTTGCGCAGGGTCTGCCGGGAGATCCCCGCCTCCTCGGCTGCCTGACGCTCGCTGGCGGCGTGCAGACGGCCGCCGGCGGCCTCGGCGAAGTTCAGGTGGGCCCGCAGTACGCGAAGCGCGGTACGCCCGCGTTCGCCCCGCCAGGAGGTCGTCTCGATCCGCTCGCGCAGGGTCACCAGGTCTTCGTGCGCGCCGTGGCGCGACCCGACGGCCACGGTCGCCGTGACCTCGGCGCTGGCGCTGGCCCAGACCCGCTCGATGTAGGCGCGGGCGCGGGCCAAGCCGGACCGCAGCTCGATGATCTGGGCGTGCCTGCCGCCCTCGTGGTCGGGGTGCAGTAGCAACCGGGTCAGCTGGTCGGCGGTGCCGCCGGTGCGGGCCACGTGGCAGGCGATGGCTGCGGTGATCCGGTGGCCGTGGTCGGCCGCGCCTTGGCGGTCCTGGCGCAGGGTGAGGGTGCCGCTGGAGTTCCGCCGGGTGTAGCTGCCGGTCGCGTAGCGGCCGGTGAGGTCTCCGAGCAGGATCAGGTCGACAGCGGCAGGGGAGAGCTGGTTGAAGCCGAGGAGTGCACCGTGATTGCCTCTGATTGCCTCTGACTGCCTCGTAGTTGGCAGAGCAGCCAGAGCTGAGGACTGCTGTGATTGGTCGCCGTATGGCATTCTGGTGAGGTCTCGTAAGGACGTGGACATCACCTTCGCCAGCCAAAGCACAGGTGATGTCCGGAACCGACCTCCGATCGGTGCCAGCGAAGCCTCCAGGATTCCAGTCCTGGGGGCTTTCGTATTACCGTGGCACGTCTGGAGGCAGACTCACCGTCGCGGCGGGGCTGGAGGCAGATCGGGGCAGCTGCCCCGATCTGCGGTGGTAGACCTGGGGCGACTCCGAGACGCATCAGAGTGATTGCCTCTGATTGCCTCTGATTGCCTCCAGGCGGCCGGTGCAGATCGGGTGCAGATCAGAGTGATTGGCTCTGACTGCCTCTGATTGCCTCTGACTGCCTCTGCAACCCTATTCGTGCAGGTCACAGAAGGTCCGAACCACATAAGCGCAGGTCGGGAAGTTGGGTCGGAAAAACCCGGCGTACAGGCCGACTCGTCCGCCGCCTGTATTTCCGCAGGTCAGAGCCCCTTTATTAAGATAAAGTGACTGTATGCAGTGGCCCCGTTCGGTACCTTTCCGCTGGCAGTGTTGCAGCGGCGGGGTGCGGTGCTGTCTGACCCAAGGAGTATGGGCTGGTCGGAGGGGGTATCGGCGGAACCGTAAGGGGTGCGGATGACGACGATGTGGGGCGGTTGCGGCTCACATCGAGTTTTGTCTTCTTCGTCCGTCGTTCCGCGTCGATACGTTCAGTAGCCGTCGGATTCGCCCGCGCTTGCTCCGTCTGGTGGTTGAGGTGTGATGCGGGCGCGGGTGGCTCCTGGTGAAGTCATGAGGGAGTGGAACGTGCTTCCGAATGCGGTCACCGAGATGCCCTCAATGGCCAGGGGTGGGTGGGCGTAGGTATCCCATGTCTGGGAGAAGTCTGCGTGTCGGGAGAGGGCTTGCACGGTCTTGGGGTCATACAGTCCGCATGTGCCGAGGCGTGTGGTGTAGAAGTGCTTGAGGTCGTGGAAACGCGTGTCCTTGGGGAGGTCGGCGAGTTGGAGTGCAGCGTGCCACTTGTTGTTGAGGTCGCTTCGCTGGACCGGCCGCCCATACCTGTTGGTGGTCAGTAGTCCTTCGCCGGAAGTGGCTGTCTGGCCTGGAGGCAGCGGATCCGGTGAGGTTTCCGCACTGCGGCTGGCAGACTGATTGAAGCGCAGGGCGTGCTGTCGCAGACGCTCTATCAGGAAGCTGTCCACGGGCAGGGTCGCGTAGCTCGCCTTGGTCTTCAGCTTTGCCGGCCGTCCGCGTTGTCGCTGCTCGGCGATCTCCAGTAGTGCGTTTGGCCAGTCGATCCGGCTGGTTTTGAGCCCCAGGGCCTCACCGGTGCGCAGTCCTGCGCATGCGCCGAGCCACACCAGTACCTCGAAGCGCGGCTCGACTTGGCGCATTGCTGCGGCTAGTTCCACTACCTGCTCCGGAGTGAGGGGCGTGGTGACCCGCGCATCGATGTCGGGCAATTCGATGCGCGAGACGATGTTGGTCGGCAGGGGTACGTCTTCATCGAGCATGTGGGCGACCAGGATCTTCCAGGTCTTGAAGATCTGGATGACGGTGCGGGGGGAGCCGATGCCCGGCTTGTCGAGGAGGCGGTCAACGAGCGCTGTGGAGTCGATGCGGCGCAGCGTGCGGGCGGTGCGTGCTCCCGCGAATGGCACGATGTGGTTGCGCAGGTGACTCTCGTAAGTGTCGATCGTGTTGGGGTTCTTGTTGCGTCTGCGCTTTCGTTCGATCAACTGCGCTGCGAAGTAAGCGACGTTGCGGTCGCCGATGTCCAGGTTGCTCCAGGTGCCTTCGCGGATGGCTTGGTGGACCCGGTCCAGGTACTCGCGGGCATCGTCATAGTTGGCGAAGCCAGGGCGCCTCCGGCGGCCCGTGGGGTCGGTGTAGCGGGCTTGCCAGCGTCTGCCACGCCCGTGATCTGCTGATGGCGACATCTCCGCGCCGTAGCTGTCGCAGCCGCAGGAGCCTCCGCCGTGGCCGAGCTGCGAGCGCTGTCGATGCCATCGGTCGAACGGCGCGGTATGCCGTTGGCAGCCTTCCGCAGATCCAGTCGCATCTGGGTTGGCCCTTGTGGCCGCGATGTGCTGCCGGGGATTAGGAGGGGGCCCATTTGGGCGCCGCACGTTCTGCATAATCCAAGCATATCCGTAACGGAGCGTGATTATGCACAGTTGTTCATGGCTCGATGAACGTGAAAGCGATCAAGTCGCGGTGTGTCATCCGCCGACCCCGACCCGCCCGATCCCCAGTTGCTGGCCATCGGGATGCAAATCCGTCAGCTACGCGAGGAACGCGGATACAGCCTTGAGCAACTTGCCGAGCGAAGCGGTCTCAGCTTTCGGGGCCTGATCTACATCGAGCACGGACGTCGCAATGCGGGTGTGTTGACTCTCATGCGCATTGCCTCGGGGCTCGACGTGCCGCCGGGGAAGTTGTTTGACCGGCTGTCGAATCAGCACACGTCTGCAGAAGCAGAGGGTGAATCTCCGCAGTAGTACGTTTTCGGAGCCGCGCGGACCGCTGCAGTTTGGCGGATACGGTCTGACGCGCCGGGTTGCTTCGAGCCGTGGCCTGGCCTCGATGCCATGGACGTCAGGCCGTCGCGGAGCCGTTCTTGCCGATGGGGTCTGGCAGGGCGCGCAGTCGCTCGGCGAGGTCCTTGACAGTTGAGGCCAGTCGGGGGTCAGTCCAGTGAACGGCTCTGCCCCGTAACCGGTGGTGACAGGGTGTCATCCTGGGTCATGATGGAGTGTGCTTGAGGTCGATGCCCTTGTGGGAATGGTGTTTTAAGGGTTGCCGGCGTTGGTCGTCGAGGATGTAGTGGACGACGGCGAGTCCATCCGGGTAGTGGCTCGGACTCCCGACGGCGCGGTGCCGTGTCCGGCTTGCGGAACGCCGTCAGGGCGGGTGCACAGCTTCCACGGTCGGACCGTGGCCGATGTGGCGGTGGACGGTCGGCAGGTGGTGGTGAAGGTCAGGATGTGTCGCCTGGTGTGCCCGGTCCTGGGCTGTCCCCGGCAGACGTTTCGCAACAGGTACCCAACCTGCTGGGGCGCTACCAACGCCGGACGAACCGTCTTGCGGCTCAACTCGGCTCTGTGGTTGCAGAATTAGCGGGTCGGGCGGGCTCCCGCCTCTGCCGTGTACTGGCTGCCGCGGTGTCGCGTTCGACCGCACTGCGGATGTTGATGCGACTGCCGCTGCCCCCGCTGCATGTGCCCCGGGTCATCGGCGTGGACGACTTCGCGCTCAAACGGCGCCACCGCTATGCCACGATCATCATCGACGCCGAGACCGGCAAACGCGTTGATGTGCCCGACCGGTCGGGTGCCACGCTGACGACCTGGTTGCGCGCGCACCCCGGAGTCGAGATCGTGTGCCGGGACGGCTCCACCACCTATGCCGAGGCCATCCGCACGGCAATGCCCGACGCGGTGCAGGTCAGCGACCGATGGCACGTCTGGAAGTACCTCTGCGACAAGGTAGTGCTGCCACGCGCCCCCTCGATGGCGGGGTGCCTGGGCCGAGCCGCACCCAAACTCTCGGTGATGAGGATCTCGGAATTTCAACGACATCAGCGGCGCGGCTCCGGCGCTCTGGCGAGGAATGGGCGGACAGCGGAAACGGCAGATTGGGCGAGGCGCAAGGCAGGGCCCGGCACAGGCGCGTCCGGCGAGGTATCGCGACAGACTCATCCGGGGAATCCCGCACCAAGGCCGATCAGTGAAGTGAAACACGCATCAAGACGGTCTCAGTTGTTGCCGCGGGTATCGTGCCCCTCTGTGCCTGCGAAGCTGCCAGATGATACTTCACTTGGCAGGTACTCCTGGACTAGTTCCCACAATTTATGGCCATCGATCAGTTCAATGCGTTCGAAATCCGTGGCAAGCTCGAAGCAAGACTTTGAGAATGCACCATTGGTAACTATAATCCCTTTGGATGCCTCCATTTCGCTCACGGCTCTAGCCATTCTTTGGACTTCCTCCTTGGGTACTGTCTTTTGCACATGCTTGGCCTGTATGATGCTGTTTTCGCCAGTCTCACGATTTACTATAAGCGCATCGATTCCGGCTCTCTTTCCGCCCCTGGCTGCAATTCGCCCCAGGTTCATGGCTTCAAAGAGGCGCAGGATTAGACTCTCGAATTCTAGGGGGTTCATGGTGCTTACATAGTTGCGAAAAGTTTTACGTGTAAACGCGAATTGCGCAAATGGGTCCCATATGCGAACGATGAAGTCGTACCCAATGGTGGCGAGAAGGCTGGATTGCCTTGGCCCGTCGACGGATGCCATTGCCAATACTTCGGGTGGGCGGATGGAAATTAGCTCGCGCGGCCTAAGGTCGCGAGAGTCTAGATCCCACAATCGTACCGTGCCGGAATAGTCGGCCGTGGCAAGGTATGGCCGCCGGTGGGCATCGACGAGGAAAGTCAGTGCTCGACCGGGAAACGCTCCAGTTCGGTATTCCCCGCCGACCTGTGATCCGTCAGTAGCGGCATCCCAGATTCGTATGATCCCATTGTATCCGGTGGTCGCGAGAAGTGACCTCCTCTTGGAGAATGAAAATCTCGTCATTGCCAATACGTCCTTCTGGCTGATGGTGAAACTGATTGCGCTAGGCGTCCCATCCTTTGAATCCCATAGGCTTACCATTCCATCAAAGTTGACCGTCGCTAGAAGTGGGGGGCTCCCAGGGCGTGGCAAAGCAGCGATGGCCACGGTCCCGGGCGCCCTAAGTGTGAACGGTTCGCGGGCCAGAGATCCGTCATCAGGGTCCCATGTCCGTACAGTGCCGTCTGGGCTGTAGGTCGCAAGAAGGGGGCGGCCATCCGGGTCGGAAACTGACGCCATGGCCACGGCGCCAGTGGGGATCCGGAATGAGGAATGAATACGGGCACTCTGCTGTCGTGCCTTCCGTGAACTCCCAATGGCCCCCAGTGCGGCGGACTGTGCAAAGGGGAGCGCTCCCGGTCCGATGGGCCTGTCTCCCGTTCCCCCCGTGGTCGCTCGCGTCGCGGGGAAGTCGCTGCTCGGCGCTCCGGTACGTCCATTGACGTACTTCCCTACCTCGCGCCGGACGAGCTCCTGAACGGTTGTGATGTCACGGCGGAGTTGGGAGCCCAGCAGCGCGTCGCGCACACCAGGTAGGAAGTCGAACTCGTAGCGCGCCATGTCGCTAGTGCGGGGCGCAGCGTGCCATTGCATGAACAGGCCGCCCAGGGCTACCTCAGCTAGATGACCGTGCTCGGAATGCGGCAGCATCACTCGCCGTACTAGCGTCATGACGGGAAGCGTCAGTGGTACGGCAGAGAGAAACCCAGCGAGTTCCTGCGCGACGGGCGAGGCGCTTTCCCGGAAGCGGCGCAGGGCTTGAGTCGCGTCAAGATCCGGGGCAGCGGCGGGTGGCTGCGCTGCCACTGCCACAGAGGTCGTTCCCCCGCGGCCGACGGTAACGCACGACATCCGGCTCCACCGTCCCGGGCCTGCGACGAGCGCAGCCAGTGCTCCGAGCCCTGTCGGGGAGGCTTCCACTACTGGGATTGCGATGCGGTCCGCGAGCCCGCCCTGGCTTTGTCCCGTGAAGTTCGGCTTTGCCCGCGCGGCGCGCCGCTGGGGTTGGGCTACGCGCCATGAAGCATTGGATGCTGCCGGCCGAGCGGACCGCACGAGTACACCCGAGGGGGATACAGCGCAACGGCTCCATAGACGGCGGGGCAATACGTTCACTAGAGCCAACGGATTGTGGGTCGCCCACTGGCGTAGCACGGTCTCGACGCCGGGACCGTTCCAACCTTTTGCCACCGTATCCGTGACGACCAGTACCAGCCGGTGCCCAGATGGGTCGGCGACCTCCTGGGCGTGACGCGGCACGCCATCTCTGGACGTGGCGACAGTCGGGGTGGCGCCTGCCTCAATGTCACTCAGGTACCACAGGCGTACGTCGCGGAAGATGCCGGTTTGCGTAATGGTGCGGCAAAGCTCGGCTACCAGGTCGTGCCACAGCAACATCGAGTGGTGGCTATCAAGAACGATAGCCAAGTCGAGCCAGCGGCCACGCTGAGGCTTTAAGACCGGCACCACCATGCGTTGTTCAACGCTGCTGGTGACGCTGCGCTCTTCGTCAAGTTCTGATGTGGTGAAGCTGGGTACGGTGCGACGGCTCAAGGGGCGCAGTGCTCTCATGAGGCCGAGCGGGTTCTGCAGGGCCATCGCCCGTCGCACGAGTACGCCTTCACCCCGGTGTGCGTCCGGACCGGCAGCAGTCTCCTCATGCCGGGGCGCGGCGTTGTAATAGTCCTCGCCGCCCACAGTCTCTTGGCTGCCGGTGTCCAATCCGGCTGCAGGATCGATCAATTGCTCATTGTAGTCGTGCTGTTGAATGCTAGTTGTGTTTGCCTGCAGATCTACGGCACCAATACGGACGGCGAGCCACAGGATCTCCGCCAGCTCTTCGGGGCCAGCGTCGGCTCCTGATTCGACTAGCGCTGCTAGCAGTTGATCGATCATGAGCACCCCTACGCCGAAGAGGGTCCGGTCAGTCGTTGCAGTACAGACTCCAGGAACTGCTCACGGTCGCTTGAATCAGACCAAGCCCCCTTTAGGCGCAATTGCACTGCGTTGAGCAGTTGATCGGTCGCGAGGTCGCCGTCCATTCGCCGGTCGAGAAATGCCTCGATGAGATCCTTGTAACCCTCGTCGCCGGCAGTGTCGAGCCCGAGCCGCTGTCGCACGATCTGCGTCAGCTTCTCTCTTCCCGGTGGTTCCATGTGGAGCCTGATGCAGCGCCGGAGGAAGGGAGGAGGAAAGTCACGTTCCCCGTTACTGGTGAGGACCACAATGGGAAAGGATCTGCACTGCACCCGGCCCTCCTCCACCCGCACCTGTGTTTGTGGATCGTCTTGCGTGCCGATCCTTACCTCCCGCTGCTGCGCTGCAACCCGAGCCAGCTCGGGGATTTCGAATGAGCCCTCCTCAAAGACTGTGAGGAGATCTCCGGGCAGGTCGATGTCACCCTTGTCGATCTCATCAACGAGCAGTACTCGCGGCTTTTCCTGAGGAAGCGGTCGCGTCCGCGGAGTGGTGTAAATGACTCGACGCGGGTTGCCGTGTGTTGATCTTATGCGGCGTCGGCGACGGATGCCACGCTGGTAGTTGCGGGTCGGATCTGGGTCGGGGGTTCG
>Ga0302314_10002979_pt1 | contig 31377 bp, 29 predicted proteins | sample III_Palsa_N2_3_FD_200533 | JGI IMG/M metagenome (GOLD analysis project Ga0302314, IMG submission 200533) | Peat permafrost microbial communities from Stordalen Mire near Abisko, Sweden - III_Palsa_N2_3 | ecosystem: Environmental > Terrestrial > Soil > Palsa > Peat permafrost | place: Sweden... | reverse complement strand
CGTCGTGACCATCAGCACATATTGCGCATCCACGGCATACAGATCGCGCACCTTGCCCTCGTAAATCTTTTCCAGACCACGCAGTTGAGTGCGGTGGATGGTTGCCGTCGGCATGAGGGTAGCGGTGCGCGCAGGAGTGGATCTATAGCCCGAGGTACTATAGCAAGCATGCAGCGCTGGACGGGCAAAGTCGTGGGTGGGGTGGTGGGCTTGATGGCTCTCGGGCCGTTCGGCGCGCTCCTGGGCGTGCTGCTCGGCCATCAGCTCGATGAATCCGCGGGCGAGCCGCCGGTGCTGCCGCCCGAGGCCATCGGCGCGCAGTTCTTCCGCATCGCCTTCCGCGTCATGGGTTACCTCGCAAAGTCCGACGGGCGGGTCTCGGAGCGGGAGATCGCCGCTGCGCGCGCCGTCATGAGCGAGTTCCGCCTGGATCCCGCGCAGGTGCGCGCGGCCATCGAATGCTTCACGGCCGGCAAAGACTCGCGCTTCGATCTCGATGCGGATCTTGCGCTCCTGCGTCAGGCCTGCGCGGGACGCCCCGATCTTCTGCATATCTTCCTTGAGATCCAGGTTCGCGCCGCCATTGCCGGCAACGATTTGGGCGGCCCGGTGAGCGCGCTTCTGGTGCGCGTCGCAAGCCAGCTCGGTATCGCGCGCATCGAGCTTGCGCACATCGAGGCTGCGCTGCGCATCCGCCGTGGCAGCTTCACGCGCGAGCCCACGCGCGATGCGACGCAGCAGCTCGGCGAGGCCTATCGGGTGCTCGAGACGCCGATGGCGGCCAGCGACGAGGACGTCGTCAAGGCCTATCGGCGCCAGTTGAGCCGCCATCATCCGGACAAGCTCAAAGCGAACGGCCTGCCCGAGTCCATGATTGAGCATGCGAAAGAGCGCACCCAGCAGATCATCGAGGCCTACGAACTCATCCGCGTGCAACGCGGACTGTAGGCGATGACGCCCATTCCTCGATGACTTCCAGCAGCGCGCGCACGCCGACGGTGAGTGCGGCGGGCCCGGGCTGCAGGATGATCGCGGACTTGATCTCGCGAACGAAGCCAGCGCGCACGGCGGGAATTTCCGCCCAGCCCGGCCGTGCTGCCACGCGCTCCGGGCGGAATTTCTTGCCGCACCAGGAGCCGAAAATGATGTCCGGCGCGCGCCGCGGCACTTCCTGCGAATCGGCAATGATGCGATTTTTGCCGAGCGATTCGCCGGCAAGCTCGGCAAAGCAGTCTTCGCCGCCGGCGATGCCGATGAGCTCGGACACCCAGGCAATCGCACTGATCTGCGGTGTATCCCACTCCTCGAAGTACACGCGCGGGCGGCGCGCGAGGGCGCAAGCGCGCGCCGCCACTACCGCAAGCCCGGCATTGAGTTCGTCAATCAGCGAAGCTGCCTTGCCCTCGCAGCCGATCATGCCCCCGAGCACGCCGATCATGCGCAGGATCTCGCGCACCGTGCGGTGATTGAACACATGCACCTCGATGCCGGCGCGGATCAGGGTCGCGGCAATATCGGCCTGCAGGTCGGAAAAGCCGAGCACCAGATCGGGCTTCAATTCCACGATGCGCTCGATATTGGCGCTGGTGAACGCCGACACCTTAGGCTTCTCGCGGCGCGCGCGTGCGGGGCGCACCGTGAAGCCGGAAATGCCGACGATGCGCTGCTCCTCGCCCAGAAGGTAGAGCGTTTCGGTCGTCTCCTCGGTCAGGCAGACGATGCGCTCCGGGAATTTGGCGCTCACGTGCATCGGTAATGTGTCAGCGGCTTCGCTTCTGCATGGCAATTCGAGGATCATGATGCCCCATGTGGCTTAGAACCTGGGACATCTTCGACCGGCTGTTTTTCGGTCCGCGCTCCAACGGGCCGGGATTTCTCGCCGCCGGCGTGCGCGTGCTGCGCTATCCCTATGCGGTGATCCGCGATCTGTTGGGCGGCGAGATCAATCTGCGCGCCATGGGCCTCGTCTATACGACGCTCCTGTCGCTCATCCCGTTGCTCGCGCTCAGCTTTGCGATCCTCGCAGCCTTCGGCGTGAGCCGCGATCTGCAGCCCATCGTCTTCGAATTCTTCCGCCCGATGGGTGATCCCGGCGCCGCCGAGATCACCGGGCGCGTCATGCACTTCGTCGGCCGCGTCAGCAACCGGGTCGTCGGCACGGTGGGGCTGGCGGTGCTGCTGTGGACGCTCGTCGGCACCATCAAGAAAGTGGAGGACAGCTTCAATTTCGTGTGGCGCGTGGAGCATGCGCGCGGTCTTGCGCGGCGTATCACCGAGTACGTAGCCCTCCTCATCATCGGGCCCATCTTGATGGTGGGCTTTCTCGCCCTCTCCCATGCGGCTCTCGGCACCGCTTCGGTCCATGACCTCATCAATGTAGCGCCGCTGCAGCGCCTGCGCGGCGTCGGGATCAATCTTGCGCCGTACGTCATGGTCACCGCCTTTTTCGTCGTGCTCTACATGTTCATTCCCAACACGCGGGTGCAGCTGCGGCCCGCGCTGATCGGCGCCTTGAGCGCCGGAGTCCTGTGGGCGGCGGTCGGCAAGGTCTTCACCAACCTGGTCGTGCTGTCAGTGCGGCTCACGATCGTCTACGCAGGCTTCGCATTCATCGTCGCGGCGCTGCTTTGGACCTACTTCGGCTGGCTCATCCTGCTCGCCGGCGCACAGCTGTCGTTCTACATTCAAAATCCGAGCTACCTGCGCCTCGGCCTGCGCGAACTGCGGCTCTCCAATGTGGAGATCGAGCATCTCGCCATGAAGCTCATGTACTGCGTCGGGCGCTCGAAGCTGCAGAATGAACCGACCTGGAGCGTGCCGCGCCTCGCGGCCGAGTTCGGTCTGCCGGGAATCGCGGTCACGCGCGTCGCCTGTGCGCTCGAGGCGGGCGGGCTCCTCGCGCTATCGCCCGACGATGTCTGCAGTCTCACGCGCGCGCCGGCAGACATCAGCGTGCAGGAAATCATCTCGCTCGCGCGTAACCAGAGAAGCGGCGACTTCATCGCGCGCGACACACGCGTGCCGGCCGTCGATGCCTTGAGCGCGCGCCTGGACAGCGCCTGGCGCGCGGCTTGCGCGGATGACACCTTGGCGAGCCTGGTCGAGGAAACGAAGACGCTGCCGGGCCTAATCGCCGGCGATCGTCATGCGTTCGACAAGGACGGACCCCGTGTGTAGCCCGCCGCGGCGATCGACGTCGGAGCCTACGGCGAGGATCTGCGCGTACATCGTGCGCAGGTTGCCCGCGATCGTGACCTCATGCACCGGGAATGCGATGGCGCCGTCTTCCACCCAGAAGCCGGAGGCGCCGCGCGAGTAGTCGCCGGTCACGCCGTTCACCCCCTGGCCCATGAGCTCCGTCACGAGAAGCCCGGTGCCCATGCGGGAAAGGAGCTCATCGAAGCCGGGCGCAGCGGTCTCTCCGGACACCATGAGGTTGTGCACGCCGCCGGCATTGCCCGTCGTTTTGAGCCCGAGCTTGCGCGCCGAGTAGCTGCCGAGGACATAGCCCTGCAGCACGCCTGCGCGCACCAGATCGCGGTCGGTCGTCGCCACGCCCTCATCGTCGAAGGGGCTGCTCGCGAGCCCCTTTTTGATATGCGGCCGCTCGTGCATCTCAAGGAAGCTCGGAAAGATGGCTTCCCCGGCCGCGCCCAGGAGGAAGGAGGCCTTGCGGTACTGGCTCGAGCCGCGGATGGCGCCCAGGAAGTGCGCAAAGAGACCGCGGGCCATCTCGGGTGCAAATAACACTGCGGCCTGCCGGGTCGTGAGCTTGCGCGCGTTCAAGCGCGCGACTGCGCGCTCGGCGGCGCGCCGCCCGATCGCTTCGATATCCTGTAAATCCTCACGCGCGCGCGCAGTGGAATACCAATAGTCGCGCTGCATGTCCTCGCCCTCTTCGGCGAGGAGCACGCAGCTCACACTGTGGCTGGTGCTGCCGAAGCCGGCGAGAAAGCCGAGCGAGTTGCCGTGCACGCGCAGATCGCGCTGGCTCGTGACGCTCGCGCCCTCGGAGTTGGTCACGCGCGCATCCACCGCAAGCCCCGCCGCCTCGCAGGCGAGGGCAAGTTTTATGGCCTCATCCGGAGCGAGTGCCCACGGGTGATCCAGATCAAGGTCGGGAATATTGCGCGCCAGGGTATCCCCATCGGGCAGGCCTGCGCAGTCATCCACCGCCGTGTAACGCGCGATCGAGCAGGCTTTTTCTACCATGTCGCGCACCGCGCCTGCCGCAAGGTCGGCGGTGCTGGCCGAGCCCTTCCTCTTGCCGAAGTAGACCGTGATCCCAAGACCGCGGTCGCGCTGATACTCGACGGTGTCGACTTCCCCCAGGCGCACGCTCGCGGCGATGCCCTGATTCAGGCTTGCATCGACCTCGCATTCGGCGGCTCCGCGCCGCCGGGCCTCGGCGAGCGCCAGGCGCACGATTTCCTCAAGCTCAGGAATGCGGGATTCGTCGACGGAGGCGTGCATCAGGCACAATCATACAGTCGCGACCAGCGACATTGGCGCGCCCCCCATGGAAATGCCGCCCGACGACCGGCCACCCAGCAAGAGCGCCCGCAAGCGAGCCGCACTCGCCGCGCAGAAATTGGGCGAGGAACTCGTGCTCCTCAAAGATGCGGACCTCGTGGCGCTCGATCTGCCGGAACCTCTGACCGAAGCGATCCGTGCGGCGCGCAGCATTCGCTCGCGCGCGGCACTCGCGCGCCAGCGCCAATACATCGGCAAGCTCATGCGCGAGATCGACCCCGAGCCCATCGAGGCTGCACTCCAAGCGCGCACGCACAAGGGTGCCCGCATGGCGCGTCGTTACGCGCCGCAGGCGACAGGCTACAATGCCGCGATGAAACCGCTCGTCGGCATCATCATGGGATCCTCTTCGGACTGGGAGACGATGCAGGCGGCTGCGACGACGCTCGACGCCTTGTCGATCGCCTATGAGGTGCGCGTCGTCTCCGCGCATCGCACGCCGGACCTGCTCTTCGAGTACGCCGCCAGCGCGCGCACTCGCGGCCTCGAGGTCATCATCGCAGGCGCCGGAGGCGCTGCGCACCTGCCCGGCATGACCGCGGCCAAGACCTCCCTGCCGGTGCTCGGCGTGCCGGTGCAGTCAAAGTCCTTAAGCGGCCTTGATTCGCTGCTGTCGATCGTGCAGATGCCGGCGGGTGTGCCGGTGGCCACCTTTGCGATCGGAGTCGCGGGCGCCACCAACGCAGCGCTCGCGGCGGCGGCCATCCTCGCCAACAAACATGCGCCGCTGCGCGAGGCGCTCGACGCCTATCGTGAACGGCAGACGCAGGCGGTGCTGACGAACAGCGATCCACGCGCCACGAGCCGAAAATGACGGTGGGCATCGTGGGTGCCGGCCAATTGGGCCGCATGCTCGCTTTGGCGGGCTATCCCTTAGGTATAGATTTCCTGTTCCTGGATCCGGCGGCCGAGCCGCCCGCCGCAAGCCTTGCGCCGCACCTGCACGGCGCTTTTACGGATCGCAGGCTGTTGCGGGCGCTGGCGCGCCGCAGCGAAGTTGTCACCTTTGATTGGGAGAATGTGTCGGTCACAGCCCTGCGCGCGCTGCACAAGGATGTGCGCATCTGTCCGCCGCTCGCGGCGCTTGCGGCATCGCAGGATCGCGTCACCGAGAAGCGCCTGTTCGAGCGCCTGCGCATCCCGACCACCCGCTGGCGCGCGGTGGATTCACTCTTGCAGTTGAAGCGCGCGGTGCGCGACATCGGATTGCCGGGAGTGCTGAAGACGCGACGCCTCGGCTACGACGGCAAGGGCCAGGCGGTGCTCGAGAGCGCAGCCGACATCGAGCGCGCGTGGCGCGAGCTCGGAGCCGAGGGGCTTCTCTACGAGGAGCGCATTGCCTTCACGCACGAGGTGTCAATCATTGGCGCGCGCAGCGCGAGCGGCGAAGTCGCCGTCTATCCATTGAGTGGCAACGTGCACTCGCAGGGCATACTGCGCCTGACGCGCGCGCCCTATGGCCCCTCCGCCTGGCAGAGCCTCGCGAGTCGTTATCTGGCGCGTGTGCTCAAGCATTTTCGCTACGTGGGCATCCTCGCCATCGAATTTTTTGTGCGGCGCGGACGGCTGATCGCCAATGAAATGGCGCCGCGGGTGCATAACTCGGGTCACTGGACGATCGAGGGCGCGGTGACGAGTCAGTTCGAGAATCACCTGCGCGCCATTCTCGCCCTGCCGCTGGGGTCGACGCGTCCGCTCGGCTATTCGGCCATGGTCAATCTCATCGGCCGCATGCCGCCGCGCAAGGCACTGCTCGCGTTTCGCGGCCTGCACCTGCACGACTATGCAAAGGCGCCGCGCCCGGGCCGCAAGCTCGGACACTGCACGCTCGTGGCGCGCACCCGTGGCGAGCGCGATCGATGGGCACGTGGCATGCTCGCCACATTGGCCCCCAACACCCGCATCCCTTAAGATCGACCCTCCGGGAGCCCCCTGCGCATCTGCGCCCCGCAATGCGGCGAGCCGGCGTGGCCGCTGCGTCCTGCGGAAAATAGAAAACGGCACATGTACCTTGATCTATTCAAACTGAAAGAACTGCCCTTCCGCTTAAGCCCGGATCCGCAGTTCCTGTACCTGAGCAAGCAGCATGCGCGTGCCAAGGCTTACATGGAGTCCACGATCTGGTTCACGGACGGATTCGTCGTGATCACCGGAGAAGTGGGCTCGGGCAAGACGACTCTGATCGAGTCCTTCCTGCGCGAAGTCGAGGCGGACATCGTCGTCGCGCAGATCAACCAGACGCAGGTCTCGGCGGTCGACTTTCTGCAGGCCGTCTTGGTGCAGTTCGGATTCGCGCCCTTCAAGATGAAGAAAGGCGAGCTCATTGCGACTCTGAACCAGTTCCTGGTGGAGCAATACGCCGCCGGCCGCAAGGTGCTCCTGATCGTGGATGAGGCGCAGAACCTGTCGCTGCGCGTGCTCGAGGAGGTGCGCCTGCTCTCGGGGGTCGAGACTACCAAGGACAAGGTGCTGCGCATCATCCTCGCCGGTCAGCCGGAGCTCAACGACAAGCTCGACGCACCCGAACTGGTGCAGCTTGCCCAGCGCATCCGCCTGCGCTTTCACTTAGGGACGCTGTCGATCGAGGACATGCGCGCCTATATCCAGCACCGCCTGGAAGTCGCAGGCGGCGCCGACCGCGAAATCTTCAGCGAGGATACCTTCGAGGAGATCTACCGCTATTCGGGTGGAGTGCCACGACTCGTCAACACGCTGTGCGACACTTCCATGCTGTCGGCCTACAACGCCGACCGCGACACCGTCGGTGTCGAGGACATCATGACGGCGGTCGAGGAGCTGCGCTGGGTGGACTTCAGCACGCGCGCCGCGCACCTGGTACGCAGCGGCGCCGGCAGGCCCGAAGTGCCGGCCTCACCGGCCACCGGAGCCGATGACGCGCATCTCGTGGTCGGGCGTGTGCTCGTGTCAACGGAGGGACGCACCGTGCAGGAGCTGCCGCTGCGCGTCGGCCGAGTGATCGTCGGCCGCACCGCCGACAACGACCTGCAGATCGACAGCCGCTTCGTCAGCCGCCATCACTGTCAGCTCATCGTGAGCGCTCAGGCCTGTGTCATCGAGGATTTGAACAGCACGAATGGCATTTACGTCAAAGCCAAGCGCGTGCGCCGCCAACACCTGAACGACGGCGATGTCGTGGTGATCGGCAAGCACGAGCTCATCTATGTCGATGAGCGCGCGCGCAGCGGCAAGAATCCCTTCACGGACACCCTGCCGGGTACGAGCGCGATCGAAGGAGTCTAACGCAGCGCGCTAGCGGCGCTTTTGCACCAGGAGCTCCGCGAAGCGGCCCAAGAGCGACGGCTTGAAGCTCTCGACATGGAGATCCTTCGGCTGCACGCCATTTTTCGGTTTGAGCGCCGCGAGCAGAGCCGGCGGCAATTCAATATCTTTGGTCTCTTCAGCCTGATAAGGCTCGGCGTGCATCATGGAAATCCTTTTATTGGTGCGCTGTGCGTGCGGCGTCAAACTACGATGCCGGCGCGCCGACCGGCGTGGTCGCCGTCACAGCTCGCGCAGCAATAGCCGTCAAATGCCCGTGCGTGTCTTAATCACGCGCCGGCTTTGACAATGTTTGGAATTATGTCCGCGTGACGCGTGACGCGGCCTAGCCCGTGCCTCCCACGGTCAAACCGTCAATGCGCACCGTGGGCTGACCCACGCCCACCGGCACGCTCTGACCCTCCTTGCCGCAGGTGCCTACGCCATCGTCGAGCTTCAAATCATTGCCGACCATTGTCACGCGTGTGAGCACGTCGGGCCCGTTGCCGATCAACGTCGCACCTTTCAAAGGCGCACCCAGCCGGCCGTTTTCGATGGCATAGGCTTCGCTTGCAGAGAACACGAATTTTCCCGACGTGATGTCGACCTGTCCGCCGCCAAAATTGACGGCGTAGATGCCGCGCGCCACGGAGCGGATGATCTCCTCAGGCGCGTACGCTCCGCCGCGCATGTAGGTGTTCGTCATTCGCGGCAGCGTCATGTGCGCGAATGATTCGCGCCGTCCGTTGCCGGTCGAGCGCGTGCCCATGAGGCGCGCGTTCATCCTGTCCTGCAGATACCCGACGAGCACGCCGTCTTCGATGAGGGTCGTGCACTGCGTGGCCGTGCCCTCATCGTCGATGTTGAGCGAACCACGGCGCCGGGAAAGCGTGCCATCGTCGACCACCGTGCATCCCGCGGTTGCCACGCGCTCGCCGATGCGATTCGCGAAAGCCGAGGTGCCCTTGCGATTGAAGTCGCCTTCTAGGCCGTGACCGATGGCCTCGTGCAGGAGCACGCCCGGCCATCCCGGACCGAGCACGACGGTCGTTGAACCGGCAGGCGCCGGCACGGCAGCAAGATTCACGAGCGCCTGACGCGCAGCCTCACGCCCCAACGCGAGCGGCCGATCGTCCGACACCAGGTCCGCCAGAGAATAGCGTCCGCCGGCACCCGCATAGCCCTGCTCACGCCGCCCGTCCTGCTCGACGATGACGGAGACGTTGAAGCGCACGAGCGGGCGGATGTCCGCGGCAAGTTCGCCCTCGCTCGTGGCGATCAATACGACCTCGTGCACCGTGGCGATGCTCGCCATCACCTGCACGATGCGCGGGTCGATGCGCCGCGTCTCGCGGTCCACGCGCTCGAGCCACGCAACCTTCTGCTCATCGATGAGCGCCGCGGCGGGATCGACCGGCAGATAAAGCTGATGCCCCGCCTGCGAGTGCCATGCCTGCACGGCGCGGTCGCCCCCCTTCAAGGCGATGGCGCGCGCCGCGCGCGAGGCTTCCTCGAGCGCCGGCCAGATAATTTCGTCGGAATAAGCAAAGCCGGTCTTCTCTCCGGCGAGCGCGCGCACTCCGACGCCCTGCTCGATGCTGGCACTGCCGTCTTTGACGATGCCGTCCTCAAGCGCCCACGATTCCTCGCGCGCGATCTGAAAATAAAGATCGGCGAAATCCACGCGGTGCCGCAGCACTTCGCCGAAGACCTGATCCAGACGCGAATCATCAAGACCGCCCGGACGCAGGATGAGCTCGCGGGCGACACCGAGCGCGTCGGTCGCGGGCAGATCGCTCATGAGAATTCCTGTGGGGCGGCGGGCACGTGCTTGATTACAACACGCGGTGCAGCAAAGCAGGGAAGCTCTTGCGCACCTCCGCCTGGCGAGGAAGGTCGATCTCGGCGCTCACACAGCCGCGACCGCGCGGCAGCCGTCCCAGAATGCGCCCCCAGAAGTCAACGATCATGCTGTCGCCGTAGGTCTCGCGGCCGCTGGCGTGAAAGCCCGACTGCGCGGGCGCGATCATGTAGCAGAGGTTCTCGATGGCACGCGCGCGCAGCAGCGTTTCCCAATGAGCCCGTCCGGTGGGCGCGGTAAAGGCTGACGGCAGGACGAAAACTTCCGCGCCCTGCGCGCTCAAATTGCGGAAGAGCTCCGGAAAGCGCACGTCGTAGCACACTGCAAGTCCCACGCGGCCGATCGGCGTATCGACCACGGCCGGTGTCTTGCCGGGCGCCATGTTGGCCGATTCGCGATAGCTCTCCGCACGCTCGGGAAGCTCGACATCGAAGAGGTGAATCTTGTCGTAACGCGCGACGCGCTCACCCTGGGCGTTGTAGACGAGCGATGCCGCCGCCACGCGCGCGTCTGCCGCGACGCGGATCGGGATCGTGCCGGCAATCACCCATAGGCCAAGGCGCGCGGCGGTTGCGGCCAGGAAGTCCTGTATGGGCCCGCCACCCAAGGATTCGCCGACGCCAAGCTTGTCGGCATCGTGGATGCCCATGAAAGCGAAGTTTTCCGGCAGTACGGCGAGCCGCGCCTCGGCCGCATGCGCATCCTCAAGCAGCAGGCGCGCCTCGGCGAGATTCGCTTCCACATCCGGACCCGAGGTCATCTGCAATGCGGCAGCCTTCATGTGCCCGGCTGACCCGCGCCCAAGGTTTCGATCTGCAGGGCAAGCGTTGCGCCCGTGCGATGCACGCGCAGGTTCGCATCTGAATAGACATCCCCCGCCGCCTTAAGCTCGCTCACGAATACTCCCCCGCTAATGCGCGGCAACAATAGATCGCGGCCCGCGCGGTTCCAGACGGCGAGGTACGGCGTGGGCTCGAGGCGCGCAAGCTTGCCGGAGAGCACCACTGCGGACTCGGCTGCCAATGCGACGGGGCCCGTGCCGCCGAAGCGCACGCTGCCGCGCTCGACGCGCCACGCATCATTTCCCGCGCCGGCGATCTCAAACACGCTGTGCAGGCGATCGGCCAGCGCCAGATGCAGCTCGGCACGCTCGCTCGAGCCTGCTATATCGACGTGCAGCGGCGCGGCGACGCCGGCCGCTTTGGTCAAAGGCTCAGGCAGGCGGCTTGCGACCCCGGTGAGATTGGCATCGAGGCGCGCCTGCCACTGCGCCGGGTGCGAGGATGACTCGGGCTCAAGGAGAAAGTCTCCGCTCCACTCGGCATCGCCGTCGAGCGCGTCCGGGTCGGCGACCGTTCCCAAGGCGGCGAGCTCGCGCACATCCATGAGCCCCTGTGCCTTGACTGAAAATGCGCCCGCGCGCCGCCCGGGCCGCTCCGCGAGGCGCAGCGTCACCGGCCCGCCCAGCCAGCGCGCCGTCAGAAGCGAACGCTGCAGATGTCCGCCGTCAAACGCAAGCGCCCCACGCACCGACTCAAGTGGTGGCACGCCCGGGCCCGTCAGTACCGTTGCCTCTTCGAGGGAGACGGCAACGCGCGCGCGCGGCAGGCGCTGCGCGCGCGCCGCACGAGCGAGCGCATTCGCCGGGATCGCAAGATCAAAGTCAAAAAGCGCCTCACCCTGTGCGACGAGGCCGCGCACTTCGGGAACATAGGCGCGCAGCTGCGGATGATCGTGCACCCAGGCGAGCGTGTTCTCGAGGCGACCTCGGGCATGGCCACCGACTTGGAGCACACTTCTGCCATCGGCGCGCCACGCCAACTGCATGGGTCCCAACTGCAACGGGCCGGCATGCCCGCGCTCAACGACGGCGCTGATCCCCGCATCGTTCCAATCGATGTGCGCGGCGACGCCCTCGGCGTCGAGCCCATGCCCGTCGGACACTGTGGCATTGGTCAATGCCAGCGCGCCCGTCAGCGAGCCTGCCGCGGTGAGAACGAAATGCGCATCCTCGATGCGCCCCGCCGTCACATTAGCCGCCGCAGCGCCGAAGCGCGCCTGCAGTTGCTCGCCCCAGAGTTTCTGCAACAGGCCGACGTCGGTATCCGCGAGTGCGCCACGGAGCCGAAATATCGGCGTGCGCCCTGCGCGGGGCACGCTCACGCTGCCGCTGACGTGCAGCTGCCCGCATTGCTCGCCAATCATCGAAAGCTCGTCGGTTGCAACGCGCCAGCCTGCGCCGCTGCGGCCGACGTTAAGGTGCGCCGAGACCCGTAAATCATTAAGAGGGGCGTCGGGCGCGTGAGCCAACTCAAGGCGCGCAGCGCGACTTTCAAGCTCAACGCCCCAAGCGCGTTCATCGCCGGTAACTTGCGCGGCAAGGCCGGTGAGCGCGAACGCGTGCGATGCGGAGGAGAGCGACATGTCCTCAAGATGCGCATTCAACATGAGCCGCGCGCCGAGCGGCCGGCTGCCATTCCAATCGACAATCACATCGCGCGCCGTGCCGCCAATCTGCGCGCCGCTGACGTCAAGCTGCGGCGCAGCCCACGCGACCGCGGCCGCGACGGATTCGAGCGGCAGCCGCGTCGCCTGCGCCCGCAGGTGCTGAGCGTTCCAATTGATCGCGACGTGCGCGGAGGCCGCGGAGTCGCTTTGCGAGCGGCCCACCTGGAAAGCGTCAATTTCGGCATGCCAGGCTGCGCCCTCGCGCCGCAGGCGCCAATCCCCGCGCACCCGGTCGAGGAGCAGCGGATGATCCGCCGCGAGGGAGTCAGCAAATTCAACGCCGCCCGCGCGCACCGAGCCGTCCGCTGTCTCGATGCGCCCGCCGGCAAAGTCCGCATGAAAAGTCACATCGCCGCCCCCGGCGGAGGGCAGGTCGCTCGCAAGCGCAGGCATCCCCTCGAGGAGATTGCGCCAGCCGGCAAAGACCAGACGCACGCCCTCGGCGCGCACCGTCCCCGAAAGGCGTGCCGCATCGGACAGATCGCCGCGCAGGGTAAGATCGATATGCGCGCTCGTGCCCAGGCGCTCCGGCAGAAGCACAAATGCCTGTACTCGCCAGCGCTCGCGCGCGCGGTACAGCGACGCGCGCCGGATCGACAGCGCCCAACTTTCCGCACCGCCGTTCGGATCGGCGAGATGCAGCGTTCCGCCCTCAAAATCTATCCGGCCGCCGCGCCAGCCCTCGAGCAGCGCGGCACTGCTGGCCGCGGAGTCCGGCGAAGGCGAGTCAGGCGCACCGCGATTAGCGGCTGCCGGGACATAACGCGGCAGATCAATGTCGGGGGCGACGAGAGTGATGCGGCCGGCTTGCAAGCGGCCGCTTTGTACGGTGCGCCAGGCATCGAAGGCGACGCTGAGTTCGGGTGCTCGCAAGAGAGCGTTTGCGCGCCCCGGCTCCCAGAGCTCAACGCGCGAGAACACGGCCTCCGGGCCATACCAGCCCCAGCGCAGGCTCAATTCCTCGAAGCGCAGGTCAAGTCCCGTTTCCGCACGCACCAGATGCTCAAGCGCCGCCCGGTGCTCGGGGACGCGGGCGGCGGTCAACTGGTAAGCGAGGATCACGAATCCGCCGAGGAGCGCCACCGCAAAGCTTGCGAGGACGGCGCCGCCTAGATAGCGCAGCGAGGGTTCATGTCTTAAGTCTGCGAGCCAGCGCGGCACACGCCACCTCTTAAAGGGCCTATATCAGTACCACATCGTACTGATCCACACCGTAGAGTGCCTCGGCCTGCAGTCGGATGGGACAGCCTACCTGAGCCTCAAGCTCTGCCATCGCCGCTGACTCTTCATCGAGCAGGCAGTCCACGACCTCCTGGTGCGCCAGTATCAATAGCTCGCGCGTTGCAAACTGCCTGCTCTGTCGCACTATCTCGCGAAAAATTTCGTAGCACACGGTCTGGGCAGTCTTGTTGAAGCCACGCCCCTGACAGCAGCGGCACGGCTCGCACAGGAGATGTTCCAGGCTCTCGCGCGTGCGCTTGCGGGTCATCTCAACCACGCCCAGGTGCGAGAGGCTCACGACCTGCGTCGCGGCACGGTCGCCCGAGAGCGCGCGCTCGAGCGCCGCCAGCACTGCGCGTCGATGCGGCTCGTCCTTCATGTCAATGAAGTCGATGATGATGATGCCGCCGAGATTACGCACCCGCAGCTGGCGGGCAATCGCCACTGCGGCTTCGAGATTGGTGCGATAGATCGTCTCCTCGAGGTTGCGGTGTCCGACGTAGGCACCGGTGTTGACGTCGATGGTGGTCATCGCCTCGGTCTGATCGATCATTAGGTGACCGCCGGATTTCAGAACTACCTTCTGCTGCAGGGCAAGAGTGATCTCCTCCTCGATGCCGTGCAGGTCGAAGATGGGGCGCGGGCCGGGGTAGAGCTCGATGCGGCGCGCCGCGGCGGGGATGAAACTCTGGGCGAACTCCACCATGCGCGCGTGCTCGGAGCTCGAGTCGACCAGTACGCGATCGACGCCGCGCGCGAGTTCGTCTCGCAGGATGCGCAGCGTCAGTGGCAGATCCTCGTGGACGATCTGACCGGATGGGACTTGCGCACCCTGAGTGCTCACGTGCTGCCAGAGCCTGTGCAGGTAAGACATGTCCTCGCGCAAGTGCTCGGCCGAGGCCGACTGCGCCGCCGTGCGCACCACATAGGCGCCATCCTGTGCGCGCGCCAGCATGGCCGTCACCAGCGTCTTCAGGCGCTGCCGCTCGCCCTCCTCTTCGATGCGGCTCGACACGCCCACGCCGCTGCCGTGCGGCATATAGACGAGGTATTTCGAAGGCAGGGAGACAAAGGTCGTCAGGCGTGCGCCTTTGGTGCCCATCGGGTCCTTGATCACCTGCACCAGGATGTCATCGCCCTCGGTGACGAGACGGCGGATGTCATCCACCTGCGGCAGATTGACCACCGTTTCCTCGGGGCGCTCGAAGGCGATATCCGCGGCGTGCAAAAATGCCGTGCGCGCAAGGCCAATCTCAATGAACGCGGCCTGCATGCCCGGAAGCACGCGTGAGACGCGCCCCTTGTAGAGGTTACCTACCAGGCCGCGGCGACTGACGCGCTCGAGGTACACCTCCTGCAGAGCGCCGTTTTCCAAAAGTGCCGCGCGGGTTTCGCGCGGCGCGACATTGACGAAGATCTCGATGCTCACGGCGCCGGTACCTGCCCATAGGGCACGCCGGCGGCGCGCAGTAAAGCCGCGGTCTCAAATAACGGCAGGCCCATGACGCCCGAGTAGCTGCCGTGCAGCGATTCGACGAAGGCGGCGGCGAGGCCCTGTATCGCATATGCACCCGCCTTGTCGCGCGGCTCGCCGCTATCCCAGTAAGCCTGACACTCCGCGGCACTCAATGTGCGGAAGCGCACTGCGCTCGCACTCACGGCAATCGCAACGCCGCGCGCATCGGCGAGCGCCACCGCGCTTAAGACCTCGTGCGAGCGGCCCGAAAGGCTTGCGAGCATGGCAAGCCCGTGCGCGCGATCGTCAGGCTTGCCGAACATGGTGCCATCGACGACGACGATGGTGTCCGCCCCGAGCACCGGCAGGCCTGCATCGCGGCGCCGTATGGTGCACGCCTTGGCCGAGGCGACGCGCGCGACATAGTCGCGTGGCGTCTCCTGCGACAGCGGCGCTTCGTCGATGTCTGCTGCGCGCACCACATGTGCAACACCGATCTGCGCCAGGAGTGCGCGGCGCCGCGGCGATGCCGAGGCAAGACAGAGCACGGGTTGCGACGCGGGCACTAAAGTTCAGCCGCGATGATAGGGATGATGGTCGAGCAGGCTTTGCGCGCGGTACAGCTGCTCGAGGAAGAGCACGCGCGCCAGAGCATGCGGCAAGGTCAAGCGCGATAAGGCCAATTTGAAATCCGCGCGCGCCAGAACTTCGGCCGCGAGCCCGTCGGCGCCGCCGATGAGGAATGCAAGGTCGCGCCCTGCCTGCAGTTTGGTTGCCAGCCATGAGGCAAGCTCGCGGGTCGTAAACTCTTCGCCATGCTCATCAAGCGCCACCACAAACTCTTTAGGGCGCAGCGCCGCAAGTAAGCGCGTGCCTTCAATGCCCATAACCCGTTGCGCACTGCGTTCCGCGCCGCGGACGCCTGCAGGGATTTGCACCAGGTCCAGCTTCAACCGCGAGCGCAGTCGTGCGGCGTAATCCTCGCAATTCTCACGGACCCAGCTGGGGGTGCGCGATCCCACTGCGATCACGCGGATGCGCATGGCTTGCCTCGTCAGCGCGAACGTTTCGCATCAGATGGCGCCGACTCCCACAGTCTCTCCAAACCGTAGAACTCGCGCACGCGCGGCAGCATGACATGAACCAGGATGTCCTGCAGGTCGACCAATACCCACTCCGCATCGCGCGCACCTTCAATGCCGAGGGGCCGAAAGCCCGCGGCCTTGGCTTTTTCCACGACGTGCTCGGCTATGGATCGAACGTGCCGGTCGGAATTGCCCGAAGCGATCATCATGGTGTCGGCGATGTCGGTGAGGCCCCTGACATCGAGCTTTTTGATATTGACGGCCTTCATGTCTTCGAGTGCGGCAGTCACGATGCTCTGCAATGCAGAGATGCGCCGCGGAACGCGGCGCGAACGGCTACGGCTGATATTGTTCAGCTTGAGAATCTCCCGCGCGGGTTATCGCTGCACGGCAGCATAGCATCTCGTCTCGCGGATGATCCGGCGAACTTCCTCCGGCACGATATAGCGCGGATCGCGGCCCTGGGAGATGAGCTGGCGCAGCTCGGTCGAGGAAATCTCGAGCTGCGTCACCGCGTGGACATAAATACGCCCCGCGCGCTGCTCGTGCAGGTCGCGCACGCTGCCGGTGCCACGGTCGACCATGACTTCGCCCAGCGGCCCCATCGTGGGCGCACGCCAGCCGGGCCGGTGCGCGACGATGATATGCGCAAGATCGAGGAGGTCGCGCCAGCGGTGCCAATTGGGCAATCCCAAAAATGCATCCATCCCCAATAACAGGCACAACGAGCGCTGCGGATACTCCGCCCTCACCTCCGTCAGCGTGTCCACCGAATAGGACACGCCCGTGCGCCGCACTTCGCGGTCGTCGACGACGAACGCGGGCTGATCGGCGACCGCAGCTTTGACCATGTCGAGGCGCAACTGCGCCGGTGCATACGGCTGCTCACGATGCGGTGGACTGCCGGTGGGCATGAAGCGCACCTCGGCAAGACTGAGCGCCTGCCATAACTCGAACGCGGTGCGCAAATGCCCGTAGTGAAGCGGATCGAAGGTTCCGCCAAAGAGTCCAATCGGTTGCATCAGCGATACCTATTTGACGACGACCGAGGCAGCGGCAAAAGCGGCCGCGTGCAGAACTCCGCGGTCAGGAGCGCCATCTCATCCCATGCATTGCCCTCGAGGCGGCCCTTAATCATGCGATCGGCGCGCTCCGCGCGCAGTGTCGCGCGGTCGAAGGGCACGTGGCGTGCGCGGCGCAGGCCCTGCGCGAGTGCCGCACCCTGACGCTGCCAGCTGCGTTGCGGTGTGCCGCCCGTTGGTGCTGCCTGCGCGTGCCACAAATCGTGCACCGCCTTGTTGATCGCCCAAAGCACGAGCGTCGGCTCGACCCCTTCTGCCCTTAAGCCCGCGAGCACGTGCAGCGCGCGCGCCGTATCGCCCGCCAGTGCCGCCTCGCCCAGTTGCCCGACGTCGTAGCGCGCGCTGTCGGCGACGCTGGCGAGCACGTTTGCCACGGTGACGGGCGTTTCGGGAAAGAGCAGCCGCAGTTTCTCGAGCTCCTGATGCGCAGCCAGGAGATTGCCTTCGGTGCGCTCCGCCAAAAGCTCGAGCGCCTCATCATCCACCTTAAGCCGCAGGCGGCGGCAGCGTCCCTGCAGCCACGCGACCAGACGCTCATCTTCGACCGGCCAGATCTGCACCCAGGCGCCGGCGCTGTCGATCGCTTTCACCCAGCTCGCGCTCTGCGCATCGCGGTCGAGACGCGGAGCGGTGATGAGCACGAGAACATCCGGATCTTTTAATTGCGCAAGTTTCGCCAGCGCCGCGCCGCCAGCGACGCCGGGCTTGCCGCTTGCGAGCCGGATCTCGATGATGCGTCGCGCGGCGAACAGGGAGAGATTGCTCGCTGCGGCGCCGACTGCATCCCAATTCACGCCACGCTCGATAAAATATGTCTCGCGCTCGCTGAACCCCGCTTCGCGCGCGCGCGCACGCACGGCATCGGCGGCCTCCGCAACCAATAGCGGCTCATCGCCCGACACGAGATAGGCGTTGCGCAGCGGCTGCGCGAGGTGCGCGGCAAGCGAGTCCGAGGTCAGTTTCAAGGCGGCGACTGCACCATGTCGGGGGACCGTCTCATTATCGTTGAGTTGCCGGTCCCTCGGCCACCGGCTAGTCTTGATGTCTCTGCATGGACACTCTTTTCCAGCGCATCGTCGCGGGCGAGCTGCCCGCCGACATCGTTTATCGCGACGAGCTCGTCACGGCTTTTCGCGACATCCGGCCGCGCGCGCCGACACATATCCTGATCGTTCCCAATAAGCGCATTGCCACCGCGAACGACATCGCCGACGAGGACGAAACACTGATCGGCCACCTCTTTACCGTCGCGCGCGATCTTGCGAAACGCGAAGGCATCGCTGAAGAGGGCTATCGCCTGATCATCAACTGCAACAGCCACGGCGGACAGGAGGTCTATCACCTGCACGTGCATCTCCTGGGCGGCAGGCCGCTCGGCCCGATGCTCGCGAGTCCGCCTTGATGGCAACCCGGCCGAGCGCAAAGAAAGCGGTGGCGAAGAGCAGGTTGAAGGAGCTGTATCCGCATCTGTCGCCCTACAGGACCGGCTTCCTGCGCGTGAGCAAGCTGCATGAAGTCTATTTCGAGGAAAGCGGCAATCCGCAGGGCGTGCCCGCGGTGTTTCTGCACGGCGGACCAGGCGGCGGTACCGAAGCGAAGATGCGGCGCTTTTTCGACCCACGGCGATATCGCATCGTGCTCTTCGATCAGCGCGGCAGCGGCAAGAGTCGTCCGCATGCCTCGCTCATTGACAATACCACCTGGGATCTCGTTGCCGACATGGAACGGCTGCGCGAGCACTTGAGCATCGAGCGCTGGCTCGTGTTTGGCGGCTCCTGGGGATCCACTCTCGGGCTTGCCTATGCGCAGACCCATCCGGAGCGCGTCACTCACCTGGTGCTGCGCGGGATTTTCCTGTTGCGGCGCTGGGAGCTCGAATGGTTCTATCAGAATCCGGGTGGCGCCGCCGCGCTCTACCCTGACCTCTGGGAGCACTACATCGAGCCCATTCCGCCGGAGGAGCGCGGCGACATGATGGCCGCCTACTACCGGCGGCTCACGAGCCAGGATCCGTCGGAACTATCGCGCGCCGCGAAAGCGTGGGCGCTGTGGGAGGCGGCGACGAGCTTCCTGCGCAGGAATTCGCTGTACACGGCGAAGCTCGGGCAGGACACGCATTCGGAAGCCTTCTCGCGCATCGAATGCCATTACTTCGTGAACGGCGGCTTTCTCGCAAGCCCCAATCAGCTCATCGAAAACGTCCCCCGCATCCGCCACATTCCGGCCGTCATCGTGCAGGGCCGCTACGATATCGTGTGTCCGATGAAGAGCGCCTGGGAACTGCACCGCGCCTGGCCGGAAGCGGAGCTGCAGATTGTGCCTGACGCCGGGCACTCCGCTTTTGAGCCCGGGAACACTCACGAGCTCATCAAGGCGACGGATCGCTTCGCGTCACGCTCTCGATGAAAGCGACGCTATCCTCGTAGGCAGGGGAGCGCTGTCGTGCAAGCAGTGCGAACGGCGCGAGCGTATCGCCGTGCCGGCCGTGCGGATACAAGTGCATCTCCACGCGCACGTGATTGGCGACGAGCGCATCGCGCAGTTTCACGCTCTGCTCGGGCTCGACTTCTTTGTCCTTGAGTCCGTGCAGGAGCAGCGTCGGCGGCGATTGTGCATCGACAAAAGCCAGCGGCTGCCAATCCTTTTCGCTATACGGGGCCGGGAAGGTTGCGCGCAGCTCGCGCGTATCGGTCACCAGTGCGTACGGGCCTGAGAGACCCACGAATCCGACGATGTCCTGCGACCGTGCGCCAGCCTTCTCCACAAACGCATGGTTGTAGGCGATGAATGCCGCGATGTGGGCACCCGCGGAGTGGCCCATCAGCACGATACGGTGCGGGTCGCCCCCGAACTCTGCTGCGTGCTCTTCGACCCAGGCGAGCGCGTGCGCCGCATCATCGCAGAACGCGGGAAAAGTCACCGCCGGAAAGAGCCGGTAGTCGGGCAGCACGGTGACGAATCCGCGCGCCGCCAAGGCCGCGCCGACAAAGCGGTAATTCGCCTTATGGCCACGCTTCCAGGTGCCGCCATACCAGAAGATGACGACCGGGCGATTGTGAGCATTGCGCGGTGCGTAAACATCGAGCCGCTGGCGTGGCCCTTCGCCGTAGGCGAGATTGACATGGCGGTCGTAGGATCCGAATACGGTCGGCGCGTTGGCCAAAAGATAGATGGTATTCGCGCAGCCGGTGACGACGATCGCAAGCGTGGTGACGCCGAGCAGCCAAGCGATGCGCGATATCCTCAATATGACCCCCCTGCTTTGCGATCAGGCCGCGCTGCGGCGCGGCATGCGCCTCGTCACCGTCCATCGAGGCGCTACCCGCATTAAACTCCGCATAACGCGCCAGCGGTGAATTTACTGACAATGCGGCGCAAGAACTGCGCCCGTGCTCGTGAAGCCAAGTTGCCTCAGTCGCACCGGCACGTGGAGAGAGCGCACTGCAGATGCTTCTTAACTATTCTTTGGAAGACGTCGGGGCGCAAGGCTCACGATTTTCATCGCTCCATTGGCAGCGAGCGAACTAGTTGCCGAGGCATTCCTTATGCAACACCTCCGCAAGGTGCACGCCGCCAAAATCCGAGCCTGCGCCGAACGACGTACCGGGGCCGATCTTCACGCCAGTTCCCTTCGACTTCATGATCTTGACGGTATGCATGGACGACCATGAGCCGTCGTCGTTTTGTTTGAAATCATCGCACTTAAGATGCAGGCTCGCGAGTGTCGGTTCAGCAGGCGGCTCCGCCAACGCGAGGCGTGCAATGACAACCCATGCGATGCCCGCAATGACGCAAGCTTGTTCGGTAGACATTGGAAATCTCCTTGGGCTGTGCTTCGAGCCAGGCAAGCTTACCTTCCCAACGCAGTTCCGCTGGGCTATCTCCGCAAATATTACACGCGCAGCGCGTGGGTCGGCCGTCCGCTCGCATCGATGACGCCGTGGCGTAGCAGCCAGGCGCGCTCATGTTCAGCATCATTGCAGAACCATGCGTGCGTCTTGCCGAGACGGAAGCTGTAGCCCCAGGCATCCATGTCCGCGCACAGCCTGTCACGGCCGACGCCTGCGAGCTCATCGGCGAGCACGACCTGTAGATAGCACACGGCTGACTCTTCAAGATCGTCACCGCCGGCATCGCGGTCCAATCCAGCGCGGCGCTCCGGCGTCATGCAGATGTAGTGACTCGCCTCGTGCAAAATCGAGTGCACCGGCGTATCCAGCCGCGCGTACAGGCGGTTGCCCTGAAGCCCTGCCTCGGATTCTCCCCAATAGGACCCCGGAATGACTTCCTGCGGTGCCGTGAGCACAAGATCAAGCCCAAAGCGATTGAGCAAGAGCGCAACGGCCATACGATCGGCGTTCGCAAGACAGAGCACCGTGCACCCGCGGCGTCAAAGATTGGTGAGGCGCCGCATGACCACATCCGCAAGGTCGTGCGCGAGTGCCTCGCGCAAAATGGCCTCTTCGTTCTGCTTCGCAAGCAGAATGGTCTCATCGAAAGTGTAATCGCGAACCGTCGAGACTTCCTGCACCGGCAGGACTTCCTTGTCGCCGAAGCTCACCGAGAAACGCACGGTATAGGTGATCTCGTACTCCACCGGCTGATCGGTGACCGACACCGACAGCACGCGCCGCTGGAAGCTGTCGGTGATAATGCGCACGACTGCGGTCGCATCCTTGCTGTCGGCCGTCAATTGCGCGCCCGAGATGAGAAGCTCCTTTCTCAGGTCCTGCACGAAATCGCTCTGGCGGTCCGAGGCCTGCACGTAGCTCACGCGCAGCTGGGTCGGCAGGGGATGGTGGCCCTGCAGATGAAATCCGCAGGCGCCAAGCAACAGGGGCGCGGCGGCGAATCCGCAGCGATACCGCCCGGCGCTCATACGACGAGATTCACAAGCTTGCCCGGCACGAAGATGACCTTGCGCAGCGGCTTGTCGCCCACGAACTTCATGACATGCTCATCGGCGAGCGCCGCCTCTCTGGCCGCACCCTCATCGGCGCTCACGGCAATATTGACGCGGCCGCGCAGCTTGCCGTTTACCTGCACGACGATCTGCATGGTCTCCTGCTCGAGCGCCTGCGCGTCTACCTGCGGCCACGATGCATCGAGGATCTCGCCGTAGACGCTGCGATACCCGAGTTCCCGCCACAGCACGTGCGTGATATGCGGCACCACGGGGTACAGCACGCGCAGCAGTATCCCGAGCGCTTCGCGCAACGCCGTGGCCGTCGCGGCGCAGGCCGCGCCCGAGTCTTGCGGAAGCTCTGCGGCCTCGAGCGCGTTCAACATTTTCATGCAGGCTGAGACGACCGTGTTGTACTGCAGGCGCCGATAGTCGAAATCCGCCTGCTGCAGTGACAGATGAATCTGGCGGCGCAGCGTACGGAACACATCCAGTGTGGCAGTGACCGCGGGTTGCTCCGGCGCCATCAAAAGCTCGCGCTTGGCGTGACAGTAGGCCCACAGGCGCCGCAGGAAGCGATAGGCGCCTTCGATGCCGCTCTCCGAGTAGACCGCGCTTTGCTCCGGGGGTCCTGCGAACATGGAAAAAAAGCGCGCGGTATCGGCGCCGTATTTCTGCATGACGTGGCGCGGCTCGACCACGTTGTTCTTTGACTTCGACATCTTCTCGATGCCGCCCAAGGCCACGGGCGCACCATCCGCACGCGCCACCGCGCCAATGGGTTTTCCCCGTTCGTCATACTGCACGTCGACTTCGCTCGGGTAGAACCAGCGCCTCTTGCCCGACTCCTCGTCGCGGTAGAAGCATTCGTTCAGCAGCATCCCTTGCGTAAAAAGCCGCGTGAAGGGCTCATCGAACTTCACGAGCTTCAAATCCCGCATGACCTTGGTCCAGAAGCGCGCGTACAGCAGATGCAGCACGGCGTGCTCGATGCCGCCGATGTATTGATCCATCGGCATCCAGTAGTCGTTGCGCCAATCGACCATTGCGTGCTGCGAATCAGGCGAGCAATAGCGCATGTAATACCAGGCCGAGTCGACGAAGGTGTCCATCGTATCGGTCTCGCGCTGCGCTTTCGCGCCACAGCGCGGACAGGCACAGTTGAGGAAGCGTTCATCCTTGCTGAGCGGATTGCCCGAGCCATCCGGCACCAGATCCTCCGGCAGCACCACCGGCAGATCCTCATACGGCACGGGCACGGCGCCGCAGGCCGCGCAATGAATGATTGGGATCGGCGTGCCCCAGTAGCGCTGCCGGCTGATGCCCCAATCACGCAGGCGATAGGTGGTCTGCATCTCCCCCACCCCCAAGGCGGCAAGGTCCGCCGCGATGGCAGCGATCGCCTCTACGGACGTCATGCCGTCGTACTTGCCCGAGTTCACGAGATGCCCGTCGCGGGCATCGGCGTACCAGTCCTGCCAGGCGTCGCTCGACTGCACACGGCCGGCAACCGCGATCACCGGCTTGATCGGCAGGCCATATCTTTTGGCAAATGCAAAGTCGCGCTCATCATGCGCCGGCACGCCCATCACCGCGCCCTCGCCGTACGCCATGAGGACGTAGTTGCCGACCCACACCGCGACCGCTTCTGCCGTCAGAGGATGGGTGACGAAGAAACCCGTCGCCATACCCTGCTTTTCGGCCATCGCAAGCTCGGCCTCGGAGACACCGCCGCGCTTGCACCGGGCAATGAATGCCGCAAGCTGCGGATTCTGCCGCGCGCAGTGCTCGGCGAGCGGATGCTCGGGTGCGACGGCGCAGAACGTCACGCCCATGATGGTGTCGGCGCGCGTCGTGAAGACGCGCAGCAGGCGCTGCTCGCCGTCGAGCCTGTAGGGAAATCCGAAGTTGATGCCCTCGCTCTTGCCGATCCAATTGGCCTGCATCAGCCGCACGCGCTCCGGCCAGCCGTCGAGCCGGTTGACGACACCGTCGAGGAGCTCCTCGGCGTATGCGGTGATGCGCAGGTAGTAGCCGGGGATCTCGCGCTTCTCAATGAGCGCACCGGAGCGCCAGCCGCGTCCGTCGATCACCTGCTCGTTGGCCAATACCGTGTTGTCGACGGGGTCCCAATTGACGGTCTGCGTCTTCCGGTAGGCGACGCCGCGCTCGAGCATCTTCAGGAAGAACCATTGGTTCCAGCGGTAATAGTCAGGATCACAGGTGGTGACCTCCCGCGACCAATCAAATGCCAGCCCCAGGGGCTGCATCTGCGCCTTCATGTCGGCGATGTTCTGGCGGGTCCACACCGCCGGCGCGATGCGTTGTTCGATCGCGGCATTCTCAGCCGGCAGTCCAAACGCATCCCAGCCCATGGGCATGAGGACATTGAAGCCCTTCATGCGCATGTAGCGGCTCATCACGTCATTGATCGTGTAATTGCGCACATGGCCCATGTGCAGCTTGCCGGAGGGGTACGGCAACATCGAGCAGGCATAGAATTTCGCGCCGCCGCCGGATTCGGCGACGCGATAGGCATTACTTGCGTTCCAATCAGCCTGGGCAGCGGCCTCTATGGCTGCCGGGTCATAGCTCTCGTGCATGCGGACATGATAGTGGAGATGTCCGCGCCTGACTCAGCTCAATCGCAGCGGCACGAAAATCTGCGCATTCTCGCGCTGGATCAAGAGTGCCACGGTCTTGCCAAGACCCTTGGTCGCGCTCTGCAGCTCCTCGACCGACTTCACGCGCTTGCCGTTGACACCCAGAATGATGTCGCCGGGCTGCACGCCCGCCGCGGCGGCGGGACCGCTCACGTGTTCGACGACGAGGTTGCCGTCGGTCTCGGCCTGCTGCTTCTCCTGCGGTGCGAGCGGACGTACGGCGAGACCCAACTGGCTCTCCTCGTCACTGTGATGTCCATTGTGGAACGCCGTTTTCACCTCGTGCTCATCGAGGAGCGCAACCTTTACCGGGATCTCCTGCTGTTTGCCGCCGCGCCAGATATCAAGCTCGGTCTCGGTGCCCGGCTTGATGCGCGCGATGATCGCGGGTAGCTCCGCCGAACGCTCGATCATGTGGCCGTTGACGCCGACCACGACGTCACCCGGCTTAAGGCCGGCTTTCTCGCCGGGGCTGCCGTTCTGCACGGAGCTCACGAGCGCGCCGCGCGGCCGGTCAAGGCCGAAGGACTCGGCCAGCTGTGCGTTGACGTCCTGAATCGTGACGCCGATGCGTCCGCGTGTGACATGGCCGGTCTTAACGAGCTGCTCGCGCACATCCATTGCCACGTCGATGGGGATCGCGAACGACAGGCCCATGTAACCGCCGGTGCGGCTGAAGATCTGCGAGTTGATGCCCACCACTTCGCCTGACATGTTGAAGAGCGGCCCGCCGGAGTTGCCGGGATTGACGGGAACGTCGGTCTGAATGAAGGGCACGTAGCCGTTGCCGTCCTCGCCGGGCAGCGAGCGGCCGATGTTGCTGACGATGCCGGCGGTCGCGCTGTTCTCGAAGCCGAACGGCGAACCGATCGCGAGCACCCATTCACCGGCTTTGAGTGAGGCGGGATTGCCGATGCGCACGGTGGGCAGGGAGCTATTGGTGTTGATCTTGATGACCGCGACATCCGTGCGCGTATCCATGCCAATAACTTTCGCGCTGAACTCGCGCCGGTCGGTGAGCCGCACGGTCACCGCTTCCGCGTCGGCGACCACGTGCGCATTGGTCAAAATGTAGCCATCGGGAGTGACGATGAAGCCCGAGCCCTCACCATGGGTCGGCTGCGCGTTGCCGCCGCGCGGTCCCATCTGCGGGGCCGGGATGCCAAAACGGCGGAAGAAATCCTGGAACGGGTCCTCTTCGCCCTGCTGGCCGGATTCGGCGGAGTTTTGTGCTCGCTCGACGACCTGGATGTTGACGACCGCCGGGCCGTAGCGCTCGACTAAGGGCGCGAAGTCCGGGAGGGCAAAATGCGTGCTGGGGGTGACGGGAACCGTCGGCACCGCGGGGGCGGCTTTGACGGCGGGAGGATTTGCGGTCTGGGCAGTCGAATCGCCGACGCAGGCGCTCAGCAAGATGGCAACCAAACCGGCACAGATGGCTCTAAAGGCCGGGGCAAACGGACTCATGCGGTGCTCCAAATTGGGACTAACAAGAACTATGCCGGAATAGACTCAGCTGCATTGTAGAGGTTCCGCCGGCATAGGGATGTATGCATATCGGGGAGTTATGTCCGGCGTCGCCCGATTTCAAGTCTTGGCGCGCTGCCGCACCGCAGCCGCCGCGGTAACCCCCGCCAGGGCCAGGAGCAGCACTGGCCAGTTGCCGGCATAGGCGTAGGGGGGGAGCCCCGATCGGGCCGTGATGGTCGCACGCAGCACGTAGGGCGTGAATTCCGGAGCTCGTGCGATGACTTCGCCATGCGGTCCGATGACGCCCGAGATGCCGTCGTTTGCCGCGCGCACGAGGTAGCGCTGCGCCTCGATGGCGCGCATGCGCGCGATCTGGAAATGCTGATGGCGCGCGCTCGAATGACCGAACCAGGCGTCATTCGTGACATTGACGAGCGCGTCGGCCTGGCTCAAGAGCGGCAGCTGGGAGCTCCCGTAGGCGTCCTCGTAGCAAATCGTGACCGCAAGCCTCAAGCCCGCCGCCGGTAGCGGCGGCTGCAGTGCCGCGCCGCGGGTGAAGTCCTCATAGGGCAGATTGGCGAGGCGCAGCCATGAGCGCACGAAACCCGGCACCGGGAAGAATTCCGCAAAAGGCACGAGATGGCTCTTGTTGTACCAGAGCAGATCCTTATCGCCGAGCGCCAGCACGGAGTTGAAATACAGATCGCCCTCGGCGCGCACCACCCCGAGGATGAGCGCCGAACCGTGTGCCTGGGTCGTCGTGAACTCGGCGCTCAAATAGTCGGAAAGATTATTGGCCAGATCCGGCGGGGCTGATTCCGGCCAGACGATGAGGGGCGTGCCGAGCGCTTTGGCGGTCAAATCCCGATACAGCTTGAGGGTCGTGTCGCGATTGGCGTCGAGCCATTTCTGATCCTGCGGGACTGCGCCCTGAATGACTGCGACCCCAACCGGAGGTCCGCTTGCATGCGTCCAGTCAACTTTTGCAAGCTTAAAGCCGATGAGCCAGGGCAGAACGAGAACGAGCGTGGCTGCGATGCGTGCGGCGCGCGTGCCGCGCGCGAGCGTGACGAGGGCACCCGCGCTCAAGAGCAAGAGTGCGCTCACGCCATAGACGCCTGCCAGCGGCGCAAAGCCTGCAAGCCACGTGTCGGTCTGCGAGTACCCGAGTGACAGCCATGCAAAGCCCGTCAGGAACCAGCCGCGCCACCACTCCATGAGAAGCCACGCCGCCGGTATGCCAACCAGCGTGCCGAGCGCGCCCGCTCGCGGCAGGAAGCGCGCCACACACCAGCCCAGAAGCGCCTGGTACGCGCCCATGATGGCGATGAGCGCGAGCATGAGAGCGAAGGCGATCCAGATCGGCGCCTCGCCAAAGGTATGCAGGCTCGTGTAAAGCCAGTAGGTTCCGGCGGCAAATGTCCCGGCGTTGAAGCAGAAGCCAAGCTTTGCGGCCGCACGCGGGGATGCGCCCTGCCAGAGGCCCATGAGAACGGCGGGACACGCGATTGCAAGCGGCCACCAGCCAAGCGGCGCGAAGGCGCAGGCGAGAAGACTTCCGGATGCGAGCGCGACCAGCATCGCCAAACGCGGCCCATGGGCGCGCGAGCGCGCAAGCGCGCTCGCCCGCGCGACGAGCGTCACGGGGATCGTTCCTCGGGAGGGGTGATGTCGCGCGGCGCGGTAACCCGTAGCGAGTCGACGCGGCGCCGATCAGCGCGCGCCACGCGAAACTCAAAGCCATCGATGGTGAGCAACTCGCCGCGACGCGGCAGACGCCCGAGATGCTTCATCACAAGTCCCGCGATCGTATCGAAGCCTTCTTCCGCAAAAGTCGTGCCGAAGTACTCGTTGAATTCTTCCATGCGCGTCACACCGCGCACGGTGAAGTGGCGCGTGTCCTCCGGGCGGATGTTGTGATCGTCCTCGACGTCAAACTCATCATCGATCTCGCCGACGATCTGCTCGATGACATCTTCAATGGTGACGAGTCCACCCACACCGCCGTATTCGTCGACGACCATCGCCATGTGATTGCGGTTGCGGCGAAATTCCTTCAGGAGAACGTTGAGCCGCTTCGACTCCGGAACGAACACCGCCGGGCGCATGTACTCACGGATGTCGAAGCTGGCGCTGGTATCGGCGGCGAAGTGGCGCAGGAGATCCTTCGCCAGGAGTATGCCGACGATGTCGTCGCGATCCGCGTCCATCACCGGAAAGCGCGAGTGGCCGGATTCGATGACGATGGGCAGGATGCGGGCCGGCGGATCGTCGCGCCGCACGGAGACCATCTGGATGCGCGGCACCATGATGTCGCGCACCTGCAGGTCCGCGACCGCCAGCACGCCCTCGAGCATCTCGAGCGCATCCGCATCCACTAGACCCCGTGCGGCGGTCTCGCGCAAGAGTGTCAGAAGCTCGGCGCGATCCTGGGGTTCTCCCGAGAGGCTTTGCGTCAACCTCTTCAGCCAGCGCCCGGTGGTGCCCGTGTCCTTTGACATCACGCGCTCCGGTAGGGGTTGGCAAATCCCAGGCTGCGCAGCACGGTGATCTCGCGCCGCTCCATGCGGCGCGCGTCACCGGCGCGCTCATGGTCGTAGCCGATGAGATGCAGCGCGCCGTGCACGACGAGGTGCGCCCAATGAGCGCGCAGGCTCTTGCCCTGGTCGCGTGCTTCGCGCCTGAGCACGCGCGCGCAGATCACGAGGTCCCCCAATGGACGCGCGGTGCCCTTCAACGGCGTCGGCAGCGGCTGAGCGGGAAACGACAGCACATTGGTGGGCGCGTCCTTGCCGCGATAGTGGGCGTTCAGACGGCGGCTCTCGCTGGTGCCGACGACGCGCAGGGCAAGCTCGGCCCCGCGGGCGCGCCGGCCGAGCGCGGCGCGCGCCCAAGCGCTCAGCTCGCCGACGGGCGGCGACCAGATGCGCGCGCGGCGCGTCACTTCAAGATGCGCGCCTTTTCTCATGTCGATTCGCCGCGTGCTTCATAGGCGCGCACGATGCGCTGCACCAGCGGATGGCGCACGACGTCGTGCGCGTCAAAGAAGGTGAACGCGACACCGTCGACGCCGCGCAGCACATCGACGACGTGGCGCAGGCCCGACTGGCGTCCGGCCGGCAGGTCCGTCTGGGTCACATCCCCCGTCACTACCGCGCGCGAGCCAAACCCAATGCGGGTCAGAAACATCTTCATCTGCTCGATGGTGGTGTTCTGCGCTTCATCCAGAATGATGAAGGAATCATTCAGCGAGCGGCCGCGCATGAACGCAAGCGGCGCGACTTCAATCACGTTGCGCTCGATGAAGCGCGCCACGCGATCGAAGCCCATCATTTCATAGAGCGCGTCGTACATCGGGCGCAGGTACGGATCGATCTTCTGCGACATGTCGCCCGGCAAAAACCCGAGGCGCTCTCCCGCCTCAACTGCCGGCCGCACCAGCACGATGCGGCGCACGCGGTCCGCCTGCAGCGCCTCGACCGCGCAGGACACCGCAAGGTAGGTCTTGCCCGTGCCGGCGGGACCAATCCCGAACGTGAGATCGCTGTTGCGGATCTGCACGAGATAGTCGCGCTGATGCGCGCCGCGCGCGCGGATGGCACCGCGCGGCAGGCGCACCGTGAGTTCATCCTCGGAGCCGCCGGGCGCCGGCGCTCCCAACTCCTGTTCGCGCAGCGCCAGGTGCACCCGCTCGGGCGTCACCGCCTCGAGTGCGGTCAGGCGAAAGAGCGCGCGCAGTGTCTCTTCGGCGCTGCCGGCACGCTCGCCGCTGATGCGGAAGTTGTCGCCGCGACGGCGGATCTCCACATCGAGGCGCACCTCGAGGAGCCGCAGATTTTCATCGAGCGGCCCGCACAGGTTCGCAAGCCGCGCGTTGTCGGCGGGCTCGAGCAGGAATTCGCGCGGGTGCGCGGGAGCGACAGCGGCCACGGGCTTAGGCTGCATCAGCGGCAGCGTACAGGCGGCCGCGCAGGGTGTGGCGCAGCGCATCCGTGATGAGGACGTCCGTGAAGCGGTGCATGAGGCCGGGCGGGCCTGCGAAGTTGACCCAGCGGTTGTTGGCCGTGCGTCCCGAGAGCTCCGCGTGATTCTTCTTCGCCGGCGCATCGACCAGCACCCGCTGCACGCTGCCGACCATGTTCTGACTGATGGCGCTCTCCTGTAGATCAAGCTGCGCCTGCAGGCGCGCGAGCCGCGCAAGCTTCACTTCCTGCGCGACTTCATCGGGCAGCGAAGCTGCTGGCGTGCCCGGGCGGCGGCTGTAGATGAAGCTGAAGGACTGATCGAAACCGACGTCGCGCACCAGAGCGAGCGTCGCCTCAAAATCGCGCTCGGTCTCGCCCGGGAAGCCGATGATGAAATCCGAAGACACGGTCAAGTCGGGGCGCACCGCACGCACCCGGCGGATCTTCTCCTTGTACTCAAGCGCGGTGTAGCCGCGCTTCATGAGCGCGAGGATCCGATCCGAGCCGCTCTGCACCGGCAGGTGCAGATGACTTGCAAGCTTGCCGACGCTGGCGAACGCCTCGATGAGGCTCGGCGTGAACTCGAGCGGATGCGAAGTCGTGAAGCGGATGCGCTCAATTCCCGGCAGCGCCGCGATGTAGTGAATGAGCGTTGCCAGATCGGCGATGACGCCGTCGCGCGTGCGCCCGGCGTAGGCATTGACGTTCTGCCCGAGGAGCGTGACTTCGCGCACGCCCTGCGCGGCAAGCGCGCCCACTTCCGCGAGCACTGCGTCAAATGGCCGGTTCACCTCATCACCGCGCGTGTACGGCACGATGCAGAAGCTGCAGTACTTGCTGCAGCCTTCCATGATGGAGACGTAGGCGCTTGCGCCTTTGGCACTCGGCGCAGGCAGGTGATCAAATTTCTCGATCTCCGGAAAGCTCACATCAACCACCGCGCGCCCGGTGCGCCGCAGCTCGCCGATCATCTGCGGCAGGCGGTGCAGGGTCTGGGGGCCAAAGACGAGATCGACAAAGGGCGCGCGTTCGCTGATCGCCTGACCCTCCTGGCTTGCGACGCAGCCGCCGACGCCGATCATGACTTCGGGACGCGCTTCCTTCAGGCGTCGCCACTGGCCCAGGAGCGAGAACACTTTCTCCTGCGCCTTCTCGCGCACCGAGCAGGTGTTCATGAGGAGAAGATCCGCCTGGGCGGCATCCTCCGTCACGGTGAGCCCGCATTCCTGCGCGAGCACGTCCGCGATCCGTGCGGAGTCGTACTCGTTCATCTGGCAACCGAAGGTCTTGATGAAAAAGCGGCCGGGCATACGGGCAATCTGCGCCCTGCTCAAGCTAAAAGGGAATGTCG
>Ga0302314_10002977_pt1 | contig 31379 bp, 24 predicted proteins | sample III_Palsa_N2_3_FD_200533 | JGI IMG/M metagenome (GOLD analysis project Ga0302314, IMG submission 200533) | Peat permafrost microbial communities from Stordalen Mire near Abisko, Sweden - III_Palsa_N2_3 | ecosystem: Environmental > Terrestrial > Soil > Palsa > Peat permafrost | place: Sweden... | reverse complement strand
AGGTGCCCGGGCGAGGAGAGAACACCACCCCAACCCCACCACCCCGCAACCCCAGCCCGACAGACAGGACGGCTCTCCGAGGAAGGTGCCCGCCGGAGGCAGCAGTTGATGTTGATGTTCTAACGTACGCCTACGCCAGAGGCAGCGTCGTCGAGCTGGCGAGTCGCTACGGTCGGGGCGACGTTGCGTGCGCGATTGAGGCTGGGCTCGCGGCTGGGCACAGTGAGGGCGGGGCCGCCAGAAAAGCTCCTCCGCGCCGTGCGTGCTGCGGCCGACGGTGGACTTGCCGGCTCTGCCCGGAAACGGCTGCGCCTTTCGCCGGGCGGGTCGGCGAGGGCACGAGGCGGCTGCTCGGCGGGTGCGGACTGCGGGTTTTGCGGCTGTTTGCTGTGGGCCTGGCGAGTCGAGACATCGCGAAGGGGCGCTATCCCATCGACGAGGAGACGGGGAAGAGCCACCTCGTCCGGATCTACCGAGCTGCCACGGGCTCGGCGCCGACGACCGTGCCGTGCCGCGTCGCCGCGATTGCCGTGCCGCCGCGATCTCCCCGGAGCATCGCTGGGCATTGATCGAGTTGGGCTGATTTGTGCGTTTCCTCGACGCCACAGTCGGCCAGTGCGTGGAATTCATGAGTTGATTCACTGCGAAACTATGAATCAGCCCACGCATTGCTACCTCTTCTCGGAGCTCCCCGAAAGTTGTGGAGTCCGCGGCATTCGGCATGCGTGGCCAGGGCGATCACTTCATGCGACGGTCGCGCCGCCGTCTACCCACAAAAGGAGCCCACTCGCATGATCAAGCACGCGATCACGGCTTTGGGAGCGATCACTCTCGCCTTGAGGTCGTTCGCCTTCACCGCCTAGTCGGTCACGGCGGCCACCACCGCCACGCCGCACTCGGCATCCAACCCCGGCGGACTGTTCAAGGCTGCGCCCAACAGCCGCGGCAGCCAGGCCAGGTCGGGCAACCGCACCATCAGCTACTCCGGCAACTGGTCCGGCTACGCCGTCACCGGAAGCACGTTCACCACCGCCACGGCGACCTGGGTCCAGCCCAAGGCCAGCTGCACCAGCGGCGACGGCTCGACCGACATGTCCTGGGTCGGCCTCGACGGCTACAGCTCGTCCACCGTGGAGCAGACCGGCACCTCCGCAGACTGCGACGGATCCAGCGTGGACTACTACGCCCGGTGCGAGATGTACCCGGCGAACTACGTCACCATTGACCACACGGTCGTTGCGGGCGACTCATTCACCGGCACCGTGACCAACACCGCCGGCACGACCTACAAGCTGACGCTGATGGACAACACGCAGGACTGGACGTACACCACCTCCAAGAAGTTCTTGGCCGACGACTCCTCGGCCGAGGCCGTGCTGGAGATGGCGGCGGACAACCTCACCAAGTTCACCACGGACCCGTTCACCAGCTTCACCGTGGACGGGGAGTCGATCGACTCCTACACCAGCTCGACCTACACCATCGAGCAGATGGAGATCGACGCCTCCAGCGGCACGGTCTGCGACTCGACCTCCGGCCTTACCGGCGAGGAGAACTTCACCGTCACCTGGCTCAACGCCTGTTGATCCACTAAATGACGGGCCCCGGGTTACGCTGCGCAATCCGGGGCCTGTTGTTTTCTCGGCCTGCTCGCCTGCCGGTCGAGCTCGTGGTGCCGGCGCGTCAGGGGCGTCAGGGTCGACCGACCCTTGCGTATTGCCGTTATCCGGCCGAGACCTGCATCTTCGCGTCTGTGCAACTGTGCATCCGCACTTGACGCGACGGGGTCCGACGGGGGAGAATCCGTCCCGTATTAAGGTTGCGGCGGGCACCGAATCGCCGCGGCTCACGTCAGCGGGAGCCGATCCAGGCTCCCTCCGCGGGGCGCAAGCGCGCCACGGCCGAGGGGAGGCGAACGATGGAACCGAGTAGTCCCGGCCATGATACGGGCCGACCGAAACCCCGGCCCGCACACGTTCGCAAGCCCCTGACAGCCCCGCGTTCCCGAGTCCGCTGAGTCCCGGCGCGGCCCCAGTTCACAGCTGACGGCCCGTCACCAGCTCCCGGCCGGAGTTTCCCCGGGCATCACCCGCCTGCGGCGTGCGCGCGACCGCGTCCGAGACCCGTCGCCACGGCAGCCGAAGAAGCCGGCGCCCGCATCCGAGCATCCAAGTACGGACACGCCAAGGCCCGTCCCATCGCGGGGACGCCGCCGCCCTCGGCGTGCCGCTCGCGTGCCCTGCCCCGCTTCGCCCTGTCCGCGAGACGGTTCCCGAACGCCCAGCGTCATCGCCGCCTGTTCGCACCCGTACGTTCGATCATGTCAAGTGGAGAGCCGCTGCCTCTCTCAGTACCCTGACGTGGTCGTGCGCGCGGCGTGGGAGAGGAATTTCCATGACCGACCTGATCACCGCGCCGCCCGTCGGCGTACACCGCTCCGCCGTCCTCGACGACGCGCACATCGGCGACATCAAGGGCGCCTTCGGCACCATCAAGCTCGGCGAGACCGCGCCCCGCGCGGGCCTTTCGCCCAAGCTCAAGACCCTGCTCGCGGTCGTCGGCCCCGGCCTGATCGTGATGTGCGGGGACAACGACGCCGGCGCCTTCTCCACCTACGGGCAGACCGGCCAGAACTACGGCACCTCGCTGCTGTGGGTGCTGCTGCTGCTCGTTCCGGTGCTGTACGTCAACCAGGAGATGGTCGTCCGGCTCGGCGCCGTCACCGGCGTCGGCCACGGCAAGCTGATCCTCGAGCGTTTCGGCAGGTTCTGGGGCGCCTTCAGCATCATCGACCTCTTCCTTCTCAATGCCCTGACGCTGGTGACCGAGTTCATCGGGATCACGCTCGCCGTCGGCTACCTCGGCCTGCCCAAGCTGCCCTCGATCATTGCAGCTGCGCTGGTAGTGGTCGGCGCCGCGTCGACCGGCTCCTTCCGGCGCTTCGAGCGGGTGGCGATGCTGCTGTGCTTCGGCAGCCTGATCCTCATCCCGATCGCGCTGATGATGCACCCGGGCGCCGGGCAGCTGGCCTCCGGGTTCCTGATCCCGACCATGCCCGGCGGCGCCTCCCAGCTGTCCACGGTGATGCTGCTGGTCATCGGCCTGGTCGGCACGACCGTCGCGCCCTGGCAGCTGTTCTTCCAGCAGAGCTACGTCATCGACAAGCGCATCACCACCCGCTTCCTCAAGTACGAGAAGGCGGACCTGTGGATCGGCATCGTGATCGTGATCGCCGGCGCGGCGGCCATCATCGGCTTCGCCTACACCGCGACCAGGGGCACCGCTGCCGCCGGGAACTTCTCCGACGCCGCGGGGCTGGCGGGCGCGATCGCCGCGAAGGGCGGGCACCTGCTCGGCATCCTGTTCGCGATCGCGCTGCTCGACGCCTCGATCATCGGCGCCTTCGCCGTCTCGCTGTCCACCGCCTACGCGATCGGCGACGTCTTCGGCGTCAACCACTCGCTGCACCGCGGAGTCAAGCAGGCCAAGGGTTTCTACGGCGTGTACGTCGGCGTGATCGGGCTCGCCGCGGGCATCGTGCTGATCCCGAACGCGCCGCTCGGCCTGATCACCAACGGCGTCCAGGCGATGGCCGGCGTGCTGCTGCCCTCCGCCTCGGTCTTCCTGCTGCTGCTGTGCAACGACCGGGAAGTGCTCGGGCCCTGGGCCAACGGCCGCAAGACCAACCTGTTCACCGCTACCGTGCTCGGCGTGCTGGTGATGCTCTCCGTCATCCTCACCGCCTCGGTGCTCTTCCCGGCCATCACAGCGGGGCAGATCGTGGGCATCATGGCCGGCTGCGCGGTCGTCGGCCTGGGCGCCGGGGGCTACGCGCTGCGGCACCGCGGCCCGGCCCGCGTCGTCGACCGGACCGGCGCCGAGGACTGGCGGATGCCGCCGCTGGCCGAGCTCGGCAAGACGGAACTGTCCGCCGGCAAGCGGATCGGGATGGGCGCGCTGCGCTCCTACCTGGTGATCTCCGCACTGCTGGTCATCGTCAAGGTGATTGAACTCACGCTCGCCTCACACTGACCACGCTGAACATCCGTCACCTGCCATCCCGGCAGGCCACGTGACACCTCGTCAGGTCCCGGAGCGTCATCTGCGCTCGGGGACCTGATTATTTAACGGTCCACAGGGGCGCGCGACCCTAGCGCCGCGCGCGCCCCCTTTGTAGGGTCGCGATTGCTTTCACCCGTTTGGGTAAGCGCCGCGCGGTGACCCGGTATGACGGTTACGCTGCAAGCGGCCATTGCGGCAAGTGCAACAGCACATGCAGAGCAAGGAAGGAGACCACCGTGACCCCCCTACACGACCCCGGTAGATCAACAGCGACCCCGCGCTCGCGCACCATCGAGGCCGTGGTCTTCGACGTCGGCGAGACTCTCGTCGACGAGTCGATCGAGTACCACGGCTGGGCCGACTGGCTCGGCGTGCCCCGGCACACCTTCTCCGCCGTCTTCGGCGGAGTGGTCGTCGACGGCCGCGACCACCTCGAGGTGTTCGACTACTTCAAGCCCGGCTTCGACCTCGAGCACGAGCGCCGCGCCCGCGCCGAGGCCGGACGCCCCGAGGGTTACAGCGAACGCGACTTCTACCCGGACGCGCGTCCGACCCTGGCCGCGCTGCACGACGCCGGATACCTCGTGATCATCGCCGCGAACCAGACGAAGCAGTCGCACCGCAGGCTCGAGGCGATGAACCTGCCGGTGGACCTGGTGACCACCTCGGACACCTGGGGCATCAGCAAGCCGGATCCGCGCTTCTTCACGAAGGTCGTCGAGGTGTGCGGCGAACTGCGCCCAGGCCTGGAAGCCGGCCGGATCTGCTACGTCGGCGATCGGCTCGACAACGACCTGCGTCCCGCGTGGGAGGCTGGCCTGCGCACCGCGCACATCCGCCGCGGCCCCTGGGGCTTCCTGCACGCGCAGGACCCGGATCTGCTGGCCAAGACCGATTTCCGGCTCGAGACCCTCGCCGAACTGCCCGCCCTGCTCGCCGAGCAATGATTGCGCGACGTCCACGCGGCGTCCCGGTTAGAGTGTCCACTGAGTGAATTGATCTCATCCGGTGGGGGCGAACGGTGACGATGACGTGGCAGCAACCTTCTCCAGCCACGCCCTCGGCGCGCAGCGCCCGCCTCGACACTCCCACCCGGCTCTGGCTCCTGCTGGCGACGGCCGTGGCGGCGGTCCTCACGGTCGGTCTGGTCACCGGCTTCAGCCTGGCCGGGCGGGAGTCCACAGGCTCGCGCACCGCGCAGGGCACCGAAGCCCTCTACGCCGAGGTCCAGGACCTGTCCTACAACCTCGCCGATGCCAACGCGACGGCCGCGACGGCCCTGCTCACCGGCTCGGAGACGACCAGCGGCTTCACCACGCGCTACGACTCCGACCTCAGCCAGGCCGAGGACCTGCTCTCCGCCGCCTCGCAGCGGGTGGCCGGCGACGCGTACGCCTCCGGCCGGCTCAAGTCGGTCGCCGAGCAGATACCCGTGTACACCGGCTTGATCGGCCAGGCCCTCGCCGACAACCGGCTCGCCTACCCGGCCGCGGGCGCGTACCTGCGCCAGGCCTCGCTGCTGCTGACCGGCTCGATGCTCGTCGAGACCGGCGACGTCGCGGGGGAGCAGCAGTCCTCGACGGCCGGCGGGATCGGCTCCTCGTCCGCGTTCGCGCTGTGGGTGCTGGTGTTCGGCCTGATCGGCCTCGAGGCGATCTGGCTCGTCGCCCGGCGGGTGTCCAGGATCACGCACCGGCGGATCAACGTCGGCCTGCTCGGCGCCATGATCGCGGTGATCGGCCTGTTCGGCTGGAGCCTGTTCGCCTTCGGCGGCGCCGGGATCGAGTCCAGTAGCGCGAGCGGCGACTTCGGCGGCATCTCCTCGGCCCAGACCGAGGTGTCCCAGCTTTCCCTCGCCGAGACCTACGTCGCGCTGCAGCAGATCGACCGCGGCGAGGACCAGGGCGCCGACGCGACCGCCGCGAAGGCCGCGCTGATCTACGCGGATCCCGACCCGGGCGAGGCCGGCTCCTCCAGCGCCGCCGCGCTGGCCGCCGCCCAGTCGGAATACGGCAAGTTCGACAGCTGCGCGCTCGCGGCGGTCAACGCGGCGAACGCCGGCCGGTACGAGTCGAAGATCGACGCGTCCGGCGGCGTCGGCGGCTGCGAGCCGTCCGCCTCGGTGCTGCACGACGATCTGCTGTACATCTTCGACCTGAGCCAGGCGCGCTTCGAGCAGGACATGTCGTCCCTCGGCTCGCAGTACGCGGGCTCCGGCGCGCTTCCGGTGGGCATCGCGATCGGCGTCCTCGGCGCGGTCGCCGCCGCCTACGGCATCAACCGGCGACTGGCCGAGTACCGATGAACACGAGGGGGACGGCGATGAGGGTGCGCGGCGACGCAAGAGCCAGAAGACTGATACTCATGGCCGCGGTGGCGGGACTCGCCATGGCGACGGCGGCGGCGTGCGGTTCCGGCGCCGTGACCTCGGCCGCCGTGCCCGCGACCGTCACCCCGACCCCCTTCGCCGCCACGGCCTCGCCGATGCCGGCGGCCACGAGCAGCGGGAGCTGCAACGTGGACGGGTCCTCGGTCTCGCCCTCGACCACCGTGGTCAACCAGAGCGACATCAACAAGATCAAGGCGCGCGGCAAGCTGATCGTCGGCGTCGCGGCGGACCAGTACCTGACCGGGTACCTGAACTCCGCCGAGCAGGAGGAGGGCTTCGACATCGACCTCGCGCACGCGATCGCCAAATCCCTGCTCGGGAACGCGAACGCGGTGCAGTTCGTCGTGGTCAGCACCGATCAGCGCATCCCGGATCTGCAGAACCACTCCGTGGACCTCGTCATCGACACCATGACGATCAACTGCGAACGGTTGACCGAGGTCGATTTCTCCGCCGTCTACTACAACGCGAGCCAGCGGCTGCTGGTCGAGAAGGGCTCCGGCTACACCAGCCTGGCAACCCTCGGCGGCAAGAACGTGTGCGCGCAGACCGGATCCACCTCGATCCAGCTGATCCAGCAGACCACCGCGAATCCGAAGCCGCGCGCGATCGAGGTCACCGACATCTCCGACTGCCTGGTGCTGCTGGAGGAGAACCAGGTCTCGGCGATCTCCACCGACGACACGATCCTTGCCGGACTGGCCGTGCAGGATCCCAACCTCCAGGTTGTCGGGCCCTCGCTCTCGCCGGAGCCCTACGGCATCGCGATGCCGCTCGGCGCGACCGATCTCGAGGCGTACGTCAACGGGGTGCTCGCGCAGTACGAGGCCGACGGGGGCTGGGCCGCGTCCTACAACCACTGGTTTGCGCCAAGTCTCGGGGCCGGGTCCCCGCCTCTTGCGCAATACTCGGATTGAGAACAGAAAAGCGCCAGCAGCGCACCGCACCGACCAGGCGTCGCCCGCCGTAGCTCCGAGCCCGACCGAGGATGCATGCCGCAGTACGGAATCAATCCCGTCCCGCTGACCCGGGAGAACGTGGACGGTGAGCTCGCCCGGCTCGAAGCGGACGCCGGGCGGGTCTCGGACGCCCTGGTGGAGCTGACCGACTACAACTCCTACAAGCTGCTGGAGAGCGCCCCGCTGTCCGGGACCACCGCTCAGCGCTGGCAGCGGGTGAGCGCGAAGATCGCGGCGCTGTGGGACGACTTCACCGCGTACCAGGACGTGCTCAACCGGGCCAAGGAGATCCGCGGCCGGCGGGTCAAGCCGCGGCCCGAGGATCTGGCCGCGATCACGAAGCTGGTGCGCGGGGACTCGATCACGCTGTCCACCAAGGCCGTGGCCCTGTCCGAGCGCACGCTGCTCGGTCCCACGTCGATCTCGGAGACCGCGACCCTGGCCCAGACGCTCAGCCGGATGAACACCGAGTACCAGCTCGCCGCCGACTTCATCGCGCAGGCCGAGGAGGCCTGGAACCGGCTGTTCGCGGCGGCCGACCCGGTGCAGGCGCGGCTCAAGCGGCTCGGCGAGACGGCGCGCGGGATCGGCGACCGCTCCGTCAGCACGGCCGTCGCCGGTCTGATCGACAGCTACCAGGCCCTGCGCCGCGAGGTCTTCGCCGACCCGCTGGGCCTGACCGCGCCGGGCTCCGCGTTCAACGGACGGCTGGCCGAGATCGACCGCCAGATCGGCGTCGCCGCCGAGGCCGCCGCGCACCAGGCCGATCTGCGCGCGGACTACGACCGGGGCACCGAGCACCTGCGCCAACTGGTGGAGCGGATCGACCAGGTCGAGGCCGCGCAGCGGGAGGTCGGGCAGACCGTGCGCGACAAAATCCTGATAGAAAACCTGCCCGCCTTCACCAGCCAGGCGCCCGCGCTGCGGGCCCGTCTGGCCGCGCTGGACGCGTTCCGGGCCCAGGCGCAGTGGGCCAGGCTCACCTCGGAGGCCGCGATCCTGGCGGACGCGCTCGACGCGGCGCTGGCCGCGGCCACGAAGGTCGAGAAGCTGATGTCCGGGCTGCTGGAGCGGCGCGAGGAGCTGCGGGGCAGGCTGCAGGCCTACCGGGTGCGCGCGGCCCGGAAGGGAGCGGCTGAAAGCCAGCCTCTCGAAGCGTACTATCAGACCGCCCGCGAGCTGCTGTGGACGAAGCCCTGCGACCTCGCGGCGGCGACACGGGCGCTCGGCGTGTACCAGAAGGCGGTGCTGGCGCTCGACGAGGTCGGGCGGTAATCGGGGATTTCTCAGGTGGGAGCTCGATCTTGGCACGCCTTACGCAGGAGTGGGCACAGCGGGGAGGGATGGGATGATGACTGACATGCGGTGTGCCAGGTCGGGTTGGGGCGCTGTCGGGCGATGAGCGGGAGATCCCTGGGGATAGCTCGATCTCGGCACGCCTTAAACAGGGGCGGGATGGGATGATGACTGACATGCGGTGTACCAGGTCAGGTTGCGGTGGGACGATCCTCGACGGCTACTGCGACACCTGCGGTCTCGCGGCCAAGCCCGCTGCTGCGCCGACGGCCGCTCCGGCGGCGTCAGCCGCGCCGAGGCAGGCCCCGGCCCCGGCCGTGAACACCTGTTCGCGGCCCGGCTGCGGCGGCACGATCATGGACGGGTACTGCGACACCTGCGGTCTTGCCGCCAAGACCGCGTCGGGCAACGGCGCGCCCGCGCAGTCCCCGGCCGGCCGGGAGACCTCGGCCCGCACCTCGTCCTCCCTCTCCGCGCGCGGTTCCTCGCGCACCTCCACCGGACGCACCCGCGGCTCCGCCCTCTCCGCCCGCGCCACCAGCCGCGGCACCGGCTCGATCCGCGGCTCACGCAGCACCGGCCGCGGCGGCCTGGGCCTCGGCATCGTGGAGATCCCCAGCATCGAGTACCGCGACCCGAGCGAGGCGGTTCTCACTAACCCCGAGGTGCCCGAGCACAAGCGCTACTGCTCGCACTGCGGCAAGCCCGTCGGCCGCGCCAAGAACGGCAGCCCAGGGCGCACGAAGGGCTTCTGCGCCCAGTGCCGCAACTCGTACGACTTCGAGCCCAAGCTCGTCGAGGGCGACCTGGTGGCCGGGCAGTACGAGGTGCTCGGCTGCATCGCGCACGGCGGCCTCGGCTGGATCTACCTCGCCAGGGACAACAACGTCTCCGGCCGCTGGGTCGCGCTCAAGGGCCTGCTGGACACCGGGGACGAGGCGGCGCTCGCCGCGGCCGTCGCCGAGCGGCAGTTCCTCGCCGAGGTCGAGCACCCGAACATCGTCAAGATCTACAACTTCGTGCAGCACGACGGTGGCGACTACATCGTCATGGAGTACGTCGGCGGCAAGTCGCTCAAGGAGATCGCGCTCGATTACAAAGACGCGAACGCCGGGGCCTCGCTGCCGCTCGCGCAGGTGCTCGCGTTCGCCATCGAGATCCTGCCGGCCTTCGGCTACCTGCACTCGATCGGCCTGCTCTACAACGACTTCAAGCCGGACAACATCATCCAGTCCGAGGAGCAGCTCAAGCTGATCGACCTCGGCGCGGTGATGGCCTTCGACGACCAGGAGTCCGACATCTACAGCACCGAGGGCTACAAGGCCCCGGAGCTGGAGAAGGACGGGCCGAGCGTCGAGTCCGACCTGTACACCGTCGGCCGGATGCTGGCCGTGCTCGCCTTCGACTTCAAGGGCTACCAGCGCGACTTCGCCCACAAGATTCCGAACCGCGAGTCCGTCCCGGTGCTCACCCGCTTCGAGTCCTTCGACCGGGCGCTGCGCCGGGCCACGCACGCCCAGCGCGAGCGGCGCTTCTCCTCGTCCGCCGAGATGGCCGTCCAGCTCACCGGCGTGCTGCGCGAGGTCGTCGCGCTGGAACGCGGCGCGCAGCAGCCGGCGGTCTCCTCGCTGTTCACCACCGAGCGGTACTCGGCGGGGACGGAGGGGGTCAAGCCGGGCGACGGCCCGAGCGGCGTGCAGCTCGCCGCCGCCCTTCCGCTGCCGCTGCCGGACACCGCCGACCCCAACGCCGGGTATCTCAACACCCTGGGCGGCAGGGCCGACCAGATCATCCGGATCCTCGGCGAGCTGCGCAACCCGACGCCCGAGGTGCACTACCGGGTGGTGCGGGCCGCGATCGAGGACGGCCAGTTCGACGAGGCGCAGCGGCGGCTCGCCAAGCTCGCCGCGCTCGACGCCTTCGACTGGCGGGTCGGCTGGTACCGCGGGCTGGTCGCGCTGTGCCAGGGCAATCCGCTCGAGGCGCGGGCCAAGTTCGAGGAGTGCTACGCGGAGCTGCCCGGCGAACTCGCGCCCAAGCTCGCCATCGCGGTGGCCGCCGAGCAGGCCGGACAGCTCTCCGACGCGCTGCGCTACTACCAGCTGGTCTGGAGCGTGGACCGGTCCTACGTGACCGCGGCCTTCGCCCTGGCCCGGCTGCGGGTCGCGGCCAAGGACCACGCGGGCGCGGTCGAGGTGCTCGGCCAGATCCCGGAGATCGCCATTCAGCGCACCGCGGCCGAGATCGCTGCCGTACGCACCCGGCTCGACTCCCCGGGCTTCGCCGAGTGGGCCGACCCGGCGGAGCTCAACCGGCTCGGCGAACGGGTGGACGCGCTCGGCCTTGACGGCGAGGCGCGCGAGTCGCTGGTGTGCGAGGTGCTGCTCGGCGCGCTCACCTGGCGGCTGCAGGCCAGCACGGTCTCCGACCAGCCGCTGTTCGGCCATCCGCTCACGGAGGACGGGCTGCGGACCGCGCTGGAGCGTTCGTACCGCACCAGGGCGCGGATGGCCCAGGGCCGGTCCGGGCGGATCGCCATGGTGGACAGCGCCAACTCGGTGCGCCCACGGACCTGGGTCTAGGTGCGGACGGAAAACGGTGGATAAGGACGTGGACGTGACAGAGTCCGAACAGCCCGGCGGCGCCGCGGCCGACCTGGACGAGACCCTCGCCGAGACGGCCGAGGAGCCCGTCGCGGGTCCCCCGGCCTGGCCGACCTGCCCGAGCTGCGGGGCCGAGGTCGCGCCCGAGGACGGGTACTGCGAGGAGTGCGGGTCCGACCTGCTGGTGCGCAGGTCGGAGCCGTCCGCGCCCGCGGGAGGTCCGTGCCGCACGGCGGACTGCGCCGGGCGGTCCTTCTCCGACGGCTACTGCGACGTGTGCGGCGCCCCCGAACCGGATCCGCGCGACCGGGTCGAGCGCGACCTCGGCGTGATCGCCGGCGTGACCGACCGGGGCCTGCGGCACTCGCGCAACGAGGACGACATGTCCTTCGCGGTGCTCGGCGGTTCCGGTGAGCCGCCCACCGTCGTCGCGGTGGTCTGCGACGGCGTGTCCACCTCGTACAAGCCGGAGACGGCCTCGGCCATCGCCGCGCTCACCGCCCGCGAGCACATCGTGCTGGCGCTGCGCCGCGGCGAGGACCCGCAGGAGGCCACCCTCGGCGCGTACGAGGAGGCGCATAAGGCGGTCTGCGCGCTGCCGTCCGACCCGACGGACCCGAGCAACGGACGGGCCAGCACCATGGTCTCCGTCGTCGCGACCGACCGGGGCATCACCGTCGGCTGGGTCGGCGACGCGCGGGTCTACTGGCTGGATCAGAACCCGGAGAACTCCCTGGTGCTGACGCTGGACGACTCGTGGGCCGGGCGGATGATCGCGGACGGCACGCTCACCGAGGAGGAGGCCTTCCGGTCCCCGCTCGCGCACACCATTCTGCGCTGGCTCGGCCCCGGCGCCCCCGAGGAGCCGGCCAACCTGCGCGTCTTCCTGCCGGACGGCCCTGGCACCGTGCTCGCCTGCAGCGACGGGCTGTGGAACTACGTGCCGGACGCGGCGGACCTGGCCCGGCTCGCCGCCGACGGCTTCGGCGGCCTGCTGCCCGCCGCCGCGGCGATGACCGCCGTGGCGCTCGAGGGCGGCGGCCACGACAACATCACCGCGGTGCTCGCGGCCTGGCCCCCGCGCGTGCCGGACGCGGGCGGGGGCCAGGCCGCGAGCACCGGAGTCAACGAGCACCATTCAGTCGCAGCCGAGGGGAACGAACAGTGAGCGAGCTTGCGAGCGCACCGATGAGAACAGTCGCGAGCGCGCCCGCGCCGAGTGTTAGCGAGGTAGCAGCGTGAGCGCGCAGCCGCAGTTCACCGTCAACGTCTATCAGAACGAGTACCTGCCTGAGGGCTCCGCCGAGGTCAACGCGATCGTCTCGGTGCAGTCCGCGGCGGCCTACGGCGGTCCGGCCACCTCGCGCGCCGCCCAGGTGATCATGGTCGACTGCTCCGGCTCGATGGACTACCCGCCGACCAAGATGGCCGCCGCCCGGCAGGCCACCGAGGCGGCCATCGACGCCATCCGGGACGGGGTGCCTTTCGCGGTGGTCGCGGGCACCCACGTGGCCCGGATGGTCTTCCCCGGCACCGAGTACCTGGTGCCCGCCGACGCCTCCTCCCGGGCCGCGGCCAAGGCGGCCGTCTCCCGGCTGACCGCGGGCGGCGGCACCGCGATGGGCCAGTGGCTGGCCTTGGCCGACCGGCTGTTCACCGGGCACGACCAGGCGATCCGGCACGCGATCCTGCTCACCGACGGCAAGGACGAGCACGAGGACCCCTCCGACCTGGCGGCGGCGCTCTCCCGCTGCGAGGGCCGGTTCACCTGCGACTGCCGCGGCATCGGCACCGACTGGGTGGTGGCCGAGCTGCGCAAGGTCTCCACCGCCCTGCTCGGCACCGTGGACATCGTGGCCGAGCACTCCCGGCTGGCCGGGGACTTCCAGCAGATCATCGAGAGCGCGATGGGCAAGGCGGTCGGCGACGTCCGGCTGCGGCTGTGGACCCCGCAGGGCGCGCAGATCAAGTTCGTCAAGCAGGTCGCGCCGCAGATCCTGGACCTCAGCGCCCGCCGTTCCCCCGGCCCGAACCCGCTGACCGGCGACTACCCGACCGGCGCGTGGGGCCCGGAGTCCCGGGACTACCAGGTGTGCATCCAGGTGCGGCCCGGCTCGGTCGGCGACGAGATGCTCGCCGGGCGGGTGAGCCTGGTCGCGGTGGACGGCGCGGGCCAGGCGGCCGTCCTCGGCCAGGGCCTGGTCAAGGCCACGTGGTCGGACGACATCGCGCAGACCGGCCGGATCGACCGCACCGTGGCCGATTACACCGGCCAGGCCGAGCTCGCCGACGCGATCCGCGAGGGCCTCGAGGCGCGCAAGAACGGCGACCTGGACACCGCCACCGCGCGGCTCGGCCGCGCGGTGAAGCTGGCCGCCGAGTCGGGCAACGACGAGACCGCGCTGCTGCTTTCCAAGGTCGTGGACGTGGACGACCCGGCCACCGGCACCGTGCGGCTCAAGCAGCGCGTCTCGGACGAGGCCGAGATGACGCTGGACACCCGCTCGACCCGGACGGCGCGGGTCGGCAAGAACCGCAACGACAACAGCTGAGAGCCACGAGCAGTCGAGGGAGTGTGAGCCGCGATGGCAAGGTGTCCGGCCGGGCACGAGTCCGAGGCCAGCGACTACTGCGACACCTGCGGGCTGGTGATCGGCGGCGAGGCCCCGGGCTCGGCGCAGGTCTCCGCCGCGTCGGCCCCGGCGGCGACGTCGCTGTCGGCGTCGTTGGCCACGGCGGTCGCGACGGAGCAGGCCGCCTCGGGCGGCGCGGGCTGCCCGGTGTGCCAGGCCGAGCGCAACGGCCGCTTCTGTGAGGAGTGCGGCTACGACTTCGACCTCGCCGAGGCGATGCCGCAGGTGACATTGACCCCGGGCGTGGGCCCGGCCGCGCCGGATCCGGTGGCGGCCCCCGTCCCCGACCCGCTCGCGCGGACGCTCGTGGAGCCGACGCCCGAGCCCGAGGCCGAAACCGTCGCCGAGCCGGCGAACGAGCCCGCCGCCCAGGGCCTGGACCTCGACGCCGAGCTCGCCCGCGCCGAGGCCGAGGCGGCCGAGAGCCAGTCCACGGCCACGGTCCTGTCCACGCCCGCCGAGCCGGCCGAGGCACTCGCGGCGTCCCCTGAGCCCGCGTCGTCCGCGCCGCTGAGCCTCGCCTCGGCGTTCTCCGCGTCCACTGAGCTCTCCCTGGTCGTCGACGCCGACCGCGATTACTACAAGGCGCAGGTCGAGCGCGGGGACATCATCGAGTCCGAATTCCCCTTCCCGAAGTATCCGCACGAGCGCCGGTTCACCTTCACCGAGAGCCCGGTCCGCATCGGGCGCGCCTCGGCCAGCCGGGGTATCGCTCCGGAGATCGACCTGACCGGCCCGCCGCTCGACCCCGCCGTCTCCCACCTGCACGCGCAGTTGCTGCGGCACGACGAGGGCTGGGTCGTGGTGGACCTCGACTCGGCGAACGGCACCCGGCTCAACGATGCCGAGGAGCCGCTCGCGGCGGAGACCGAGATCCCGGTCAAGCAGGGCGACCGGATCCACCTCGGCGTCTGGACGACGATCACGGTGGAGTAGCCGGTCGCCGACACGGCCGTGGTCGCGGACCGCGGCCGTTCGGTCCTTCCCATCCCCCCGCTACGCCACCAGATCCCGCCGCGACTCCGACGCGCGCACCGGCCCGAGCGCCGAGCGCGCCGCGACCAGGCGGCGGACCGCCTCGCGTAGCACGTCAGGACTCTGCGAGTAGGGCAGCCTGAGGAAGCGCTCGTACGTCCCCGGGTCGGCGCCGAAGCGGGGGCCGCTCTGCAGCAGCAGGCCGTGCGTGCCCGCGCGGTAGACCAGCGACGTGGACTCCTCGCCCTCGGCCAGGCGGACCCAGAGGCAGTAGCCGCCGGGCGGCGTCCGCCAGGTCCACTCCGGAACCGCCTCACGCAGCGCCGCCTCCAGCGCCGCGCGGTTCTCCCTGGCCTCGGTACGACGGAGTTCCTCGATGCCGCAGCCCTCGCGCAGCACCGCGACCCCGATCAGCTGGTCGATCACCGGCGAGGCCAGGTCCAGCGCGGCCCGCGCCGCCGCGAGTTCGTGCACGACGCGGGTGGGCGCGCGCAGCCAGCCGACCCGGATGCCGCCCCAGAAGGACTTGCCGAGCGATCCGCACACCAGCAGGCGTTCCGCGTCGGCGGGGGAGACGCCGATCGCGAAGGGCGGCGGCACCGGCACGTCGAGCGCGATCTCGGCGATCGTCTCGTCGGCCAGCAGCCAGGCGCCGGAGCGCCGCGCCGCCCGCGCGATCGGGCCCGCCTGCTCCGGCGGCATCACCGCGCCGGTCGGATTGTGGAAATGAGGGATCGAATACACGATGCGCGGGGCGAGCCGCTCGGCCGCCAGCTGGAGCGGGATCTGGCCGGTAGCGCCGTCGATCCAGCCGGTCGCCTCGTCCAGCGGCACCGGGCTCAGCCGGGACTTCGGCGCGGCCAGCGAGTCGATCGCGTTCGGATATGAGGGTCCTTCGACGAGCACCCGGTCGCCCGCGCGCAGCAGCAGGCGGCCGACGAGGGTGATCGCGCCCTGCGCCCCGGACGTCACCAGGATCTGCCCCGGCTCCGTCGGCAGTCCGCGCTCCGTGTACCGCTCCGCGATCGCCTCGCGCAGTTCGGGCAGCCCGTACGGCAGGAAGGCACTGGACCGCACCAGTGTCAACCGCTCGGCGGCCCAGGCCGTGGCCTCGCGCAGCGCCGCGATCGGGGTCGGGGGGGCGGCGCAGCTCAGATCGAGCACGTCCGGGTCGTCGCTGAACCTGAATCCGCCCGCCGAGCGCGCCAGCAGCCGATCAGGCAGCGCCGTGAAGGTACCGGAACCGCGCCGCGCCGCCGCGTACCCCTGCTCGACCAGCAGCGCGTACGCGGCCGTGATCGTCGTCCGGCTCAGCCGCAGCGTCTCGCTCAGCGGTCGCTCGGCGGGCAGCCGCACGCCGACCGCGATCCGCCCGTCGAGGATCAGCGACCTGATCCGTTCCGCGAGCACCTGCCGCGCCGGATGCCGGCCGGATTCGCCGACCACCCGCCACGGCCCGAGCAGCCGGGCCAGTTGCGTCGGTCCGAGCGTCGAGGTGGCCCCGTTCATCAGTCCACTTCCCTTAGATTGGCTATCGCTGAGCAGTCCACTTCTCCGTCAGGATGGCAGAGTCGGCCCGGCGGGACAAGGGCCCGGCACGTGAGCAGAGGGAAAGGACGGTCGGCCGATGACCACGACGAGTGTGCGGACCGCGGTGGTCACGGCGGCCACGGCGGAGGCGACTCCGGCGAACGTACCGCCGACCCCGACCCCGACCGTTACCGCCGACCTCTGGCCGCGCGAACGCCCCGTGGCCCGGCTGACGTGGCTGCTGGTCGGTCTGGCACTCTACGGCGTGAGCGAGGCCATGATGCTCGCGCCCGGCGTGGGCGTGGACCCGTGGGACGTCTTCCACACCGGCCTGGCCCGCATCACCGGCATCCCCGTCGGCACCGTGCTCATCGTGGTCGGCGGTCTGGTGCTGCTCCTGTGGATCCCCTTCCGCCAGCGGCCCGGCCTCGGCACCGTGGCCAACGTCGTCGTCATCGGCGCGGTGGTCGACGTGATCCTCGGCGCCACCCCGGTCCCGCACACGCTGCTGCTCCGCTGGGCGCTGTTCCTGTCAGGGGTCGTACTCAACGCGGTCGCGACCGGCATGTACATCGGCGCCGGCCTTGGCCCCGGCCCCCGCGACGGCCTCACCACCGCCATCGCGGCCCGCGGCCACTCCATCCGCCTGGTACGCACCGGCGTCGAGGTCTCAGTCCTCGCATTCGGCTGGCTCCTCGGCGGCAACGTCGGCCTCGGCACGGTCGTCTACGCCCTGGCCATCGGCCCCCTGGTCCACATCACCATCCCGCGCCTCCGGCTTAAGAAGAGCTGAGGTCCCCGAGACCGCCCCGGAAGCGCAACGGGCTTCCGGGGCGCCTGCCACGCTGGGCAACAGCGTGTCTGTGCAGCCTGATGCCGGGAGCGCAGTCCATAGTGGGAATCCGCTAGCATCTGCGCCTGTCATATGGGGGTTCTGGCGCGAGCGGCGGTGCTGTCGCGGCTATGCGGCAGGGGGTTGACATGGCGATTGAGTTACCGGGGCCGGTGGTCGATCTGCTTCAGTTCTTCGGGATCGACTGGCCGACGATCGACGAGGACTCGGTACGTGAACTCGCTACCCACGTCCACCAGCTCGCCCAGAACATGGACTCGGTCCACCAGGACGCGAGTAGCACCGTCCAGAACATGGGCCAGGCCTACCAGGGCGCGTCGTACGAGGCGCTGCTCGCGCTCTGGGCGGACAGGTCCACCCGGCACCTGCAAGAGCTGACCGAGGCCTGCGGAGTTGTGGCCGACGCGTTGGACGCCGGCGCGGACGCCATTGTCGGGATGAAGGTGGCGACGATCGGGGAGCTCGTCGCCCTCGCGGTGTCCTTCGCTGCGGACCAGGCTGCGGCCGTTGCCACTTTCGGGTTGGCTGAGGCCGGGCTGGCGCTGATCGAGGAGGCCGCCCGCAAGCTCATCGACTTCTTGGTTCAGCAGATCATCGGCTACTTGACCTCTGAGATAGTAGGTGCCGCGTTGCAGCCGCTCCTGGGCAAGGTGGCCTCGGCCGTGGAGGGCTGGGCGTTCCAGGAGATGTCCAGCGCCGTCGGTGGCGGTGGGACGGTCGGTGCCTCGTTCATGGTGATGCCTGACGATCTGGTGGCGCACAGCTCGGTGATGCGGGGCCACGCTGAGACGGCCGCCGGGCATGCGCAGACGTTCCGCGCGGCCGTCGCGGGAGTGAGATTCGCGTCATGACGGACGAGTTCAAGCCGATCGAGACGGACATCAAGGACGCGCTGACCAAGACCGCGGACGACTACTTCCGCGCCCAGATCGCCGCCGGGGGCATTCCCGGAGCCACGCCGAACAGTGCGCAGAAGGAACCCGAGCCGCCGCCCTACCAGTAACAGGCGTACGCCATGGCTCACCGCAGCGGCGCGGCCACGTCGCAGTCCGGTCCCGAGCCGCCGGCGTCCGCCTCGAGGTAGACGAGGCGCAGGCCGCCGGCCAGCTCGCGGTCCTGATCGCGGGCCCATGCCACGAGGCTTTGGGCGGCTAAGACGATGCGGGCGGAGTGCAGCAGCGTCGTCGCGCCGTAGTGGACGTAGGCCTCTTGATGGGCGGGGTCGACGCGCAGGGTCAGGTCGGGGAAGCTCGCGGCCAGCTCCTCGGCGCGGTCCTCGGCGACCGGCCAGCACCACTCGATCGGGCCGTCGCTGTCGGCGGTGACCTCGCCGTAGTAGACGATGAACGGAGCCCCCGCTGCTCCGGGGAGCGGTTTGACGCCCGCCTCGTGGAGGGTGCGCATGAACTCCTCGCGCACGGCCGTCTGCTCCTCGACGTGGATGTGCCTCGTCTGGGTCAATACGCTACGGTCCGGAAGCGTGCGGGTGGCGACGGCGTAGGCCATCGAGGCCGCGAATTCGTCGTTGCCGCGCAGGTGCTCTATCAGCGAGCCGACCAGCCGCCTGCGCGCGGCGTGCTCGGCCTCCGCCTCCGCCCAGAACGCGGAGATCCGCTCGGCCCCGAGCCTGCCCTCGTCCGCCAGCGCCGACCTGATCTCGGTCAGCGGGATTCCCGCCTGGCGCAGCGCGGAGACCAGGTGGGCGCGTTCGAGCTGGCCGCGCGCGTAGTGCCGGGCGCCGGTCGCGCGGTCCACCCGGGCCGGCACGAGCACCCCGGTGCCGTCGTAGAGCCGCAGCGCCTTGGGCGAGAGGCGGCTGAGCCGGACGAACTCGCCGAGGCTCAGCTCGTCGGCCCCCTTCGGCCCGGCCGCGTCATCCGCGTCGCCCGCGTCGCGCGCCTCGGTCATCCGGCAATCCCCGTTCCTCGTGGTCCCGGTCGGTCCCAGTCAAGGTCAACATCCCCGGACGATGATCGCAAACCGGATGCGCGGGAAGCCTTGCCAACCTGCGATGCGTCGGGCTCGGGATGCGGCCCCGGTCCCGGCGCGTTGCAATGGATGCATGCTCACCGCACTCCAGCTCCGCAAGCTGCAGCTCCGCTTCGCCCTGCTCGACACCGACGGCAACGGCTACCTCTCCCAGGAGGACTACGACCTGGTCACCCTGCGCCTGTGCGCCGCCTTCGGCCACCTGCCGGGCACGGCCGAGTACGAGCGGGTGCACAACGCGTACCTCAAGCTGTGGGAGCAGCTGCGCAGCCGGATGGACCTGGACGGCACGGGCCGGATCACGCTGGACCAGTTCATGGCCGGCTGCGAGCGGGCGATCCACGAGCACCGGCCGCTGCCACCCGCGCACGACCCGGTCGACCTCATCTTCGAGATGGTGGACGCGGACCAGAACGGGGTGATCGACCTGGTCGAGTTCACCACGTGGATGCACGCGTACGGAGTCGGCGCGCAGGACACCGTCGAGGCCTTCGACCTGCTCGATTCCGACGACGACGGCGTGCTCAGCCGCGAGGAGGTGTCCGCCGCGGCGCAGGCCTTCTACGGCTCGACCGATCCGGCCGACGTCGGCAACTGGCTGTTCGGCCCGCTCTAGAACGGATACGCTGAGGTCCGTAACGGCCCCCCACGGTTTGCGCCACTGACCCGCGTGCCGCCGCGGGGCCCCTCGGCGCAAGGAAGGGCATGGACGCGGTGGCTGAGCAGAGCGAGCAGGCCGGCGAGCAGGAAGCGGTGCGGGGCAAGCCGATCAGGGGCCGGAAGAACGGGCTGTACGCGTGGCTCAGCGAGGAGCTCGAGCAGAACATGCGCTCCGGCTGGGCGGACACCGAGCGCGAGGGGCTCGAGCCGTCCGCGCAGGCGCCCTACGCGGCCAAGCGGCGCAAGGCGCTGTCCGCGGCGTTCCCGGGGGAGCGCCTGGTGATCCCCTCGGGCACCCTCAAGGTCCGCTCGAACGACGACGACTACCCGTTCCGCGCCTCCAGCGACTACGTCTACCTGACCGGCGACCAGTCCGAGAACAGTGTGCTGATTCTCGAGCCGAAGTCCGAGGGCGGCCATGAGCCAGCGCTCTACCTGCTGCCGCGCTCGAACCGGGAGGACGGCGATTTCTGGCTCAGCGGCTACGGCGAGCTGTGGACCGGCCGTCGCGATTCCCTGACGGAGGCGGCGGCGATCCTGGGCCTGCCGACGCGCGACTCGCAGCGCGCCGCCGAGGAGCTGGCCGAGGCGCTCACCGGGGATCCGAACGTGCCGACCCGGATCCTGCGCGGCCACGACGCGGAGCTCGAGGGCGTCGTGGACCTGCTGTCCGGCCGCGAGGAGGAATCCGCGGCGGCGCTCGACGAACAGCTCAAGATCTTCCTGGACGGGCTGCGCCTGGTGAAGGACGAGTGGGAGATCGAGCAGCTGCGCGCGGCGTGCGCGGCCACGGCGAAGGGCTTCATCGACGTGGTGCGCGAACTGAGCCAGGCCGTCGCGACCTCGGAACGGTGGATCGAGGGCACCTTCTGGCGACGCGCCCGGGTGGAGGGCAACGACGTCGGCTACGGCTCGATCTGCGCCGCCGGGCCGCACGCGACCACGCTGCACTGGAAGCGCAACGACGGCGCGGTGCGGCCCGGCGAAATGCTGCTGCTCGACGCGGGCGTGGAGACGGACACGCTGTACACGGCGGACGTCACCCGCACCCTGCCGATCAACGGCGAGTTCAGCGAGCTGCAGCGCAAGATCTACCAGGCCGTCTACGACGCGCAGCAGGCCGGCATCGCCGCGGTCGGGCCGGGTGCTCACTTCCGCGACTTCCACGCCGCCGCCCAGCGGGTGCTCGCCGAGCGGCTGGTGGAGTGGGGCCTGCTCGAGGGCCCGGCGGACCGGGTCCTCGAACTCGGGCTACAACGCCGCTTCACCCTGCACGGCACCGGTCACATGCTCGGCCTCGACGTCCACGACTGCGCCCAGTCCCGCTGCGAGGATCACGTCGACGCGCAGCTCGTGCCCGGGATGATCCTGACCGTCGAGCCCGGCCTGTACTTCCAGCAGGACGACCTGACGATCCCGGCGGAGTACCGGGGCATCGGCGTGCGGATCGAGGACGACATCCTCGTCACCGTCGAGGGCAACGAGAACCTCTCCGCCGCGCTGCCGCGCACGATCGAGGAGATCGAGAGCTGGATGGCCGGGCTCCAGGGCTGACGGTTACGGGCTCACGGACGGCACCCCCTCGTCCTCCAGATCCGCCGTCCGCGTCAGCCGGGTCAGTTGCGGCAGCAGCTCCCGGACGGCGCGGGTGTCGGAGTAGGGCAGCAGGAGCGGGACGATCTGGTGGAGCACGTCGGCGGCGATGCTGACGTCCATGTCCCGGGTGAGGGTGGCCGCCGAGCTGCCGTAGTCGAGGCAGAGTTCGAGCTCGCCGACCATCGCTGCCACCAGCGCCGCCTCGGCCAGCACCATCGCGCGGGCCTTGACCCGGGCAGGTCCCAGCGCGTCCACGGCCTGGGTCGCGAAGTCGGCGGCCCGCGGATCCTTGAGCACAGCGGCGCTGTGTGCGGTCGAGGACAGCAGCCTGGCCAGGTCGAAGAAGCGCATCCACGGCTGCGTGCCGTCACCCGGCCGCGGGCTCGCCAGGCTTCCGCCGAGGTCCAGCGAGCGTTCCAGTGCGGTGCGGGCGGCTGCGCGCTCGCTGAGCTGCGCCGCGTAGAGCGCGACCCGGGCGGTGGCCCAGGCGGCTGCGCGCGGGTCCTCGGGGGTGTGCAGGCCCGCGGTGTGTGCGAGCTGCCATGCGGTGCCGGGATCGCCGCGCCGCGCGGCCGAGTAGGAGAGGCAGGTGAGGCTGCAGGCCAGCACCGGCCCGTCCAGGGTGCCCTCGGCGGCGCTGATCGAGGTGTCCCAGAAACGGTGGGAGGACGGAACGTCGCCGCGGTCGAAGGCCAGCCAGCCGGCCAGCATCGCGCTGCGTCCGGCCGAGATCATCAGCTTGCGCCGCACCCCCTCGTGCCGCGCGGCGGTCAGCAGCGAGGTCACGGTCGCCAGATGCCGGTCCACGGTCGGCGCGAGCAGCCGGGACGGGCTGTGGTACTGCAGGTCGAACAGGCGCGAAGTGGCGGTGTCGACGAACTCGGCGGTGCGGGAGTCCACCATGGACGGGTGTTCCAGCGCGTAGCGCAGCCGGTCCATGGAGCCCTCGACCATCGAGTCCGAGGTGTATTCGGTCATCCCCGACATGGCGAAGGCCGCCGCCCTGTGCGCCGCCGTGCCGTCGTGGATGACCGGATCGCCCTCCGCGCCCTCGCCGACCGTGGCCGCGCCCGATTCGTCGGGCAGGATACGGAATCCGAGCTCCCGGGCCGAGAGGCCGGTCACCGCCTGCAGCACCCTGAGGTAGTCGGGTCGGCAGGCGGCGTGCTCTCCGGTCTCCCACTTCTGCACGAGCCGCTTGGTGCAGTGGTTCGGTACCCCCATCGCGTTCCCCGCCGCGCGGACCGCCTCGGCGAATTGAGCCTGGCTCAATCGCATCGACTGCCGAGCGCGACGCAGTGCAAGATTGGGCGTTCTTGGGAAAGGTCGCGTAGTCACGCGGGGACGCTAAGTCCGAAAATCAAGGGTCGCTGAGCACTTTAATTCATAAGGATGACGGCCGACGCCGGTCCGACTCCAAAAGGTACGTCTTTTGTGACTTGGGATTCGCTCGCACTCTCGTGCGGTCCTGTCGGCGGACCGGATCGTCAGTCAGCCCAGGTGAGAGTGGGTACAGTCTAGTTCGGCTGACGTAGTGTCAGTCCCGATGATAGCCCATCCGAGTGTGCGTGTGCATACTAGGTCGCGTCAGAACTAGTTGCGGTGCGCTGCTCGATGGCGGACCTAGACTGCGTATTGGTGAGTACTGGTTCTGCGACATACAGGAAATCCAGTACGTGCCGCTGCTTACGGTCCTTCGCGATTGCGAGATAGAATTCGTGCGGCCTACAAGGCATGGCTGATGACCACGGGACGTCCGTGGTCATCGCTTAGAGGCTGGGCTTGTGTACGGCGCGCTAAGGCAGCGCGAGCTCGAACCAGACGCTCTTGCCGCCGTTGGTCCGCCGCGTCCCCCAGCGCTGCGACAGAGCCTTGACGAGGTGCAGGCCGCGCCCGCCATCGTCGTCGTGGTCGGCGGCGCGCAGCAGCGGCACCTCGTCCGAGGTGTCGTAGACCTCGCACAGCAAGGTGTGGTCGCGCAGCAGCCGGACGCTGATCGGGCCGTTGGTGTACAGCATCGCGTTGGTCACCAGCTCGCTGGCGAGCAGCTCCGCGGTCTCCTCGAGCTCGCTCAGGCCCCAGTCGCTCAGCGTGCTGCGCACGGCCTTCCTGGCCCGCGCCACGGCCGGCAGCTCCGGCTCGACCGTCCACTGCGCCGTGGCCGTGTCCGGGATACCACGCACCCGGGCGATCACCAGCGCCGCGTCGTCCATCGTGCGGTCGCCGCGCAGGCCCGCGATGACGGTGTCGGCGATGGCCTCAAGCGGCAGCGACGCGTCCTTGATCTCGCGGATCAGGTCCGCGAGGCCGTCGTCGATGTCCCGGCCCGGGGCGCGGCTCTCGACCAGGCCGTCCGTGCACAGCACGAGCAGGCTGTCGTCCTCGAACTCGATGTCCTTGCTCTCGAACGTGTGCCCGCCGACGCCCAGCGGGACGCCCGCCGGCAGTTCGATGATCTGGGGCTGGCCGTCCGGTGGGACCATCAGCGGCGGGATGTGCCCCGCCCGCGCTATCCGGCAGATCCGGGTGGACGGGTCGTAGACCGCGACGAGGCAGGTCGCGAACAGCACCTCTCCGTCGCCGAGATGGTCCGCCAGCTCGTCCAGGTGGTGCAGCAGCTCCGCGGGCTGCAGATCGAGCGCCGCGAGGGTTCTGGTCGCGGTGCGCAGCTGGCCCATGACCGCGGCGGCGCGCACTCCGTGGCCCATGACGTCGCCCACGACCATCGCGACGCGCCCGCCGCGCAGGCCGATCACGTCGTACCAGTCGCCGCCGACGCCGGTCAGGTCGCTCGCCGGCAGGTAGCGGTGCGCCACGTCGACGCCGGTGTGGTCGCCGGAGTCGGCCGGAAGCAGCGCGCGCTGCAGCATCAGGGCGGTGTTGCGCTCGTGGCTGTAGAGCCGGGCGTTGTCCACGCACAGGGCCGCGCGCGCCGCGAACTCCTCGCCGAGCACGGACTCGCCGCCGGAGAACGGCCTGCGGTCCGGGCCGCGGGAGAACATCGCGATGCCGAGCACCGCGCCGCGCGCCACCAGCGGGACCACCAGCATGCAGTTGCCCACGAGGTGCGGGGCGGGGGAGGGGTCCATCCCCGGCCACAGCTTCTGCGCCGCCGCGAGGTCCAGCGCGCTGAGCGTCCTTGGTCGGCCGGAGCGCAGCACCTGGCCGAAGACGGAGCTCTGGCCGTGCAGCACCGACTGGTCCACCGGGAGCATCGCCTCGAGCGCGGGATCCTGCGCCCGCACGGCGACCCGGCGCACCCGGATCTCGTCGCTCTCGATCCGCGGCGGCGGCAGCTCGAACTCGTCGACGACGCTCTCCATCAGCGCCACCGAGGCGGTGTCGGCGAACCGGGGCACCGCGACGTTCAGCAGCTCCCGCGCGGTCTGCGCCATGTCCAGCGTGGTGCCGATCATGGTGTTCGCCTCGGTCAGCAGCTGCACCCGGCGCATCATGGCGACCGAGGCGGCGTGCTCCTGGAACTGGCCGATGGCGGCGAGGGCGGCCTCGGCGGTGCCGAGCGGCGCCGGACGGGCGGCGGGCACGGACTGGCCGACCCGGTCGGTGACCACGATCAGGGCGCCGGGGCGCCCCCTGCGGTCCTGGATCGGCTGCCAGCCGCACTCGACCGGGTGGACAAGGCCGTCGGCGTCGAGCAGCGGCAGCGAGCCGGACCAGCTGCGTCCGGCCAGCACGGTTCCGAGCAGCTCGTCCAGGGCGGCGCGGTCCTCCGGGCGTACCATCAGGGTACGCATACGACGACCGCAGGCCCGGCCCGCAGAGAGGCCGAACAGGGCCTGTGCGCCCCGGCTCCAGCTGGTGATCCGGCCGTCCGTTCCGACGGTCAGGGTCGCCGGCCAGGGACGCTGCGGGGCCGCCGGGGACTGCTCACCCCCGAACGCCCTGCTCCAGGGTGTTGCCCCCATTTCGAGCTCGCTCTCGTTCGTCCAGGTGGGCGGTCGGAAGTATATCGTCCTGTCAGGGCCGTGAATCAAGGGAGGTCGCGGAATTCCCGCCGCGGGCCCCTCAACCTGGAACGTACCTGGGCCACCTGGTCGTCCTACCCGTTCGGCGCCGAATTCATCCGCGGATCCGGGGGGCGCACGGGAGCGTACGGAGGCGTCCCCGGGGCGAATTCCCAGGCGGCGTCAGGGAATTCGATGAAATGTCCGCCCAGTCTACGGGAAAGTCCCCGCCCCCGCCGAATACGGCGGAGACGGGGACCGATTCCGAGATCGCGCGGCCCGGCTCCGCTAGTCCGCGGCCGGAACCTCGCTCGCTTCGACCGTTTCCGTATCCGGGACCGGCGTCGGCGCCGCGGAGGCGGCCACCAGCACCGGTTCCCCGACCGAGGTGCTGAGGCTGTCGCTCGGGTAGACGACCTCGTCGTGGATCGCGAGGTCTCCGGTCTCGAGCTGCTCGTCGGTCAGGCGCAGCTTCACGAACAGCCCGACCACCTTGAGGATCAGGAAGGTCATCAGCGCGGTCCAGGCGATCACCGTCAGGGCCGAGCCCGCCTGCACCTCGAGCTGGTGGAAGGAGTGCGAGCCGTAGAGCAGGCCGGTGACGGAGACCGGCGAGGTCTTCGAGTCCCCGCCGAGGTAGACGATCACGTTCGGGTCGGCGAAGATGCCCACCAGCAGTCCGCCGCAGAGCCCTGCGATGCCGTGCGTGTACACGACGCCCAGGGTGTCGTCCACCTTCGCGAAGATCCACTTATTCGACAGCTTGTACCAGGCGAACCAGACGACCACCGAGGTGATGGCGCCGACGCAGATCGCGCCGAGCCCGTTGAGGTAACCGGCGGACGGGGTGATGGTGACCAGGCCGACGATCATGCCGTTGATCGCGCCGAGCAGCGTCGGCTTCTTGGAGGGGCTGAAGAACATGTCCATCAGCAGCCAGGTGAGCAGCGCGACGGCGGTGGCGATGTTCGTGTTGACCACGGCCAGCGCCGCGTCCGCGCCCGCGAAGTACGGGTCGCCGCCGTTGAAGCCGTTCCAGCCGAGCCACAGGATGCCCGCGCCGACGGCGCACAGCAGCAGGTTGTTCGGCGCGCCGTGCTCGCGGTCCTTCTTCAGCCGCGGGCCGATCACGGCCGCCGCCACGAAGCCCGCGGTGCCCGCGGACAGGTGGATGACGTAACCGCCGGAGTAGTCCACCGCGCCCATACCGGCCCAGAAGCCGCCGCCCCACAGCATGAAGGCGTCCACCGTGTAGACGAGCGTGGTCCACAGCGGGACGACGATGAGCCAGGCCTTGAAGCTCATCCGGCCGATGACCGAGCCCAGCCACAGCAGCGGGGTGATCGCGGCGAAGACGAACTGGAAGTAGAACAGGGCCGATTCGGAGAAGTTGAAGCTCGGCATGAAGCTCGACAGCAGCGGTATGTTCGCCTGCGCTTCCTGCCCTGCTCCGAGCGAGACCCTTGGCACGCCCACGAAGCCGCTGGCTCCGCCGGAGACCGTGGTCTTGATCCACGGGCTGCCGAAGCCCATGTTGAACGCCCACAGCGCCCAGACCACGAGTACCAGGGAGAACGCGCTGAAGGCCATCAGCATGGTGTTGACGGCCCATTTCTTCTGGACGAGACCGCCGTAGAGCACCGCCAGGCCGGGCAGGCTCATCAGTCCGACCAGCGTTGCCGCGGTCAACTGCCAGGCGGCGTCTCCGGACGAGTACCCGGTTGTCGGGTACGGGATGTAATCGAGTTGCACCGTGCGCTCCGTTCAGGATGACTTGTGAACGTCAGCAGGCCGCTGGCGGCCTTTGTGCGGACGCGCGGAAAACCCCTGTTCAGCGGGGGAGTTCTGCAGCGATGCGCGCACCTTCGCAGCGCGTCGTGACACGCTGATAGCGGATCTGTTTCCCAGTTGCTACGAAACTCGCATGCTTACTGGTCGGTAGGCTGTTCGCGCCCGGCCGGGGACGGTTCAGGACGCCGGTGCGTCGAAGCCGCGGTCGAGGGCGTCGAACGCGCGACGCAGATCACTGAGGTAGCCTGCCTCGACCGCCTCCTCGGGCTCCCCGTCCAGGTGGCGGCCGAGCGCGTGGCCGTAGACCGTGCGGAAGACGGAGATCGCGGCCGCGGCCTTCACCGCAGGCCAGGGCGCGGATGTGGCCGAATCCTCACCTTGGGCGAAGAGTTCGCCGAGCCAGACCTCGGCCTCCTCGGTCATCTCGCGCAGCCGGGCGCGCAGCGTCGGCGACTCGAGGACGGTGTGCCAGAACTGGGCCTGGGCGGCGGAGATCCGCCCCAGCGGGTGCCGGGTCTCGACCAGCCGCGCGGCCAGTTTCCACAGCGCCCGCAGCGTTGTTTCGTCCGGCGCACGGTGTTCCAAGGCTTGGGAGATCAGTGCCTTGGTCTGTGGACCGCGGTCGAAATACAGGTCTTCCTTACGTGGAAAGTAGTTGAAGACCGTCTTCGTCGACACGTTCGCGGTCCGGGCCACCTCGGCCACCGTCACCTGCTCGAAGCCCCGCTCCTGGAACAGATCGGTGGCCACGGCGGAGATCAGCTGCCGGGTCAGCTCCTTCTTGCGCTCACGCAGCCCGCTCAGCCTCGGCTCGCCCTCCTCGGTCACCGGGTCAGTCTACTTGAGCTAATCTTACATCGAAGGTAAAGTTCTATCGAGAGTAAGAATGTACCGAAGGGGCAGGGAGAGAACATGGCTGGTCACAGCAGGGAAGCGGGATACGACACGGACGTGCTCGTGGTCGGCGGCGGCCCGGTCGGGCTGCTGCTCGCCACGGACCTGACGCTCGGCGGGGCCGGCGTGATCGTGCTCGAGCGGCTCACCGAGATCGACACCACGATCAAGGCGGGCGGCCTGAACCTGACGAGCGCCGAGATCCTGGACCGGCGCGGCCTGTGGCCCGCCGTCGAGGAGATCACCGCCGCGGCCCGCGCGCAGTTCGACGAGTTTCGGCGCAAGGCGCTGGAAGAGCGCGGGGCGGACGGCGCGAAGGACGAGAACCGGCCGCGGGTCCGGCCCGCCGGGCATTTCGCCGGTATCACGCTGGATGCGGGACGAATCGACCGCGAGGATCCGGAAATCGTCGGGCGGAACTTCGACCGCGCGCAGTTCCTGATCACCCAGGAGCAGGTCGAGCGGCTGCTCGGGGAACGCGCGGTGGAACTCGGCGTCGAGGTCCGGCGCGGCGTGTCGGTCGAGTCCTTCGAGCAGGACGCGGACGGCGTGACCGTGCGGTGCGCCGACGGCTCCCGGCTGCGGGCCCGCTGGCTGGTCGGCTGCGACGGCGGGCGCAGCAGGGTCCGCAAGCAGGCGGGCTTCGAATTCCCCGGCACCGAACCGGAGATCACGGCGTATCAGGCGGTGCTGGAGATGACCGGGACCGAGCCGCTCAAGCCCGGCTGGAACGCCACCGACACCGGCGTCTACGCCTTCGGGCCGATCCCCGGACGCATCGTCGTGGTGAGCTTCACCGGCGCCCCCGCCGACCGCGAGGCGCCGATCACCCAGCAGGAGCTGCAGGACGCGATCCGCCACGCCACCGGGGCCGAGGTGAGCGTGCACGGGATCCGCGTCGCGACGCGCTTCACCGACAACGCCCGCCAGGCCTCGACGTACCGTCAGGGGCGCGTGCTGCTCGCAGGCGACGCCGCGCACGTCAACTCGCCCTTCGGCGGCCAGGGCCTGAACCTCGGCTTCGGCGACGCGATGAACCTCGGCTGGAAGCTCGCCGCCGTCAGCCGAGGCGACGTCGGCGCGGAACTGCTCGACACGTACACCGCCGAACGTCACCCGATCGGAGCCTGGGTGATGGAGTGGACGCGCGCCCAGGTCGCCATCATGCGCCCGGACCCGCACTCCCGGGCCATCCGCGCGGTCACCCAGGCGCTGACGGAAACGGTCGACGGCACGACGTACTTCGCCAAGCGCATGTCAGGCGTCTGGCAGCGCTACGACCTCGGCGGCGGGCATCCGATGGTCGGAGCCAGCGTGCCCGAGATCGAATTCGCGGACGGCACCCGGCTCGCCGACCACCTGCACGCCGGCAGGGCCGTGCTCGTCGACCCGGGGAAGGCCTATGCGGCGACCGCGGCGGGCTACGAGGACCGTCTCGTCGTCCTGGCGCTGCCGGTGCAAGGCCCGCAGGGCGCCGCTGCGGTCCTCGTCCGGCCGGATGGGTACATCGCATGGGCAGCAGGAGCCGAGGCGGACGACGAGGGCTTGGCGGGGGCTCTGCGGGCCTGGCTCGGGGCTCCCACGGAGCACGTGTCCGCTTAACTTCGTACTCGCGGACCGGGCCCGCGCCGCTAGCCCTCTGACTCAGCCTGAGCGAACAGCGACCCGGTCCAATCAGTGAAATACACCGAGTAAGACACGCTCGGTGAGTCGCCCCCGGCCTCGTAGCCGCCGATCACTCCGACGACCGTGCCCAGGTTGGTGTTCGAGTCCACGCTCTGCAGGAACGGGCCGCCGCTCGTGCCGCCCGGATAGTTGGCGCAGTCGAACTGCAGCTGAGGCGTCGTCAGCGAAGGGTCGGAGAACTCGGAGGTGTAGTTCGTGCAGTTCACCGGCTCCTCGGTGGACTCGGGATAGCCGATGACCTGCGTCAACCCGGTGTAGCCCGGATCAAGCCCCAGATCGTCGCCCCCGACCACGTCCTGGATCTTCGTCGAGGAACCCTCTTCATGTACGACCACGAACGCGACGTCGTAATTCGGGTCGCTGCCGGAGGCCCACTGCGGGGCGACGACCACTGCGGAGGGGATCCAGACGCCGTACGGGTCCTGGCCGTCGTGGTAACCGGGGACGAAGGCGATGTCCGTGTATACGCCTGAGGAGTCGTACACGCAGTGCGCCGCGGTGACGATGATGTCGCCCTCGGGGCTGTTGACGACGCTGCCGGTGCAGTAGTGGCCCTCGCCCGAGATCGAGCCGTCCTCGGTGCTGAAGATCGCGCCGACCTGCGGAACGCCGTCGAAGGCCGCGCCGGTCAGCGGATTGGAGACCGTCATCGGGGAGCTGGAGGCGAGCGCCGCCAGTTGGTTGGCGGCTGCCGCCGCGGTGCTCGTGCCGGTCGCGTTGGCGGCCGGGCTCGGCACCGCGGTGCCCACGTCCGACTCCGAACCCTGCGGGGCCTCGGGCGTGGTCGAGGCGGTGGAGCTCAGGTGCGAGGCCCAGTACGAGGCGGCGGCGTCCCCGTCGGCCGAGGGGATCGGGATGACCCCGCCGGAGGACTGGGCGTACCCGGAGTTCCCGTGCCGCTGCACGGTCGGCCACAGGACCGCGGCTGCCACGGCGATGGCCCCCGCCCCGACGACCGCGAGTCCGACGGACCGTCTCCTCGCGCGCGCCCGTCCTGCTCGAACCATGTAATCGATTCCCGCCGGTGAGATTCTGGTCGCTTGTCGTGCAGCCCTTCGTCACGACTCGGTCATGATCCCACTCATCCGGGCGTCCGCGCCAGAGTGGACGCCCGGATGAGTCGTGGGAACCTCAGAATCCGCGGGCCGCGCGCAGCGACTCCTTGAGCGAGCCCATCGTGGCCAGTACCGCCGAGGGCTCGTAACCGCAGTGCGCCATGCAGTTCGCGCAACGCGGGTCCTTGCCCCGGCCGAACTTGTCCCAGTCCGTGGTCTCGATCAGTTCCTTGTAGGTTTTCACGTAGCCGTCGTTGAGCAGGTAGCAGGGCCGCTGCCAGCCGAACAGCGAGTAGGACGGGATGCCCCACGGGGTGCACTCGAAGTCCTTCTTGCCCTCGAGGAAGTCGAGGAACAGCGCCGAGTGGTTCATCCGCCAGTGCTTGCGGTTGCCGTTGTCGAAGGCCTTCTTGAACAGCTCCCTGGTCTGCGTCACGCCGAGG
>Ga0302314_10002976_pt1 | contig 31379 bp, 36 predicted proteins | sample III_Palsa_N2_3_FD_200533 | JGI IMG/M metagenome (GOLD analysis project Ga0302314, IMG submission 200533) | Peat permafrost microbial communities from Stordalen Mire near Abisko, Sweden - III_Palsa_N2_3 | ecosystem: Environmental > Terrestrial > Soil > Palsa > Peat permafrost | place: Sweden... | reverse complement strand
TGCGCTGGTGCTGCGCACCACCGATGCGCTCACCGCCGCGCAGGAGGCGCGCCGGGCGGCCGGGTTGCCGACCGTGGCCGATCAGGTGGCCTCGGGCCGGCCCGACCTTACCTACGCCGCCTTCCTGGCCTGGCGCGGCCAGCTGCACCGGGAGCCGCCAAGGCGCCCCGATCCCGAACGGCCCGGGGCACCGATCGTGCACCGTTCCGACGCCTGGAAATATGCCTTTTCCGCCAGTCGCTGCCAGGTCTGCGGCTTTCGCCATCTGCCACCCACCCGCGTCTGTCTCGAGTGCCGGTCGATCGACCAGATGCAGCCCGAGCGCCTGGCCGACGTCCGGGGCACGGTGGCCACGTTCACCGTGGACCACCTGGCTTTCAGTCTCTCGCCGCCGGTGGTGGGCGTCATCGTCGACTTCGACGGTGGCGGGCGGTACCGCTGCGAGATGACCGACGTCAGCGCGCCGGACCTGGCCATCGGGAGTCGGGTCGAAATGACGTTCCGGCGCATTTACACGGCGCTGGGCGTGCACAATTACTTCTGGAAGGCCCGTCCCGTGCAAGCGCCCCCCGCGGCGCCCGATCCGGCAAAAGAAGGGAAGTAGACCATGGCGAGCAGAGGCATTCGCGACCGTGTGGCCATCATCGGCATGGGCTGCACGAAGTTCGGCGAGCTGTGGGACAAGGGCATCGACGATCTTCTGACCGATGCCGCCACCGAGGCCGCCGCGTCCGCCGGGATGTCCATCCACGACATCGACGCCTTCTGGTTGGGCACCATGACCTCGGCTGTCTCGGGAGTCACCTTGTCACGACCCTTGAAGCTGGACTACAAGCCGGTCACCCGGGTGGAGAACTTCTGCGCCACCGGCTCGGAGGCCTTTCGCAACGCCTGCTATGCCGTCGCCTCGGGGGCCTACGACACCGCCATGGCCATCGGCGTGGAGAAGCTCAAGGACACCGGCTACTCCGGGCTCACCGGCATCCGGGCCGTGGGGGACGGGACCGACCCTGGGCTGTCGTCTCCGGCCGCCTTCTCGTTCCTGGCTCCCTCGTACGCCCATAAGTACGGCGTCGACAAGGCCGAAATGAAAGAGGTGATGAGCCGGATCGCCTTCAAGAACCACCAGAACGGAGCCCGCAACCCCCGCGCTCAATTCCAAAAGGAGATCTCCATGGAGACGATCTCCAAGGCACCCCTCGTGGCCGGCGAATTGGGCGTGTTCGACTGCAGCGGCGTGAGCGACGGCGCCGCCGCCGCCATCATCTGCCGGGTCGAGGACGCGCACCGCTACTGCGACAACCCGCTGTACGTGAAGGCACTGAGCTTCGTGGCCGGGCCCGCCGCCGGACCGATCGACCCCAGCTACGACTACACGACCTTCCCCGAGGTGGTCCGCTCGGCGGAGGACGCCTACCAGCAGGCGGGGATCACCGATCCGCGGGCGCAGCTGGCCATGGCGGAGGTGCACGACTGCTTCACGCCGACCGAGCTGGTGCTGATGGAGGACATGGGGTTCGCCACTCGGGGCACGGCATGGAAAGAGGTGCTCGCCGGCACCTTCGACCGTGACGGGGAGCTGCCGGTCAACCCCGACGGGGGGCTGAAGAGTTTCGGGCACCCCATCGGCGCCTCGGGCCTGCGCATGCTCTTCGAGTGCTGGTTGCAGCTGCGCGGCGAGGCACCGGCCGATCGTCAGATCGCCACCGTCGGCGAGGGTCGGACGCTCGGTCTGACCCACAACCTGGGCGGAGCACCCGGGGAGTGCGTGAGTTTCGTCGGCATCGTCGGCAGCGAGCTCGGCGACGGATGAGCGGAGCGTCGGGCATCGACCTGTTGGCCGAGGACGAGGATCGCGCCGCGCTGCGGCGGTTGGCCCGCGACGTCGCCCTCCGCGAGGTGGCGCCGCGAGCGTCACAGGGAGACGAGACCGGCGAGGTCCCGCCTGAGGTCCGCAAGGCTCTGGCCAGTGCCGATCTCCTGCGCATCACGATCGGGGAGAAGTGGGGTGGCATGGGCCTGGGGGATGTCGAGGCCTCCATCGTGCTCGAGGAGATCGCCCGGGCGGACGTGTCGTCGGCGATCTGCTGCCAGCTGACCTTTAACGGGCCTCCACGCGGGATCGAGCACCTGGGCCCCGAGGCCATGAAGGAGCGGTGGCTTCCCGCCGCGGCCGACGGCGACGCCTTGATCAGCATCGGCATCACCGAGCCCGATGCCGGCTCGGCCGTCCAGACCATGCGGGCCGCCCTCACCGAGGACGGCCCGGGGCGGTGGCGCCTGAACGCCTATAAGAACTATTCGACGTTGGGGCATCTGGCCCAGGGAGTGCTCGTCTGGTGCCGGTGGCCCGGGGGCGACGGCGCCAAGGGCATCGGTGCGGTCATCGTCCCCACCGATCGGGAGGGTGTCTCGGTCACGGGCCGGCACAAGGGCATGGGCATCCATGCCGCCACCGAGGCCGAGCTCGCGTTCGACTCGGTGGAGATCACGGCCGACGACATTTTGCTTGCGGGCGATCCCGCATCGACCGCTGCCTTCAAGGTGCTGCTGTCCCATCTCAACCACGAGCGTTGCGGCAACGCGTCCATGTGCATCGGGGCGGCCCAGGGGGCGCTCGAGCACGCGGTGCGCTACATGCAAGAGCGCGTCATCGGGGGCCGCCCGCTGGCCGACCTGCAAGGATTGCAGTGGAAACTGGCCGATATGGCGGTTCAGCTCGAAGGGGCCCGCCTGCTTCTGGCGCGGGCCGTGCACCTGGCCGGCGACGGAGGCACGCCGCCGCCGCTCGAGACGGCGATGGCCAAGACCGCCGCCAACCTGGCCGCCAAGTTCGTCTGCGACGAGGCGATGCAGATCCACGGCGGCTACGGCTACAGCCGCGAATACCCGCTCGAGCGCGCCTACCGGGACATCCGTGGACTCTGTTACGGCGCCGGGACCATCGAAGCCCAGCGCAACTTCATCGGCCTGCGCGTCGGGGCGGGTGGCCACACCGGCTCACCGGGGTGGCGCAACCCGCTCAAGGACCTCCGCTGAGAGCGGAGCCACCGGGGCGACGCGCTGAGCTCCGCTCCGCGCCCCCTAGCGCTGCATCGACTTGGTCTCGATGAACTCCTCCAGGCCGTACTTGCCGCGCTCGCGGCCGATGCCGGACTGCTTGTAGCCGCCGAACGGAGCACTCGGGTTGAACGCCCCGCCGTTGATGTCGACCTGACCGGTCCGGAGCTGGCGCGCCACCTTCTCGGCCCGGGCCGGGTCGCCGCTCCACACCGCTCCGGCCAGGCCGTAGGGGGTGTCGTTGGCGATCTCAATCGCTTCGGCTTCGGTGTCGTAGGGGATGATGGAGAGGACGGGCCCGAAGATCTCCTCTTTGGCGATCGTCATGTCCCGGGTCACGTCGGAGAAGATGGTCGTCTGCACGAAGAACCCCTTTTCGAGTCCCTCGGGAGCCTCGGCCCCGCCGGTCACGAGCTTGGCGCCCTCCTCGATGCCCTTCTTGATGTAACCGCGGACCCGGTCCCGCTGGACCGCAGAGACGAGTGGCCCGAGCAGCTTTCCCGGCTCGAACGGATCGCCGGGGGCGAAGCCGCCGACCGCGGCCAGGGCCAGCTCTTCGACCTGGGCCAGCTTGTCGCGCGGGACCAGCATGCGGGTCAGCGCCGAACAGGTCTGTCCCGAGTTCATGTAGCAACCGAAGAGGCCGGCCGGGACAGCCGTCTCGAAGTCGGCGTCGTCGAGCAGGATGTTGGCCGACTTCCCGCCCAGCTCGAGCGAGACCCGCTTGATGCTGTCGGACGCCAGCTCCATGACCCGCTTGCCGGCGCGCGTCGAGCCGGTGAATGAGACCATGTCGACCAGCGGGTGGGCCGCGATGGCCTCGCCCACCACCGGTCCGACCCCGGTGACGAGGTTGAAGACGCCGGCGGGCAGGCCGACCTCGTGGATGACCTCGGCCAGAACGAAGGCGTTCAGGGGGGCCACCTCGCTCGGCTTGAGGACCACGGTGCAGCCGGCGGCCAGGGCCGGGGCCACCTTGAGGACGACCTGGTACAGCGGGTAGTTCCACGGGGTGATGGCGCCGACGACGCCGACTGGCTCGTGCACGACGAGCGAGTTCCCGATCTCCTCTTCCCAGGGGAAGGCCTCGGCGGCGTGGGCGGCGTCGGCGAACGCGCCCGCCGGGAGCCCCACCTGCACGCCGGCTGACAAGGTCATGGGCATGCCGACCTCGTGCGAGATGATGGCGGCGATCTCGTCGGTACGGGCGGCCAGCGCCTCGCCGATGCGGATCAGGGCCTTGGCCCGCTCCTCGCGTGAGGTGGCGGCCCAGGCCGGGAAGGCGGCCGCGGCGGCCCGAACGGCCTTGTCGACGTCCTCGGGCGTCCCCTCGGGGATGGTCGCCATGACCTCTTCGGTCGTCGAGTCGATGACGTCGAGCGTGCCCTTGCCCGTCGACGCTACCCAGCTCCCGTTGATGTAGATCTTGTCCCGAACGTCCATGAAGCCCTCCCTTGCCGTGCCGTTGGCTCTGACCCTACCCCCGCCGGTGCCCGATCCGCCCGGCGACGGGACCCGAGCAGGCCGGCCGACAGGCCGGCCGGCAGTAGTGCTCAGTCCTTCTTGCCCAGCAGGGGGTGGTCGCCCATGCCGACCGGCTGGAGGTGCTGCCCCAGCACCTCGTGGAAGTGCTCGGACACCTGCTGGGGTGTCCAGCCGCCGTCGCACCACATGGTGGCGATCTGGCGCGGCGTCTGGAACAGCGTGTAGGCGAACCCGGTCCGGCCCAGGACCTGCCCGTTGACGTACGAGGCGCCCTCGCTGGCCAGGAAGGCGATGAGCGGCGCGTTGAGGGCCGGGTCCTGGTCTGCCGGGGGCTCGGCGCCGGCGTAGAGGTTCTCGGTCATGCGGGTGAAGCCGGCCGGGGCCATGGCGTTCACCGTGATCCCGTAACGCCCCAACTCGAGGGCCCACACGAAGGTCATGCCCATGATGGCGGCCTTGGCGGCGCCGTAATTCGTCTGCCCGAAATTCCCCCGCAGCCCGGCCGACGACGTCATGTTGATGATGCGGCCGTACCCGGCCTCCTTCATGAGCGGCGCGGCATGGCGCACCGTGTTGAACGTCCCCTTCTGGTGCACCGCGATGACGGCGTCGTAGTCGGACTCGTCCATCTTGACGATCGTGCGGTCCCGCACGATCCCGGCGTTGTTGACCAGGATGTCGATCGACCCGAACGAGTCGACCGCCGTGGCGATGATCCGGCCGGCTCCGTCGAAGTCGCTGACCGAGTCGTGGTTGGGGACCGCGGCGCCTCCGGCGGCCTCGATCTCCTTGCACACGTCGGCCGCCGGGTCCTCACCCGTCCCGTCACCGCCCAGCGAGACGCCGACGTCGTTCACCACCACCTTCGCCCCTTCGGCGGCCAGGCACCGCGCGATGTCGCGGCCGATGCCGCGCCCCGCTCCGGTCACCACTGCTACTCGGTCATTGAGAAGTCCCATCGGGCGACATTACCCCGGCCGCTCCGATCCCTGACAGGCCCGTCAGGGACGGCGCCGGCGCTGTACCATCGGCGGACCGCGGCCCCGCCCGCCCCCCGAACGCGACGAAGGACAATTGATCCCATGGCCAGATACACCTCGAGCGCAGCGCCACCCGGCGCCGATTGCCACCCCCGGCGACCGTGACGGCAGAGGGAAGGATCGCCGCCCGACTGGCGGCCCTGGGCCTGACGTTGCACGGGCCGCACCCGCCGCACGATCCCCTCGATGCGGTGGTCATCCATAACGGGACGGCACGCACGTCAGGTCAACTGCCGCGTATCGACGGGCAGCTGACCTGCCTCGGTCGTCTGGGTGACACCGTCACCGTCGAAGAGGGGAGGGAGGCCGCCGCCGTCTGCGCGCTCAACGCGCTGGCCGTGCTGCAAGAGGCTCTCGGCTCACTCGATCGGATCGAGCGGGTCCTGACCGTCACCGGCTTCGTGTCGTCGGCCCCCGACTTTCACGAGCAGCCGGCCGTGATCGACGGGGCCAGCAAGGTGTTGGCCGACGTCTTCGGCGACGCCGGACGCCACACCCGGTCCGCCGTCGGGGTGGCGGCACTGCCCCGCAATGGCGCGGTCGAGATAGAGGTGACGGTCGCCCTCAGCGAGTGAAGGCGGCCCGGACAGCTCGGCCCCCGCTCTTCGTGAGGTCCCAGTAGCCGTAGGTGCCGTGCTCTTTCAGCTCGGTAGCCGCGTTCACGAGGGCGCCGTAGGCCGCCACGGCAAGGGCGCCCCCGGTCGAAATGCGGCTCACACCGAGCTCGGCCAGTTCGGCCACGTTCGGTGCGTTGGGCCCGGCCAGCACACTGACCGGCAGGTCGACCGCCCCCAGTAACTGCGCCAGCTCGGCGGGATCGTCCACCCGCGGTGCGAACAGCACGTCGGCCCCGGCCTCCTGATAGGCCTGCAGGCGCGCGATCGTGTCGGCCAGGTCGGTCCGGCCGTGGAGATAGTTCTCGGCCCGCGCCGTCACGACGATGTGCCGGGTTTCGTCGTGGGCGGCCTCGGCCGCCGCCCGCACGCGTTCGGTGGCCAGATCGAGGGCGTAAATGGGGTCCTTGTCGTTGCCCGTGAAGTCCTCGACGGAGAATCCGGCGACGCCGGCGTCGATCGCAGCGAGAGCGGTCCTGGCCACACCCTCCGGATCGTGGGCGAAACAATTCTCCAGGTCGGCCGAGAGGGGCAGATCCGTGGCCGCCGCCAGCTCCTTCGTATGACCGATCACCTCGGCTCCGGTCATGGCGCCGTCGAGCCGGCCCTTGCTGGCCGCGAAGCCGCCGCTCGTGGTGGCCAGCGCCTCGAATCCGAGTGATGCCAGCAGGACGGCGGACCCGACGTCCCACGCGTTGGGCATCAACAACAGGGGGTCTCCCCGCCGGTGCAGCGCGAGGAACTGGTCGGCTAGCTCAGCTTGGGTCGGCATGCGCTTAGGCCACGAACTCCCAATATTGGAACTCGCACGTCAACGGCAGGAGGTAGTGGACGTAGAGCGAATGGATCTTGACCATTCCCTGGTCGTCCACGTGCAGGTCGATCAACTCCAGCCGATCGTCCTCCTTGCGGAACGCCTCGGCCCGTTCCTGTATGCCGCGCAGCTCATCGAGCGATCCCACCGAGAAGCCGTAGTGGTCCATGCGGGGGCATTGCATCGGCTCGTTCTCGGCGATGAGGAAGATGAATTGGTCCCAGTGCACGCAACCCAGGATCAGGCGCCGACGATCCTCGGTCATGGTCGGCATCTCGGTGAAGCCGAGCACCTGGTCGAAGAAGTGGCAGAGCTCGGTCCGGCTCTCCTGGCCCAGGAGGTCGGCCGGGAGCGACATGGCCACATGATTGAAGCGCGGCGGGCCGGTCGGGTAGAAGCGGTGCGACTGGGGCCCGAGGCTCGGCGTCACGACGGCCGCACTTCGGGCACGACCATGACCTTGCCGGCGATGCGACCGGTGGCCAGCGCTTCGAGGGCGTCGGCCACCCCGTTCAACGGCACGTCGTCGGGGTCGATGAGCAGATCGTTGGGGATGGCGCCCGACGCCAGCAGCTCCAGGGCGCGCTCGGTGCCCCCGAGGTCGTAGACGAACGAGCCGGTGACGTGCAGTTCGTTGAGGATCATGCGGTTCGAATCGAATGTCGGGTGCTCAATGCCGGCGCCCACCAGCACGAGGACGCCGCCGCGCAGCAGCTGTTGAAAGCCCGCTTCGACGGCCTCCTTGCGGCCGGAGCACTCGAGGACCACGTGGACGCCCCGGCTGGAGAGTTTCTCGGGCTCCCACGAAGGGAACGTCTCGAGGTCGGCGGGATCGATGACATCGGTGGCCCCCAGGTCCCGGGCCAGAGTCTTTCTCTTCTCGGCGGGCTCGACCACGGTGATGTCGTCAACGCCCATGGCCCGCAGTGCCGCCACCGTGAGCGCGCCGATGGGTCCGGCGCCGATGACCATGGCCCGATCTCCGGGCACCACGCCCGATCGGGTGATGCCGTGCAGGGCCACCGCCAACGGCTCGGCCAGCGCGGCATGGCGGGCCGACAGTCCGGCGGGCAGCCGGATCACCCCGGCGGCTCGGGAAAGGATGAACTCGGCGAACGCTCCGTCACCGCCCTCGGTGACCGCGCTGTTGCGGTTCTCGCACTGTGACGGCTTGCCTTCTCGGCAGCGGCGGCACGTCCCGCATCTCTGGGATGGCCCGCCGACCACGAGCTCACCGACGGACCATGTGTCGACGTCTTCACCGACGGCGGCGATGGTGCCGGTCCATTCGTGTCCGGCCACCGCGCCCGGTTTGAAGCCCCAGCCGTCGCGCAGCTGGTGGATGTCCGAACCGCAGATGCCGCAGTGGTGCACGCGTACGAGAACCTGGCCCGGTCCCGGCCGCGGCACGGGACGTTCCTCCACGGTGACGACCCCGGGCGACTGGTACACCGCCGCCGGCATGACGGCGGGGAGCGGCGCGGCTGGCGAGATACCTGTAGTCGACACGAATGGCAAGGTTAGGCGCTGTTCTCCAACCAGGCGAGGCCTCCGGCCAGGTGCCGCAGGTACGCCGGGCTCTCCCAGGCCCCGGGGAAGTGGCCGAGTGCGCTGTAGAACGTGCGGCCCCCCTCCTGGCCGTGGCACCAGGCCAGCGGGAATCCGCAATCGGGAACGCGGCCGCCGGGGACGGCCAGATCGACCTGATCCTCGGCCAGCCGCAGCAGCACCCGGGCCCCGGGATCGAGGGAGCGGAAGAGGTAGATCTCGTCGTGCCAGTTCCAGGTCGCACCGAGATGCGCCGTGGCCGCATGCGCGGGGTCGACGACATCGATGGTGAAGGACTGCGTCCACGGGTGCCCGTCGAATCGGGCCCCGATCATCGTGCCGTACTCGGGCCAGGTGTGACAGGCGTCCGTGGCCGAGTGCACCCCCAGCAGGCCGAGCCGGCCGGCCCGCCACGACTCGAACACGACGGCCTGCTGCTCCTCGCTGAACGGGGTCTCGCCGATGGTGAAGAGGGCGAGGACGCACGGCGCGCCGAGCTGGAGCGGGGAGAGGTCCCGCACGTCGTCGACCACGACCGGGGCGAGTCCCGCCGCCTCGGCCAGTTGGCGGAGCGCCGTGGTGGCCTGGCCGAGGACGCCGTGCACCCCGGCCGGACCGTCGGCGTACGGGGCGACTTGGGTCACTATCCACATCGGGTCGGGCACCACGACGAGTGTAGGGCTGGTGCCCGGACCCTGTTCGATGGTCCAATGACGCAGAGGTGTCTCGCTGACATCTCTTCGAGGAGGCCCCCATGAGCACCGCAAGCCAGCAAGAGATCGCCGCCGCCCTGCTCCGGCTCGGCTCGGCCACGCTGGGGGAGTCGGGTGGCGAGGCCACCGACCGGCGCCTCAAGCCCGTCTGGCCCGGCGCCGCCCTGGCTGCCCCCGCCTACCCGGTCGGGTGCACGCCGGGAGACAACCTGGCCATCCATGTGGCGGTGACGACCGCCCCGGCGGGCAGCGTGCTCGTGATCGACGTCGGGCGGGTGCCCGATCGGGGGTACTGGGGAGAGGTGTTGACCACGGCGGCCGAGGCGGCCGGGCTGGCTGGACTGGTCATCGACGGCGGGGTCCGTGACGTCGCCGCGCTCGAGGCGCACGGCTTCCCCGTGTTCTCATCGACCATCGCCTTGACCGGGGCCAGCAAGGAACAGCCGGGCACGGTCGGTACCCCGGTGTACGTCGGCGGGGTGCGCGTGGCCCGGGGAGATTGGGTGGTGGGCGACGTCGACGGGGTGACGGTGGTGCCGGCCGGATCGCTGGCGGCCGTACGCCAGGCCGGTGAAGCGCGCGAGACGAAGGAGGCCGGGTTCTTCGCCGCGTTGCGAGACGGCAAGACCACCGTGGAGCTCCTCGGTCTCGACGCCGCGCTGATCACGCGGGACGCGCCGCCCTGACGCGTCAGCAGATGCGGGGGAGGGGATCGCCGACGAGCATGTCGACGATCCGGGTCCCGCCCAGTGTGGTGCGCAGCACGACGATGCCCGGGGGCTCGGCGTGGATCTCGCCGATGCGTGTGGCGTTGCCGCCGTGCGGGTGCGCCTGCATGGCGGCCACGGCAGCATCAGACTCCTCGCGGGCCACGACGGCGATGAGCACGCCCTCGTTGGCGACATAGAGCGGATCGATGCCGAGCAGTTCACAGGCCGCGCCCACAGCGGGCCGGATCGGCAGGGCGGACTCTTCGAGGACCACGGTCAGGTCGCTGTCCCGGGCCAGCTCGTTGCAGACCGTGCCCACGCCGCCGCGCGTGGCATCGCGCAGCCAGCGCGTCGATGGTGCCGCCGCCATCAGGCATTCCATGAGGCCGTTGAGCGGCGCCGTATCGGACGCGATGTCCGCTTCGATGTCCAGGTCGCCGCGGGCGAGCATGACCGCGGTGCCATGGTCACCGATGGTTCCCGACGCCAGGACGACATCACCGGCGCGCACCGTGTCCGCCGAGAGCACCCGATGGGCCGGAATGAGGCCGACGCCAGCCGTCGAGATGTACATCCCGTCGGCCGCCCCCCGATCGACCACCTTCGTGTCACCCGTGACGATGGACACACCGGCCGCTGCTGCCGCTTCGGCCATGTCGGCGGTGATCTGGCGGAGGAGCTCGATGGAGAACCCCTCCTCGATCACGAAGGCCGCAGACAGCGCCAAGGGCTGTGCCCCCATCATGGCGAGGTCGTTGACCGTGCCGTGGACCGCCAGATGGCCGACCGAGCCACCGGGGAAGCGCAGGGGCTTGACCACGTAGGAGTCTGTGCTGAAAGCCAACCGCTCGCCCGACGGAAGGGTCACCACGGCGGCGTCGGTCTGCACGGCCGCCGCATCGGCGGCGAAGGCGGGCAGGAACACGCCGGCCAGGAGGGCGGCCGAGGACTTGCCGCCCGCGCCGTGGGCCAACGTGATGACCTCGTCGCGCAACCGGGGCCGGCGGCGGCGAAATGCCTCAATGCGTTCGAAGACAGCGGCCTCTCGACCGGTGTCGGTTGCGGTGTCGGTCATGACCCCTCCCCGTGGCTCAGGTGGCGCTGCACGATCGCCCACAGCTCCAGCATGAGCGCGTCGTGGGCCTCCTGTATCCGGTGGACGCTCTCCGACCGCACGACCAGGCAGTAGTCGACGGCGTCGCTGGTGGCCATGGCCGCCTTCTCGTAACCACACAGGCCGATGGTGAGGAGGTGGCGTCGGGATGCCTCTTCGAAGGCTCGGAGCATGTTGACCGAACCGCCACTGGTCGAGAATCCGACCGCGATGTCACCGGGCCGTGCGTGGGCGATGATCTGCCGGGAGAAGACCAGTTCGTAGCCGACGTCATTGGCCAGGGCGGTGAGCACCGCCCGGTCATCGACCAGCGACAGGGCGGGGAGGGCCCGACCGCCCGGCGGCTCGCAGAAAAGCTGCGCCGTTCCCTCGGCATCCGTGGCGCTCCCACCGTTGCCGAAGGCGAACAGCCGCCCCCCTCCCGCAAAGCGTGCCGCCATGGCCGCGCCCGCCTGCGCCAGCGCACCGGCACACCGCTCGAGGGTGGCCCGGCGCACGTCCCTGCTCTGGTGGATCTTGCTCCGGGCCGACGCCGCCAGGTCGACCAGGAGCGCAGAGGTGTCGCGCTCCTCGGAATCGATGAAGGGGTAGAGAAAACTGGTGGGCTCGCTCGTCATGCGCTGCCGTCTCCCAGGGCCGTCAGCGCCACCCCGGCGTGTACGAGGACGAGATCACCCGACGTGACAGGTTCGACGAGCGTGGCATCAATCGTCTCGAGTCGGCCCTCGACGATGACCTCGACCATGCCGCCGCCCAGCGCGTGGCGCACTTCGGCCACACGACCCTCGTCGGAGCAGGTGATGCACACCTCCTCGGTGCAGTCCGGCTCCGCCCGCAGGAGTCCGGGGTGCTCGAACACCACATGCGTCAGTTCCCAGAGCAGGTGATAGAGAAGGACGACGTCGCCCGAGCGGGTCGCCAGGCGGGGGTCAGCCCCCTCGAGCCAGACGACGTGTTCGGCCCGCCCACCGAGGGGTCGCGGCCCGGCCCCGATCCATACTCTGGTCAGACCCCACGCCTCGGCCCGCTCGAGGAGATCGAGCGTGCATGCATCGTCGGCCGTGCTCACGGCCAGCAGGACATCGCCGGGTCGGGCCAGGAGGCGCACGGACTCCCGGGCTCGTGCGCCGTCGATGCTTATGGCGGGGAGCGCACGCTTCCCGACGATGACCGGATGCACGAACTCCACCGCCACGTGGCGGCTATGGGACGGCCACGGTGGCGCCACACACCACAGGGTGGCCCCGGCCGCGAACCGCCGGGCCAGGGTCATCGCCGCCGCCGCCAGGTCCTCGGCCGGACCGCATTCCTCCGTTTCACCAGGCAGCATGGTCACCTCCGGCATCCGCCGCCGTCGGACCCCTCGACGTGTACCCGGCCACGGCCGCCTGGCCGAGGGCCAGCCCTCCGTCGTTGGTGGGAACGACGTGGTGGGTCAAGACGTCGAGGCGGCGCGTCGCCAGCGCGGCCCGGGCCAGGCGGAGCAGGAGGACGTTCTGGAAGACGCCGCCGCTGAGGGCGATGCGCTCAATGCCGGTCCGCTGCCGCAGTCGGTCAGCCACCTCCGCGATGAGGAGTGCCACCGCCACATGGAAGCCGGCCGCCATCGCCTCGACCGGGCATCCGTGACGCGCGTCGTCGACCATGGCGCGCCAGAGCGGGGCGGCGTCGATCTCGTCGCGGTCGATCGCGAATTGATACAGCCGTGCCTTATCCACGTGGCCGGTGGCGATCCACTCGAGTTCTATCGCCGCCTGCGCCTCGTAGGTTGCAGTGTGGCGAACCCCGAGGAGCGAGCTGACGGCGTCGAACAGGCGGCCCATACTCGACGTGGGCACCGTGTGCACCCGGTTTTCGAGTTGATGCCGGAGCGCCCGTAGCTCGGCCGGTGCCGCGGCCCGCACGGGCGCCAGGTCGTCACTCCACTCGATGTCCGCCGCCCACAGGTGGGCCAGTGCGGCGCGATACGGCTTGCGGACGGTGGCGTCGCCGCCCACCAGCGGGACGTAGCGGAGGTGGGCCGCCCGTTCGAACCCGTCGTAGCCGGCGACGAGGACCTCGCCACCCCAGATCGCCCCGTCGGGCCCGTAGCCGGTGCCGTCGAAGGCGAAGCCGATGACCCGCTCGCCTGCCGGCACGCCGTGCTCGGCCATGACTGCGGCCAGGTGGGCATGATGATGCTGGACGACAGCGGGCCGTCCGTCGGCGTGTTCATCCGCCCACAATCGGGTCACGTAGCCCGGGTGCGCGTCGGTGGCGAGGCGCTGCGGCCCCACCTGGTACATCTCGTCGAACTGACGGGCCGACCGCTCGAAGGCGGAAAGGGTCTCCAGGCTTCCCATGTCGCCGATGTGCTGGCTCACCCAGGCGTGACGACCGTCGGCGAGGCAGAAGGTGTTCTTGAGCTCCCCGCCGGTGGCGAGAAGCGGCGTCACCTCGAACGGCAATCGGACCGGGAGGGGGGCGTAGCCGCGGGAGCGACGGATCGGCAGCTCGTGGCCGCCGTCGGCGCGGACCACGGAGTCGTCGCAGGGCACGTGGATCGGGCGGTCGTGGACCAGCCAGGAGTCGGCGATGGGCCCCAACCGACGGTGGGCATCGGCGTCCTCGTAGCAGATCGGCTCGTCGGTCAGGTTCCCGCTGGTCATGACCAGCATGCTCGGGACGGGTGCGGTCGACCCCGGGACCGGGTGGAACAACAGATGATGGAGCGGGGTGTAGGGCAGGAGGATCCCGATGTGGGGATTGCGGGGTGCGACCGGCTCGGCCAGCGCCGTTCCCTGGCGGCGGGCGAGCAGCACGATCGGCCGTTCGGGGCTGTTCAGGAGCGCGGCCTCGTGGTCGCTCACGTGCGCCAGCGCGCGGGCCGCGGCCAGATCGCCCACCATCACCGCCAACGGCTTGTCCACCCGCGCCTTGCGGCGCCGCAACGTCTCGACCGCCTCGCCGGAGGAGGCGTCGCACGCCAGGTGATAGCCACCGAGCCCCTTTATGGCGACGACGTCGCCCCGGGCCAGCGCCTGCTGCGCGGCCGCGATGGCGTCATCGGTTCCCTCCACCGTTCCCGAGCGCGCCTCGAACCAGAGCCGGGGGCCGCAGTCGGCGCAGGCCACCGGTTGGGCGTGGAACCGCCGATCGGCCGGGTCGTGGTACTCGGACGCGCAGGCCGCGCACATGGCGAAGTGGCGCATGGTCGTGTTGGGCCGGTCGTAGGGGAGGCGGAGGGTGATGGTGAAGCGGGGACCGCAGTTGGTGCAATTGATGAAGGGGTACCGCCCCCTGCGATCAGCCGGATCGAACAGCTCGGACAGGCAGTCGCCGCAGACGGCGACGTCGGGAGAGACAAACGTGCCGACGGCGCCGGCGCCTTGGCTGTCCACGATGCGAAAGCCGTCCTCGAAGCGGAGTGCGACCGGCGCACCCTCGAGGCTGAAGATCCGCGCCAGGGGTGGTGCCTCCTCCATGAGCCGGGCCTCGAACCGCGCCACACGCGGCGCGTCACCCTCGGCCTCGATGAACACGCCCTCGGTGTCGTTGCCGACGAAGCCGGCCAGCCCGAGCTCCGTCGCCACCCGGTGGACGAACGGCCGGAAGCCCACTCCCTGGACGACGCCGCCCACCCGGATCCGGCGTCGTACGGCGGCACCGGTCAGCGTGGTCACGTGCGTACGGTGCTGCGCCGCCCCAGCGTCACGGCGGCTTCGCGGTGCATGCGGCCGAAGTTGTAATAGGCGGCGCAGGCCCCCTCGGAGGAAACCATGCAGGTCCCGATCGGGGTCTCCGGTGTGCAGGCGGTACCGAACACCTTGCACTCCCACGGCTTGATGACGCCCTTGAGCACCTCGCCGCACTGACAGGCCTTGGGGTCGGCCACCCGCACACCGGGAATCTCGTAACGGCGTTCGGCGTCGAACGCGGCGAACTCGGGCCGCAAGGCGAGGCCACTCTGGGAGATGAACCCCAGGCCCCGCCATTCGAAGTGGGGGCGCAATTCGAACACCTCGGCCAGGATGGCGAGCGCCCGCGGGTTCCCCTCCTCGCGCACGACCCGGGAGTACTGGTTCTCGACCTCGCAGCGACCTTCGCTGATCTGCTGCAAGAGCATGGAGATGGCGTGCAGGATGTCGAGGGGCTCGAAGCCCGCCGTTACCAGGGGCAGGCCATACTCCGCCGGAACGAAGCGGTACGGCCGCTGGCCCACGACCGTCGACACGTGCCCCGGTCCGAGGAATCCGTTGAGGCGCAGGTCGGGTGATTCGAGAATGGCCCGGAGCGGAGGCACGATCGTGACGTGATTCGAGAAGACGGTGAAGTTCTTGACGCCCTTCGCCTTTGCCTGCAGGAGGGTGAGTGCAGTGGACGGTGCCGTCGTCTCGAAGCCGACCGCGAAGAACACGACCGCGCGGTCGGGGTTCTCGAGTGCGATCTTCAGCGCATCGAGCGGCGAGTAGACGAAGCGGACGTCGGCTCCCTCCGCCTTGGCTTGCAACAGGTTCCCGTTGCTCCCGGGAACACGCATCATGTCGCCGAACGACGTGAAGATGACACCGGGCACTTCCGCCACGGCTATGGCATCGTCGACCCTTCCCATGGGAATGACGCACACCGGGCAGCCCGGCCCATGCACCAGCTCGACGGAATCGGGGAGGACATGCTCAATCCCGTGCCGGTAGATCGTGTGCGTATGACCCCCGCACACCTCCATGAACTTGAAGTGTTCGTCCCCGGCCAGCTCGGTGATCTGCGCCACCAGCGCCCGGGCCGCCGTCGGGTCCCTGTACTCGTCGACGAAGCGCATGGATCCTCCTAGGTGCTGCGCTCGCTGGCAATGGCCGATGACCAGAACGCCTCGAGCTCGTCGTCGTAAGCCTGTCCCATCAGCTGCAATGACGCCAGGGCGAGCGCCGCCTCCTCCTCGTCGATCTTCGACATGGCGAAGCCGACGTGGATGAGCACCCAATCACCGGGTTTGAGGTCCTCGTCCTCGAGCAGTCCGATGTTGATGATCCGTGTCACACCGGACACGTCCACCCGGGCCAGATGCTCGTTGCTTTCGCTTATCTGGCGTAGCTGTCCCGGAATACCTAGGCACATGGCGACGTCGCTCCTCTGTCTTTGACGGCGAAGATCTCAATGCGGATCTCCACCTCGGGCTCGACTCGTAGCAAGAGCAAGCGGGGCGGTTCCATGCCGAACTCGCGGATGTCGAAGTTCGACGTGCCACCCAGTTGGATGGTCTGGTCATCCACACTTCGAATGCTCATCACGTCCTCGTGGTAGCGGGAAACCCCCCGGAAGGTGATGTCTCCGCTCACCTGGTAGCGCCCGTCCACGTCGGACGGCACGATCTTGCGCAGCACGCCCTCGATGGTCGGGAACCGTCGGGCGTCGATGCGCTTCTGCAGTTCCCGGTCCTCCATGCGATTGCCCGAGCTGAGGTGATCGACGGTCAGGGACAAGGTGCCCGCTACCGGCGCCGTCACGTCCACGCCCCCCTCCTCGGAGAACGCTATGTCGACGTACCCCTCCAGCCCGTCCGTCGTCGCGTGGATGGGATGGACGTTTGAACGGCCATCAATCCACACATAGGAACGGTCGGGTGCGATGCAGTAGCGGGCCACCCGGCCTACATCTTCCGGATCCTGGAGTAGCGCGCGATGTCCGGCAGCGCCGATATCACCAGGACGAGTCCGAGCAGAGCCACGACGGCGAGGATTCCCAGGAACACATAGCCAACGATGTTCATCTACATCTCCCTTATTCGTAGGTACCGCTTGATGTCGGGCAGTGACCGGATCACCAGGGCGGCGACGGCGGCGAGCAAGAGCGCAGCGAACAAGCGGCGGATCATGGGTGTACTCCCTTCGTGACGGGTGCGACCATTTCGAGCACGAGATCGCAGCACATCTGCGCCGCGCCATCGACCGCCGCCGCCACGTCGGGTGTCAGGCCCATGCCGTCGCGCAGGTCGGCCGGCTGGCAGCCGATGATGAAGATGCTCGCCACGGATCCGCCCAGCCATTTCAATGTGGCCAGTACCGCGTCGGGTTGCATGGTGTGGGCATCGACCACCGGGGCCCCGTCCAGGCCCGGCGAGTCAACGGCTGCCACCTCGGGCTCAATGAGGGCCAGGGTACCGGGAGGCTCTCCCATGGGGACGGCGTCGATGAGGACGAGACCGTCATAGCCCTCCAGGAGCTCGTAGGCCAGATGCACCCCGCGGATGCCGAAGTCTTCGACGCGCACCCCCGGTGGAAGGGCCCGTCCCGCCAGGCGGCCCACCACCTCGACCCCGAAGGCATCGTCGGATTGGAAGATGTTGCCGATGCCGGCGACGAGCACACGGCGGCTCACCGGTCCTGCTCCTGTTCGACCAGGGGCTCGACCTCGTCGGGATGGAAGAACAGGTACCGGCCCTGCCACGAGAGCTCTTCGGTGGCGGGATCGTCATCGACCGTGACGGCGACATGCTGATCGCCGTCGACGTCCGTGAACACCCCGGCGACGGTGGCGGCCATACCGGAGAGGAAGATGTCCTGGGCATCTGCCCGGTGCGAAGGCCGGAGCCGGACCGCACTGCCCTTGGTGACCTCGATCCCGGCCACCCATACCGACTCGGTCCAGGGATCGAAGGCGGCATCGATCTCGGGGTCCCACCACGGCACGACTTCGGGCTCGTGGTCCGACCCGGCCCCGAGCGGGGATCCGACGGGGCGCATCTGCCCGTGCAACGTGCGCAGGGTCTCGGCCGACATGTCGTCACAGCGATCGATGATGGCCGCCGCCCGGGGGTCGGTGCCGCGGGCCTCGGACTTCTCCTCGTCGGTCAGCGTCATGACGCGCAACGCCAGGATCTCGTCGATCTCGAGAGAGTCATAGAGGTCGCCCGGGCTCTGCGGCGCGACCTCGGGGTGATCGTAGAGGATGATCGGCGACGACAGCACGACGTCGTCATGGCCGATGAGGACCGGGTAGGCGCCGTCGCTCCGGCAGTCGGCCGCAACCGCCACGGCGTCGTCCGGAGGATCGAGGAGCGACACGAATGCACCGGCGTCGACGGCCAGCATCGTGTGCACCGCGATGAGGCTGTGCGCCATGGCCTCGTCCCGGTGCCGGCCGTCTCCGGACCACGCGCCGGTGTTCTCCACGGTGACGGCAACCTTGACGTACGGCAGTGCGGCGTCAGGCCGGCTGGCGCGGACGCGCACGACTCCGCTGACCGGTTCGGCGTGCCGCACGAACTGCCCGGCGACGGATCCATCGGCACCGCAGACGAATTCGGAGTCGGTTCCCCCGGCGAAGGAGAAAGCGTGCTCCTGCTGCGAACCCACCAAGGAGGACAATGCCACGGGCGCGACGTCGACTGTCCTGTCGATGGCCTCGTCGAATTCCACGTGCGAGACGCCATCGACCTCGAGGTGATCGACCGGCGTGAAGCCGCCACCCCCGGACGATGACACATCGGAGGCTGTCCACCCCTCGATGCTGCGGTGCTGGCACTGCAGGAAGCGGATCCGCACGGAAAGCGTCGGACCTGCGGCGGGGTCGACGAGGCATTCGGTCCGCACCGACCAGCGCTCGGACCCGTCCATCTCGCTGAAGCGGCGGGGCGTCAGGACGCCCCACTGGAAGCGGGCCTGGTTCTTGCGCGACGAGGCCCGGTAGGGATAGAGCACGTAACCCTCGTAGAGAACGGCGTCGGCCACGGAGCGGGCCGTCTCGAATCGGTCGGGGGCAAGCTCACCCATGGTCGTCATCCGCTTGTTTGAGGAGTCGTTCGAGGGCCTGGTCCCACGTCGGGAGCCCCTCGGACGCCCGGAATGCCTGAAGGTCGTCGAGGGTGTCGCGCCGCAGGCGGATCCAGCCGCTGTTCGGGAAGTAGAGATCCATCATGGCGCGCCACACCGAGACGGGCATCCGGTGGGACGCCTCGAGTGACCACGACAGCGGCTCGGCCGAGAAGCCCGACTCGCCCCGCGTGAACACCGTGCCCGAGAACAACAGCAGGAGCGGGATGTCGCCATCGGCCAGGGCGTGCAGGTACTTGGCCCCGGCGACGTCGAAGTCGTATGTGCACTCGACCGGAAGGTCGAACTCGGTGGCGCCGGCGAACTTCCCCAGGGTGGTCGACACATGGGTCCACAGAAAGGGGCGCAGGGAGTCCCCCCATTGCGGGGTCTCACCGAACATCTCGTAGAGGCGAGCTTCTTCGGTGGGCGAATAGGTGCGCCGTTGCGGCTCGATGCGAATCTGGCACCGGAGCGCCAAGGCGTGGACGCTGAACCCGTCGGCCTCCTCGACCCGCAGGCGCAGCATGATCGTCGGAACTGCCGCATGCGGTTCCGCCCGTGAGCCCACGACAACGAACGTGAGCGAGCTCATCGCGCTTTGGCCTTGATATCGCCGAAGAACGCGTCGAGCTTGGCGTTCGCCTCCGCTCCGCCGTCAAAGCCCCGCCACATCCGGCGGAGGTGACCGACCAACTCGTAGCAGACGTCGATGGGGACGATGTAACACTCGGTGCCCCCCTGATTGCCGCGGGCGCGAACCAGGAACGCTTCGACATCCGGCTGCAGGGTGCCGAGCCGGGGGTTGGCCGCACTCACCTCTGACCACGTTTCGAGCGGGAGCTCTGATTCCGTGGCTCCGGCCGGGCCCGGGTAGAAGGCCGCCACCCTGCCCAGCGACGAGTTGAGGAAGAAGAAGGCCACGCTGACCGGGATTTGCAGATTGTCCCATTGCGCGGGCGAAAGCTGAATGTCGGAGAAGTCGAGATAGCGGTCGGGTACCGATTTGAAATGCGTTCCCCCGGCGCCTTCGGAGAGGAAGAGGAGATAGCACCCCTTACAGGCGCAGAGCAGATTGCGCGCCTCCAGGTCGACGAGGTGCCCGTGCTCGTCGGGGATGATCTCACTGCACAACTCGCAGACCTCCCCGGCGCGCGGGATATCACGGGGCCGGCTCTGGCGAATCCGCTGCAACACCGCCAGTGGGTCAGCCACCCCCCGACACCTCCACCGGGCATTCCTCGTACGACGGCTTGAGGCTCAGCGAGATGGGCACGCTCACGGCTGGTTTCGGCGGCTCCTCGACCACGATGCGGAGGATTTCGGGTGCGGCTTCGGTGATCGCCACCTCGACCGCGCCCTGCAGGGTGCTGGCCGAGGAAGGGCAGCCGTCGCAGCTCCCGAGGAGTCGCAGCACGACGGCCCCCACTTCGTCGTCGATCCCGAGGAGCTCGACATCACCACCGTGTTGGGCCAGCAGCGGCCGGACCGAAACGAGGGCCGCCTCCACGCGTTCGGCCAGCGGCGTGGGATGGAGCCCGTGCACCAGGAGGAGGCTGGCCACCAACTCGTCCTCGACGAAGGCGGCGATGAGCTCGGGCGCGTGCTCTCGAGCCAGCTCCATGGCGCGCCCGAAGCCGGCCCCATAGAGCTCGGTCACCAGGCGCAGGATCTCCTCGGCCAAGTTGATGGTACGTGGGTCGGCCGTCGCCGCCAGCTCGTCGAGGGCCTGTTCGATCCGATCGCCTGCGGTCCGGAGGTTCTGGGGTTCGCGCATCTCTCCGCTGTGCTCAGCAGGCCAGATCGTCGGCGTTGGCCACCTGGGTCGGGGAATGCATCTTCTTCAGGACCTTGCCCTTGCCGAGGTACATGTGCACCCCGCATGGGAGACACGGGTCGAAGCTGCGCACGGACCGCATGATGTCGATCCCCTTGAAGTTCTCCCGGGTGTTCTCCTCGAAGATCGGTGTGTTCATGACGGCGTCCTCGTACGGCCCGGGCGTTCCATAGGAGTCACGGGGGTTGGCGTTCCACGGAGTGGGTGGGTAGGGGTGGTAGTTGGCGATCTTCCCGCCCTTGATCACCATGTGGTGGGAGAGCACCCCCCGCACCGCCTCGGTGAAGCCGCAACCGATCGCTTCGTCGGGCACCTCGAAGGGCTCCCAGGTCTTGGTCTTGCCCGCCCGGACGTCCTTCAGGGCCAGCTCGATGAAATCGAGCGCCGCCGCGGCGGCATACGCCTGGAAGTAGGTCCGGGCCCGATCGCGCTCGATGGTGTTCGACCACTGCGGGATCTTCCACTCGAGGTCGACCGGTCCCTTGAGGGCGGTCTTGGGGAGATGTATCTCGACGCTGGAGCCCGTGGCCTTCAGATGGTCCGTGTTCACCAAGCCGGACAGTGCCGTTGACCACAACCGGGCCAGCGGGCCCCCGCCGGTGTCGAGCGCCAGGTGGTCGGTGCCGTCGAACCAGCGGGGGGACATGACCCAGCTGTAATTGCCGTCGAAGTCGCGCTTTTGGGGCTGGGGGTTGGTGTGCTGGTTCCAGGGGTGGCGACGGTCGACCGGGTTGCCCAGGGGGTCCTTGGTGACGAACATCTCCTGATCGGTCCAGTCGTCGTAGAACGAATGCCCGAGCAGGATCCGGATGCCCAAATTGATCTCCACCAGGTCATTGGTGACGAGCTTGCCGTCGACGACGACGCCGGGGGTCACGCCCATGGCCCGGCCCCATTTGGTCATGTCCTTGTATTCGAAGTTGCACACGTCGGGATCCTGGAAGGCGCCCCAGCAGTTGAGCAGGATGCGCCGGCGACCAACTTCTTCGTACCCCGGCAACGCCAGGTAGAAGAAGTCGAAGAGGTCGTCGTGCATGGGCACGACCCGCTTCATGAATTCCACGTAGCGCATGAGTCGGGTGTAGTAGTCGGTGAAGAGCTGGATGGTCGCCGTGGTGCCCACGCCACCGGGGTAGAGCGTGGAGGGGTGGACGTGACGGCCCTCCATCAGGCAGAACATCTCTCGGGTGTAGCGGCTCACCTGGAGCGCCTCGCGGTAGAACTCACCGGAGAAGGGGTTGAGCGATCGCATGATGTCGCCGATGGTCTTGTAGCCGTGCTCGCCCGCGTGCGGGGCCTCGGTGCGGTTGGCCTGCTCGAGCACGCCCGGATTCGTCTCCGCCACCATCTTCTCGCAGAAGTCCACCCCGACCAGGTTCTCCTGAAAGATGTTGTGGTCGAACATGTACTCGGCCGCTTCACCGAGGTTGACGATCTGCTCGCCCAATGCCGGGGGCTTCACGCCGTACGCCATGTTCTGGGCGTAACACGAGCACGTGGCGTGATTGTCGCCACAGATACCGCAGATGCGGCTGGTGATGAAGTGGGCGTCGCGGGGGTCCTTGCCCTTCATGAAGATGCTGTAGCCCCGGAAGATCGACGAGGTGCTGTGGCATTCGGCCACCTTGCCGGTTCCGAAGTCGATCTTCGTGTAGATCCCGAGGCTGCCCACGATCCGGGTGATGGGATCCCAGGCCATTTCGACAAGGCCATTCTTGTCTTCGGTGAACTTCTTGGTCGGCATCGCCCTACCTCCAGATCTTCTGATAGCCGGTCGACAGGTTGCTGCCCGGTGTACGCCACTTCGGTTCGTCGTCGAGGGTGTGGGCGGTGATCTTGCGCAGCCCCCTGACCGCGCTGCCGTAGAGGCCGCTGGCCATGGTCGAGACGCGCGCCCCGGGCGGCTCATCCATGAAGGGCATGAATTTGTCGGGGAAGCCGGGCATGGTGCAGCCGATGCAGATGCCGCCTACGTTCGGACAACCTCCTACGCCGTTGATCCAGCCGCGCTTGGGCACGTTGCACTTGACTACCGGGCCCCAGCACCCGAGCTTGACGATGCACTTGGGCGACCCGTATTCGGTGGCGAAGTCACCCTGCTCGTAGTAGCCGGCGCGGTCGCAGCCCTCGTGCACCGTGGCCCCGAACAACCACTGCGGCCGGAGTGCGTCGTCGAGGGGGATCATCGGCGCCTGACCGGTGGCCTGGTACAGCAGATAGAGGATGGTCTCGGAGAGGTTGTCGGGGTGGGTGGGGCAGCCCGGGACACAGACGATGGGGATGCCGGCCTTCGACTTCCAGTTCCAGCCCAGATAGTCGGGAACGCCCATTGCGCCCGTCGGGTTTCCGGCCATGGCATGGATCCCGCCGTAACAGGCGCACGTGCCGGCGCACAGTACGACGAGCGCCTTGGGGGCCAGGCGGTCCAGCCACTCACTGGTCGTCATGGGCTGGTCGGTATCGGGATTGTTCCCGAAACCGCACCAGTAGCCCTCCCGCTTGATCGCCTCGTTGGGGATCGACCCCTCGACGACGAGCACGAACGGGTCGAGCTCACCGCGGTCCGCCTTGAAGAACCACTCCAAGAAGTCGTCGGCCCCGCCCACGGGCCCGCACTCGAAGTCGATGAGGGGCCAGTGCACGGCGATCTTCGGGAGGCCGGGCAGGGCACCGAGGGCGATCTCCTCGATGCTCGGCTGGGTGGCTGCGGTGAGGGCGACGGAGTCGCCGTCGCAGCTCAGCCCCGCATTGATCCACAGGACATGGACGACGGCCTCCTCCGGCGAAGCTTCCGTAACGGTCACGCCATCCCTCCCTCGTTTGTGGCCGCGCCCAAAGAGCGCGGCTTCAGCAGCAGTGATACAAGAGAACGCAACGTCTGTAAATGAGTGTCTTTTACACTTCCTACCCGGGCGCCGACGATTGACACGTCACATGCGTGGGACAAGGATCAGAGTCGCGATGGGAGATGGCACGCCGATCACGGCCGACGGTGGGGCGTCACGGTTCGAGCTGGCGCCGCCGCGCCGTTTCATCCTTCCGGCGATCCTGCTCTTGCTCACCGAGCAGCCCGGTTACGGCTATGGATTGGTACCCCGCCTCAAAGAATTCCATTTCGGCCATGTCGACCGTCCGGCGGTGTACCGGGCCCTGGCCCAACTCGAGAACGATGGCCTCGTCGCGGCATCGGCCCAGAGCCCGACCGCGGGGCAGGCCCGTCGCGTCTACTCGGTGACCGTCCTGGGCGAGCGGGTCCTGCGCGTGTGGATGGGGGTGATCAAGGAGGAGCACGACTACCTCGGGCAGGCGCTGCGCCGCTACCAGGCGACCGGGACGATCGATGCCGTGCTGGCGGAGGTCGAAGGGGGGTGGTCCTCCGCCCTCGGCGTCGGCTGGTCCGCCGTGTCGTCCACGTCAGAGTCACGGCGCCGGGCCATGCCGGTCGAGACGGAGATGACGGAGATGACGGAGATGACGGAGCGAACCCAGCCGTCCGCCGGGGATCGGGTAGCGGCGTCGAGCAGCCACGCTGCCACGCCGTGCCTCTTCTGTATCGACCCCGATCGCTCGGCCGTGCTCATCGACGTTCGCTCCACTGTCGGGCCATTGAGTTTCGGCACCCTCGGTGTCAGCGGGACGATCTCGGCCGCCGTCAGCGACGGGGTGTTGCGCACCGACATCGCCCCGTCGGGTCGGCTCACGATCGACGTGGCCAGCCTCAACTCGGGCAACCGCCTCTACGACGCCGAGCTCCTACGCCGGATTGACGCCCGTCGATTCCCGATGGCCACCGTCGATGTGCGGGAGTGCTCGGTGAGCGGTCCGGGATCGCGCTACCGCCTGGCCGGCGAGTTGACGTTCCACGGGGTGACCCGGCCGGCCGAGGGGACCGTCAGCGTGGATGCGCTGTCCGACCGCCGTCTGGTGATCACGGGGGAGCAGGTCTTCGACATCCGGGATTTCGCGGTTCCCTCACCCACGATGTTGATGCTGCGCATCTTCCCGGACGTACGGGTCCATCTCCATGCCGAGGCCGAGCTTCACGAGCTCGGCGTCACATCCTGACCGATCCCTCGTAGCCCGACGGATTTCCCGGTCGATCCGAATGTCGGCTGCGCTCGGACCTGGACGATGTGGATCTCCTGATCGGGTCGCACGACACGGTACTCACCGTTGAACGGGCGACCCGACTCGAGGGACTGCACCATTGCGGCACGGACGCGGTCCCGATCCTCGGGGTGGATCAATCCGAGATGCGACTCGAACGTCCCGTCGAATTCGAGTGGGTCGACACCGAGGATCCGGTAGAACTCGGCGCTCCACTGCACGGTTCCGGTGCGCACGTCCCACAGCCAGCTGCCGATGTGGGCCAGGGCCTCCCCTTCTTCGGTCCGGGCGTCGATCTCCGCCAGCGTCGCCTGGACGAGGTGCTGCTCGGTCACGTCCCGCGCGATGATCACCGCGCCGACGGGCTGTTGCCCGGCGTCGAGAACGGGACAGAGGGAAAGCGAAACCGGGAGTGGCATCCCATCGGGCCGCAACACCTCGGTTTCGAAATGCCGGACGCGATCGCCCTTGATCACGTTGGCGAGGACGCTCTCCACCTCGTCGCGCAGATGTCGCGAGAAGAGCGTCTCGAATGGACCGCCCAGCACCGCCGCGGCGGAACGCCCGAACAGCCGCTCGGCCGTGGCGCTCCAGGTGGTGACCGCCATCTGGACATCGCAGGTGAAGATGGCGTCGTCGCACATCTCGATCACGGCGTCGAGCAACGCGTGGGGCGTCACGTCACCAGGCGGGGTCCCCATGCGTTCGCTGCCCGCTACCTCCATGGTTGCCCCCGGTCCAGATCGAGCGTGTGGCGGCGTACGGCCCTCGCCGCGTCGTGGGGACAGCGTATGTCGTGGCGCCGCCGGCGGCGTGGCGCAACCGGCGGCCCCGGGACTTACGAGCAGTCGGCGCAGACTTACGAGCAGTCGGCGCAGCGTCCCAGCATGGCGAAGTGGTGGGGATCGATGACGAACCCGAACTGGGTCTTGGCCTCCTTGGCCAGGCCGCGGAAGAGGGCGTCGGGAGCCTCGATCATCTTTCCGCACTCCTCGCAGACGAAGTGCCCGTGCGCCGAGGCGGCAAGGTGGTATGTCGCCGGCCCGTGCCCGAGGTGGGCATGCACGATCACGCCGAGCCGCTCCAGCTCGTCGAGGTTCCGGTAGACGGTCGAAAGGTGGATGTCGGGAGCGTGCTTTTGGACTTCGCCCGCCAGCTCTTCGGCCGTGTGGTGACTGTTCGAGTCGAAGAGCGCCCGTAGCAGCAAGCGTCGCGACGAGGTGACCCGGCCCCCCTGCTTGCGCACGATGTCCAGCACACCCTCGACCGTCGTGGCATCACCCGAGTCCACGACGGCGTGACCCTGCGGCTTGCTCACCCGCCCATTCTATTCGGGGGGCGGCCCCCGTGAGATGGCGCTGTGCGGCCGCCCCGGGCAGGTGACGGGGGGACACTGCATCGGTATGCTCGGCTGCGGAAAGGTCCGCCGTGCACGAGCTCTCCCTTTGTGACGCCATTTTGGGCACGACGATCGAGCGGGCGCATGGGCGCCCGGTGACGCAGGTGACGGTCAGGATCGGCCATCTCCGCCAGGTGGTGCCCGACGCGTTGGAGTTCGGATGGGAGGTGGTGACCGAATCGACCGACCTCAAGGGTTGTGAGCTGGTGATCGAACAGGTCCCGGCCGTGGTGCAGTGCCAGGAGTGTCAGGACGAGACGACCCTGGACATGCCTATCCTGGCCTGCGGGGGATGTGGCAGCTTCTCGGTCACGTTGCTCACCGGCGAAGAGTTCCTCATCGTTTCTATGCAGGTAGCGGAGGCGTAATCATGGGACGAATCCACCTCCATGCCGATGGCACGGAGTACCGCCACGACCACGACCACACACATGATGTAGGCGACCACAGCGGCTATGCCGACACGGGAACCGTGCGCGTCGACATTTTGGAGAACCTGCTCTCCGAGAACGATCGGGTGGCCGAGGCCAACCGCTCCGCCTTCGACGGTGCCGGTGTGCGTGCCGTGAACCTCATGTCGTCGCCGGGCGCCGGCAAGACCGCCCTGCTCAAGCGCACGCTGCGCCAGCTGGGCGCCAGTATGCGGATCGGCATCCTCGAAGGTGATATCGCCACCAGCCTCGATGCGGACGAACTCGACGGCGAGGGAGCGAGCGCGATCGCCGTCGTCAACACCAGCGCGGGATTCGGCGGCGAATGTCATCTCGATGCGGTGATGGTGCGCGCCGGCATGACCAGGATTTCGCTGGCGGACATCGAGCTCCTGATCATCGAGAACGTGGGCAATCTCGTCTGTCCCGCCGAATTCGCGGTGGGCGAACACGCCAGGGCGATGGTGTACGCCGTGACGGAGGGGGAGGAGAAGCCGCTGAAGTACCCCGTCATGTTCCGTGCCGCCGACGTCGTCGTCGTGAACAAGATCGATCTCCTGCCACACCTCGAATTCGACCTCGACAAATTCCTGTCGAACCTCAAGGCGGTGAACCCGACCGCACAGGTGATTCAGGCGAGCGCACGCACCGGGGCCGGCGTGGACGAGTGGTGCTCATGGCTGACCGGGTAGCCGGATAGCTCAGACCAGGACCAGATTGGGAGGCGTCCTCCCGGCGAGGACATCGCATACGCCCTGACTGGCCAGGCGGGCCATCCGCGTCCGGGTGGCGATGGTGGCGCTGCCGATGTGCGGCAGGAGCGTCACCCGGGGCGCACGGAGCAGCCGCTCGTTGACCACGGGCTCACCTTCGAAGACGTCGAGGCCCGCACCGTGGATCGTGCCGGCCTCGAGGGCATCGACCAGAGCGTTCTCATCGATCACAGCGCCCCGCGCCGTATTGACGAGGACGGCGGTGGGCTTCATGAGACCGAGCTCCGCCGCTCCGATCAGATGCTGCGTGGACTCGGTCAGCGGCACGTGCAGGCTGACGATGTCCGACCGCGCCAGCAGCTCGCGCAGCCCGGCCACATAGCCGGGAAGCCCGGTGTTCGTGCGCGAGGTGTGGAGGACCTCCATGTCGAAGCCTGCGGCGCGTTGCGCCACGGCGCGGGCGATGCGCCCGTATCCGACCAGCCCGAGGGTGGCGCCGTGGACATCGTGGGCCAGGTGGGTCGAGAAGCCCCAGCCGGTCCACCGCCCGTGGCGGAGATCGTCCTCCGCCCCGGACGTGCTCCGCGTGGCCGCCAGTATGAGGAGGAACGCCAGGTCGGCCGTCGTCGCATCGAGGACACCCGGGGTGTTGCAGACGGCGATCTCCAGTGCACGGGCGCGGGCCACGTCGATGTTGTCGTAGCCGACCGCGGCGTTGGCCACCACGCGCAGCCGCCCGGCGTGGCCCGCCCCGAGCACGTCGGCGTCGATGCGGTCGGTGAGCAGGCAGACGATGCCGTCACACCCGGCGGCGGCGCTGGCCAGCTCATCGGCCGTCAGTGGCACATCGTCGCCGGGAGCGACGATTTCGTGGCCCGCCGCTTCGAGTGGATCCGTGCCGCCGGGGGTCAGGCGGCGGGTGACCAGGACCCGGCCCACTCAGTGGGTCGTGTAGTTGATGGCGCCCGCGCCCTTCACCCCGATGGCGAAACAGAAGCAGTGGATGGGGGCGAAGTCGCTCACCGGTCGCAGCGAGTGCACCTTGTCCGGCGGGATGTAGACGAGGTCACCCTGCGCGATGTCCCGATCCTCGCCGTCGATCGTCATGATGCCCCGGCCGTTCATCACGTAGTAGAACTCGTGGGTCGGGTGCGAGTGGGGATCGACCAGGCCCCCGCCGGGTACCTCGAACTCGTTGACCAGCTCGAGGTAGCCGCCGTCGGTGATGTCCTTGAATTCTCGGGATTCGATCATCCACCAGACCGGGACGGTGCCGTTGTGCTCGACGACCGGGGCCTTGGCCTCAATGCTGCGCACGTCCATTTTTCCGACCTCTTTCCCCTACCTAGACTGACTGCCGCGTCAGGTTAGATCCCGGCGCACCGAAATTGCAGATTGCGCGAGCGAACGAGGGGAACAGCGTGTCCGGAGAGCGGCGGAAGATCGGTCCCGAGCCCCTGTCGGAGGAGGCCTGGGCTCCCTTTGGTTGGCTCCCGGTGGCCGATACCGACCCGCGTGACGGGGAACAACGGCTCTCCTTCGCCTGGGCCGACGTCCATGTCAACCTCATCGGCCACGCCCGCGCCGAGGTGCCCGAGACCGGCGACGGCCTCCGCTGCGAGATGCTCTACCGCCACGACACCCATACCCAGAGTGTCATGTCGCTCGACGTGCCGGCCGTCATCGCCGTGGCCCCGGCCGGAGTCGATTTCTCGCAACCGGGGGACGCCGACTCCATTCGGGTGTTCCGGCTGGAGCCGTTGGAACCCCTGGTCCTGCATCGCGGCACGTGGCACTGGGGCCCCTTCCCGATTGCCGATGCCGCCGTGCGCCTCTTCAACGTGCAGGGACTGCGCTACGCCGAGGACAACAGCTGCGTCGACCTGGCCGCGAAGGGGCTCGACGTCGACGTCGCGCTGTCGTGACCGAGGCACGCGCTGTGGAGTTGGACGACCTCGAATTCACGGGCGGGACGGTGGCCGAGCTCGTCGACGCCATCGTGGCGCGGCCGGTGGCGCCCGCAGCCGACGGGACCGAGACCTTCGTCACCACGTGTCCGGATTGGTGGGGCGGCGATCGGACCTTCGGTGGCATGGTGGTGGCCCAGGCTCTCCATGCGGCGACCCAGACGGTTCGGCCAGGACTCGCCGTCCACTCGCTCCACGGATATTTCCTGCGGCCCTCGTATCCCCGCTTTCCGTCCACCCACTCGGTGGCCCGCCTCCGCGACGGTCGCACCTTCACCACGAGAGAGGTGACCACCGCGGTGGAGGGTCGCACGGTCTTTCGCATGACCTGCTCGTTCCATGTGGCCGAGGCGGGCGACCAATATCAGTTGCCGATGGCCCGCGTCCCTGCGCCCGGCGAGATCGAGGGCACCGAGGCGCCCTTCCCTTTCGACGTGCGCAACCTCGGAGCGACGCCACGGCGACAGGATGGGACGTACGCGTCCACCCGGCTCTGCTGGTTCCGCACGCGGGAACGGCTCGACGACGATCCCGCTCTCCACGCCTGCGTGCTGGCGTATCTCTCGGATATGACCGGCGCGGCATTCCGACCCCACAGCCTCGACACGTGGGGTGGGTACACCGACGCCAGCCTCGACCACGCGCTCTGGTTCCATCGCCCGCGTCGCGCCGACGAGTGGAACCTCTTCGATTTTCAGGCGGTGGCCAATGCAGGCGGGCGGGCCACCATCCGGGCCACCATGCACGGCGCCGACGGTCAGCTCTACCTGAGCATGGCGCAGGAGCTGCTGATCCGGGAGCTGTGAGGTCGGGGGCCGTGGCAAACGCGAGATGAGCCGTGGCAACGCGAGATGAGAGGATGTCGCATGGGTCTGCTTGACGGAAAGAACGCAATCGTGACGGGCGGCGGATCGGGCATCGGCCGTGCCACGTGCCGCCGCATGGCCGAAGAAGGGGCCCGCGTCGCCGTGCTCGATCTCGACGGCGATGCCGCCGAAGGGGTCGCCAAGGAGATCGACGGGCTGGGCTTCGCCGTCGACGTGGGAGATCCGGATGGATTGCGCCAGGTCGTCGATGCCGCGGTGGCGTCGCTCGGTGGGCTCTCGCTGCTCTATAACAATGCCGGCATCGGTAGCTTCAACCGGCTGGAGGAGTGGGATCCGGCGGAATGGGACCGGATTCTGCGGGTCAACCTGACCGGTGTCTTCGCCGGGTTCCGCGCTGCCATCCCGCACCTGCGGGCCGGCGGGGGAGGGTCCATCGTCAGTACGGCGTCGATAAGTGGCACCCGGCCGTCCGCCGGCGAGGCTCCCTATGCCGCCAGCAAGGCGGCGGTGGCCGCCCTGACCGCCTCGGCCGCCCTCGAGTACGCCCCGTCCATCAGGGTCAACGCGGTGTCGCCGGGGATGATCCGCACCACGCTGACCAAGCCGATGTTCGAGTTCTTTCCGGACCAAGAAGATCGATTCCGGCGGGACACGCCGGCCGGACGGGTCGGCGAGCCCGAGGACATCGCGGACGTCGTCGTCTTCCTCTGCTCCGACCTGTCGCGCTTCGTGACCGGCCAGAACATCGTCGTCGATGGTGGGCTCACCCTTCACGGAGCCGGCGTCGACGGCATCTTCGAGTTGATCTTCGGCCAACCCGGGCCGGGCTGAGCCGCCATCTTCGGGGTGCCGGTCGCCGGCGGCGCGGTCTTACCCTCCGACGGAGGGACCGCGCACCGAGCTGTCGAAGAGGGCGCGGTGGATCATGGTGGCCAACGTATCGAGAGCGGCATCGTCGACCGGTTGCCCCACGAACTTCCGCAGGCCGTGAAAGCCGTCCAACATGGCCAGGACCGCCATGCCGGCGGCCCGCGAGTCGGCGATCTGGCATGAGGTGTCAGGACCGATCAGCCGGGCCAGGGCCTCGGTGATCACCGAGAATGTCTGCTCGAGGAGGCTGGTCAGTTCGGGGTCCATCTTGGCCAGGTCGGTCCAGGCCCGAAACAAGGGCGCATAGCGGACCCACAGGCTCGAAAAGGCCGCTATCCACTCC
>Ga0302314_10002975_pt1 | contig 31385 bp, 25 predicted proteins | sample III_Palsa_N2_3_FD_200533 | JGI IMG/M metagenome (GOLD analysis project Ga0302314, IMG submission 200533) | Peat permafrost microbial communities from Stordalen Mire near Abisko, Sweden - III_Palsa_N2_3 | ecosystem: Environmental > Terrestrial > Soil > Palsa > Peat permafrost | place: Sweden... | reverse complement strand
AGGAACGTGGCCGACGTTGTCGACCGGACCGGACATCGTGGGCGCCGAGCGCTCGGCCATCAGATGCCTCCACCGGACAGGACGATGCCGCCGTCGACGGACAGGGTCTGGCCGGTGATCCACGAGGCGTCGTCGGAGGCGAGGAACGCGACCGCCCCCGCGACGTCCTCGGGAGTGCCCAGCCGGCCGAGTGCGTATTCCTTCGCCAGCTGGGCCTCTCGGCCTTCGTACAGTTTGGCGGCGAACTTCGTCTTGACGACGGCCGGCGCGACGGAGTTCACCCGGATCCGCGGACCCACCTCCTGGGCGAGCTGCTCGGTGAGATGGATCAGCGCCGCCTTGCTCGCGCCGTACACGCCGATCCCGTGGGCCGGGCGCAGCCCCGCCACGGCGGTGATGTTGACCACGGAGCCGCCGTGCTCGCCCTGCCACGCCTCGCGCACCTGGCGTACCCAGCCCAGCGTCGCGTTGACGTTGACCTCGAAGACCTTGAGAACTGTCGCAGCCTCCTGTTCCAGCACCGGTCCGAAGACCGGGTTGACGCCGGTGTTGTTCACGAGGACGTCGATCCTGCCGAAGGCTTCCATCGTCGAAGCGACCGCCTGCGCTTGGTGCGCGCGGTCGTCCGCCCGGCCGGATACGGCGATGGCCCGCCCGGGGCCGCCGAGCGCCGTCGCCGCATCCGCGAGCGCCTGCTCCTTACGTGCCGTCACACACACCTGTGCGCCCTCTGCCACCAGCCTTTCGGCGATCGCCAGTCCGATTCCGCGGCTGGCACCGGTGATGAGGGCGACCCTTCCGTCGAACCTGTGCATGCGAATCGATTTCCTGTCCGGTCGTCCGAAATGGCGATGGCGGGTCAGACGGGGCGGGTCAGACGGGGTAGGGCGCCGTGGCCCCCGGCTCCGCAGTCGTCGAGGTGAGTTGAGGTTCGGGACTGTTCTGCAGCGGTACCCCGGCCTCCTTGGGCCGACGCCCGCCCACGGTCGCCACCAGGACTGCGGAGACCAGGCAGAATCCGGCCAGGATCCACAGCACCTCGTGCAGAGCCCCGGTGTAGCTCTGTTCTGCCAGCGTGGTGAACGCTGCGCGCGAGGACTCGGGGACCGTGCTCGCCGGACCCGACAGCTGCCCCTGGTTCAGTTTGCCGGCGAGCAGCGCCGGGTTGTCCGCGTACGGGCCGCTGAAGCCGGAGAGCTTCCCGGTGAGCTTGGACTCGGTGGCGCTGGCGAGCAGGGAGCCGACCACCGCGATGGCGATGGCCTCGCCGGACAGCCGCATGGTGTTGAACATTCCGGCCGCCATCCCGGCCCGGGTGGACTCCACGCTGGAGACCGCCGCGCCGTCCATCACGCCGAACGAGATGCCCACGCCCGCGCCGATCACCGCGAACGGGCCGAGCACCACCCAGTTGCTGACGCCCGGCTCGATGACGACCAGCCAGGCCGCGCCGATCCCGGTGAGCACCACCGAGGCCGTGACCATGTGCCTGACCGGGATCCAGCGCAGGAGATAACCGGTGATCAGCGGGAAGACCAACGTCGGCACGGTGAGCATCAGCAGGTCGACGCCGGCGTGGAAAGTCGTCTCGTGGTTGACCGCCGTCAGATAGCTCGGCAGGTAGACCAACAGCGGGGTGAAGCCGAACACCAGCGACACCACTGCGACGCAGAGCGAGGCGAACTGCGGCTGCCGGAACAAGGTCAGATCGAACATCGGGTGAGCCTGCCGCTTCTCCACGATGATGAATCCGAACAGCAGCGCGGTGCACAAGACGTACGCGATGACGTTCAGCGGTGAGGCCCAACCGTTCTGCGCGCCTTCCAGGAGGGCCAGGATGAGTCCGGACAGGGCCCCGGTGAAGGTGACCATGCCGAGCCAGTCCACTGTCTTGCCCTCGGGGTCCGAGGACTCGGGCAGGAAGTAGGACAGGGCGAGCACCAGGGCACCGGCGATCGCCGGAACCAGGAAGATGGCGCGCCAGCCGAAAGAGGTCTGCAGCGCGCCGGCCACGAACGGGCCGAAGGCCAGTCCCGCGCCGACCGACGTCCCGAAGATGCCGAACGCGCGCGCACGGGCCGCGCCCTCGAAGAGGTTGGCCAGGATGGCGCTGCCCGCGGTGAGCGAGGCGGCCGCGCCGATTCCGGCGAGCAGCCGGGTGATGTCGAGGGTGACGATGTTGGTGGACAGGGCCGACAGCAGCGAGCACGCCGCGAACACGGCGTTGCCCAGGGCGAACATGCGCCTCCGGCCGAACAGGTCGGCGAACGACCCGGTGGTCAGCATGAAGCTGGCGAAGGTGAGGTCGTAGCCGTTCACGATCCACTGGCCTGCCGCCAGGCTGTTGTGGAAGTCGACCGCCACGCCCGGCATCGCCACCGAGGAGCCGGTCAGGGAGACCGGCAGCATGACGGTGGCGATACAGACCGTGATCAGGCCCAGAAGGGAACGGCGGGGAATTCTCTGAAGGCTGCTAAGCATGACCTTTCCTCATTGTTTTGCGAATGCGGGCATGACTCAGCGGATCGGAGTGCCGGGCTTCAGGAGGAATCCTGAAAACACTCCCAGTCTGCGGAGCCATCGATCCGGGGCGTTAGGACTTTTGGTACTTGAATGCTTCTTCCGGCCGTCTGTCGACGCGCGACAATAGCCCAGGGCGCGTTATGTCGACCCGGCTGGATTCGGCTTCCCACTGATGTGCGTGGGTGGCAGATATGTGATTTCATTGTCAATGTGGCGCCGTGATTCCTCGCCGGCGTTCGGTATCAACACCCTTCCCTTGTCAGGAGTATGAGAATGCTTGCGCTGACCCCCACCGGAATCGACGACAAGGCTGTCGAGGTCTCCGAGGTACCGGAGCCCGAACCCCGGGACGATGAGCTCGTGCTCCAGGTGGAGGCCTTCTCCGTCAACCGGGGGGAGACGTTCCTGCTGGCCAACCCCAAGCCCGGCTGGCGGCCGGGCAAGGACATCGCCGGAACGGTCGTCCGCGCCGCTGCGGACGGCACCGGGCCCGTTGTGGGGACTCGGATCGTGGGCCACCCGTGGGTGGCCGGTTGGGCCGAGCGCGCCGTCGTCCCGGTCGCCAGTACGGCTGTGCTCCCCGACGGTGTGGACGTCCGGACCGCCGCCGCCCTGCCGCTGGCCGGAATCACCGCGCTGCGTCTGCTGCGCAAGGCCCGGGCCTCGTACGGCGACCGTGTGCTGATCACGGGGGCGTCCGGCGGTGTCGGCCACTATTTCGTGGAACTGGCCGCCTCCGCCGGTGTGGAGGTGACGGCGGTCAGTGCCACGCAGGAGCGGGGAAGCCGCCTGCGGGACCTGGGCGCGCGAGAAGTGGTGACCCGCGTCGAGGACGCCGAGGGCGTCTACGACGTGGTCCTGGAGTCAGTGGGCGGGGACAGCCTGCCCGTGGCTCTGTCCAAGGTTCGCGCGGACGGCCGGCTCATCTGGTTCGGGCAGGCCAGCCGCACGGCTCCCCGGGTCGACTTCTTCAGCTTCTTCGCCGGGCCGAAGGAGGCGTCGATCGAACACTTCGACTACACGCGCTCCCCGCGCACGTACGGCGAGGAACTCGCCGTCCTGGTACGGCTGGTCGACACCGGACGGCTGCATCCGGAGATCGGCCTGCTCGACGACTGGTCCCGGACCGCGGAAGCGGTCCAGGCCCTGCGCCGACGGGAAGTGCGCGGCAACATCGTGCTCAGCATCAGTACGCCAGGCGGTCCGGCAGACGGAACGGCAGTTGCGGCCGCGGCCGCATAGACGCTCCGACGTCTGCGACGCGGCTGCGCGGGCCTACTTGTCGGCGATCAGCGTGCCCGCCGCGGCCCAGCTGTCGTTCGGCACCTCGTGGATCCAGACCTGCACGGTGTCGGCCGGGATCTGATAGGCGTCGATGAAGGCGTCGGTGATCCGCCGCACCAGCTCGCGCTTGAGCTCGACGGTGCGGGGACTCTGCTGCACGGTGACAATAGGCATGAGGGCTCCTTGGTTCGATTCGGGGCGGAAAACCCCTGTCAGACCGCTGTGCGGCCTGACTCCAAGTCAATCCCGCACCTGACGGCCCATCAAGACCCAATCCGCTCCGACAGCCATCACGAATCCTGATCGTTCGAGGTGGAGGCCGCTTCCGCAGCCGCCGAGGCCATGATCAACAGGGTGACCAGAGGCGGCAGCGGGTCGCTGTCGCGCACCGCGACCGCTGTCGGCAGCGCCATTCTCGGCGGACCGAAAGGACGGAAGACCACCCGCCGCACTCGCAGCCGGCGGGCGTTGGCCGCGTACACCACCGTCCAGGTGGGGTTGCCCGAGCCGATCGTGGCCAGGGTGTCCTGGAGGGTGGCCGAGGCGGGCTGGGGAACCGGCTGCACCCCGCTGCTGCGGCACCTGTCCAGGACCAGGTCGACGAGCGCCGGATGCCGGCGCCGTTCGGGCAGCCGGAGCGGAAGCTGCGCGAGGTCGGTCAGTTCGAGCTGGTCGAACTCGGCCAGGGGGTGCTGGGCGGGGATCGCCGCCATCAGTTCGTCCTCCCAGACCGGGATGAGTCTCAGGCCGCTGTCCGTGTCGCGCGGTCCCCGCACGAAGGCCGCGTCCAGGTCGCCCGTGGCGACCTGTGCCAGCCGCTCCTGGACGCCGGCGGCCACCAGTTCCACCCGTACATGCGGTGCCCGCGACTCGAAGGCCTCCAGCACCCGGTCCAGTCTTTCGCCGAGCCCCTCGGCCGTTCCCAGCCGGAACACGATGGCCCGGCCCGGGGTCAGGCCCGCCGCCACCACCCGGGCGTTGTCCTCCGCGGCCAGCACGGCCCGCGCGGCGGGAAGGAACTGCGAACCCGCGGGGGTCAGCCGCACCTCGCGGGGGGAGCGGTCGAACAGCGTCACCCCGAGCTCCCGTTCCAGCCTGCGCACCTGCTGGCTGACCGTCGGCTGGACGATGTGCAGGCGCTGCGCCGCCCGGCCGAAGTGGAGTTCCTCGGCGACGGTGACGAAATAGCGGAGCTGTCGCAGTTCCATGATTCGGCCCGGCCTTCCCTCGCTGCTGCCCTGGGACCTGACGATACGTCATAGTGCCGCTCCCGCCGCTCCGCCTCCTCGCCGCTATGGCGGCGGACTGCCCGCAGCTTTGTGACATATCTCATAATTGTGCCTTGAAGTAGCCGTTTAAGAGGATAAATGCGGCATCGGCCGCAGCGGGCGCCCGAGCCCTTATGGCAGTAGTCTGTGATGAGCGGGTATGGTGGCCAGCACGGCATGACATGTCGCCGATGACCGTTCGGAGGCTGACCGGACGGATCCTGCCGGATCAGTTGACAGCAAACCCGAGTCCGCCCGGACGCACGATGACAGTGTGCCGGTGAGACAGCGCAGGACAGCTGCGCCGCCGCGGTCCGTTCGCGGCAATCGGGAAACGGGTGGTAACACGCTCTTCGATCACCGCAAGCCGGACGGTTGAAGTTCCGGGTCGCACGTTCTCAGACAGCAAACCTTCGAATCAAGCCGTTCGCCCCGCCCTTCGGGACCGGGCCCGCGGCGCCGTGTCCGATTGCCGCCGCGGGCGTCACCGGACCTCCATGCACCGGATCCGTCCCGAACGCATCCGGCATTCCCACTTCGCTCCTCGACACGGGGATCCCCCCAACGGTTCGCGCCGCGGTCGGCAGGACTCGGCGATACGGAAGGGATTGTGCGCAGCATGAACGTTGTAAGCGGCAGGGCCGGATTGCGAACGCTGGTCGTCGACCAGTGGCCGCTGGTGCGCGGCGCGATCGCCGATCTGCTGGTCGGAAGCGGCACCGGGTACCCGGTGGGCGCGGCCGACAGCGCGGACTCGGCATGGGCCATGTGCCTGGAGAGCCGGCCGGACCTGGTGATCACCGACTGCGATCTGCTGACCCTCGGCGACGGCATCCGGCTGTGCGGCCGGCTCAAGCAGTCGGCGTTCGCGCCCCAAGTGCTCATCTACTCCAGTCGCAACGATCCCGGCGTCATCGGGGAGTGTCTCGGCGCGGCCGCGGACAGTTTCGTGCACCGCTCCGCCGAACCGGTCCTGCTCCTCGACGCCGTGGGGCAGTTGGCCTCCGGGCGCTCGACCTGGCACCTGGGCGGCGGCAACGGCCTCGCGTCAGCCCACGAAGAGACGCTGGCGCACTTGATCTCGGAGTCGCACATGACCAGCCGGGAGCAGGAAGTGCTGGGGCTGCTTCTGCGCAGGTATACCAACGAGGAGATCGCGGCCGAGCTCTACCTGGCTAGGCAGACGGTCAAGAACTACGTGAGCACCGTGCTGCAGAAGCTGGACGTCCCCTCTCGCAGGGAACTGCACAAAAGGGCCCCGGCCCGATTGTCCTCACCGATTAATGGCTGAAGCCCGTAGAAAACATAGGGTAAAGACGCGCGTAACCGGTACGAAACAATAGCCCGCATCACAACAGTACTCGAAGTACCGTGAATTCCGGGCCGGAAGGTACCCGGCGTCCTATCGACGAGGGAAATCCGTGGCATAGATTCTGACTTGGAAAACGGCGAATCTATCCATGAAATCCGAATCCAGGATGGTGGAAGAATGACCAGAGGAAGTCTCTTTTCACCGGAAACGGTGGTGGTCACGGGAATCGGTGTGATGCTGCCGAATACGTCCACTGTCGACGCGTTCTGGGGAAACATCTCCGGCGGCCGTTCACAGATAGGCCCGGTCACCCGCTTCGATCCGGAGGAGGTGGGACTGGAGGTCTACGCCGCCGCCGAGATCAACGACTTCGACCACCGGCCGTACCTGCCCGAGCTTCGCGACAATCACGCTGAGAAGTACTCCCGGGAGATCCTGGTCACGATGTCCGCGCTGGCGGAGGCCAGGCGTGACGCGGGACTCGATGTCAACGGCGCGGATCCGCGCCGGGTCGGCGTGCTGATGTCCTCCTCCCGGGGCCCGCTCGCCTGGTGGCAGCAGGTGGTGTCGGGCCAGGAACCGGGTGCCTTCGACGACCGCGGGGCGATGTTCCGGGGCCTGGCCGGGTGCCCTGCGGCGCTCTCCGCCATCTACATCGGCGCTCAGGGAGTGGTCAGCACGGTGAGCAACGCCTGTGTCGGCGGACATCAGGCGATCAGGATGGCCTTGAGCGAGATCCGGTCCGGCGCGGCCGACGCGATGCTGGTCGGTGGGCACGAATTCCCGATCGTGCCCGAGGTGGCCAAGTGCTACCAGGCGATGGGCAGCGGGGTGATGTCCACCGAGCGGGAGGACCCGAGCCGCGCGGTACGCCCCTACAGCAACGACCGTGAGGGCTTCGCCCTGGGCGAGGGGGCCGTGGTGCTGTGCCTGGAGCGCGAGTCGGTGGCCCGCGCCCGGGGCGCCCGGATCTACGCCGAGGTGGTCGGCGGCCGGACCCTGAACGAGGCGGCCCACGCCACGACGATGGACCTGAGCGGAAAAGTCACCGCGGGCCTGATCTACGACCTGCTGGCCGACGCGGGACTGCACGCCGACGAGGTCGACTACTTCTGCGCGCACGGCACCGCGACCAAGTACAACGACATCGCGGAGAGCCGGGCCCTGCGCGCGCTGTATCCGGAGCGCACCCCCGGCCAGCTGCCGCCGATCAGCTCCAACAAGCCGATCTACGGCCACACCTTCGGCATCGCCGGCATCATCAACGTGGCCGCCACCAGCCTGATGCTCCACCACCAGCGGCTGGCGCCGACGATCAACTTCACCGAGCCCGACCCGGAATGCGACCACGACCACGTCGTCGAGGGCGCGCGCGAGGCGGACATCGACCTGGCGGTCTCCTTGTCGTTCGCCTTCGGCAGCCAGACCGCGGTGGTCGCCATGAGGACCGTGGCGCCGTGAGGAAACCCATAGTCGCCAGGGACGTGGACGATCTCGTCGAACGCCTGGTACGCCCCGACGACCATGTCCACCTCGCCGCGACCCCCTCACGTCCCAATGCCCTGACTTATGCGCTGTGCCGCACCTTCGGGGCCGAAGGCCACTTGACGGTCAGCACCACCGCCGTCCACTCCAGTGCCCACGCACTCGCGCTCTCCGGCTGCGCGGACAAGGTGATCGCCAGTTTCGCAGGCGACACTTATCCCTCCCCGCGGCCCAACGTCCTGTACGAGCGCCTGCACGAGGGGCGTCCGTTCTCCTTCGAAGCATGGTCGCTGCTCTCGTATATGCAACGTCTCATCGCCGGAGCGCTCGGCGTCCCCTACGCCGTGACCGGTTCGCTCACCGGAACCGATCTGGCCGACGGCAAGCCGGGCGGTTTGTATAGCGTCCCCGACCCGGCCAGGCCGGACGAGCAGGTCACCCTGCTCAGCCCGCTGCGACCGGACGTGACCCTCGTGCACGGGGTGTGCGCCGACGAGGACGGCAACATCGTCCTGGTGCCGCCGCTGGGCGAGGGCGCCTGGGCTGCGTACGCCGCGAGGCGGGGCGTCATTGCCTCCGTCGAGCGGATAGTCGGCCGCAAACAGTTGCGCGCCATGCCGGATCGGGTCCTGATTCCCGGCCAGCGCGTGCTGGGCCTGTGCGAGGCCGAGTTCGGCGCGCACCCTCAATCCCTGCGCACCGCCGACGAGGCCGGCGTCCCCGGTTATCTGGACGACTACGCCTTCCTGGAAGAGATCGTCGCCTCCTGCGGCGGCCCACAGCGCGGTACCGACTGGTACCGGGACTGGGTGAGCGAAGCCGGATCCCACCGCGGCTATCTCCACCGGCTCGGACCCGCCCGCCGCGCCCGGCTCAGCAACGGCGCCCGAACCCCGCAAGCCGGCCGGCCGCCGGAGCACGACGAGCATTACGCCGAGATGGAGGCGCTGTTCGCCGCAGAACTCGGACCCGAACGCGCGGCAGAACTCCGGCTCCTCGCACCCGAGGCTTCCGCCCCCGACCGCATCCCCGACCCGGAACAAGCCCCGGACGAACGCCCTGCCACCCGGCAGGAACAACTGATCGTGCTCGGCGCCCGTGCCGTCGCCGACCGGGTGCGCACCGGGCGGTACGACACACTGCTCGCCGGCATCGGCTCCTCCCACATGGCCGCGTGGCTGGCCGCCGCGCTCCTGCGCCAAGGCGGGCACGAGGTCAAGGTCGTGGCCGAACTGGGCATGTACGGCTTCGTCCCCCAGGGCGGGGACGTGTTCCTCTTCAGCCTCCGGCACGCCGCGACCGCCGAGCAGCTCAGCGGCATCCCGGAGATCCTCGGCGGGATGGTGGCGGCCAACCCGGGAGCGCTGGGAGTGCTCTCGGCCGGCGAGATCGACCAGAGCGGGACGATCAACACCAGCCGCGACCGGGACGGCCGCTGGCTCACCGGATCCGGCGGGGCCAACGACATCGCCGCCGGCGCGGACTGCGTGGTGATCGCCCCCGCGTCACCCCGCCGCTACGTGGCCGCGGTGTCGTACCGCACCAGCCGCGGCGACCGGGTGCAGGAGGTGGTCAGCCAGTTCGGCCGCTTCCGCAGGACCCCTGACGGCGCCGGATTCCGCCTGGCCACCTGGCTGCCGGCCGACGATCAGCGCGACACAGTACTCGACGATCCCGCCGAGGTCGAACGCCGGGCCGGTACGGCAGTGGCCGAGTCCACCGCCTGGGCCGTCCCGGTCGCCGGGGTCGTGGTGGAGAAACCGATCACCGCGGCCGAACTGGACCTGCTGCGCTCCCTGGACCCCGAGGGCCGCTACCGCTGACCGACACTGTCCGCACCTGCGCCGACCACACGAAGGAGCCGCGCCCATGCCCGCGAACCACAAGCCCGGACAGCTCGGGCCGGGAATGACCTGGGTCACATCAGGCCTGCGCTTCACCGGCCTGGGCCACTACTACCCGCGCACACTGGTGCGCAACGAAGGAACCGTGACGGTCGGCGGCCGCGAATACGGTCCGGAGGTCGCCGAGCAGCTCGGTGTCCGCAGCCGGCACGAGGCGGCCGAAGACGAGACGGTCGACTACATGGCCGAGCAGGCCGCCCGCGCGGCCCTGGCCAAGGCAGGCCGCGAGCCGGACGAGATCGACCTCGTGGTCCTGGCCAACTGGACCGACCGGCAGTGGATCCCCGAGATAGCACCTCAGGTGGCGGCCCGCCTCGGCGCCGACCGGGCGCTGGCCTTCGACGTCTGCGGGGCGTGCACCGGTTTCGTGCACGGCGTGCAGATCGCCGCTTCCCTGCTCTCGGCCCAGCCGACGTGGAGACGCGCCGTGGTGGTCGCGGCGGACCGCTTCTCGCGCCGCGCCCGGCCCGGGACCAGAGGGCAGCTGATCTTCGGCGACGCGGCCGGCGCCGTGGTCCTGGAACGCGATCCGGCGCAGCCGCCCGGGCTGCGCCACTCGACGCTGCACTGCGACGCCGCCCAGGCGGACGCCGTCGCCGCCAGGGACGGCTGGCTCAGGCCGCGCCCCGAGCTGATCGACCTGGCCATCGGCTCCAGTCTGAAGGTCGCCGAGCTGCTGCTGGAGCGCGCCGAGATCAAGGTCGCGGACGTGGACTGGCTGGTCCCGCACCCCGGCAACAACGCCATCCACGCCGGAGTCAGGGACGGTCTGGACCTGCCGGCCGAGAAGTTCCTGACCAATTTCGCCGACCGGGGCAACACCGGTTGCGCGTCCATCCCGATCGCGCTCTCGGAGTTCTCCGCCGACGGCGTGGTCGCACCCGGAGATCTGATCCTGTCCACCGCGGTGGGATCCGGCTGGTACTACGGAGGGTTGCTGTTCCAACTATGAGTACTTATTCCGCGATGAAAGACGAGGCCGGGGCCGCCGCCGAGCCGCTCCCGGGCCGGGAGCCGGTCCTCGTGGTCGGCGCCGGGCCGGTCGGGCTGGCCCTCGCCTGCGAACTGCTGCGCCGCGGTGTACCGGTCAGGATGGTGGACCGGCACCGCAGCACGACCGAGGTATCCAAGGCCATCATCGTGTGGCCGCGCACCCTCGAACTCCTCGCCGGGCTCTCGGCGTCCGCGGAGATGGTCGAGGCCGGCCACCTGCTGGACGGCGTGCAGTTCTTCTCCGGCGGATCCCGCCTCGGATCGGTGGTGGTCTCCGAACTCGACGACTCCGTCTTCAACCACGTCCTGATGCTGCCGCAACGGGAGACCGAGCGGATACTGCTGGCCCGACTGACCGAACTCGGCGGCGTCGTCGAATGGGGCACCGAGGTCGTGAAAGTGTCCTGCGACGACGCCGACGCCACGGTGCTGCTGCGCCACGGCGACGGGGTCGAGGAGACCGTCCGGACTCCGTGGCTGGTGGGCGCCGACGGCGCGCACAGCACCGTGCGCAAGCAGCTCGGCATCGGCTTCGACCTCACCTCTCCCGAATTCACCTTCGCCATCGCCGACGCTCCCGTCGAAGGCGACGTCGACGAGCGGATGCTGAACTACTTCTACTCGGTGCACGGAGCGATAGGTGTCGGCCCGCTCGGCGGAAAGGTCTTCCGGTTCGCCGTCAGCGTGCCGGAAGGCCAGCAGCCGAGCAGGGAGCTGTTCCAGCAGGCCTTGGACCAGCGAGCCGGATCCGTAGGCCGGGTCGGCGAACCCAAGTGGAGCGCCATCTTCACCGTGCGCTGCGCCACGGCCAGCAGCTTCCGCTCCGGACGGGCTTTCCTGATCGGGGATGCGGCCCACGTCCTGAGCCCGGCCGGCGGCCAGGGCCTGAACACCGGCATCCAGGACGCGGTGAATCTGGGCTGGAAGCTGGCCGGGGTCTACCTCGGCCTCCTTCACCCGGACGTGCTCGACAGCTATGACGAGGAGCGCCGCCAAGCGGTGATCCGAGTGGGCACGACCACTGATCGGCAGACCCGCTGGGGTCTGCTGCGCGCCCCGAGCCGGGTGGTGCTCCGTGACCTGCTGGTGCGGGCAGCCGCGGCCAGCGGCCTGCTGCAGCGGGCACTGGCGCCGATGTTCAGCCAGACCGATCTTTGTTACGGCAATGCGCCTGGCAGCTGGTTGATGCGGGCCTGGCGTTATCCGCAGGTGTGGGAAGGCGCGAGGCTGCCGTATCTGGCCCACCTAGCCGGCGTTGCCGACGAGAGCACCGGGGCCGGGGCCTCAGCGGCTGACGTCACGCTGCCCACGCTGATCCTGTCGCGAGGACGCTTGTCCGAGTCCGAATGGGCCGGTGCACGTCAGCGATTGGTGGACGCCGCCCCCGTGGAGCTCCTGGTGCGCGACCTCGTCGGCGGCAGGGGAACCCCGCAGGGCGAGCTCGCCCGGTTACTGGGAAAGGACCCCGCCGCCGTGCTGGTCCGCCCGGACGGGCACATACTCGCCGTCGCGGGTGCCGACCGGCCGGAGCGGCTGTTCGCCCGTCTGACGTCCCTGGTCACGGCCCCGGCCCCGGTTCCGGCGGCCGACGGCGTACTCGGCAGGTACCGGTCATGAAGCCGGTCCCCCCGGTCACGAACCGTCCGATGGATGCCGTGCGACACGTGTCGTCCGGGCGAACCGCCGCTCGTACCGACATCGCCTCGTGGACCGGTTTCGAAGGCGTCCTGATCCCCTCCGCGGAGCAGATGATGCGGACCTACGCCATCCGCTTCGCAGTACCCGGCTACGCTCTGGACCAGGCCATGTCAGAGGTCTCCCGGAGACAGCCGCCGGTGACCTCCATCGCGGGCGCCACATCCGCGGCCGTCGCCGCCTGGGCGGCGGCCGTGGAGCAGGAGCTGGAACAAGCCTATGGAGTGGTCTGCGATTTGTCGGGATTCCGCGAGGCGTGGATCGAACTCCACCGGCCCAACCAGGCCTGGTTACACAACGTCCCACCGTTCCAGGAGGACACCACGTTGCCCACACTCAACCAGGCCGAGCTGACCACCCCCACGCTGGCCTTCGACCGCACGATCAGCCGTGGCCTGGTGCACCGGGTAGGCCTGGAAGAAGTCTTTCTCACCGACTTCAAGTCGTTGTCGGAAGACCGCTTCCTCGCCGCCGCCAGGCTGCCCAGGACGCACCTCTACTACAACGACCACCTCAACCAGCCGAAAACGCATGATCCCCTCGTGGTGTTCGAGAGCGTCCGCCAGTCACTGCTCTGTGCCACGCACATGCATCACGATGTCCCGGCGGACACCAAGGCGATCACCGCGCAGTGCCGCCTGGAGATCACCGATCCGGATGCCCTGCGATTCCAGGACGGCGTCTACGACCTGGAGCTGGCCGGTTCCGTGGTGACCTCCAAATCGCGCCAGGACGTGCTTTCACGAGTGGTGCACCAGGTGGAGGTCTTCCTCGGCGGGCGACAGGTCGCGATCGTCACGGTCGACACCGCGCTGCGCTCCCCGGACGCCTACCAAGCGCTGCGGATGAAAGAGCGCCGAACTCCGCCGCCCCAATCCGACGAACTGTTCGCGCGCGAGATGGTGAGCACGTTGCCCTCCGCACTCGTGGGACGCTCCCGCAGCGACAACGTCCTGTTGCTCGATCCGCTGTTCGCCGGCCGGTCGCTGGTTGCCCGTATGCGGATCCCCGTCTCGCATACGAGCATGTTCGACCACCGGCAGGATCACCTTCCAGGCCCGGTGATGGTCGAGGCGGCCCGGCAAGCCGGCCTGCTGCTCGTCGGCGAGGTCTTCGGCCGATCGCCCGCCAAGACCCTCCTGGCCGAACTGGACGTCGACTATGAGCGCTTCGCCGAGTTGGACGAGGAGATCACCGTGCACGCATCCTTCGAGCCGGAACTCGGGACTCCGCAAGCCCCCGGCAGTGAATCCGCATCCGCATATCGTTCTAGCGGCTACGAACGACCTATCCTGATCGACTTCCGGCAAAGCGACTGTGTGCTGGCCGCCATGAAGATCCGGCTGGTCGCGACGGAGAGTCGGAACACTGTCACACCGGTGGTGGACCATGCGATATGACGTACCCGTTTACTTGAGCCTGCCGACCGTCGTCCTCGGGGAACGAGCGGAGAGCGCCGCGGCCGCAGTGGCTGCGGGCCGCCTCTCCCAGGAGGCGGCCGATCTGTACGGCTACCGGGAACTGACGGCCTCCGATCTCGCCGCGGTACAGCTGGCAGAACGCGCAGCCGCGACCGCGCTGGAGCGGGCCCGGATCTCGCCCGCCGAAGTGGACCGGCTCTTCCACGCCTGGACCTATCACCAGGGCCACGAGTTCTGGTCTCCCGCGCACTACCTGGCCAACCAGTTGGGCGCGGACCGGGCGGTCCCGATCGGCATACAGCAGATGTGCAACGGAGGGATGGCTGCCATCGACGCGGCGGCGCACGAACTCGTCGCCGACCGCGAGACAACCCTCGCACTGGTCACCACCGGCGACCGGTTCGCCGAGCCCGGGTTCGACCGCTGGGGCGACCTCGGGGTGGCCTACGGGGACGGAGCCACCGCCGTGCTGGTCTCGCGCACCCCGCTGGGCCCCGCGGTGCGGCTGCTGTCCTGCGTCACGGTCGCCGCCTCCGGCCTGGAGGGCATGCACCGGGGAGTCGAGCCGTTCAGCCCGGCGCCACGGAGCGGGTCCGAACAACTGCGGCCGGCCCGTACCAAGCGGCAGTTCGCGGAGAACCAGCCCGCCATGGACTTCGGCAAGACCGCTGTCGCCCTCGTCGCCGACCTGATCACTTCGTCGCTCGGTCAAGCAGGGATCGCCGCGGACGATCCGCGGTTGATCGGCGTCACCCTCCCGCGTCTGGCCGAGCACACCTTGGAGAAGGTCTACATCCCGGCAGTTCAGGCCGCCTGCCCGGCGCTGGCCCTCGACCTGGGCCGTGACACCGGACACCTGGGCGCGGGCGACTCGGTCGCCAACCTGGCACACCTCTTCTCCTCCGGACAGCAGTACCCTGGCAAGCTCCTGGTCCTGCTCGGGGCGGGAGCCGGCTTCACCTGGTCCGCCGCAGTCGTGGAGATGCTCTGATGAGCGGCGCCACAGCCGCCGCGCCGATGACGCGCGCACCCGGAACAGTGCTGGAACCGGCTGCCCTGTTCGACCTTGAGGGCATGGTCGCCCTGGTCACCGGTGCCTCCGGCGGACTCGGGGCCCGGTTCGCCGAAGTGCTCGCCAAAGCCGGGGCCACGGTCGTCCTCACCGGACGGCGGGTCCGGGAGTTGGAGGAGGTGTCCGCCCGCTGTCCGCGCAGCCTCGCCGTGCCCGGCGACGCCACCGCCGCCGAGGACCGGGCACGTCTGGTGCGGACCGCCGTCGACCACTACGGGCGCCTCGACCTGCTGGTGAACAACGCGGGCCTGGCCCGGGTGGTCCGCGCGGAAGACGAGGAGCCCGAGAGCTTCGCAGCCGTGCTGGACCTCAACCTCACCGCCGTCTTCGGCCTGTGCCGCCTCGCGGGCGAGCAGATGCTCGCCCAGGGTTCGGGCAGCATCATCAACATCGCCTCCATTTACGGCATGGTCGCCAGCGGCGGCCTTCCCCAGGCCGCGTATGCCGCCAGCAAAGGGGGAGTGGTCAACCTGACCCGGGAACTCGCCGCCCAGTGGGCTGCCCGCGGCGTACGGGTGAATGCGATCTGCCCAGGCTGGTTCCGCTCGGAGATGACCGCCGAGATGCTCGACAATGAGTCGGGGCGCAACTGGGTCAACCGGCGTACGCCGATGGGGCGACCCGGCGAGGCCGGCGAACTGGACGGCGCACTGCTCTTCCTGGCGAGCCGCGCGAGTTCCTACGTCACCGGCACCACGATCGCGGTCGATGGAGGTTATCTCGCGATCTGAGTCGAATGCCCGCGCTGCGCCGAGGGTCGCGCCGCACTGCTCTGCCCACTTCGCCGGATCCACGGAAAAGGAGTCACCATGCCGGCCGCACCACCACAGGCGAAGGCTGCAGCCTTCTTCGATGTCGACGATACGCTGGTCACCGTCAAGACCATGCTCAGTTTCCTGCAGTTCCATCTGAAGGCCACCGGCTGTCCGGAGCAGTCCTACTACGACGCGGCCGCCGGTCTGGAACAGCTCACCAGGCAAGGCATTCCGCGCGACGAGGTCAATCGGGCGTACTACCGCTTGTTCGCCGGCGTCCTGGCCGTGGAACTCGAAGACTGCGGCGCGTTGTGGTTCCGTGAACAACTTCGCGCGGAGAGCTTCTTCCACCAGCCTGTCGTCGCCGCGTTGGCCGAGCATCGTGCGGCCGGCCAGGCCACGGTGCTGGTGTCCGGTTCTTTTTTCCCCGCTCTGAACCCGATAGCCGCGTACGTCGAGGCAGAAGCCGTACTCGGCACTGAGCAGGTCATCAAGGACGGACGACTGACCGGCGAAGTGGTGCGGCCCATGATCGGCGCCGCGAAGGGTGAGGCGGTCGTGATCTGGGCGGACGGTGCGGGGATCGACCTGTCAGACTGCTTCGCCTACGGTGACCATGCCACAGACCTGGACCTGCTGTGCGAGGTAGGCCACCCGGTTGCGGTAGGGGACGACCCCGTGCTGCTGGCTCATATCCACAGGGTCGGCGGTCACCGCCTACCGGGGTCTTCGGCCGCGGAGTGAGTCTCGACTGCCGCTGAACGCGTCCTCAATCAGTCAATGGTCTGTCAGCCAGCGGTCTGTGCGCCAGCCAGCGTGATCAATGTCGGGTGGTCGGCCCGGACGGTGGCGGCGAGGATGGCGCCGGCGCGGGATTCGAGCTCCCGCGCGGTGTCCGCCGCGCCGGTCTCGCGGTGCAGAGCGGCGAGGTTGACCAGGATCGGGGCCAGATCGGGGTGGTCCGGGCCGAGGGCGGCGGTCAGGGCGGTCAGCGCGTCGCGGTACAGGGTCAGCGCGGTGTCCAACTCGCCGCGCTGGTGCACGATGGCGGCCAGGTTGCCCAGGCCGACGGCGTGGTCCGGGTGCCCGGTGCCGTAGGTGTTCTCGAAGACGGCCAGCGCCTGCCGCAGCAGGGACTCGGCCTCCTCGGCCCGGCCGAGTTCGAGCAGGATCGGGGCCAGGGCGGCCAGGTCGGCGGCGACCGCGGGATGGTCGGGGCCCAGCGCCCGGGTGCGGATCGCCGCGGCGCGGCGGGTGGGAGCTTCGGCGGCGGCGTAGTCCCCGCGCGCGTGGGCCAGGCCGCCGATGTTGTGCCAGAGCGTGGCCAGGTCCGGATCGTCCGGCGGCAGCTCGGCCTCCAGCAGGATCAGGGCCGCGTCGTACGCCTGCTGCGCCCGGTCGAAGTCGCCCGAGTACTTGCCGGCCATGCCTATCTCGTTGTGCAGCCGGGCCAGTTCGGCCGCCGAGCCGGCGCCGGCCGGTGCCAGCTCGGCCAGGGTCCCGTCGGCCGCGTCCTGCGCCTCGCGGTAGCGGCCGCGGGCGCGGTGCAGGCCGGCCAGTTCGGCGCCGGCGGAGGCGAACAGCCCGGCGGCGTCGGGGTCGGCCAGGTCCGGGCGGGTCAGGTCGGCCGCGCGCAGGTAGTGGGCCGCGGCCGCGGCGTCCTCGCCGCCCTCCTGCGCGGCCATGCCGGCCAGCAGCACCGCGTTGGCCAGGGCGGCCGGCCCGACGTCGGCGGCCACGGCCTCGGCGCGGGCGGCCAGCTCACCGGCGGTGCCCGGCTCGCCGCGGTCCAAGGCGGCGAGGGAGGCATTGAGGAGCTCGATCAGTTCCTCAGGCCAGAGGGTGTCCTCGTCCGAGTCGTTCAGCCCGGGGTCGATCGGCTCCGGATCGGTCAGCTCCGGGTCTGTCATAGCGCTGCCTCCGTGGTCGCCGGTTCGGCCGCCGGTACGCTCTCGGAGGCGCCCGAGGGTCCGTCGATGGCGTCAGTTCCCTCCGGCAGGCGGCGCCGGGTGTCCAGCGCCAGGCCGGCCGCCACGCCCAGGACCACGATCAGGATGCCGAGCAGCAGCGGGCGCTCGTGGTGGGACAGCAGCAGCCCGGCGGCGACCGGCCCGACGGCGAAGCCGATCGTGTAGGCGAAGGCCGAGGCGCCGTTGTAGCGGCCGCGCAGTTCCTCCGGGGCGATGTCGTTGATCAACGGCGGCAGGCTCGGCGAGAACAGGGTCTCGCCGAGGGCGAGCAGCACCGCGGCGGCGATGAACAGCGCGGCGAGCGGCCCGGCCCCGATTCCGCTCCGGCCGCCGAGCGCCACCAGGCCCCAGGCGACCATCCACAGAACGCAGAGCACGGCGACCGCCGACGTGCGCCGGCGCCCCGCCGCGCCGCGCAGCACCGGGAGCTGGCAGACGGTCACCGTCACGGTGTTCGCCGCGAACGCCAGCGCCACCACCCACGCCCCGGCCCCCGCCCCGATCGCCAACACCGGGAAGGAGGCGTTGAACTGCGCGAACCCGGCCCCGACCAGGATCGCGATCAGCAGCCACAGCCGGCGGAACGTGCCGTCGGCCAGCACTGCCCGGTACCCGCGCGGGCCCGAGGCCGAGCCGGACGCCGATTCCCCGGCTGCGGCGGACTCGGCCTGCGCCGCACCATCGGCATCAGTTGCCGGAGCAGCTCCCGACTCCGCTGCCCGAGAGGCGAACTGCAGCAGAACGATCGCCGCGGCGAAGCTGGCAGCGTCCGCAAGGTAGAGCACGACGAAGTGCGACGAGCGCGCCTGCGCCACGATCAGCGACGCGGCGAGCGCCCCCACGGCGAGGCCGGTGTTCAACGTGGCGTGCCGCAGCGCGAAGACGCTCGAACGCTGGTCGGCCGGCGCCAATCGAGCCAGCAGCACGTCCAGGGCCGGCCAGGCCAGCGCGGCGCCGAACCCGGAGACCGCTGCTGCAGCGAAGGCCTCCCAGGTGTTGTCGACCGCGGCGATCGCCCCCGCGCCGACGCCTGCCACCGCCCAGCCGACGGCCAGGACGGCACGCGGACCGATCCGGTCCGACCAGGCCCCGCCCAGCGGATTGCCGACCAGCCCGGCCAACGCCACCACCGAGACGGCCGCCCCGGCCACGCCGAGGCCCAGATGCCGCACCGAGTGGAAGTAGACCATCAGGAACGGCAGCGTCAGCCCTGAGCCGGCCGCCGACAGCCCGTCCGCGGCCAGCACCGCCCACACCGGCCTCGGCAGCACCGGCACCAGACCGCGCAGCCCAGCAGCACGCCGCACCACGATTCCCCCACCCGCTTCCACTGATACTGATTCTTCGACACCGTTCCACCCGACGCGCCAACGCCCGTCAGGGCACTGCAGGAACAACTACGGGTCGAGCAGCCACCGGCCACCCGACCCGCTTCCGGCCCGCCAGTGCGACGGGCCGCCAGCCGCTGCTTAGCGCGCGAGCACGATCTGGTTGTGGTTCGACGTCAGCGTGTCACGCTTGACGGTCTGGTTGTGGTTCGACGTCAAAGTGTCGCGCTTCACGACCTGGTTGTGGTTCGACGTGAGCGCGTCGCGCTTCACCGTCTGGTTGTGATTGAACGACAGTGCACTGCGCTTGACGATTCTGTTACGCATGAAATGCCCCCTCTGTGTGTTGTTATCTTTTACACTTCCGCCGATTGGCGCACGTGTTGTGCAGTGGAGCGGGTCGGGATGGGGCCGGGCAGTACTGGTCGCGTTCACCTGATCACAGTAGCCGGATGATCGCATGAACCCCTCCCGCGACCGATCCGGGCACAAGCATAGGGGGCGCCGGCTCCCACTGTATAGACTGAAGGTATTGATAACAGAGGTCGTACTGTGAGTGCTGCGAATAAATTGGGCGCGCCTGCCAAGCCTGCCCAGGCTACGCGGTGTTCTTCCTGGCCTGGTCGTGCACTGGGCATCTGATCGTTCCGCACACTCCATCTTCTCCGGGAACGGTTCGGAGAGTTTGCACACTTCCCTCAACCTTCGGAGAGTCGGAAAACGATGGTACGAAGCATCTCCCCGGCCGTCAGGCTGCTGGCCGTCGGAGCACTGGCGGCGACCGGCCTTGTCGCGGTCGGGCACGGTCAGGCCGGCGCGGCGACCGGCCTGACCGACCCACGCGACCAGGCCGACCCCGGACATCACTGCGCTAGACTCAACCGGTGATAGAACCGGCTCGAACCCCGGCTGGTCGGCGCGACCTCGGTCGTAACCCGGCTCTCGACGGCTTTCGCGGCCTGGCGGTGCTTCTGGTCATTTGCGACCACGCGCACATCCCGATGGGCGCGGCGACGGTGGGCGTCGACCTGTTCTTCGTGCTCTCGGGCTTCCTCATCACCTCGCTGCTCGTGCGGGAACACGATCGCACCGGCCGCATCTCGCTGAAGCACTTCTACAGCCGCCGTGCACGCCGAATCCTGCCGGGACTGTTCCTGCTCACTGTGGGTATCGCAGCCGTGTCGCTGAGTATCCATCAGCTGCAGGATCGCTGGCCGCTGTCCTGGCAGATCGCGACCACCTGGACGTTCACCTCGAACATGACCGTGTGGCTGGCCAAGGCACCGATCGGAGCATTCACGGCAACGTGGTCCCTGGCCTGTGAGGAACAGTTCTACCTGCTGTGGCCGCTGCTGTTACTGTTCGCCCTACGTCGGCGCTGGTCAGCGCGACGGATCGTGGCCTGCCTGGGCGTGGCGATCGTCCTGCTAGTGGTAGCCGCGTGGTTCGCGACCGCGCACGTGCCGACATCGGAGCCGTTCTTCTCTCCCATCGGCCGCGCCGCCGAGTTGCTGCTCGGCTGCGCTCTCGCTCTGTCCTGGAGATACCGGCTGATCCCGCACTGGGTGGAGGGCCGAGCGACCGGACCGTTGGCCCTGGCCGCCGGAACGGCACTCATGATCGCGCCGCTCTACCGGCCGAGCCTCGACGCCGAGGTGGTCTACGAGGGCGCGGCTCTGGCTGGAGCCCTGATCCTGCTCGGACTGCTGACCCAGCCGCACGGTGTCATGTACCGATGCTTCACGTTCCGGCCGCTGCGGTACACCGGCAAGATCAGCTATGGGCTGTATCTCTACAACGACGCCGTCTCCCGCTTGCTGCATCACAACCTGCCGGGAAGGCCGTGGACCGAAATCGCACCACTGCTGTTCGTGGCCGCGTTCTGCTGCGCGATCCCGTCCTACCACCTGGTCGAGGAGAGGCTTATGCGAACGCCGGGGAAAGGCGACCCTGCGCGTGCCGAGGAGTCCATCCGGTCAGGCGCCGGGGGTCGAGGCTTTCTCGGCCGGAGTCGGGAAGTACTTCTCCGCGAGTCGCGCGCCCTCGATGTCGGGGTCGGGTACGTACTTGGCGAACCACTGCGGGTGGTACCAGAGTTTGCTGCGGACGATCGCCATGGTGGCGGGGACGAGGGTTAGGCGGACGACGAAGGCGTCGAGGAAGACGCCCGCGGCGAAGCTGAAGCCGATGGCCTTGATCGTCGGGTCGTTGGTGAACATGAAGGCGACGAAGATCGTGAACATGATCAGTGCGGCGGCGGTCACCACCCGGGCGGCGAGCCCGGTTCCGCGTTCCACGGCTCCGCGGGCGTCGCCGGTCTTGGTGAAGTCCTCCTTGATCCGCGAGACGACGAACATCTCGTAGTCGCTGGAGAGCCCGAAGATGATCGCGAGCATGATGATCGGCAGGAAGCTGATCGTCTCGCTCGGGGTGATCCCGAACAGGTGCCTGCCCCAGCCCCATTGGAACAGCGCCACCTGCGCGCCGATCGCCGCCATGAAGGAGAGCAGGAAGCCGATGATCGACTTGATCGGCACCAGGATGGTCCGGAACGCGAAGGTGAGTAGGAGGAAGGCGAGGCCGACCACGACGACCAGGAAGATCGGCAGGGCGCTGCCGAGCTTGCTCGACACGTCGATGTTCGAGGCGGTGGTGCCGCCGACCAGGACCTGGGCTCCGGAGTCGCCCTCCAGGGTGGCGCGGTCGCCCCGGATCTGGTTGACCAGGTCGGCGGTGGCCTGGTCGTTCGGGCCCGACTTCGGTACTACCCGGATGACGGAGGTCTGATTCGTGGTGACGAGGGCGCTGACGTTGGCGACGTCGGGTAGCTTGGTGAGCTCGGTGACCAGCCCGTCGGTGTACGAGGGGTCGGTCACCGGGTCGGCTGTGACCAGCAGCGGGCCGTTGAACCCGGCGCCGAAGGCGTCCGTGGTCAGGTCGTACGCCCGGCGTGAGGTGTTCGAGGTCGGCTGGGACGAGCCGCTGGGCAGGCCCAGCTCGATGCTGGTGAACGGCACGGCGAGCAGGACCAGCAGCGCGACCCCGGCCAGCAGGATCGGCACCCGGAAGCGCACCACGAACCGGGCCCAGGAGGCGCCGAAGGTGCGGCCCGGTTCGTTGGCGGCGATCCGCGCCACCCGCTCGTGGTGGCCCCGGCGCAGGGGCGAGTCGATGAACTTGGCGATCTTCTCCCCGGCGAAGCCGAGCATCGCCGGCAGCAGGGTGAGCGCGATGAGCAGGGCGACCAGGACGGCGACGGCTGCGCACAGGCCCATGACTGTCAGGAACGGGATGCCGGCCACGGACAGGCCGCACAGGGCGATGATCACCGTGAGCGCGGCGAAGACCACGGAGCTGCCGGCGGTCCCGGCCGCCAGGGCCACCGACTCCTCGACCTCCATCCCGGTGAGCAGGTTGTTGCGGTGCCGGTAGAGGATGAACACGCCGTAGTCGATCCCGCAGGAGAGCCCCAGCATGATCGCCACAGTGGTCGAGGCCGAGGCGATGGTCACCACGGAGGCCACCGCGGTGACGCCCATCAAGGTGGTGACGACTCCGATGATCGCGGTGAGGATCGGCAGCCCGGCGGTGACGAAGGCGCCGAAGGTGATCAGCAGGATGAAGAAGGCGAGGATGATGCCGATCAGCTCCGGGGCCTCGGAGGGCGCGACGGACCAGCCGGGGTAGACGCTGCCGGAGAACTCGACCTGCACCCCTGCGGAGCGGGCCGGCACGACTTCGGTCTCAAGCGCGTCGAGGCTGGAGTTCTCGATGTTCGCCGGCACGGCGGAGTACTGCACCTGCGACAGGGCGACCTGCCCGTTCGGCGAGATCGCGTGCGCCTGGAACGGGTCGGACACCGACACGACCTGTGGCCCGCCCTTGAGCCGGGTCAGCGAGGACTCGATCGCGGCCTGGACGGAGGGGTCGGTGACCTTGGCCGACCCGCTGGTGGCGAAGACCACCTGGGTCTGGGCGCCGCTGAGCGCCGGGACCTTCTGCGTCAGCAGGTCGGCGACCTGCTGGGATTCGGTGCCGGGGATGGTGAAGTTGTCGTTGGTCTTCCCGCCGCTCGCGTGCGCCAGGACGATCGCCGCCACCGCGGCGGCGAGCCAGACCCCCAGCACCAGGCGGCGACGGCGGAAGGCGAAACGGGCGAGCGCGTACAGGTATACGGACACCGGATCCATCCCTTGGTGCGGCGGAGCAGCATATCTGCCGAGGTGGTTCAAGCCTCACATCTCACCGGCCGAAGGGCCTGCGCTGGACGGCTCAGATGGCCCTGCGACGCTGCACGATCGCCACCGAACGGGTGAACTGGCGTGGCCGATCGCCGGAAGGCTCACCCGGCGTGGCGGGTGCGCAGCTGTGGAGCCAGCTCCCTGAGTGCCGCGTTGAGCTCGCTGATCTCGGTATCCGTGTTCGCGGCGGTGACTTGCACGCGGAACCCGACTTGGTCCTTGGGCACTAGCGGATAGGCCGCCAGAGTGACGTAGATCCCGCGCTTCCACAGCAAGTCCGCCACGTCCTCCAAGCTCACTCCCTGCTCGGCGGGGATCTCGATGACCGGGAATCCGCTCCGGTTGGGGCAGTCCAGGTCCAGCGCGTGGACTTGGTCGAGCACTCTTTTCGTCTTGCGGTACAGGTCCGCGCGGATCGTCTCGCCGCGCTCCTCGTTCACGTCGAAACCGGCCAGGACCGTCGCCAGCGAGGCCGTGGGGGAGGGGCCCGAATAGAGGTACGGCGCGGCGGCGAACTTCAGGAACTCCTTGAGTTTCGTGGGCAGCGCGATGAAGGCCAGGAGGGAGGAGTACGCCTTGGAGAAGCCGCCGACCAGGATCAGATTGTCGTAGGATTCGCCGAGGTGTCGCACCACGCTGTTGCCGCGTGCGCCGTAGAGCGAGGTCTCGTCGGAGCGCCGTTCGCCGATCACGCCGAAACCGTGGGCATCGTCCACGTAGAGCACCGCTTCTTCCTCCCGGCAAAGCGCCGCGAGCTCGCGCAGGGCCGGGGGGTTGCCGGTCATACTGTTGATGCCGTCCATGCACACGAGCCGCGGCGTACCCGGTCGGCAGGCGCGCAGCATCAGCCGCAGCTCTTCCGGATCGTCCGCGGACCAGCGCTGCAGCCGCGTGCCCTGTCCCCGGGCGGCGCGGCAACCATCGAAGATGGTGCGGTGCGCCTGCTTCTCGCAGAACACGGTGCCGTGTTCGGTGAGCGCCGGAATCACCGACAGGTGGATGTGCGTGATCGTCGGCAGCACCAGGGTGTCCGGCGCGCCGAGCAGATCGGTGAGGCGTTCCTCGATCTGCGGATACAGCCGCGGGCTGCCCAGCAGCCGGGACCAGCTCGGGTGCGTGCCCCAACGCCGTATCTGCTCGTCCACGGCGTCCATGATCTGCGGATCGAGATCGAATCCGAGATAGTTGCACGAGGCGAAGTCCGCAAGCCAGTGCTCGCCGATCCGGATCCGCCGTCCGTCGATCTCCTCGATGACCGCGTCGTACATCGGCGTCAACGCCTTCAATCGCGCGAGCTCCGACCACCGTCGGTCCGGCTCGGCGGCGCTGTGCTCCATTGCCTGCGCTGTCATGATCCGCTCCGGGCTTCCAGCCGCGCCGACAGGGCGGCTACTTGGTCGATGGGTACGGCGGGTGAAAAATAGAAGCCCTGCACGTAGGAGCAGCCCATGGCGCGCAGGAGTTCCAGTTGCGCGGCCGTCTCCACGCCTTCCGCCACCACGTCGATGCCGAGCGCCGTGGCGACTGTGACAATGCCCTGCAACAGTCGGAGGTGGGCGGGGTCGTGGGCGATGCCGGTCACGAAGGACCGGTCCGCCTTGAGGATGTCGATGCTCAGATCACGGAGGTACGCGATGGAGGAGTAGCCGGTGCCGAAGTCGTCGACCGCGAGGCGTACCCCGATCCGGGACAGCGCGAGGAGATTCTTCTGCACCGCGGGACCGTGGTGGTGCAGGAACGCGGTCTCGGTGATCTCCAGGATCAGCTGTTCGGCCGGCAGGCCCGTCTCCTTCAGGCACCGGATGACGACCTCGACCAGGCTCTCTTCCAGGAACTGGTGCGCGGAGACGTTCACGGAGACGCGTTGGGCGTCGTGGGCGGTGCGCCCGGTGTTCCAGTCGGCCGCGTCGGCGATCGCCCGGCTCAGCACCCACGTGCCGAGCGGAATGATCTGTCCGGTGTCCTCGGCCAGCGAGATGAACTGGTCCGGGGCGAGCAGTCCGAGCGTGGGATGGTGCCAGCGCACCAGCGCCTCGAAGCCGGCCAGGCGCTGCGGGGCCCGCAGATCCATAATCGGCTGGTAGCACAGGAAGAACTCCTCCCGGGCGATCGCCTGGCTCAGACTGGTGCGCAGTTGCATGCGTTCCAACGCCGCCTGGAACATCTGCGGCCGGTAGCGCGTCCAGGTGGCCTTTCCGTCCGCCTTGGCCGCGTACAGGGCGAGGTCGGCGTTGCGCAGCAGCACGTCGGCCGCGTCCTTCGCCGCCGTGTCGGTGGAGTCCGAGCTGCCGGCCACCCCGATGCTGGCGCGGACCTCGGCCCGGACGTCGTCCCAGATCAGGAACGGTTCGCTGAACGTCTGGATCAGCCGCTCGGCCAGGAGCTCGGCCGCCAGCGACGGGGAGCCGTCGGCCAGCAGCACCGCGAACTCGTCGCCGCCGAACCGCACCGGCAGGTCGCCGGGGCTCACGGCGGCCGACAGGCGCTGGGCGGCGGTCTTGAGCAGTTCGTCCCCCGCCCGGTGGCCGAGGGTGTCGTTGACCTCTTTGAAGTTGTCCAGATCGATCAGCAGCATGCACACTTCCGCGCCGGACGCCTGCGCCCGGGCGAACGACAGTTCGGAACGCTCCTGGAACCTGGCCCGATTGCCCAGGCCGGTGAGGGCGTCGCTGTACGCCCGGTTGCGCAGCTCCTGGACCATCGCCCGGGAAGCGGCCACGCTCTCCTGGTAGCGCTGCTGCCGCCCCTGCAGGGAGAGCCTCATGACGACGAGGATGAACATCAACGCGCAGATCGCGGTCATGACGGCCGCGTCCTGGTAATCGCGCCGGAGGACTTCCGTCAGCAGGATCGCCGGCGCGATCAGGGCGGTCAGCGCCAGCGGGACCACCCGCCCGGCGGTGAGCACCGCGTCCCGCGTATAGGGTTCGGTCACCCTTACCATCGACGGGTCCAGGGCCGCGGCGCCCCAGCAGACATAGAAGAAGGTCCAGCCGAGGTCGGCCGGCGAGCCGACGTGCCAATTGCCGTACAGCCTGACCAGGGCATAAGCAATGTCTGAGGCCATCAGGCCGAGAGCGCCGAGGACCAGCAGCGCCGGCGACCAGCCTCGTACCCCGCCTCCGGTCAGCAGGCGCAGGATCACCGCCAGCAGGAACACGTCGCCGATCGGGTAGGCGATCGCGACCGCGCTGTCGAACCAGGCCACCGACGGCTGGTGCACCGTCGGGGTGATGACGAACACCCAGACCAGCAGGGCCACCCCGCCCGCCAGCAGAAGCGCGTCCACCAGGGCGACCGCGTCGCGGTGCGGGTTGCGCGCCCGGATCATCAGCATGATCCCCCCGGCCGCCAGCGGGTAGGTGAACAGGTAGGACACATCGGCAGCCGAGGGGAACGGCTCGTTCTGGTGCAGGAAATCCGTCAGGATGTTGTAGATGGTGTCGCCGTTGATCAGCGTGAAAGTCGCCCCGGCGATCAGGTACCACGGCAAGCGGCGCGGTGGACGGTTCAGGCGGATGCCGGCCACTGCGCCCACGGTGCTGGAAGCGCCGATGACAAGCCACAAGCCGAGGTTCCACGACGGAACCAGGAAGTAGGCCAGCACGATGGGCACCATGGCCAGGACGTACCACAGGGCCGGGCTGGTTCTTGAAGAGCGCTCCGGAGGAAGCGCCGGTGCACGCCTCGCCGGGACCGCCATATCTCCTAGAACAACACTCGCGCGGCCGGACGGCAACACGGGGTATCTCCCCGGTTGAACTTCCTCTGTAGATGTTTACAGCTGGATCCGGCGTGGCAGACGGCGAGCGTGCCACACCGGACCATGACCCACTAAAGTGCTGCTAGAACGCCGCGATGATGTCCACCACGAAGACCAGTGTGTCGTTCGCGCCGATGCCCGCCGAGGACTGGCCGCCCTGCGGCCCGTAGCCGAGCGAGGGCGGGATGACCAGCAGCACCCGGTCGCCGATGTGCTTGCCGACCAGGCCCTGGTCCCAGCCCGGGATGACCGCGCCCTCGCCGATCGCGGTGGTGAAGGCCGTCTTGCGGGTGAAGGAGGAGTCGAAGGTCTTCCCCGTGTTCCAGTCCACGCCCGTGTACTGCATCAGCAGGGTCTGCCCCTTGGTGACGACCTGTCCGGTCCCCGGGATCAGCACCTTCGCGACCAGGCCGGTGGGCGGTTTCACTCCGGCGGGGATGGTCACGGTCGGGTTGCCCGAACCCGGCTCGCCGGTGATCTTGGGCAGCGAGGCGTCGGTCTGCGGGCCCATGGTGCCGGTGGTGTCGGCGTCGGCCGGGTATCCGGCCACCACGTCGAGCACGAAGACCAGCACGTCGGTCGGAGCGACCCCGGCCTGGGAGTTGCCCTGGCTGCCGAACGCGTCGGCCGGCGGGGCCACCACCTCGACCCGGCCGCCCGGCTTCGCCCCGGTCAGCGCGGTGCTCCAGGCGGAGAGCGCGGACGTGGAGCCGATCTGCACGCTCTGCGGCTCCGCCACGGGCTGGCTGGAGGAGGCGTACGAGTCACCTAGGCTCTTGTTCTGCGACCAGTTGTAGACGGTGTAGTTGACCACCGCCAACTCGCCCTTCGTCAGGGCCGGTCCGCTGCCCTCCACCAGCACCTTCGTCGCCAGCGTGGTCGAGGGCTTCGATCCCTTGGCCGGGGTGATCACCGCGGCCTGGCCGTATGCGCCCGAGACAGCGGGCAGGGCCGCGTCGGCGGTGGGCGCAGGAGTGGGAGCGGGCGACGAACTGCAGGCGGCGCTCAACAGGGTCGCGGCCACCACGGCCGACAACGACATGGTGAGCTTCGCGCGCAGGCCGCGGCGCGGGCGGACAGCGGACGTGGGGCCCGCCGCGATTCGGGTAGCTGGTTGTGGCATCTGCCTACCTTATGGCCCCGGCCTGAGAAGCGCCGAGTCGGTATCGGCAGACGCCCGCCAGAGTCCTTACCTACACAGGGTTCGTCGCCGCAGAATATGCCGCCTTCGACTCATACGGCTCCCGACAACGACTCATCGCGGCTGGTCCGGCGCTGCCGCCGACGCAGGTCGTTGCGTTCGGCCTCCGTCATCCCGCCCCACACGCCGTAACGTTCGGGGGCCGCGAGCGCGTGGTCGAGGCAGATGCGCCGGACGGGGCACTGATCGCACAGAGCGAGCGCCGCGCTTTCGGCCTCCGCCCGGCGCCGCGCGGTGTCCTTGTCGGCGGGAAAGAACAGCGCCGGATCCGCGCCGCGACATGCCCCGTGCTCCCGCCATTCTTGCGGCTCGCGGCGCGGAAAGGGGCGGGCGGTCCTGGCGCGGGAGCCGGGCTGCGGCGGGCGGCGGTCCGGCGTGCGGGTGGCGGCGGTTGCGGATTTAGGCATCGGCTGACTCCTCCTCGTGGCGTCGGGAACGGTGTCCGTAATCTGCGCAGACGAGTCCGGATGCCCGATACGCTTCGGGGAAAACCTCCCGGCGCCCACATCATCGCCGCCGCCAGTCGCATGATCCCGGCTTCACGGGCAACCAGTCATGGAGATGTGGGAGGCGAGGTCGCTGTGGACGTTGATGCTGATGCCAGGCACGCCGAAGAGGGGGGTGCGAGCTCTCCAACAGTCTCGGCCGCGGAAGGTGAGCCGCCCGAGCCGCGGCGGATACGGCGACAACCGGATCTGATTCGATTTCTGTTCGAGTTGCTGGTCATCGCGGTCGTGGTGCTGCTGGGCAAGGTCGGGGTGCAGACCACCAGCGGTCTGGAGTCGGACATTCACAGCGGGGCGCAGTTGGCGCCGGCGTTCCTGCTCAGCGGGATTACCGTGCTTGCGAACATCGTGACCGCAGTGATCCCGGTGGGGCTGGCAGTGGAGCTACTGGTGCGCCGGGACGGACGGCGGGTCGCGGACGCGGTGATCGCCGCGGCGCTCGCCTTCAGTCTGAGCAGTGCACTCAACATCTGGATCCGATCGTCCTACGTGCCGAGCTGGCTGGTGACGGAGCTGACCCGCCGCATCGGTTCGGGTACTACCGTGCCGCTACACGTCTACATCGTGACTTTGATCGCGTTTCTGGCGGTGCTCGGGTTCAACGGCCGTCAGACGCTGCGCGTGTTCACCGGGCTGTGTATAGGGATCTACGCAATGGCCACGCTGATGAGCGGGGACAGTGCGCTGGTCGGGTTGGTTGTGACGTTCCTGCTGGGCCGGGCGGTGGCGTTCGGCTGGCGATGGGTGGCCGGTGTGGTCAACGAGCGGCCCACCGGGCAGCGGGTCCTGGGCGCACTCCGCGAGGTGGGCCTGGTCCCGGTGCATTGTGTGTGGGAGGGCGACCGTGACTCCGTGCGCCGTTACGAGGTGGGGTGCGCGGACGGCCGCGTCCTGGATGTGATCGTGCTTGAGCGGGACCGGCAAGCAGTCGGGGGGTTGATCTACTGGCTCTACGGGTGGATTCGGCTGCGCGGGCCGGCCCAGCGGCGCAGTCTGTTCTCGCTGCGGCGCACAGTGGACCGGGAAGCGTTGACCTCCTACGCGCTGCGCGACGCGGGAATCAACACTCCGAGCCTGGTCGCGGTACGCATACTCAGCGCGAACGCTGCGCTGCTGGCGTACGAGCGGGTGCATTTCGTCGCGCTCGGGGAGTTGGCTGAGGAAGAGGTGACCGATGCGCTGCTGGCTCGGGTCTGGCAGACGGTCGCGGACCTCGGCCGCCGCCAACTCGCTCACCGCCGCCTGGCACTGGACTCGATCCTGGTCGACGGACAGGGCCGGATCTGGCTCGGTGAGCTGCGCAACGGCGAGATCGCCGCCTCGGACCTGCAACTGCTGCTCGACATCGCCGACACCATGATCGCCCTCGCGCTCAAAGCCGACCCTGAGCGGGCCGTACGAACCGGCGCGCAGATCCTGGGCATCGACCGGCTCGCCCAAGCACTGCCGATGCTCCAGCCGGTAGTCCTGACCCGCTCCACCCGTGCGGCGGTACGCAAGTCCAAGCACCTGCTCCAGCACCTGCGCCAGCAAGTCCAAGAACGTCGCCCGCACGCGCCGACCACCGAAACGGTCAGGATCGAGCGACTGAGCCCGAAAACCTTGCTGGCCGTCGCGGCCGGCTGCTTCGCCGTGTACGCGCTGCTCTTCGAATTCTCCACGGCCAGCCGGCAGAGCGGCAAGGGCATCGTCCAGTTGCTGGCCGACGCCTCACCGGGGTGGCTGGTGGTGGCGGCCTTCGCCTCGGCACTGACCTACCTGTCCGCCGCGATGGTTCTCATCGGCTACGTTCCGGAGAAGCTCTCGTGGCTGCAGAGCGTGCTCGTTCAGGTAGCGGCGAGCTTCGTCGGACTGGTGGCCCCCGCGGCCGTCGGCGGCGTCGCGCTCAACGCACGCTATCTGCAGAAACGGGGAATACCGACCGGGGCGGCCGTCGGAGCCGTCGGCGCGTCGCAAGTCGTCAACTTCGTGATTCATATCGCGTTGATCGCGACGTTCAGCTTCGTCGCCGGCCAACGCCTGGGCAAGTCCGACTCCTCGCAATTGGTCATCGCGATCCTGCTCGCCATCGCACTCCTGTCGATGATCATCATGGCTGTCGCGCCATTGCGCCGACTGGCGCAGCGCAGACTCGCGCCGTCCTTCAAGGACGCGCTGCCCCGCCTGCTCGACGTCGCGCAGAACCCGTTGAAGCTCGCCACGGCGCTCGGCGGCACCGTCTCCCTTTCGCTCTTCTACACCCTGTGCCTGTGGGCTTCGGTACACGCGTTCACCCCGGCCGGCGGCCACAATCTCTCCTACGCGACCGCCGCGGTGGTCTTCCTCACCGCTCAGGCCGCCGGCTCCTTCATCCCGGTGCCCGGCGGAGTGGGATCGGTCGAATTCGCCGTGGTGGCCGCGCTGAAAGTGGTCGGCGTCAGCCCTGTCACGGCGGTCATCGCCACCTTGATCTACCGGCTGCTCTGCACGTACCTGCCCATAATCCCCGGCTACCTTGCCTTTCACTACCTGAGACGCAAAGAGCTGGTGTGAGGACTACGTCAGGGCTGCAGATTTCGGCGCGCCGCTGCCGAGTGAAGCGCATTAAGTTGGTTACTGGGTAGTAGCCAACCTGTCGCGTCACCCCAAAGGAGTCGTGGTATGCCTTCTGTACCTGCGAAGGTC
>Ga0302314_10002974_pt1 | contig 31395 bp, 30 predicted proteins | sample III_Palsa_N2_3_FD_200533 | JGI IMG/M metagenome (GOLD analysis project Ga0302314, IMG submission 200533) | Peat permafrost microbial communities from Stordalen Mire near Abisko, Sweden - III_Palsa_N2_3 | ecosystem: Environmental > Terrestrial > Soil > Palsa > Peat permafrost | place: Sweden... | reverse complement strand
CCGCCCCGGCCGCTGGTCCCGCTCCCGCCGCTGCGAGCGGCGCCCGCGGTCCGGGACCCGGCGCCGCGGCCTGAGCCGCCGGCGGCGGTGCGCGACGTTCCAGAACGGCCCGACCTGCTCGATCCCCCGGACGATGCACCGGACCCGCTGCTGCCGGACCCGCGCCGGGCGCCGCTGCTTCTGGCACCCCGTGGCGGCACGCTCGGCAGGATCACGTCCGGCGACTCATCGTTGTAGTAGTCGTCGTCGTCGACCGCTCGCGCCCGCCCGCTCCGCGAGCCAGCCGAGCCCCTGGACCGAGAGGTAGCCATGATGACAAACGTAACGAGTAGCCCGTCGGCATCGAAGCACAAGGGCCGGAACTTGCCGGCGTGTCGCGCTTTGCGTCTGGCTCAGGAGAGGCTAAAAGCGCCGTTCGCGGGAGCCACCCGGTACTCGTACCGGTGCGAGTACCGGAACCCGCAGCGCTCGTAGAGCGCCCGGGCGCCCGCGTTGTCCACCGCGACCTGGAGGAAGACCCGGCGAACGCCCCGCGCGACGGCCTCGGCGCAGGCGGCGGCCGTGATCGCCAGGCCCAGGCCGGCCCGCCGATGAGCCGGGTCCACCTCCACGGCGGTGATGCCGGCCCAGCCGCCGGCGAGCGACAGACGGGCGATGGCGAGCACCCCGGACTCCGTTCTGATGCTGATGAACGCCTGCTCCTCGGCCGACGTCAGCACGCGCCGCAGGACCGGCGGCTGCCGGTCGGTGCCGCGGTAGTGATACGCGGCGATCCACCCGTCGTCCGGCTCGGCGTCGGCCGCGACCACGGCGCCGGCCGACAGCCCGCCCCCGGCCGCCGCGAGCGGCAGGTCCGCCACCATGACGAAGGCCGGGCCTGGGCGCGTCGCCCAGCCGCGGACGGTCAGCTCGGCGTCAAGCCCGGCGTCAAGCCCGGCGGCCGGAGCGTCATCGGCGGGCAGCGGCAGCGGCACCGCCATCACCGCGGGCAGCCCGCGAGCGCGGTACCAGCCGGTTACGTAGTCGAGCGCCGCCTCGAGCGGCAGCCCCGGGTCGCCCAGCGGCAGGGCCGAGTTAGCGCGGCCGGTGAAGCCGTCGGCCGCGCGGAGCAGCCACTCCCCCAGCCACTCCTCCTCCGTCCCCCGCCAGTGCGCGGCCGCCATCCGTTCAAGCTCAAGCATGTCTCCACCAACCGAATCCCGCAGCACCAGAAATCAGGGGTCAGCGGTCAGGTGTTAGCCGGGATGGCCGTGCCCGCGCCGCGGCGGCGGACGTGCACCAGGTCCGGGCGACCGCCGCCGCCCGGCGCGGCAGCGCCATCCGCGACAGCGCCCTCCGCGACAGCCCCGTCCGCGACAGCCCCATCAGCGGCAGCGGACCCGGCGGCGGCCCCGGGCGCAACCCCGGCCGCGACTCCCGCCGCGGCCAGCAGCGCTTCGGTGTTGGCGCCCTCGACGGTGAAGCCGGCGTCGGCGATCATGGCCAGGTCGGCCGCGCCGGGCTGGCCCTCGCTGGTGAGGTAGTCGCCGAGGAAGATCGAGTTGACGACGTGCAGCGCCAGCGGCTGGAGCGTGCGGAGGTGGATCTCGCGGCCGCCGGCCAGCCGGACCTCGGCCGACGGGCAGACGAACCGGACCATCGCCAGGATCCGCAGGCAGCGCTGCGGGGTCAGCGTCCACTCGCCCGCCAGCGGCGTCCCGTCGAACGGGATCAGGAAGTTCACCGGAACCGAGTCAGGCGACAGCGCGCGCAGCGCGAAGGCCACGTCCACCAGGTCCTCGTCGGTCTCGCCCATGCCCGCGATCAGCCCGGAGCAGGGCGAGAGGCCGGCCGACTTGGCCGACTCCACCGTCGAGACGCGGTCGGCGTACTCGTGGGTGGTGCAGATGTCGGCGTAGTGGCCGCCCGAGGTGTTCAGGTTGTGGTTGTAGGCGGTGGTGCCCGCGTCGGCCAGCCGGGTGGCCTGGCCGTCGGAGAGCAGGCCGAGGCAGGCGCACACCTCGACGTCGGGGTTGCGCGACTTGAAGGCGGAGATCGTCGAGGCCACCCGGTCGATGTCCTTGTCGGTCGGGCCGCGGCCGCTGGCCACCAGGCAGACCCGGCGCGCGCCGCCCGCCACGCCCGCCTCGGCGCTGGCCAGCACCTCGTCGGTCTTGAGCCAGCTGTACTTGAGCACGTCGGCGCCCGACCCGACCCGCTGCGAGCAGTAGAAGCAGTCCTCCGGGCAGAGCCCGGACTTGATGTTGACCAGGTAGTTCAGCTTGACCCGGCGGCCGAAGAACTGCCGCCTGACGCGGAACGCGGCCGCCACCACGTCCATCAGGTCGTCATCGGACGAGCCGAGTACGGCGAGGGCTTCCTCGCGCGTCGGGGGGACCAAGTCGATTGCCTTATCGGCGAGCGCGTCAAGCCAAGTCATGGGACAAGACGGTACCAGCCCGGTCCGGTCAGCCCCATGAGAGCCAGCGGGCTGGATATCAGCGGGGCTGGATAAGTGAGCCCGCACGCTGGGCATATCGCGGGCGCCTGCGTTGACGTCTATGATGAGGAACCGTTGCCATTAGGACATCCGACGGCCGGCGCGCGTTCTCCGCTGAGAACGGGCGAGCATAACTAGATAATTCCTATCAAATAAGTTGACTTTACGGTCACCGGTGTGATCTCATGAAGATCCAAGCGAACCCGTAGGGAGGCAGCAGGCCCATGGCATCGATCAGGCCCCGCGACCTGCTCACCGACGGGCTGCTCGCGCGGCTCGGCGGCACCTCGCCGTATGCGAGCGCGCTGGCCGGGCAGGTGCTCGCGGGCAGCGGGCCGGCCGGCAGCGCCGCTGCGGGCGGTGTGCCCGTCCCCGGGTCCGGCTCCGCGGGGACCGGACCCGACATCGCCGCGGTCCTGCGCCGGGACATCGCCCGGCTCGCCGAGATCGACTACCTCAAGGTCGCGCTGCCGCCGGAGTTCGGCGGCCTCGGCTGCACGCTGCGGCAGGCCGCCTGCGGTCAGCGGCGGCTGGCCCGGCACGCCCCGCTCACCGCGCTCGCCGTCAGCGCGCACCTGTACTGGACCGGCGCCGCCGCCGACGCCTACCGGGCCGGGGACGACTCGGTCCGCTGGATCCTGCTCGAGGCCGCCCGCGGCGCGCTCTTCGCGGCCGGCCACGGCGGGGTCGCGGCCGGCGGCGACCTGCGGCTGGCCGACCCGCAGTCGCGCTGCGAGCCCGCCGGGGAGAGCGGCTACCGGTTCCGCAACCCGGCCGTGCTCTCCTCCCTGACGCCGACCTGGGACTGGGTCGCGGTGCACGCCATCCACCCGGCGAACGGGACCGCGCACCCGAAGCCCGACGCCGTGCTCGCGTTCGCGGGACGGGGCTCGCGCTGCGCGCCCGCCTTCCGCGTCGCCCGGGTCGCGCCGGCCGGAGCGCCGACCGACATCTTCGCCTCGTCCGCGATCGGCTGGGGGCACGCGATCCTGGCCAGCGTCCAGTACTCCGACGCCCGCCGCGCGTTCAACGCCGCGATGGCGTCAGCCACCGCCGAGCTGGCGGACCCGGCCGTCGGCAGCTCCGGCGGCTCAGCCGGCCCGCACCCGCTCGACCAGTGGCCGGTGGCCGAGGCCGGGCTCCGGCTCGACGACATGAAGGCGCGGATCGCCGATATCACCCACCCGTGGCCGCTGGTGGCCGACACCACCCCCGACCTCGGCGGGCAGCGGCTGATCGGCATCTACGCCATGCGGCACGAGGTCGCCGAGGGCGCGGCCCGGGTCCACGACCTGCTCGCGCAGCTCTCGGCCGCCCCGGCCGTCGCCGCCCGGTAAGGCAACCGGAGCGGGCCCGTCAGGGCTTGCGCGCCACCCCGACCAGCATCAGCATGCTGCCGGCGGGCGGCGGGCTGTCGACCGGGACGTCCGGGCGCCAGTAGGGCAGGAAGACCACGCCCGGGTCCACCAGGTCGAGGCCGTCGAAGAAGCTCACGATCTCCGGCCGGCTCCGCACCTGGCCCCGACCGAGCGACCGGGTCAGCACCTCGGAGTTCGCGCGCGCCTCGGCCGACTCGTCGCAGAAGTGCGTGAGCTGCATGAAGCTGCCCGGTGCGAGCGCCTCCAGGTAGCGGGCGACGATGCCGCGCGGGTCCTCCTCGTCGAGCAGGTGGTGGATCACCGCGTTGAGTATGAGGCCGATCGGCCGGCTGAAGTCGAGGAACCCCGCCACCGTCGGCAGCGCCAGCAGCTCGTCGGGCGAGCGCACGTCGGCCAGCACCACCACCGTCGAGTCGTCGCCGGTGAGCAGCGCCTGGCCGTGCACGGAGACGCTCGGGTCGTTGTCGACGTAGACGACGCGGGCCTCGGGGTTGACGGCCTGGGCGATCTGGTGCGTGTTCTGCGCGGCCGGCAGGCCGGAGCCGAGGTCGAGGAACTGGCTGACGCCGCGGTCGGCCATGTACCTGACCGCGCGCCCGAGCGCCGCCCGGTTGAGCCGCGCCCCGTTGCCGCCGTCGGCCATCGTCCGCATCGCCTCGTCGGCCACCGCGCGGTCGACCGCGAAGTTGTCCTTGCCGCCGAGGATGGCGTCGTACACCCGGGCCACGCTGGGCACGGTCGTGTCGATCTCGGGCGGAACATGGGTCGGGTCGAGCCTGGCCCACGCCATGTCACTGTCGGCCATGTCACCGTCTCCCGGGGGGGCGTGGCAAATCGATGATGATCTTCCTTGCCTGATGCTATCGGTGTTTCCTGGCCCAGCCTGACGGCGATCCGCGCGGAGCGCGCCCGCTGACGGCGCCGCGCGGCCGGAATTCAAAATCGGATTTGATCGAACGGTCCCTGGCGGCTCTCCACGCCCCATGACCGCCCCACCACGGGCAAACCGTCGGCGGATCGAGTGACCCACTCGACATCGTGTGCTAGTCGAGTCGGCATATCATCCACAAATGCGTCATTGTGTGCGATACGGGTCGTATAGCGCCCCCAACTCCCCACGATCACGCTGTGGGTCAGAGAGGGCGTTGCTCGGGTGACGAGAGTGTTGGGTGGGCCAGCTCAGGGGCGGTCTGGTAGGTCGAGTCGGCCCACGGTGGCGTTACTCAGGTGATGAGAGTGCCGCGTGGGCTAGCTCGAGGGCGGTCAGGTAGGTCGAGTCGGCGGCGGACCGGTAGGCGGCGTCGAACGCGGCCGGGCCGAGCACGTCCCGGGCGGCGGCGCGGGCCTGCGGGGCGTCCAGGCTCGACTCGTCGAAGGCGCCGCGGACGGCGTGGGCCGCGCCGAGCAGCCGGGCGGCGAGCTCGGCCCGTCCAGCAGTGATGGCGGGGTGTGCAGTGTGGGCGGGGTGTGCGGTGTGGGCGGGGTGTGCGGTGTGGGCGGGGTGTGCGGTGTGGGCGGGGTTGGCGGACGGGGCGAGGCCGGAGCGGCGCAGGGCGTAGCAGGCGCACGCGTCGAGGACGCTGGCCAGGGCGGGATGCTCGGTCCAGGCGGCGGTTGACTTGAGGGCGGCGTCGAGCAGCTCCCGGCAGCGCGCCTCGTCGCCCTGCGCGAGCACCGCCAGCGCGAGCCTGCCCCGGATGCGCGCCCGCAGCGCCTCCCACCAGACCGCCTGGTAGGAGTCGAACGCGGTCAGCACCTCCGTGCAGCAGTCGACGACCACCGCCGGATCGCCCTCCCGCCAGGCCAGCTCGGCCCGCATGAACGTCACCCAGCGGTCGAGGTCGATCTGACCGCGCCGGGCCAGGGCGGTGCGACCGATCCGGTCAAGCTCGCTGCGGCAGCGGGCGAGGTCGCCGCTCCGGGCCCGAACGGTGGCGAGCCTGGCCTCGACGTAGGCGAGGTCGCCCCACGCGTTCAGCTCGCGGCCGATGGCCACCGCCTCCTCGAGCGCGGCGATCGTCGCGGCGTCGTCGGCCCGCAGGTCGATCACGTCGGCCAGGATGGCGAGCACGAGCGCCGTCCCCCACCGCTCGCCCATCGCCCGGAACTCGCGCAGCGCGACCTGGAGCTCTTCCTCGACGCCGTCGAGGCGCCCCATCTCGCTCGCGTGCTGCGCGCGGTAGAACAGCCCCATGGCCCGCAGCCACGGATCGCGCACGGTGGCGTACCGGTCGTAGACGGCCTGGACCTGCTCCCGGCCCCCGGTGAACTGCAGGAGCAGCGGTTCAGCCATGGCCGCCAGGGGATGCAGGTCGCCGGGGTCATCCGCCCAGGCGGCGATCCCGGCGATGCCCTCGATCAGCTGCTCCTTGACCGACTCAAGGTCGTACGACCAGCCGGCCGCCAGCATCGCGCAGATCACCCGCGCCTCGGCCGTCGCCTTCGTCGGCGGGTCGGGCGGCGTCAGCGCGAGCACCTCGCGGGCCAGCCCGTCTCCCTCGCCGTGACCGAGCTGCACCCAGTAGTAGCCAAGCGCCCGGACGAGCCGCAGGGCCGTCCCCGCGTCACCGCGGGCGACCGCCCAGCGCAGCGCGGCGTGCAGGTTGTCCTGCTCGGCCGAGAGCAGGCGGAACCAGCGCATCTGGTCGGCGGTGCGCAGCAGCGGGTCGGCGGTCTCCGCCAGCTCGCAGAAGAAGCAGGCCAGCGCGTCCCTGACCGCGTCCGCCTCCCCCGCCTCCGTCAGCCGTTCCAGGGCGTAGGCTCGCACCGTCTCGAGCATCCGGTACCGAGGGGCGGCGTCGACGGACGCCTCCGCCATCGTCAGGATCGACTTGCCGACCAGGCCGGAGAGCGCGGTCAGGACCTCGGCCCGGCGCAGCCGGTCGGCGCCGTCGGCTCGGCCGGCCGCCGACGGCCCGCCGGCCGGGGCCGGGACCGGGTCCGCGCAGACCTGTTCGGCCGCGGTCAGCGTGGCGCCGCCGGGGAAGACGGCCAGGCGGCGGGCGAGCACTCGCTCGGGCCCCGATAGCAGCTGCCAGCTCCAGTCGACGGTCGCCCGCAGCGTCTGGTGCCTGGGCAGCGAGGCCCGGCTGCCGCTGGTGAGCAGCGCGAACCGGTCATCGAGGCGCTCGGCCAGCTGGGCCGCGGTCAGCGTGCGGAGCCAGGGCACCGCCAGCTCTATCGCCAGCGGCATGCCGTCGAGCGTCCGGCAGATCTGCGCCACCGGTCCGGCCGTCGTCGCGTTGAGCTGGAAGTCGGGCTGCACGGCGGCGGCCCGGTCGGCGAACAGGCGCACGGCCGGCGATGAGCCCGGGTCAGTCACGGGCCACTCACCGGACGCGGGGTCGAAGCGAGGGTCGGAGGCCGGGTCGAGGGCGGCCGGAACCGGGAGCGGCGCCACCACGTGCAGGCTCTCGCCCCCGATTCGTAGCGGCTCCCGGCTGGTCGCGAGGACGCGGACTCCCGGGCAGTCGGCCAGCAGCCGGGCCGTGAGGACGGCGGCCGCCTCGATCACGTGCTCGCAGTTGTCGAGGATCAGCAGCGCGTCCCGCTCCGCCAGAGCCGCGCAGAGCCGGTCAAGCGGGTCGGCCGCCCCGTCGCCGCCCCGCCTGGCGATCGACCGCTCGCGCAGGCCGAGCGCGTCGAGGACCGCGTGCGGCACCTCGGACGGCTCCGTCAGCGGCGCGAGCGCGGCGAACGAGGCCGAGCCGACGAACCAGGCGAAATCACCGCCGGCCAGTCGCCCGGCCGCCTCGACGGCCAGCCGGGTCTTGCCCACGCCGCCCGGTCCGGTGAGCGTGACCAGGCGCTCGGCGGCGAGTTGCTTCAGCACCGCGACCACGTCCGCGTCGCGGCCGACGAAGCTGGTCGGCTGACGCCGGCCGCCGCCACGGCGCGGGGCACCCACCCGTTCAGCGCCCGTACCTTCAGCGCCCGGACGTTCGGCGACCGGCTGGTCGCCGCTGTCCGCCGCCCCGGTTGCCCCGGTCGGGGCCGTCCCGCCGTCCGCGTCTGCCGCGCCCCCGCCGACTGTCCCGGTCGCGGCCGGGACCTCCTGCCTCAGCACGGCCAGGTAAGCCTGCGCTAGCTGCCGGGAGGGGTCCACGCCGAGGTCTTCCGCCAGCAGGTCGCGGGTTCGCTGGTAGACGGCCAGGGCCTCGGCCTGGCGGCCGACGGCGGCGAGGGCCCGCATCATCAGCGCGGCCGGGCGCTCCGCGAGCGGGTCGGCCGCCGTCAGCTCGCGTAGTTCGCCGATCAGCGCCGGGCCGGCCGCGCCGAGGGCGAGCTCGGCCTCGATCCGGTCGAGCTGCGCGGCGCCGCGCAGCTCGGCCAGCCGGGCGGCCGGCGCGGCAGCGAACTCCTCCCCGGCCACGTCGGCTAGCGCCGGGCCGCGCCAGCGGGCGAGCGCCTCGCGGAGCAGTCGCGCGGCGGTCGCCGGGTCTCCGCCCGCCAGGGCCTGGCGTCCCGCGCGGGCCTGCGTCTCGAACGCGAGCGCGTCCACCGCCGCCGACGACGCGGCGAGCCGGTAGCCCACGGCCGACGACTCGACCACTCCGTCGGGCATTCCCGCCTGCCGCAGCGCGACCCGCAGTCGCGACACCAGCGACTGGAGCGCGTTCGCGGCGTCGACCGGGCGTTCGTCGGGCCACAGCAGCTCGATCAGCGAGCGGGCGGAGACCACCCGGCCCGCGTCCATCGCGAGCAGGATCAACAGCGCCCGCACCCGCTGCCCGGCGATACGCACGGGCCGGCCCGCCGCGTCGGTGACTTCGAGCGGGCCGAGGACGCCCACCCGAACCGTGTCCGCTGCCGTGATCACGTCGCCTTCCCGATCAGAGCCAGCCCGCTCCGGATCCACCGCGTCTCATGCTAGCGCACCACCCCACTCGAGATCTATCGCGTTTTCGCGCCAGGCCCGCGGCGGACGTCGCCGCAGGCAGAAGGGTGAGGTCAAGCACACCGCCGTCGCCAGCGAAAACAGGGCCGGCGCAGCAGGAATGTTATAGCGTGACTCAAACGTTACCCCTCGGCTGAGGCTGGCTGCGGCGCGTCGGCGCGCAGGCAACCGCCCCTGCCCACTTAATCGCTTCGGTTGCCCGGAATGACCCGTGCCAGCCGGGGCAGTCATTTTATAAGCCGACGTTCCTGGGACGGCGATGGCAAGGAGATGGCATGGAGCGAGCTGACTGGCTGGACGAGCGCGTTAACTCGGCTGACGCGCGGTTTCTGATGGTGACCGCGATCACTCATCACCGGTTCAGCTCGCCGATCTGGGGAGCGCGCGAGGTCCGCAAGCTCCAGGCCGAACTGGCCGAGATCGCCAAGCACGCCGCCGAGATTCTGCGTGAGAACCAGCGCACGGCCAAGCCCGCCCGGCGGCGCGGCCCGTCGCCGCAGTGGCACGGCGTCATGGCCGCCCTGCATCTGCAGGGTAAGCCGCAGTGGCACGGCAACCCGCGGTGGCGCGGCGTCATGGCCGCGCCCGCCTGGTAAGTCGCCGGGGGCGTGGCCGTCCGGCCGCAGACGTTGCCGACCGGACGCGTGGCCAGCCCGAGGTTAGACCTCGACCACCACCGGGATGATCATCGGCCGACGCCGGTAGTTGTCCGACACCCACTTGCCGATGACGCGGCGCGAGAGCTGCCGGATCGCGTGCGCGTCGGCCACCCCGTCGCTGGCGGCGCGCTCCAGGGCGTCCTCGAGCTTGGGAAGCACGTCGACCCGGAACGCCTGGTCGTCGATGCCCGAGCCGCGGGTGTGGATCTCCGGGCCGCCGACGATCTTGCCGCTGGACGAGTCGAGCACCATGATCACCGAGATAAAGCCCTCGTCGCCGAGGATGCGCCTGTCCTTGAGCTGGGACTCGGTGACCTCGCCGACGGTCAGCCCGTCCACGTACACGTAGCCGCAGTCGACCGCCCCGACGATCGACGCCTTGCCGTCGACCAGGTCGACGACCACGCCGTCCTCGGCGATCACGATCCGGTCGTCGGGCACCCCGGTCAGCGACGCCAGCCGGGCGTGCGCCCGCAGGTGGCGCCACTCGCCGTGGACCGGCATGAAGTTCCTCGGCTTGACCAGGTTGAGCAGGTAGAGCAGCTCGCCCGCGGGGGCGTGGCCGCTGACGTGGACGAGGGACGACTCCTTGTGCACGACGCGCGCGCCGAGCCTGGTCAGCCCGTTGATCACCCGGTAGACGGAGGTCTCGTTGCCGGGGATGAGCGAGGACGCGAGGATGACCGTGTCCCCGGCCGCGATCCGGATCGGGTGGTCCCTGCCCGCCATCCGCGACAGCGCCGACATCGGCTCGCCCTGCGAGCCGGTCGAGATCAGCACCACGTCGCCCGGTGGCATCTCCTCGGCGTCGCGCAGGTCGATCAGGAGGCCGCCGGGCACGTGCAGGTAGCCGAGGTCACGGGCGACCCCCATGTTGCGGACCATGGACCGCCCGACGAAGGCGACCTTCCGCCGGTGCCTGGCCGCCGTGTTCAGCACCTGCTGGACCCGGTGCACATGCGAGGCGAAGCAGGCCACGATGATCCGCTGCGCGGCGTTGGCGAAGACCTCGTCGAGCACCGGCGCGATGTCGCGCTCGGAGCGGACGATGCCGGGCACCTCGGCGTTCGTGGAGTCGGAGAGCAGCAGGTCAACGCCCTCGCCGCCGAGCCGCGCGAATCCCGCCAGGTCGGTCAGCCGGTGGTCGAGCGGTAGCTGGTCCATCTTGAAGTCGCCGGTGTGCAGCACCACGCCGGCCGGCGTCTTGATGGCCACCGCCATCGCGTCGGGGATCGAGTGGTTGACCGCGAAGAACTCAAGGTCGAAGGGCCCCCACGAGCGGGTGTCCCCCTCCTTCACCTCGATCGTCTCCGGGGTGAGACGGTGCTCGGTGAGCTTGGACTTCACCAGGGCCAGGGTCAGCTTGGTGCCGACGAGCGGGATGTCGGCCCGCTGGCGGAGCAGGTAGGGCACGGCGCCGATGTGGTCCTCGTGCGCGTGCGTCAGGACGAGCGCCTCGACCTTGTCCAGGCGGCCGTCCAGGTAGCTGAAGTCCGGCAGGATCAGGTCCACGCCGGGCTGGTCGGACTCCGGGAAGAGCACCCCGCAGTCCACGATCAGCAGTCGGTCGTGGTACTCGAAGACGGTCATGTTCCGACCGATCTCGCCGAGGCCGCCCAGCGCGACAACGCGCAAACCGTTGTTGGGGAGGGGCGGTGGCGGGGTCAGGTCAGGATGCGGATAACTCACAGTGTTCCTTCGTCTGGAAGCTTGACGCCACCCGCGGTCAGATCCGCGCGGAGCGTCTGTCGCTCGGCGGCGTTGGCCGGGAGCAGCGGGCCGCGCACGCCGCCTCCGGGCAGGCCGAGCAGGTCCATCGCGGCCTTGGTCATGACCGCCGCCTGATTGCGGAAGAGTCCGACGTTGACCGGAAGCATGGAGAGATGGAGCTTCGAGGCCTCGGCGTTCCTGCCGTTGCCGAACGCCTCGATCATCTCGAAGATCCTGTCGCCCACCACGTGGGCGGTGACGCTGACAATGCCGATGCCGCCGACCGCGAGCAGCGGCAGCGTCATCGGGTCGTCGCCGCTGTAGTAGGCCAGGTCAGTGTGGGCGAGCACCTGGGATGAGGCGGCGATGTCGCCCTTGGCGTCCTTGACCGCGACGATCCTCGGGTGCTGCGCGAGCCTTATCAGGGTGTCGGCCGCCACCGCGGTCGCGGTGCGGGCCGGGACGTCGTAGACGATCATCGGCAGCCCGGTGCTGTCCGCGACCTGGGTGAAGTGCGCGGCCAGGGCGTCCTGGGCGGGCCGGCTGTAATACGGCGTCACCACCAGCAGGCCGTGCGCGCCGTCCCGCTCGGCCTGCCGGGCCAGCTCGATCGTGTGGGCGGTGATGTTGGTGCCTACTCCCGTCACCACCGAGGCGCGGTCGCCCACGGCCTCGAGGACGGCCTTGACCACGCGCGATTTCTCCTCGTCGGTCGTCGTCGGCGCCTCACCGGTGGTGCCGTTGACGACGATCCCCTCGTTGCGCATGTCGTCCACGAGGTAGGCGGCCAGCCTCGCCGCCCCGTCGTAGTCGACCGCGCCGTCTGAGGTCATCGGAGTGATCATGGCCGTCAGCAGCCGGCCGAAGGGCGCCGAGGTGGTGGTCATAAAAGAACGCTACCGCGCGGACGGGGCCGGCGGGTACTCCGCTACGCCGTGTGGCGCGGAATGGCCGGACCCTCGGTCACGGCGGCCAGGTAGCGCACGGCGGACTGGCGCCAGTTGAGGGTGACGTGGTGCGAGACCATCTCGATGTCGCGCTTGGCGAGCGAGACCGGGTGGGCCGGGTGGCCGGCCTTGGAGCCCACCAGGGAGAAGATCCGCTGCACGGACCGGAGCGCGACCCGGGTGACGAGCGCGTTGTCGCGCTGCTCGAGCGCCAGGTCGGCCTCGGACGACTCCCGCCGCTGGCGCGCCCGCTCGGACGCCTCGAAGCTGCGCCGCTCGATCAGCTCGGTCGCCATCTGGATCTCGCCCGCCGCCTCCGCGAACTCGGTCGCGACGTAGTCCTGGTCGGCCAGCCGGACGGTGCCGCCCAGGGCGCTGGCGACGCGCGTGCTCGACGCCGCCGACGCGGCGAAGTGCTCGACCGCGCCCCGGGCGGCCCCGACGGCGACCGCCGCGAACGGGAAGCGGGCCGAGGAAGGCCAGTGGGCCCACATCGCGTCGAAGGTGGGGTGCAGCGCCCGGACCGCCTCCAGCTTCCGTACGGTGTCGCGGGTGGCCTGGACCCGGTGGTCGGGCACGAACACGTCATCGACCGCGCATCGCCGGCTGCCGGTGGCCCGCATGCCGGTCGGGAACCAGTCGTCGATCGTGGCCGCGTCCTCGCGCGGCACCAGGAACATGTGGCCCTCGCCGTCTTCGCCCGCGGGCGCGTTGAAGAACAGCCACTCGGTGAAGTCGGAGCCGCTGCAGAACCCCCAGCTGCCGGTCAGGCGGTAGCCGCCGGGGACCCGGACCGCCCGCGCCTTGGGGTTGAGGTTGGTGTTGCCTGCCAGCGTGGCGTGCGGGTTCTCCGCCCACACCTCCTCGTGCACCTGCGCCGGGAACGACAGGATGGCCATGTTGTGGGAGTTGAGGATCGAGAAGACCCAGGCGGTGGAGGCGCAGCCGCGCGCGAGCGTCATCGTCACTCTGGCGTGCTCGTGCTCGCTGAGCTCAAGCCCGCCGTACTTCCTAGGCTTGAGGATGCCGAAGAGGCCGGCCTCCTGGAGTCGCCGGTAGGTGTCGGCCTCGATCCGCCTGGACTCGTCGGCCTGGGCCGCGCGCTGGCGGAGCAGCGGAACCAGATCCTCGGCCGCGCGCAGGATGTCGTCGGCGGTGCGCGCAGGATCCGGCCCGGGGGTGTCTTCCCGCGGGTCGATCGCGGTGGGGGTCTGGCTGTCCATTCCGCCCACGGTAACGGCCTGGACCAGCAGACGATAGTCGTACGATGCCGGTGAAACTCCCCCACAAACAACTTCCCGGTTGACCGGGAGGCGGCCGAGAAGGCGGTGGCCGCGATGCCGGCGATCCCGGTGCTGGCCCGCGCGAACCGGGCGTTCCTGGTGGACTCGGTGGGGAAGACGGCGGCGGCGGGGGTCAGCCAGTTCCTTGACATCGGCTCCGGGCTGCCCACCTCGCCGAACGTCCACGAGGTGGCCCGCCGGACGGTTCCCGACGCCCGCGTGGTCTACGTGGACTACGACCCCGTGGTTGTCCTCCACTCGCAGGGCAGTTACCTGGCGCTGTCGCACGTGGTCACCGACGGCGCCGTCGAGTCCGAGTTGACCGGGGTCCAGGAGGCGTACGAGGCGTCACCGACCGACCCGGCGATCCGCAACAGCGCCGCGATCCGCGAGCTGTTCACGGGCTTCGAGAGGCTGCCGCCCGGGCTCACCGACGTGCGGACGTTCACCGACCCGACGTTCGCGTACTCGCCCGAGGATCCCGCGCCGGGCATTTGGATGCTCTGCGCGGCCGGCCGCAAGCGGTAGACGGCTCGACTGGCTCAGTGCCCGGAGCCGGCGCTGAACGCGGCCCTGAGCGCGTCCTCCTGCTGCACCGACAGGTCCGAGCGGATCAATTCCATGGCCTGCCCCTCGAACGCCTTCGCGACCGATTCGATGGCGGCGTCAACGCTCAGGACCACCAGGGCCGACGTCCCCAGCTTCATGTCGTCCTTGACCGACTGGATCATCGCGCCGTCGATGCCGGCCTTCCTGATCCGTTTGGCGAGCGAGGACGCCTTGTTGTTCCCCTCGTCCGTCACATGCTCCTGGAGCTGCGGGGCCGACGCGTACTGGGGCCAGCGCAGGACCGCCACATCCTGCACGTCCATGAGCTCCTGAGAATCGAGCTGCTTGAGCCTGAGGACGGCCGCATCGGCCCCTTCGGTGCCGCTGAACCGCCACGCCGTGGTTGACACTGATGACGCTCCTTTCTCCATGGTGCCTGCTACCGGCCACGCCACCAGCCGTTTCGGTTACGAGTCAACGCCGCCCGGCGGCTGGTGCGCCTCACCCCGCCTGGGTGAACCCCGCTCGCCCCTCGGGGCGGTTACGGTTCCGGCGGCAGCCGAACGCCGGCCGGGCCGGGCGGCCGGGTAGGCGGCTCGCTCACCGGTCACCTCGTGCGGGTGGTGACGCGGGCCGGATCACCCCGCAGGCTGGGCCGCATGCGGACCCGAGACTCGCGATGACGCTGCCTTACCGCCAGGAAAGGCTGCTCCGGCGCACCGATCGTGCGCTGTCGGAGTCTGATCCTCACCTGGCGTCGATGCTGTCGATCTTCGCCCGGATGACCGGCGCCGAGCGGCTGCCCGCCTGGGAGCAGCGGCGGCCTCGGCTGGCCTGGGCCGGGCGCGCCGCGCTGTGGCCGGTGGCCGCGCTCGCCTTTCTCGTCGTGTTCGTCGCCGGCGGGGGATCCAAGGCCGCGATGGCGTGCAGTGCGGCCGTCAACGGCCGGGTACGGCTCTTCTTCTGGGTTACTTCTAGGCGGCTGACCGGGATCAGGACTCTGAGCAAGGGTTGAGGATTCGAGGATCTGCCGCTGAACCTGCGTGGCCATGCTGGGAGGCGTAAGAGCGAATGCCTCGAACGCAATGGGAGCGCGATCATGACGACTCAGTACCTATCCGACTGGGACGAATTGGCCGAGGCGCAGCGGGCCCGGCGAAGCGCGCAGGCGCGGCTAGCGGCCGCCCCGGCGGTCGGGGCGGCCGCGAGCGAGGCGGCCGACCAGGGCCGGTGGCTCACCGCGATCCTGCGCCCGGCCGGGTCGATGGACCGCGCGGCCCTGCGCGGGCTCAGCGAGTCGCTCGGCCACCTGGCGAGCAGCAGCAACATGATCATCGTCGACCTGACCGCCGCCGTCGTCTGCAAGCCGGGCGCGTTCGCCCGGGACCTGCTGGCCCCCGCCCGCCTATTCGAGCGGGCCGGGCAGTGCCTGCTCCTGCTGGGCGCCTCCCCCGAGCTGACCGCCGCGCTTGACCGGTACGCGGTGCCGGTCGTCACGCTCGCAGCCGACTCGCTGCCGCCGCAGGCCGCCTGAGCGGGGTGCGCGCCGTGGCCGGGCGGGCCGGCTTCGCCGGTGATGAACATGGCCCGGTCCGGCCGACCGCGGCGGCTACAGTCGCGGCGTGGACGATGATTGCGTGATCGAGGCGGCGGGTACCCGGCTGGCCTACCGGGTCTGGGGTTCGCCGGGAGCGCCGCCGCTGGTCCTGTTGCACGGGCTCGGCGAAGGCGCGGCCGATTGGGACGGGGTGGCCCCGGCCTTCGCCACACGCTGGCGGGTCTACGCGCCTGACCTACGCGGCCACGGGCGCAGTGACCGGCCCGGCGACTACTCGGTCGAGCTCATGGAGGCTGACGTGCTCGGCTTCCTTGACGCCCTCGAGCTTGGCCGGGTGGACCTGATCGGGCACTCGATGGGGGGACTGGTCGGCTACCTGCTCGCCGGGGACCACCCCGAGCGAGTGCGGCGGCTGATCCTGGAGGACGTCGCGGCGCTGCGTCCGCGCGAGCGCGGCGCCCCCGAGCGGCCGGAGGGTGAGCTGCCGTTCGACTGGGCGATGGTGCTGGCCATCCGGAGGCAGATCGACCACCCCGACCCGGCCTGGCTGGGACGGCTCGGCCTGATCACCGCGCAGACCCTGGTCATCGGCGGAGGCGCGGGAAGCCACGTCCCCCAGTACTGGGTGGCCGAGCTGGCAGGGCAGATCCCGGGTGCGCGGATGGAGACCATCGAGGCCGGGCACCTGATTCACCGCACCGAACCGGAGGCATTCACCCGGGCGGCCCTGACGCTCCTCGGGCCCGCTTAGCCGATGGCCGGCCGCCGTGCGCCTTAGGGTGACGGCATGGACGGGTTTGATCCGGAGGGGGCGGCGCTGGCGGTCGCCGACGCGCTGCGGGCGGTCGGCACGGCCGACCGGGCCGCGCAGGAGAAGCGGTACCTCAAGAGCGAGCTCGAGTTCTTCGGGGTGACCGTGCCGGAGCTGCGACGGGTGGTCAGGGCGGCGGTGCGGGGCTACCCCGGTCTTGACCAGGCCGCTATGGTCGCCTGGGCGGTCGCGCTGTGGCGGGCGCCGGTCCATGAGCGCCGGATGGCGGCGGCTGAGCTCCTGACGCTGGCCGCGCCCAAGCTGCGGGCGGGCGACCTGGCGACGGTGGAACGGCTGCTGCGCGAGTCGGGCACCTGGGCGCTGGTCGACGGGCTGGCGGTCAGCGTGGCGGGCGAGATCGCGCTCCGCGATCCGCGGTCGTGGCCGGTCATTGACGGGTGGGCGGCGGACGCGGACTCTGGCTGCGGCGGTCGGCGCTGTTGGCGCTGCTGCGCGGTATCCGGACCGGACAGCCGGACCTGCCCCGGTTCACCCGGTACGCGGAGCCGCTGCTGGCGGAGCGCGAGTTCTTCATCCGCAAGGCCATTGGCTGGGTGCTGCGGGAGATCTCAAAGCACGATCCGGACTGGGTCGCGTCGTGGACGCAGGGGCACCTGTCAGAGATGTCGGGGGTGACGTTCCGGGAGGCGGTGCGACGGCTGCCGGCCGACCAGGCCGACAGACTCCGCGACGCCCGCTGACCGGCAATTCCGACGGCAACAGCCACCTTCTTGCTGTTATCCCAATCCGCGATCGGACGGGCCATGATCACGAAGGATTCGTGCACTTATACGATTATTTTCCTTCGCCAGGAAAAAATCCTTCGTGATCACGGATTCGAGCGCCGTCTCGCCCGGTTACTCCCGGGCGGCGATCGCCTCGACCGCGCGGCCGCGGGTCGCGTGCCAGGCGGCCAGGAGCGCGAAGGCCACGCCGACGAGCACGCACAGCGCGACCGTGTGCCAGATGTCGGTCCAGGGCACTCCGGCCGGCACCTGGGCGACCAGACGGGTCAGCGCCAGCCGCTGGGTGAGGATCTCAGCCGCCGCGATGGGCGCCGCCAGCAGCGCGGCGACGATGACGGCGATCAGCGCCTCCCCGCCGACGACGCCCACGACCTGGGCCTTGCTCGCCCCGGCGAGGCCCATCGCGGCGAGTTCCCTGCGCCTCGACGCGGCCGCCATGATCATCGTGTTGGCGATCGCGAGCAGCGCGTAGCCGACGGAGATGCCGAGGATGACGGTCGCGGCGGTGGAGCTCTCGGTCTGGATCTGCGCGCCCAGCCCGGCGACGTACTCGCCGGACGTCAGCGCCCTGATCCCGCGGCCGGCCAGCTCCCGGGTGACCGCGGCGGCAGCGGTGCCGGCGGGCAGCGTCAGCCAGATGAGGGCGGGCCGCGCATGGTCCGCCAGACCCGCCGAGATATAGGTGTCGTCGCCGGCCAGACCGGTCTGGATGATCGCCGCGACCCGCGCGCTGGTGCGGGCGCCGTCGGGCAGCCACACGGTCAGGTTCTGCCCGAGGATGAGGCCATCTTCCCGCGCGGTGCGCTCGTCCACGATCAGGTAGTCGCGGCCGAGATCCGCCAGCGACCCCGACAGCACCCGCGGGGTCAGCGTGGTGCCCATCGCGGCGGGCGTGACCGCCTGGCCGGTCAGCGAGTCGATGACCTGGCGGCCGAGGCCAATCTGAATGGGCACGTAGGCAACCGGAGTCGCCGTCACCCCGGGCAGGGCCCCGACCGCCGCGACCGCGCTCGGGGTGAGCGTGGGACCGCCGGCCGTCGCCGGGCCGTCCGTCCCGGCCGGCAGTACGACCATCCCCGCGTGCGCGGTCTCGGTTACCTGAGCCACCTTGGCGCCCGCGCCGGCGTCCTGGAGGCACATCAGCGCGGCGACGAGGCCGATGGCCACGACGGCGGGGGTGACGGTGGACGCGGTGCGGCGCCTGGCGTTGAGGACGTTCTGCCTGACCAGCAGCGGTCCCGCCCGGCCGCGGCCAAGCGGCCAGGTCACGATCCGCGCCACCGGCCGCAGCAGCACCGGGGCGAGCAGCGCGCAGCCGCCGACGTAGAGCAGCGGCACCATCGCGTACTTGCGCGGGTTGGTCACGTACTCCGGGTCCGACTTCGCGATCGCGTAGCCCGTGATCACGGCGGCGGCGAGGAGGCCGAGGCCGAGCACCCAGCGCAGCGGCGTCATCGCCCGCCGGGTGGCGGCCGCCTCGCGCAAGGCCGCCGCCGGACGCACCCGCGAGGCCCGCCAGACGACCGTGGCCGCGCCGATCAGCGCCGCCGCGACGCTGAGGAGGAAGGCGACGACCAGCGCGACCGGGTTGACCTCGATGCGGAACCAGGCCGGCGCGACCCCGTGGGCGATCATCCAGCGGTTGAGGATGCTCGCGCCGAGACAGCCTCCCGCGCACCCGACGACCGCGGCGGCCGCGCCGATCAGGGCCGACTCGGCCAGCACCATCCGCCGGATCTGGCGCGGGGTCGCGCCCACCAGCCGGAAGAGCGCCAGCTCGCGGGTTCGCTGCTCGACCGCGAAGGCGAACGTGGCGATGACGATGAAGACGGCCACGCAGACCGTGATCGCGGCCGTGGTGGCCGCCATCGACTGCGCCTGGACCAGGTCCTGCGAGCCGCCGATGGTGGCCGCCAGGGCGAGCGCCATCATCGAGATCAGCGTGCTGCCGAGGGCGAGGGCGACGAACGCGCCGGCGAACGACGTCCACCGGATCCGCACGGTGCTCCAGGCGATGCTCAGCATGACGGCGCCTCATCCGGCTCGAGCCCGGCCATCCGGGCGGCGATCCCGGGCGCGTCGGGACGGTCGAGCTGGTCCACGATCCGGCCGTCGGAGAGGAAGACCACCCGGTCCGCGTAGCCGGCCGCCACCGGGTCGTGGGTCACCATGCACACGGTCAGGCCGTGATCGGTCACCATCCGGCGCAGCAGGGCCAGGACCTCCCGCGACGTCTTGGTGTCGAGGGCGCCGGTCGGCTCGTCGGCGAACACCACGCTGGGGCGGGTGATCAGCGCCCGGGCGATCGCCACCCGTTGCTGCTGGCCGCCCGACAGCTCGCTCGGCAGGTGACCGGCCCGGTCGCTCAGGCCCAGGTCGGCCAGCACGGCCGCGACCGACCGGGGGTCAGGGCGCCTGCCCGCCAGCCGCAGCGGCAGCTCCACGTTCTGGCGCGCGGTCAGCGACGGCAGCAGGTTGAACGACTGGAAGATGAAGCCGACCTGATCGCGGCGCAGGCGCGCCAGCGCGGTCTCCGACGCCCGGGCCGGGTCAACGCCGGCCAGCAGCACCGAGCCCTCGTCGAGGCGGTCGAGCCCGGCCGCGCACTGCAGCAGCGTCGACTTGCCCGAGCCGGACGGCCCCATGATCGCGGTGAAGGTGCCGGGGAGGAACTCGAGCGACACCCCGTCGAGGGCGGCGATCCGGTCCCCGGCGCGACCGTAGAACTTGCGCGCACCGACCATCCGCAGCCGCCCCGGAACGGGCAAATCCACTGCTGTGACTGCCTTTTTCGTGAGCATGGCGCGATCATCGCAGCGCGCGCACGCTACGGGCATCGGGGAGTGCCCTGAGGTCCCCAGGAGAGCACCCTGACTCGGGTCTGCCGGTGCCCGGGGCGCGGCTGAGGGTAGAGGCGGGGCCGGGCAGGCGGGCTGGCGCCTGTGGAATGCTGGCGGTCATGAGCGACGAACCGACGTACGCGCCCGACCTTTACCGGGGCACGGCGGAGTACTACGACCGGTTCAGGCTCTCGTACCCGGACGCGCTGATCGCCGACCTGATGCGCCGGACGGGAGCGTCCGGGGCGGGACGGCTGCTCGACCTGGCCTGCGGCACCGGGCAGCTCGCGTTCGCGCTGCGCTCCTCGTTCGCTTCCGTCTGGGCGGTTGACCAGGAGCCGGACATGGTCGAGGTGGTGCGCTCGAAGGCCGCTTCCGCTCCCGGGGCCGGGCGCATCGTGCCGGTCGTCGCGAGCGCGCAGGAGCTGGACGCGCCGCCCGGGCATTTCTCTGTCGTCGTCATCGGCAACGCCTTCCACCGGCTTCCCCGGGACCTGGTCGCGAGCCGGGTCCACGGCTGGCTGGAGCCGGGCGGCTTCCTCGCGCTGTGCTGGTCGTCGGGCACCCAGGCCGGACCGCTCGACTGGCAGGTCGCGTTCGGCGGTCTGCTCCGCCGGTGGAAGGAGGCGCTCGGCGGCGGCGACCGCGTCCCGCCCAACTGGGACCAGCCACGGCGGGAACGGCCCGACGCCTCCGTACTGAGCGGGGCCGGGTTCGAGCTGAGCGGGCGATCGGAGTTTCTGGTCGAGCACCGCTGGACGCTGCCGGAACTGGCCGGGTTCGCGCGCACGCTGTCCGTCCTCCCGGCCGCCGCGCTCGCGGAGCGCGCCGCCGACTTCGACAATTCGCTCGCGGCCGAGCTCGGCCCGTACGCGCGCGACGGCCGCCTCGCCGAGACGGTCAGCTTCGCCTGCGAACTGGCAGTAAAAGGCCCCTCCGTGGCGGCTTAGGCTCTGCCGCCGACGGCCGCGCGCACGCTAGCGTCGAGCCCCATGACGATCGTTCCTGATGGCAAGGACTGGACCTGGGTGCTCGGGCGCCCCTGCCCGGAGTGCGGACTGGACACCCAGTCGTTCTCGCGCGAGGAGATCCCGGCGATGATCCGCGCGAACGCGGCCGCGTGGCGCGCGCCGCTCGCCGCCGCCGATGCCGCCGACCGGCCGCGGCCCGACCGATGGTCGGCGCTCGAGTACGGCTGCCACGTGCGGGACGTGTTCCGGCTGTATGACTACCGCCTCGGCCTGATGCTGACCGAGGACGACCCGCTCTACCCGAACTGGGACCAGGACGAGACCGCCGTCGCCGACGACTACGCCTCCCAGGACCCGGCCGTGGCGGCCGAGGAGCTCGCCTCGGCCGCCGATGCCATCGCCGCCAGCTTCGCCGCCCTCTCCGCCGACCAGTGGCTGCGTCCGGGCCGGCGCGGCGACGGCGCCGCCTTCACGGTGGAGACCTTCGGGCGCTACTTCATGCACGACCCGGTCCACCACCTGTACGACGTCACCGGGATTCCGGCGGCGCGCTGAACGCCGATGAGTTTCCTGCGCTCGCGTCGTTGAACGGGTAAGAGCGTCACGGCGAAGGAGGACAGCGCGATGACTAGCGAGCCGCTTACCACCTGCTTGTGGTTCGACGACCAGGCCGAGGAGGCCGCCCGCTTCTACACCAGCGTGTTCAAGGACGCGGCCATGGGCGACATCCACCGCTACACCGAGGCGGGCCCGGGTAAGGCCGGGACGGTGATGCTGGTGGAGTTCGAGCTGAACGGGCAGAAATTCACCGGGCTGAACGGCGGACCGCAGCACTTCGGCTTCAACGAGGCGGTGTCGTTCTGCGTGACCTGCGCGGACCAGGCCGAGGTCGACTACTACTGGGAGGGGCTGCTGGCCGGCGGCGGGGAGCCCAGCGTCTGCGGGTGGCTCAAAGACAGGTTCGGCGTGCGCTGGCAGGTCGTGCCCCGGGTGTTCTACACGATGGTGCGAGACGAGGACCAGGCTCGGAAGGCCCGGGTGACGGCGGCCATGCTCGCCATGGTCAAGTTCGACATCGCGGCCCTGGAGAAGACCTACGCCAACGGGTAGGTACTACGCATTAGCCCGGCGGAGGCGTTCGGCTGCCTGCGCGCGGAGCGGCCCGGCGGTCAGGTGCTGCACGGCGGCCAGCAGCCGTCCCCGGGCACGCTCTGCCGTCTCAACGACGTACGCGGGCACGACCCGCTGGTCCCGGCTATCGAGGAAGTCGATCGCCGGCCACACCCCGGAATCGGCGTGGTCCCAACGCACCCAGGGCGGATTCGGCAGCGGCGGCGCAACGGTCACGCCGGCCAGCTCGGACATCAGCCGGGGCGAACACCTCCGCGCCGCGCCTGGCTACACCCGGCGAGCCGCCGTGCAGCACCTGACCGCCGGGCCGGAACTCCTCGGCGTGCACCGCCAGCGAACCGACGCCGACCACCGGCGTGAGCGGCCGGGCACACGGAAACCCGCGCCCGGCCAACCGGGCCTGCGCCGCAACACACGACACGGCCCGCCCTCATCGGCGCGCGCCTTGACCACGACGTCCCTGCCATCAGCCAACCGCAGACCGAACACCGTCGAGACCTGCTGCCGCTGAAACAGCACGCCAGCGGGTTCCCCACCCAGATGATCCAGGCACCAAGCCGGCAGCCAGTCCGGCAGATCGTCCAACGGCACACCCAGGACTATGCCCATTGGAAACCCAGCGGGGGCAGGGACGGATCCCTCTAATTCTCTGCGGCGCCGGCCTGCTCGAGACGGCGATGCTGACGCGCGCCCAAAAACCAGCAAGCGCCCATCGCCATCCACAGAACACCGACCACGTCCGACGCGACGCCGGAGAAGGCATCTCCATCCAACGCGCTGATGAGATTGCCGAGGAGGATCCAGAGCACTCCCGTCAGCATCCAGGCAGCGCCGAACGCACGCAGCGAACGAGCTGTGTGTTGAGGGAACCAGACCCGTCCGTCATTTGGCACGTCGCGCATCTGCCCTGCGCCCAACGACGCAAACGACGCGCTGAACCGCACCGGTACCTATTTTCTTCTAAGACGCGTGAGAACGAACAAGATTGCGAAAAGTGTCACTGCGGCCAGGAGCAGACCGAGGGTAACCGGGGTGCTGTAAAAACCTGAACCTGCTGCTAGAACCATGATCACACGCTTCCCCGAGCAAGGTTCTCAGCCGTCGCCTCCCTTGAGGGGTACACGCCGGTACAAGCCATCCACGTCTCCGCAGCCCCTACTGACTCGATCGCGTTGTCGACAGGGTGGGCGGACCGGTGTCCGGCGCGTCGTTCGGCCCGCCCGAAGGGTTTTATCGGGCGGGCCGACTTGACGCGCCGAACACTGGCAAGTCCCGGCGACACCGACACCCAGAGGGCGGTCTAGCTAGGCGGCAGCAGTTGCGCCTAGGTAGGCCTCCCATTGGGGGTCGCCGTCGTACTGCGCCCCGATGAGCCGCCAGTGCGCGCCCTTGGGGACGGCCGGGACGACCGGGAGGGTCCAGCCGATTTCGGATAGAAACCGGTCGGCCTTGCGGTGGTTGCAGAGCTGGCAGGCGGCGACGCAGTTCTCCCAGGCGTGCCCGCCGCCTCGGCTGCGCGGGATCACGTGGTCGATCGTCTCTGCGTGCCTGCCGCAGTAGGCGCACTTGTAGTTGTCCCGGCGCATCAGCGCGGACCTGGTGAGAGGCACGCGGTTGCGCTGCGGGATCCTGATGTACCGGCGGAGCCGGATGACAGAAGGGGTTGCCACCTCGACGTTGGCGGAGTGCAGTAGCGACCCGCTGGTGTCTCGATGCACGATCTCTGCCTTGTCGCCCAGGACTAGGCAGACGGCCCGTCGGAGACCGACGGTGGTTAGTGGCTCATAGGTGACGTTGAGCAGCAGCACTCGTCGCACGGGCACCTCCGGAGGCACCGGTATTGAGGCGCCGCTCGCATCACCGGAACAGGACTGATCCCGGCGTGACCGAAGCCACGTGCCTCCGCCAACACTTCTAAGAGTACAAGGCGATCTGTGGATTGTTGGTTAACGCCTGGTAACGAGCAACGATTAAGGTGCCGCTATGGCTTCTTTTCGGGTCGAGTACCCCGCAGCGCAGCGGCTGAACCTGGTCGAGGACCTCTTCGGGCACCAGGTGGCGGACCCCTACCGATGGCTTGAGGACCCCGGTTCGCCGCAGACCGCCGAATGGCTCGCCGCCGAGGAGTCGCTCTGGGACCGCTACCGGGCCGGCCTGACCGACCGGGAGGCCTTCGCCGCCCGGGTACGGGAGCTGCTGCGGGTCGGTTCCGTGGGCCTGCCCGCCTGGCGCGGGACGACGCAGTTCTACTCCCGGCGCGACCCGGACCAGGAGCACGCGGTTCTCTATGTCGCCGACGGCGCCCCCGGCGCGGACGCAGCCTCGGCCGCGGACGCGGAGGCGACCGAGCGGGCGCTCATCGACCTCGTCGCCATCGATCCCTCCGGCCGGACGACGCTGGACGCCTGGCAGCCGGACAAGGAGGGCCGGCTGCTCGCGTACCAGCTCTCGCACGGCGGGGACGAGGAGTCGCTGCTGCGGGTGCTCGACGTCGCGACCGGGGAGCTGGTAGACGGGCCGATCGACCGGTGCCGGTACTCAGGGGTCGCCTGGCTGCCTGGCGGCAAGGCGTTCTACTACGTGCGGCGGCTGCCGCCGGACACGGTCCCCGCGGGCGAGGCGCAGTACCACCGGCGGGTGTACCTGCACCAGGTGGGGACGTCGCCGGAGTCGGACGTGGAGGTGTTCGGCGCGGGACGCGACAAGACCACCTACTACGGGGCCAGCGTCAGCATGGACGGGCGCTGGCTGATCATCTCGGCCTCCATCGGGACCGCGCCGAGGGAGGACATCTGGATCGCCGACCTGACCGCCGGCGACCCCGCGTCCCCGCTGCTGGTCCCGCTCATGGTCGGGCTCGACGCCCAGGCGTCGCCTCGGATCGGGCGGGACGGGCGGCTCTACGTGCTGACCGACCTGGACGCTCCGCGCGGGCGGCTCTGCGTCGCCGACCCGGCCGCGCCGGGGCCCGAGGGCTGGCGCGACCTGGTACCCGAGGACGCCACCTCGGTGCTGCGCAGCTACGCGATCCTCGACGACCTGCCCCGGCCGGTGCTGATCGTCTCCCGGATGCGGCACGCGGTCAGCGAGGTCGCCGTGCACGACCTGGCCAGCGGCGACCGGCTGAGCGGGCTCGACCTGCCCGGGATCGGTTCGGCGGGCGGGATCGCGGAACGGCCCGAGGGCGGGCACGAGGCGTGGTTCGGCTACACCGACTACACGACGCCGCCCATCGTGCTCCGCTACGACGCCGCCACCGGGGAGCTGTCGACCTGGGCCAAGTCGCCCGGCGCGGTCGCCACCCCGCGGGTGACCGCGTCCCAGGTCACCTACCAGTCCGCCGACGGCACCGAGGTCCGGATGGTGGTCATCGAGCCGCGCGGCGAGGGCGGGTCGGGCGACGGGGATGGCGGGAAGGGCGACAGGGAGGGCGGGAGGGGCAGAAAACCAGCCCGCCCGGCCGAGCGGTCGTGCATCCTCTACGGCTACGGCGGGTTCGACATCAGCATGACGCCCGGCTACTCGGCCAACATCCTCGCCTGGGTCGAGGCCGGCGGGGTGTACGCGGTCGCGGCGCTTCGCGGCGGCAGCGAGGAGGGCGAGGAATGGCACCGGGCGGGGATGCTCGAACGCAAGCAGAACGTCTTCGACGACTTCCACGCGGCGGCCGAGCACCTCATCGCGACCGGGGTCACGTCGCCGGCCAGGCTCGCCGTCTGGGGCGGGTCGAACGGCGGGCTGCTGGTCGGGGCGGCGGTCACCCAGCGGCCGGAGCTGTTCTCGGCCGCGGTCTGCTCAGCGCCGCTGCTCGACATGGTGCGTTACGAGCGGTTCCCGATCGGCGAGACGTGGAACACGGAGTACGGGACCGCGTCCTCGCCGGTTGAGCTCGAGTGGCTGCTCGGGTACTCGCCCTACCATCACGTGGTCGACGGCACCGCGTACCCGTCGGTGCTGTTCACCGTCTTCAGCAACGACACCCGGGTGGACCCGCTGCACGGGTACAAGATGTGCGCCGCCCTGCAGCACGCCACGTCGTCGGGGCGGCCGGTGCTGCTGCGCGCCGAGGGGCAGGTGGGGCACGGGCAGCGCGCGGTGTCGCTGTCGGCCTCGCTGGCCGGCGACTGCCTCGCGTTCGTGTCCCGCGAAACCGGCCTCCGCGAGGGCTAGGAGGCGGCCCTGTCGGCTGTCTAAGCGGCCGGCCGGTGTGCCAATTGCGCTTTCGGGCTCACTCTTGCCGGCCTAAAAGCGCAATTGGCACGTTGTCGAGGCGGCGAGGCGCGGCGCGGGGCGGCGGTCGCTTTACCGGGGTCCCGGCGGGTACGCGTCGGGGTCGTGCTCGAAGGCGCGGAGGAACGACTCGGCCCTGATGGGCTGGCGGCAGATCCGGCACTGCGCGCGGACCGGGTAGTGGGTCACGTCGAACAGGTTGGCGTCGCCGCCGACCGCGGTCAGGAACGTGCCGGGCGCGGGCTCGGCCGGGTGCGCCCGGCGCGAGGCGAGTGCGTGCTGCATGGTTCCCCTAGCTATACGCGCATCCTCGGCCGACGCAATCGGAACGTGGCCGGTGTCACCCGCGGTGTCACCCGCTCGGCGAAGACCCCGATCGTGGCCAGCACCCACCGCGCAGGGTGCACGGCCCGGTAGCCTCGCTGGGGTTGCATAGTTCCTGATGGGGTCGCGGGAGGGGTCAGCGTGATGGTCGGTGTTGAGGTAACGGCGCTCGGCGTAGACCACGCGCCACCGACGCTGCTGACCAGCTGCACCGCCAATCCGGGCGTGAGCTGCCAGCTGGTCTGGGACCTGTCGCACAACGAGCACGCCGCCAAGCTGACGGCCGAATTCCTCAACGGGCCTGTCCACCTGCTGCTGCGGGTCATCTTCGTCGTGCTGCTCGCGCTCATCATCCAGTTCATCGTGAACCGGGTGATCAACCGGCTGACCGAGCGGGCGACGCACTCGCTGCTGCCGAACCTGCGCAATGGGGCGGCGGCGGGCCCGCGGGCGCCGGGCCGGCTGGTCGGGCGGCGGCGCCGGACGTCCGGATCCGAGGCGGACGTTCCCGACGCCGCGACCCTGGGCGCCGCGGCGGCCCGCGGCGTGGTGGCCGATTCGGCCGGCGAGGCCATCCAGGGCCAGATCAACGGCGCCGCCGCCGAGGCCGAACGGGCCCTGGTCGACGAGCGCCGCAAGCAGCGGGTGCGCGCCCTCGGGTCGATCTTGCGCAGCGTGGCGTCGATCACGATCTTCTCGATCGCCAGCGTGGTCATCCTCGGCGACCTCGGCATTAACCTGGCGCCGCTGCTCGCCAGCGCCGGCGTGGTCGGCATCGCCATCGGGTTCGGCGCCCAGAGCATGGTCCGCGACTACCTGGCCGGGATCTTCATGCTGGTCGAGGACCAGTACGGGGTGGGCGACGTGATCAGCATCGGGGACGCGACCGGAACGGTGGAGAACGTCACGCTGCGGGTCACCAGGCTCCGCGACGTGAGCGGGATCGTCTGGCACATCCGCAACGGCGCGATCGAGCAGGTCGGCAACGAGTCGCAGGGCTGGGCGCGGGCGGTCGTGGACTACCCGGTGCCGTACGAGGTGGACCTGACGGCGATCCGGTCGCTGCTCAGCGAGGCCGCGCAGGCGCTCTGGGACGAGCCCGACTGGCGGATGGTGCTGCTCGACCCGCCTGAGGTGTGGGGCGCGCAGGAGATATCCGGCAAGGAGGTCACCATGCGAATCGTCGCGAAGACCGCGCCGCTGCGCCAGTGGGAGGTCGAGCGCGAGCTCCGCGCCCGGGTGAAGGCGGCGCTGGCGGCGGCCGGCATCCACCCGGCGCCGAGCGAGGTCGAGGCGTAACGGCGGATAGGCTGGCACCGTTATGAGCGAGGAGACCGCGCGGGCGCCGCGCACCTTCTATGAGGCCGTCGGCGGCGAAGAGGCCTTCACCCGCCTGGTCAGCCGGTTCTACCAGGAGGTCGCGGCCGACCCGGTGCTGCGGCCGGTCTACCCGACCGAGGACCTCGGGCCGGCCGAGGAGCACCTGCGGCTGTTCCTGATGCAGTACTGGGGCGGGCCCAGCACCTACAACGAGCTCCGCGGGCACCCGCGGCTGCGGATGCGGCACGCGCACTTCCACATCGGCGAGGCCGAACGGGACCTGTGGCTCACGCACATGCGGACCGCGCTCGACGAGCTCGACCTGCCGCCCGCGCTTGACGCGCAGTTCTGGGATTACCTCGTGATGGCCGCGCACTCGCTGGTCAACGTGGCGCCGGCCGAAGGCCCTGACCAGGGCGGGCGCGGCGGCATCGGCCTCGCGCCGGCCTAGCCGAAGCGAGCTACTTGCGGCCAAAGTACGCGGTCGGCGTGACTCCGGTCAGTCGACGGAATGCGGCGATGAAGGCGCTTGGCGTCTCGTAGCCCACCCGATACGCGACCCGACCGGCCGCTTCTCCCGCCGCGAGAAGCGGCAGCGCCGACTGGATCCGCAGCATCGCCCGCCACCGGCCGAACGGCAGACCGGTGCCCGCCACGAAGGCCCGCGCCAGCGTGCGATCGCTCGCCCCGACCGTGCGCCCCCATTCTGCCAGCGTCCGCCGATCGGCCGGGTTGTCGCGCAACGCCCGCGCCACCGGCCCGGCGACCAGATCATCGGGGAACCGCACGTCCAGCGTGGTAACCGGGATAGGGGCGAGCAGATCGCTCAGCACCGCCTCCGCGCGGGCCCGCCGCGCCGCCGTCAGCTCGCCGCCCAGGTAACCGATCACCTCGGCCAGCAACGGGCTGGCCGCGATCACGGTGGGCGCGGCCCAGTCCACTGGCGACAATCCGGGCGACACATACACGCTTCGCATCGTGGCCTGCCCCGACGCGCCCGTCTCGTGGGGCAGTCCGGCCGGGATCCATAGCGCCCGGGTCGGCGGAAGCACCCAGGTCGCGCCCTCAGTGAGCACGGTCAGCACACCCGAAGACGCCCACGCGAGCTGATGGTCTTCGTGTGTATGCCAGTTGAACAGGGTGCCGGCCGGCATCGGGAAGGTGGCGACGAAGAAGCCGTCCGGTGGGCAGGCCGGAGGCTGTCCTGTTCGCGACATACCTTGGCAGCCTACGCGCTATGCCCGCGCCATCGCACGCCGTAGCGTCTGGTCCCGTGAACGAGAACCACGCGAAGCTGCTCGGCTCGGCCGAATGGGCCGCGCACCTGCACGAAGATATCCTTCCGGCCGTCACCGACGGCGTGGATCTAGGCGATGACCTGCTCGAAATCGGCCCGGGCCCGGGGGCCGCGTCCGAATGGCTGCGGCATCGAGTCCGCCACCTGGTCGCGCTAGAACTCGATCCTGCTGCCGCGGGGGCGCTGCGGGACCGGTTCAGCGGCACCAACGTCGAGGCGGTCACCGGTGATGCGACGGCGCTCCGCTATCCGGACGCCTCGTTCGACTCGGTCGGCATGTTCACCATGCTGCACCACGTCCCCACCCGGGCCCTTCAGGACGCGATCCTCGCGGGGGCACTGCGCGCGCTGCGGCCGGGCGGCACGCTGATCGGCTCTGACAGCCTGGCGAGCGACGGGCTGCATCAGTTCCACGTCGGCGACACCTACAACCCGGTCGAGCCGGCCGCGCTGCTCACCCGTCTGCAGACGCTCGGCTTCGGCGATATCACGATCACGGTGGGGCACACGCTGTTGTTTCGCGCCAAGAAGGCACCAGCGCAGGAGCCGGCGTGATCGCCACCGCGCAGCTGCGCGTCGTCGTTGCCGGGCTCATCGCCTTCGCCGCCGCCGAGGAGGAGATGCTGCTCGCGGCCGCCGCCTCGGACATCGTGGATTCAGGGAGCGAGCGACGGTGGGGCGCCGTGCCGACTGTCGCGCACAACACGGAGTTCAAGGCCCAGCAGGCGCAGCGGATCACGGCCGTGCTCACCGGCTGCGCCCCACCGACCTTCGACGAGATCGATCACACGTCCCCCGCCGCCTACGGGCGATACGCCGCACCGACCGCAGTCGCCGTGGCGCGCGAGTCTCGCCAGGTCACCGCGTCCCTCCTCGATGGCGTGCGGGCGCTGACCGACGACGACCTGGTCGACCCGTCCCGTCACCCTTGGCTGAACGGGCGATCGCTGTGGGTGCAGCTCATCGTTCGCGGGTTCTGGCACCCGACCGGGCATGTCGCGGACTACTACCTCCGGCACCGGCAGCAGGGCCGGGCCGTCGCGCTGCAGGAGCACACCCTCGCCACGACCCGCTATCTGGACGCGCCGAACCAGGTAGCGGGCATGGCCGCGTACAGTCTGGCCTGCGCCCAGGCCGCCTCAGGGAGGACGCGGGACGCCGCGCGGATGCTCGCCGAGGCCATCACGCTGAACCCCGACGTCCGTGCCAACGCCAGCCGCGATCCTGACCTCGAATCACTGCGGGGCAGCGGGCAGCTGAGCGCCATCCTCTCCGACTGAGGCGCGTGCGGGGGTGACTCGAAGCCACGGTCCGTTCGAAATAAGGGTCTTGAATTCAAAGCCTTGATTTCGAACGGACCGTTGGTGACTAGCCTCGGGTCAGCTTCCTGTAAGTCACCCGATGCGGCCTGGCCGCCTCGGCGCCGAGGCGCTCGATCTTGTTCTTCTCGTAGGACTCGAAGTTGCCCTCGAACCAGAACCAGTTCGCGCCGCCCTCCCAGGCCAGGATGTGAGTTGCCACCCGGTCCAGGAACCAGCGGTCGTGGCTGGTGATCACGGCGCAGCCGGGGAACTCGAGCAGCGCGTTCTCCAGGCTCCCGAGCGTCTCGACGTCGAGGTCGTTGGTCGGCTCGTCGAGCAGCAGCATGTTGCCGCCCTGCTTGAGGGTGAGCGCGAGGTTCATCCGGTTCCGCTCGCCGCCGGACATCACCCCGGCCGGCTTCTGCTGGTCGGCGCCCTTGAAACCGAACGCCGCCACGTAGGCCCGGCTCGGGAACTCCACGTTGCCGACGTGGATGAACGTCTCGCCGTCGGAGATCGCCTCCCAGACGTTCTTGTTCGGGTCGATGCGATCGCGGTTCTGGTCGGAGTAGGAGATCTTGACGGTGTCGCCGATCCGGATCGTGCCGCTGTCCGGCTTCTCCTCACCGACGATCATCTTGAACAGCGTGGTCTTGCCGACGCCGTTCGGGCCGATGACGCCGACGATCCCGTTCCTCGGCAGGCTGAAGGAGAGGCCGTCGTAGAGGACGCGGTCGTCGAAGCCCTTGACCAGTTTCTCGACCTCGACGACGGTGTTGCCCAGGCGCGGGCCCGGCGGGATCTGGATCTCCTCGAAGTCGAGCTTGCGGTTCCGGTCCGCCTCGGCGGCCATCTCGTCGTACCGATCGAGGCGCGCCCTCGACTTGGTCTGGCGGGCGCGGGCGCTCGACCTAACCCATTCGAGCTCGCCGTCGAGGCGCTTGCGCATCTTCTGGTCCTTGG
>Ga0302314_10002973_pt1 | contig 31399 bp, 30 predicted proteins | sample III_Palsa_N2_3_FD_200533 | JGI IMG/M metagenome (GOLD analysis project Ga0302314, IMG submission 200533) | Peat permafrost microbial communities from Stordalen Mire near Abisko, Sweden - III_Palsa_N2_3 | ecosystem: Environmental > Terrestrial > Soil > Palsa > Peat permafrost | place: Sweden... | reverse complement strand
TATCTCCGGGAATGCGTCGATTTCGTGCTAGACCGGCGCGCCTGAATACAGACTCCATGGCCGTCCGACAGGACCGAGGTTCGATGCCGACTCATACGCCGCTTCTCGACACCATCCATTCGCCCGCCGACACGCGCGAGCTCTCCATACCGGAGCTGCGTCAACTGGCCGACGAACTGCGGCTGGAGACGATCGACGCGGTGTCCACCACCGGCGGTCACCTGGGCGCCGGGCTGGGCGTGGTCGAGCTGACAGTCGCCCTGCACCACGTCTATGAGACGCCCAAGGACATCCTGATCTGGGACGTGGGCCATCAGGCCTATCCGCACAAGATCCTCACCGGGCGCCGCGACCGCATTCGCACGCTGCGCCAGGGCGGCGGCCTGTCCGGCTTCACCAAGCGGGCCGAGAGCGAATACGACCCCTTCGGCGCCGCGCACGCGGCCACCTCGATCTCCGCCGCCGTCGGCTTCGCCGCCGCCCGCAACGCCAAGGGTGAGGACAACCGGGTGGTGGCCGTGATCGGCGACGGCTCCATGAGCGCGGGCATGGCCTACGAGGCGATGAACAACGCCGCCGAGGCCGCCAAGCAGCTGACCGTGATCCTGAACGACAACGACATGTCGATCGCGCCCCCCGTGGGCTCGATGAGTGCCTATCTGGCCCGCGAAGTCTCCGGTGGCATGTACCAGTCGATCCGGCATCTGGCGAAGTCGGTCGGCTCGATCCTGCCCAAGCCCCTGAAGGAGGCCGCCCGCAAGGCCGAGAGCTTCACCCGCTCCATGGCCACCGGCGGCGCCCTGTTCGAGGCGCTGGACTTCTACTACGTCGGCCCGATCGACGGTCACAACCTCGACCATCTCGTGCCGGTGCTGAAGAACGTCCGCAACATCACCGACCGGCCCGTGCTGGTCCATGTGGTGACGCAGAAGGGCAAGGGCTTCGCGCCCGCCGAGGAAGCCGCCGACAAGTACCACGCCGTGGTCAAGTTCGACGTGATCACCGGCAAGCAGTCCAAGCCCAAGTCCAACGCCCCGAGCTATCAGAACGTGTTCGGCTCCGAACTCGTGAAGCGGGCCGAACTCGATTCCAAGATCGTGGCCATCACCGCCGCCATGCCGTCCGGCACCGGCGTCGACATCTTCGGCAAGCGCTTCCCCGAGCGCACCTTCGACGTGGGCATCGCCGAGCAGCATGCGGTGACCTTTGCCGCCGGCCTCGCCGCCGACGGGATGAAGCCTTTCTGCGCCATCTACTCCACCTTCCTGCAGCGCGGGTACGACCAGGTGGTCCACGATGTGGCGATCCAGTCTCTGCCCGTGCGCTTCGCCATGGACCGCGCCGGGCTCGTGGGCGCGGACGGGCCGACCCACGCGGGCTCGTTCGACATCGGCTATCTGGGCGCCCTGCCGGGCATGATCCTGATGGCGCCGTCCGACGAGGCCGAGCTGGCCGCTGTGATCGCCACCGCCTGCGACATCGACGACCGCCCCTCCGCGTTCAGGTATCCGCGCGGCGAAGGCATCGGCGTCGACATTCCCGCGCTGGCCGAGCCCTTCGCCATCGGCAAGGGCCGGATCGTGCGCGAGGGGACGGCCATCGCCATCCTGTCGCTGGGCACGCGTCTGGCTGAATGCCTGAAGGCGGCGGACCAGCTTGCCGCGCGGGGCCTCTCCGCCACCGTCGCCGACGCCCGCTTCGCCAAGCCGCTGGACGAGGATTTGATCCGTCGTCTCGCCCGCGAGCACGAGGCGATGATCATCGTCGAGGAAGGCTCCATGGGCGGCTTCGGCGCCTTTGTGCTGCAGTTTCTCGCCGCTGAGGGTGCGCTGGATCGCGGCCTGAAGATCCGCAGCCTCGCCCTGCCGGACCGCTTCCAAGATCAGGACAAGCCCGAGATCATGCTGGCCGACGCCGGCCTCGACGCCGACGGCGTGGTGCGCACGGCCCTGGCGATGCTGGGCGTGGACGGAGTGAAGGCCGGAACGCTGCGGGCCTAGGCCTTCAGGGTTCGCCCTCGCCGGGCAAGCGTTCGAACGTCAGCACTTGGCGGAACCGTTCCTCGTCATCGACGATGTTCACGAGGATGCGCTGGAGCAGGGCGCGCAGGGTGGTGAGATCGCTCTCGGACAGGCCATGCAGGGCGCGTCTATTGTGGCCCTTCAGCGCCTCAACCGCCTCGGCGAAGCACCCCTTACCCTTGGCGGTCAGCGTCACCCGCACCTGCCGCCGGTCTTCGGGACAGACGCCGCGCACGACAAGGTCCGTCTTCACCAGCTGATCCACCGTCCTTGTGAGGGTGGTGCGATCCACCGTGGTGAATTCGGCCAGTTCGCTCATCAGACAGCCGTCCAGCCGGTTGATCACCGACATCGCCCGCCACTCGGCGATGGTCAGGCCGATGGTCTCCAGCGCCGGGGCGAAATCCCTGTTTCGCCGGTTGTAGATCTGGGTGAAGAGATAAAACAGGTACTCGTCGAAGCCTGCGCCGACCCGGCCGTCCAGCAGCGATGGGGTTTCGGAATCGTACACGTTGCGGCCCTCTCCCGGCGAGGTTGAACAGGGCTCATTGTGTAAACACACCAGGTGCATTTGCACATTCGCTGCAGTGCACTTATATGGTGCTCTCGAAACAAATCCATCCTCTTGTCTTTACCGACACGAAAGCGCGCGCCCTCTCAGGATGCACAGCCGCGCTGGGTCAATCTTTGGGCGTCCTCCATGCGTTTGTATTATGCCTCATCAAACCCATAAGACCGTCGAGTCCGACATGGCGGCGCACGCTGAGTCGTTTTCCACTCGCGTCGACGTGCGCTCCGCCCTGACCCTCGCCCGTGTGGCGCTGCAGACCCTCGCCGATCTCGACCCAGGCGCGGCTTCGTCCATCGACCATGCCCTCGGTCACGAGATCGAGGCGGCGGGTGCGGAAAACGACCCTGCGGCCACCGCCGTGATCGCCATCCTGTCCGAAGTGCGCGCACGCCTCAACGGCGACGAACCAAGCGTCGGCGAGAAGGAACAGGTCTGGTATATCGAGTAAGGCGCTCTAGGTCGTCCGCTCGCAGGCGGTGAAGAACCGCTCGACGCCGAGCTTCTCCGCGGGATTGGCGACGATGCCGAAGGTTGATCCCGCATAGGCCACATCGATCCGTCCGGTCCGGCGAAAACCCTTTAGCGGCGCCGCGTCGCTGCGGGCGCTGGCGGTGACGAGCGCTGCGCCGTCGCCGCTGTCCATCGCGGTCTTGAGCGTGCTGGTCCGGCCCTCGGAGGCCAGGGTCATGGTGGAGGCCGCGCCGCCCCGCGCCAGATTCGACACTTGCACGGTGTGCGAGCCCTTGGCGCACTGCATCATCAGGCTGACGTCGTCGGAATTGGGCGCGCCGTAGGCGAGCTTCGCCGACGCCCCCTCGTCCATATAGAAGAGCCCGTAGCCCGGCGTCGTGGTGGGGATAAAACGGGCTTGGCGGGCGTCGTCCATGCAGGCGGCCAGTCCAAGCAAGCCGAGGCCCGCGAAGAAGAGCGCCGCCCGCACCTGTGTCTTGTGGACGGCCATGACGCCAAGCTCCCGCCGACCTCCGCGTGAAGAAGCCCTCTAAAACCTTAACCGCAGCGGGGACCGTTTGTTCCGCCTCCCCGCGGGCCTTAGAAGGGCGAAAACTTGGTGACCAACTGCTGGCCCACGGGCGGGGTCTGGGTGCTGGCGATGGCGCCCTTGCCGCCGTAGGAGACGCGCGCCTCGGCGATCTGGGTGTGGTTGATGGTGTTTGCGGCGGTGATGTCTTCCGGCCGCACGATGCCGGCCACGGTGAGTTGGCGCAGCTCCTGGTTTATCTTCACCTCCTGATTGCCCTGGATCACGAGGTTGCCGTTGGGCAGCACGCTGGAGACCACCGCCGCCACGGTCAGCGTCACCGCCTCGGAACGGTTGATGGACCCCTTGCCGTCCGACGCCACGGCGGAGTTGGTGTTCAGGGCGGTGGAGGGAACGAACGCCTTGGGCAGCAGGCGTCCCAGCGTCGATTCCAGGCCGAACAGGTTGGTCAGGCCGAGCTGGTCGGTCGAGGTGCGGTTGGCCACCGTCTCGTTCTGGGTCTGGGCCGAATCGTTGATGGTGATCAGCACGGTCAGGATGTCGCCGACGTGGCTGGCCCGCTGGTCGTGGAAGAAGGTCCGCGAGCCGTTGCGCCAGAGCGAGTTGGCCGAGGTGGGGCGCGGGCCGTCGGCGGGCGTCAGCACCACCTGCTTGGCGGGGATGAGCGAGGACGGGTAGGCCATGGCGCTCATCTGCGGCCCCTTCACCGTCTCCACCACCGAAGAGCAGGCGGCGAGGGGCAGGGCGAGGGCGGCCAGGACGGGCAGGGTGCGGTTCATAAGGGACTTGCGAAACATGACGGACCTCAACGAAGGGATGCGCGGGCGAAGCGACCGGTGTCGCCGGACGGGTTATTTTCGGCCTTGATCTGATCGGCGCGGGGGCCGACCGCCGCCTGATCCGGGCCGATGCAGACGGTCTGGATGACCTTTTTGGATTGCGGGTTGATCACATCCAGGGTGTCGCCGACGCTGGCGTCGCTCATGGCCTTGCCTTGCAGGGTCAGGCTGATGCCGTCGTCCTCGAACACCACGGCCACCGCGTCGTCGCGCTTGACCACCTTGGCGGCGACGAGGTCGTGGACGGCGACGGGCGAGCCGGCGCGAAGGGCGTGGCGGGCGGCCTTGCCCACGGCGGCGTCGGGATTGCCGACCCCGTCGGAAGGGGAGACCGCGTCGTCGCTCCAGATGAAATCCTCGGCCGAGAGGATGTCTCCGGCCATGATGTTGCGGGCGTAGGTCAGGGCTTGATTGGCGTGGACCTGCGCCTTGCCGCGGCGACCGGCGAGCCTTGCGTGCGAGGCCGGGCTCGGGGCCGATCCGACCTCCGAACTAACGATAATCCGGCGAAAGCCCGCGGCGTTGGGCCAGTCGTAGCCGGCGCGCCGGGCCGCGATCCGCACCGTGTCGGCGTCCAGCACGGCGTCGAGGCCCGGCTGGGCGGCGGGCGCGATGACGATGGCGGCGGCGGGGCCGTCCACACCGTCCAGCACGTCGCCGAGGGTCACGCTGGCGCCGTGCGAGATCGGCTGCGCCTTCAGGTCCGCGGGCGCGGCGGCCAGGGCGCCCGTCGCCGAGAGGGCGACGACGCAGGTCAGGAAGGCGAGGGTGCGGATCATCGGACTACTGCTTCAGCTGGGATGTGGTCTGCAGCATCTGGTCGGCGGAATTGACCACCTTGGAGTTCATCTCGTAGGCGCGCTGGGCGGAGATCAGCGAGGTGATCTCGGTCACGGCGTCCACGTTCGAGGCTTCGGTGTAGCCCTGTTGCAGGGTGCCGTAGCCGATGGCGCCGGGGTTGCCGACCACCGCCGCGCCGGACGCGCCGGAGACCAGGAACAGGTTGCTGCCCTGGGCGTCGAGGCCCGCCTCGTTAAAGAAGGTGGCGAGCTGCATCTGTCCCACCGTCTGCTGCGCGGTCTGGCCGGGAATTGTGGCCTGCACCTGGCCGGACTTGGAGATGGTGACGGCGGTGGCGTTGGCCGGGATGGTGATCTGCGGCAGCACCGTATAGCCGTCGGCGGTGACCATCTGGCCGTTCTCGTTCACCGACAGGTTGCCGGCGCGGGTGTAGGCGGTCTCGCCCGAGGGCAGCTGCACCTGGAGGTAGCCACGCCCGTTGATGGCCAAGTCGAACTGGTTGCCGGTCTGGGTCATCGAGCCCTGCTCGGTGATGCGATAGACGGCGTTGGGCTTTACGCCCGAGCCCACCTGGATGCCCGTGGGGACGATGGTGCCCGAATCCGACGACTGAGAGCCCATCCGCTCCACGTTCTGGTAGAGCAGGTCCTGGAACTCGGCGCGCTGGCGCTTGAAGCCGATGGTGTTCATGTTGGCGATGTTGTTGGAGATCACCTCCACGTTCATCTGCTGGGCGGCCATGCCGGTGGCGGCGGTGGATAAGGCTCTCATGATCTATGGCTCCTAAGCGGCCTTGCCGAGGCGCTGTACAGCGCTCTCCGACAGGTCCTGGGTCTGACTGATCAGGTTGGTGATGCGCTCGTAGGCGCGGGTGATGGCGATCAGGTGGGTGATCTCAGAAACCGACTGCACGTTGGACTTCTCCACCATGCCCTGGTGGATCTGGGCGTCCGTGGCAGGGTCGGGGTTCTGGCCGGCGGCGGCCTGATAGAGGTTGCCGCCTTCCTTGGAGAGGGCGGTCAGGTCGGCGAAGCGCACCACCCCGATCTTGCCCACCTGCACCGTCTGCCCCTGCGGCGTGATCTGGCTGACGGTTCCGTCCTTGGCGATGGAGGGCGGGCCGTTGGCGGGATCGACGGTGATCTCCGATCCGCCGGTGCTGAGAATGGCGTTGCCGAGCTTGTCGGTGATCTTGCCGGTGGGATCGAGGGTGAGGCGGCCGTCGCGGGTGTAGCGCGGCCCGCTGGCGGTCTGCACGGAGAAGAAGCCCTGTCCCTCGATGGCCACGTCGAGCGGATTGCTGGTGGGGTCGAGCGCGCCCTGGCCGAAGTTGCGGGCGACGCCGTGGTCCAGCACGTAGTTGATCGGCTGCGTCGCCGGGGCGAGGGCCGGCGTTTCGGGATCGTTCTGCACCATCAGGGACTCCACCTTGAAGCCGGTGGTGTCGATGTTGGCGATGTTGTTGGCGGTGATGTCGAGTTCCCGCTGCAGGAGCATCTGCCGCGACAGGCCGACGTAGAGCGTATTGTCCATGGGATCGCCGAACTCCTCAGTCCATCTCGACGTTGCAACGGGCGGGCCACGATTTTCGTCAATGAAATCAGCAAAATGGATGGTTAACGACGGGCGTTTTTGACCGCCCGCCCGGCAAGTTCTGCCGGGAAAACGACGGGCGGCGGGCCCATTCATTAACTTTCCCAATCAATCGTTAACCATACCGCGTCTTTATCGGATCGACTGGGCGGCGCGCTGCGTCTCCGCCGGCTTGCGGATGGCTGAGATGTCGAAGGACAAGGGCAAGAAGGACAAGGGCGAGGCCGAGGCTCCGCCCGTGGACGGCGCCGAAGGCGAGGGCGCGGCGGAGGGCGGCAAGAAGAAGCCGCCGCTGATGATCCTGATCGCCGCCGGCGTCGGCGCGCTCGTCGTGTTGGGCGGCGGCGGAACCGCAGCCATGCTCATGCTCGGCGGCCACAAGGCCGATCCCGCGGCCACCGCGAAGGCCGACAAGGAGAAGGCCAAGAAGAAGCCCGAGGCGGCCAAGGGCGGCAAGGACGCCAAGGACAGCCCCATCACCGAAGGCCCGGACGGCGTCTTCTTCTACGCCATGCAGGACCAGACGGCGAACATCCAGAGCGCCGACGGCCGTCCCACCTTCCTCAAGCTCAAGCTCTCCTTCGAGGCGCCGGACCGCGACACCGCCGACGCCATCACCCCCGATGCGCCGCGCCTGAACGACATGTTCCAGACCTTCCTGCGGGAGCTTCGCCCGGAGGACCTGTCGGGCAGCCAGGGCACCTACCAGCTGCGCATGGAGCTCCTTCGCCGGGTCAACCTCGTGATCGCCCCCGCCAAGATCAACACCGTCTTGATCCAGGAGATGCTGATCCAGTAGTCGCCGCGCCGCCGTCTTTCCCGTCCTAGCCCGCCCCGCGTTCACCCTGTAAAAATTGAGCCCGCCCCTTGAGTGACATCACCGACCAGATCGACGTTGCATCGCCCGCTCCGGGCGGCGCCGACGACTGGGCGTCGTCCGGCGAAGACACCGGCGGGGGCGGCTCGGGCGAACGCATCCTCAATCAGGACGAGATCGACAGCCTGCTCGGCTTCGACCTGTCGGATGACGACAACGCCGACCATTCAGGCGTCCGCGCCATCATCAATTCCGCGCTCGTCTCCTATGAGCGCCTGCCCATGCTGGAGATCGTGTTCGACCGCCTGGTGCGGTTGATGACCACGAGCCTGCGCAACTTCACCTCCGACAATGTGGAAGTGTCGCTGGACAACATCTCCTCCATCCGCTTCGGCGACTATCTGAACTCCATCCCCCTGCCGGCGATCCTGGCGGTGTTCCGGGCGCAGGAGCTGGACAACTACGGCCTGCTGACGGTCGATTCCAACCTGATCTACTCCATCGTCGACGTGCTCCTCGGCGGGCGCCGCGGCACGGCCGCCATGCGGATCGAGGGGCGGCCCTACACCACCATCGAGCGGGTCTTGGTGCAGCGGATGGTGGAGGTGGTTCTGGCCGACGCCAAGGCGGCGTTCGAGCCGCTGACGCCCGTCAGCTTCACCCTGGACCGGCTGGAGACTAATCCCCGCTTCGCCGCCATCGCCAGGCCGGCCAACGCCGCCATCCTGGTGAAGCTGCGGATCGACATGGAGGACCGTGGCGGCCGTATCGAGCTTTTGCTGCCCTACGCCACCCTGGAACCGATCCGCAAGATGCTGCTGCAGCAGTTCATGGGCGAGAAGTTCGGGCGCGACAACATCTGGGAAAGCCACCTCGCCACCGAACTCTGGTCCACCCAGACCGAGGTCCGCGCCGTGCTCGACGAGCAGAAGATCAGCCTGAAGCGCGTGCTGGAGCTGAAGGTCGGCGACACCCTGATGCTGAACGCCACCCAGGACAGCCCCATCGAGCTTCGCGCCGGCCCCATCTCCCTGACCCACGGTCGGATGGGCCGCCGCAACCAGTCCATTGCGGTGCGGGTGGAGGCGCCCCTGCCGCCCGCCGCCCAGCGCGCCCTGACATCGCAGAAATAGCGGGAGCCAGACCATGAACCCCATCACCATCGGCATGGACCTGCTCCTGGCGGGGCTGCTCGTCGCGGCCCTGGTCATGGGCGCGCGGCTGAACGGTCGGCTGAAGGCGCTGAAGGCGGGGCAGGAGGGCTTCGTCCAGGCAGTCAGCGAGCTCGACGCCGCCGCCCGCAAGGCCGACGGGGCGCTGCGGGAGCTGCGCAAGGCCGGCGACGAGACCCACGACAGCCTCCTGGCCCGCATCGAGACCGCCCGCGCCCTGTCCCTGAAGCTCGAGAAGGCCAGCGAGGGCGCTGAGAAAGCCGCCGCCCGCGCCGAGGAAGCCGCGCTGCGCACCCCGGTTGTCACGACCCTGCCCATGGCGCCCGCGCCGGCTGGGGTGACCCGCCGCACCCTCAGCGAACTGATCGCGGCTCATCCGGCACGCCCCGTCGCACGGGAAGCGGCGCGGGAGGCGCTGAAAGGGATCGAACCGGCCGCCATCGACCAGATGTTCGAAGCCGCCATCCCCGCGCCGGCCCATCGCCTTGAACCTCGCCGTGTTGAGCCCGCATCGCCCCGCCGCCGTCCCATCGCCGACGAAGACCTGTTCGCCGACGCCGCAGATGCCGTCAGGCCCGATCCCGTCCGCCCTGACCTTGACGGCCTGAGGCGCATGAGCCTGGCGCGCGCCCGATGAGCAAGATGCCCCGCATCCTCCCCCTCGTCGGGATCGCCATCGGCGGCGTGATCGCCGCTAACGCTCTCTCCGGCGCGCACGCCCTGCCGCAACTGCTCTCCGCCACCCGCGCGGTTGCGGAAGAGGCGATCCAGCCCAAGACCGGGAAGGGCGGCAAGCACGCCAAGGCCGACGCCGCGGCCACGGGGGAGGGCGTCATGTCTCCCGATCCCTCCGCCGCCAGGAGCGCCACCGCCATGGCGCCCGGCCCCGCCACGCCCGCCATCGCGCCGGTCTGCGCGCCTTCCGCCACCGACCTCGCCAAGGCCGCCGGCCTCTCGCCCGCCGAGCTTCAGGTGCTGCAGAGCTTGCAGACCCGCCGCGGGCAGATCGACACGCGGGAGAAGGACCTCGATACCGAAGTCCAGCTTCTGGCCGCCGCAGAGACCAAGCTCGACGCCAAGCTGAAGTCCATGAACAGCCTGAAGGCCGACATCCAGGCCCTGATGGGACAGGCCGACGTGAAGACCCAGGCCGAGGTCGACCGCCTCACCGTGGTCTATTCCAAGATGAAGCCGCAGGACGCCGCCGCCGTGATGGCGCAACTGGACGACAAGGTGCGCCTGCCCATCGCCGCTTCGATGAAGCCGGCAGTGCTGTCGCAAATCCTCGGCAAGATGGGCACGCTGGAAGCCAAGGACCTGACCGAGAAGCTGGCCCACCGCTTCGCCCCTATGCAGGCGCTCGCCGCCGCCGCGGTCGCGCCGCCCTCCGCAGCGCCCGCGGCCCCGGCGCCGGCCAAAGGCGCGAAGGTCGCCAAGGCAGCCCCCGCTCCCGCCGCCGATGACGCCACGCCCGGAGACGATCCCGCCGCCGACGCCGCTCCCGACGTGAAGCCCAAGACGGCGAAGAAACCTGCGCCCAAGCACATCGCCAAGGCCGCGCCGAAGAAGCCGCCGCTGCCCAAGGCTAAGAAGCCGGTCGCGACCGCCAAGGCCGACGACGCCGCCATGCCCGCCAAGCCGCAGCCCTACGCCGCGGTGAAGGACAAGCCGCCCGCCGCCGCCGCGCCTGCCACGCCCGCGCCCACCCCCGCCAAGTCGAGCTAGTTTATCCCGCCCCGTGAAACGGGGAGGGGGGACCATCCGCAGGATGGTGGGAGGGGCGCGGCTGGGCGTAGCGTTTTCCGCACGCCCCCTCCCCGCTCTGCAGGCGAGGAGAAGGCGATCTTCGCCGGCATTAACCTTGATCTAACGCCGCGCGGGCGAAAGTCGCGCCGTCTATTCCCGGAGTCCTCGCCCTCCATGTCCATGGGCCGCAAAGCGCTGAGCCTGACCCTGGCCGCGAGCCTCGCGCTCTCGGGCGGCTGGATCGCGCCTGCAGCCTGGGCGAGCGCGCCCAAGGCCATCTCGCCCGGCAAGCCTCTGGCGATCCGGGTCGGGCAGGCGAACGGCCTCACCCACATCGATTTCCCCCACGAAGCCCCGAGCGCCATCCGCCGCGACGGACAGGATGTGGTGGTCACCTTCGCCCATGCCGCCGACAGCACCGACCTCGCCCACCTGAAGCTGGCCCCCACCAAGCTCGTCAAATCCGTCACGTCCAAGGCCGTTGGCGCAGGGCTGGAGCTGCGCCTGACCCTAGCGGACGGCGCCGATGCCAAGATCGGCAAGGCAGATGGCGTGGCCGCCCTCGCCCTCTTCGCCAAGCCCGAGCCCCCCGCCGCCGCGCCGCCGCCCGCAGCCTCGCCCAAGGACCAGCTCCCGACCGCCCGCGCCGACCCCAACCCCGGCGGCGGACGGCTGAAGATGCAGCCGGAGCTGCAGGGCCAGACGGTCCTCTTCAAGTTTCCCTGGCGCGCGCCGCTGGGGGCCGCAGTGTTCCGCCGCGGCGACGCCATCTGGATGGTGTTCGACGCCCGGGCCGATATCGACGTCTCCGCCGCGCCCCGCGGAAAGGCGCAGTTCCGCAAGATCGAATCCTTCCAGGGCGCCGACTACGCCGCCGTCCGCATCCTAGCCCCGGAAACCACCCTCGCCACCGCCACGGCGCTCGGCGGGACCTGGACCCTCGCCATCGGCCCGACCGTGGGCGAGCAGCCCGGCGCGGTGAAGATCGGGCGTGACGACCAGAGCGGCCTCGCCGTCCTGACCGCCCAGGTGGCCGGCGCGACGGGCGTCTTCTGGGTGACCGATCCGGCGGTGGGCGATCGTCTCGCCGTGGTCACCGCCCTGCCGCCCGCCAAGGGGGTGGCCACCGCCCGCTCCCTGGTGGAGGCCAGCCTGCTGCCCTCGGTGCAGGGCCTCGCCCTCTCGCCCACAGTGGACGACCTCGACGTGACCACCGACGGCGACGTGGTGAGGATCGGGCGGCCCAAGGGGCTTGCCCTATCGTCCGTCCATGTGGCCGCGCACGAGGCCGCCGCAGCGCTCGGCATGCCGCAGCCCGGACCCATGGCCGCGCTGGTGGACTTCGACGGCTGGTCGAAGACGGGGGGCGCCACCTTCCTCGCCCGTTACGACCAGCTGCAGACCGTGGCCGCCGATGAGGAAGGCAAGGGCAAGTCCGGCGGCGTCGGCGCGCGCCTCGGCCTCGCCCGCTTCCTCGCCGGTTCGGAGCTGCCGCAGGAGGCGCTGGGCGTGCTCGACATGGTCGCCAAAGCCGACCAGACCATCCTTGGCGACGCGGAGTTCCGCGGCCTTCGCGGCGCGGCGCGCGCCATGGCGGGCCGCTACAAGGACGCCGAAGCCGATTTCTCCTCCCCCGTCCTGGTCGACGACCCCGCCAGCGCGCTGTGGCGCGGCTACATCGCCGAGAAGCTCGGAGACCATGCCGGCGCCCGCCAGCAGTTCGCCGCCGGTCGCCGCGCTTTGCCGCTGTTCGCCGAGAAGTGGCGCGGTCGCTTCGCCCAGACGGACGCGCTTGCCGCCCTCGGAGTCAACGATGTGGCTACAGCCCGCAACGACGTGGCCGTCGCCAGCGGCCTCAAGCTCGATCATGAAGACGCCATGGGGCTGAAGCTGGTGCAGGCGCGCCTGCTGGAAGCGCAGGGCCAGCTCGACGCCGCGCTGCCACTGTACGATCAGGTGGCGGCGGACGGCTACGGCGCTATCGCCACCCCCGCGGCCCTCCACGCGGTGCAGATCCGCCTCGGCCAGGGCAAGCTCAAGCCCGCCGACGCCGAAGCCACCCTTGAGTCGCTGCGCTTCCGCTGGCGCGGCGACGCCACCGAGCTCGACACCGTGCGCGCGCTCGGCCACCTCTATCTGGCGCAGGGCCGCTATCGCGAGGCGCTGGAGGTGCTGCGCTCCGCCAACGGCCGCCTGCCGGACCTGCCCGCCTCCGCCGCCATCTCCGCCGACCTGTCGGGCACCTTCAAGGCCCTGTTCCTGAACGGCGGCGCGGACGGGCTGCAGCCGATCCAGGCGCTCGCCCTGTTCTACGACTTCAAGGACCTGACCCCCATCGGCGCCGACGGCGACCAGATGGTGCGCAAACTCTCCCGCCGCCTCGTGGCCGTGGACCTGCTCGATCAGGCTGGAGACCTCCTGAAGTACCAGGTGGACAATCGGCTGGACGGCGTGCCCAAGGCCGAGGTCTCCACCGACCTCGCCATGATCGACCTGATGGACAAGAAGCCCGAGGATGCGCTGGCCGCCATCAACGGCAGCCGCACCACCCTCCTGCCCACGGTGCTGAACGCCCGCCGCCGCCTGATCGAGGCGCGGGCCCATGTGGCGCTCGGCGGCTACGACAATGCGCTGGAGCTGCTGCAGGGGGACAAGACCTCGGAGGCCTCCGATATCCGCGCCGAGGTGGCCTGGCGGCAGAAGGCCTGGCTCCAGGCCGGCCCGATGTTCGAAGGCGCGCTCGGCGACCGCTGGAAGAACCCGATCCCGCTCACCGGGGACGAACAGGGCAAGCTGGTGCGCGCGGGCACCGCCTACAGCCTCGCCGGCGACGACAAGTCGCTCGGGCGCCTGCGCGACCGCTACGGCAAGCTGGCGGACGCCGGTTCGGCGCCCAACGTGCTGAAGGTGGCGCTGGCGGGGGTGGACGGCGGCCAGCTCACCGCCGCGGACTTCGCGCGGGTCACCTCCGAGAACACCGCCTTCGAAGGCTGGGTCGCCGCCATGAAGAAGCGCTTCGCGGCCGAGCCCAGCCCCTTCAGCGGCGGCGGCTCCCTGCCGGTGAACCCCAACGTGGAGGCGCAAGCCGCCCCGACGAAAAAGCCGGTCAAGGCGTCGGGCAAGCGTAGGGCCTAGCGCCGCTTTACAGCCAAGCTTGCACCGCGTTTAATCCCGTCCCGTCTGGGGAGGCGGGGTATGACGGCGAGCACGAATACAGCGGCGAAATTCTGGGACCCGAGAACCGACCGGCGGGCCTATGTGGTCTGGTTCGCCCTAGCCGCGCTTGGCCTGCTCGTCGGCTTCGGCGGGGACGTTGTCCGCTATCTGAGCGAACGCCCCGCCCCTCCGCTCATCATGCACCTGCACGGAGTCGTCTTCGTGGCGTGGCTGGTGCTGGTGGGGGTACAGATCTTCCTGGTGGAGAAGGGGAATGTCCGGCTGCACAAGACGCTAGGCTGGGCGACTGTGATCGTCGCGGGGGGCATGGTCCCTCTCGGCGTGACGGCGGCGTTTGTGGACGAGGCGCGGCGGCTGCACCAGCCGGACTCCGACCCGCATTTCCTGGCGCTGGAATTCAACGACGTGATCGCCTTCGCGATCTTCACCGTGGCGGGCGTGCTGCTTCGGCGCGACCCGGCTTCGCACAAGCGGCTGATGGTCCTCTCAGCCGTGGCGATCTCGGACGCGGGGTTCGGACGCATCTCCACGGGCATCCTGAGGGTCAATCCGACCGGGCCGATCGCATGGTGGCTCACTTACTACTGGGGTGTGGCGCTCATCCTCGTCGGCATGATCGGCTGGGACATCCACAGGCGCCGCCGCGTCCACCCGGCCCTGATCGTTGGCGCTGCCGTGCTCTGGGGCGGAGAGACGATCTCGGCCATCCTCTTCTACACGCCGGGCTGGAAGGCGCTGATGACCGGCTCGGTGAAGGCGTGGGGCTGGGTCGGCTGACGGACGGAAACGCCGAAGCCTACGCCCAGCGGTCGCCGGGCTGCGTTGCGAAGGCGGCGACGACGTAGCGCCAGGGGATGACGACGACGAACACCACGGCCATCAGGCACTCATAGGCAGTCTCCAGCGTGTCGGCGTCCATCGTGTGGGCGGCCCAGGCGGGGCGGGCGACCACGAGCAGCCAGATCGACTTCCACGCCAGTTCGAAGAACAGCAGCGGCAGCATCCGCAGCGGATAGCGCAGCCCGATCACCGCCAGGGCCGACATCGCCGCCAGCATGCATTTGACCACGCCGCCGGACAGGCTCCACGGCGTGTCGTGGTGGATCACGCCGGGCCAGACCACGAGGCCGAGCCCCACCACCAGAAGGAGATAGCCGGCGCGGAGGGCGTAGAGGCGCAAGGGCGAGACGTCGGGCATGGCAGGGTCCTTTCAGCTTGATGGCCGGGGGCGGCGTGCGGAACTAACCCACCTCTCTCAGGATCTTCTCGACGGCGGTCAGGCGGGTGCGGACATCGATCAGCGCCTCTTGGATCGCGGCGAGGGCGGTCGCGGTCTCGGCCTGGGTGCTCACCGCCTGCTCGGCGACCTTGCGGTAGGCGTCGTTTTCGACGGCGCGCGCCTTCGCCTGCTTCACCATCGCGAAGTAGCGCATGCCGAAGATGGTCAGGACGGTCCAGAGCGGCAGAATCAGGGTCAGAAGGTACAGGTGTTCGGTCATGGGTGGCTCCTCTAGGTCTCGGACGCGCCGGGTTCGGCTTTGGGGGTCAGGGTCTTGGCCGCCTCGGCGATGGCGGCGGGGGTGAGGTCGAGTGCGAAGTCCGTGACCTCGAAGTAGTTCAGCGCCTTGCCGTCGGTGGAGAGCTCCAGGCGGCTCGTGACGAGGCCCGCCTCCTCCAGTTTCTGCAGGTGCAGGTGCAGGAGCGGGCGGCTGATGCCGATCTCCCGCGCCAGCCGGCTGACGTAGTTGCGCCCGCCCGTCGCCAGCGCCGCGATCACCCGCAGCCGGTGCGGATTGGCCAGCGCCGCCAGCTTCGCCAGCAGGTCGTCTCCGCTCAAAGAAACATAGATACTCGATTTCATGTGAAATAAATAACTGACGCATGTCAGTGAGTCAAGCGGCGCTGGTGAGGGCGCGCGCTTCCTTGCCGCTAGGGCCCCGATCCGCTAGGGAGCGCGGCCCACTCCGAGACCGCTCCCGATGTCCGACGCCCCTGCCAACCCCGAGGCCTTTCGCCCCGAAGCCCGCACGCCCCGCGGGCTGCAGGATCGGCGTGGCCGCGACGTGGCGCTGGAGCGGGCGCTCCTGACCCGCGTCACCGCGGTCTATGAGCGCTACGGGTTCGAGCCGCTGGACACCTCGGCCTTCGAATATGCCGACGCGCTTGGCAAGTTCCTGCCCGACGCCGACCGGCCCAACGAGGGCGTGTTCGCGCTGCAGGATGATGACGAACAGTGGATGGCGCTGCGCTATGACCTCACCGCGCCGCTCGCCCGCTTCGCCGCCCAGAATTGGGAGACGCTGCCCAAACCCTTCCGCCGCTACGCCTATGGCCCCGTCTGGCGCAACGAGAAGCCCGGCCCCGGGCGCTTTCGCGAATTCACCCAGTGCGACGCCGACACCGTCGGCTCCGCCCGCCCCGAAGCCGACGCCGAGATCATCGCCATGGCGGTGGAGGGGCTCGAGGCGGCGGGCCTGCCGCGCGGCTCGGCGGTGGTGAAGATCAACAATCGCAAGCTCTTGAACGGCCTGCTGTCCGCTGCGGGCGTCTCGGATACTTCGTCTCGCCTGGCAGTTCTTCGCTCAGTCGATAAGCTCGATCGACTAGGCATTGAGGGCGTCTCGATGTTGCTTGGACTACAAGGCAGGCTTGATGAGTCAGGCGCCTTTACGAAGGGTGTTGGGCTGAACGCCAAAGCCGTCGAAACGGTGATGGGGTTTCTCCGGGCGAAGGCGGAAACCAGATTCGGCACAATTTCAGCAATCGCAGACGTGATTGGAGGATCGGCAGAGGGCGACGAAGGTTTAGCTGAACTCTCTGCAATTGATGATGCGTTGAAAGGCATGGGCGTGGACGAGAGCCGCGCCCTCTTCGACCCCTCCGTGGTGCGGGGCCTCGAATACTACACCGGCCCGGTGTTCGAGGCGGAGCTGCTGCTGGAGACGAAGGACGAGAAGGGGCATCCCATGCGCTTCGGCTCCATCGGCGGGGGCGGGCGCTATGACGATCTAGTGGCGCGCTTCACCGGCGAGCGGACCCCGGCGACCGGCTTCTCCTTCGGCGTGTCGCGGCTGATCTCGGCGCTGAAGGCGGCGGGGCGGGACGAGGCGGCCAGGGGGCGCGGCCCCGTGGTCATCATCGCCTTTAACCCCGAGCACATGGCGGACTACTTCGCCGTCGCCGCAGAGCTTCGCAATGCGGGCGTCCCGGCGGAGGTCTATCTCGGCTCGTCCGGCATGCGGGCGCAGATGAAGTACGCCGACCGGCGCATGTCCCCCGCCGCCGTCATCATCGGCGACGACGAGCGCGCCGCCGGAACCGTGACGGTCAAGGACCTGGACCTCGGTCGCGACCTCGCCGCCAAGGTCACCGACAACGCCGAATGGCGCGCCGAGCGTCCCGGCCAGGCCACGATCCCGCGGACGGAGCTGGTTGCGTTCATCCGGCGCATTCTGGGGGATGCGGCGTGACCATCCCCGCCGCCGCCCTCGCCGCCATCCGCGCCCGGTTCGAGGCGTTCGGGGGCGCGTGGACCGATGCGCCGGTGCTGCAGCCGCTCGGCCTCCTCCTGGACCTCGCGGGCGAGGGGATGCGCTCGCGGCTCTATGTGGTGTCCGGCGGCGCGGAGGAGCTGGCCATGCGGCCGGATTTCACCATCCCCATCACCCGCGCCCACATCGCGTCGGGCCGCACCGAAGGGCGCTACCTCTACGAGGGCAAGGCGTTCCGCACCCCCTCCGCCGCCGTCGGCAGCAAGACCGAATTCCTGCAGATCGGCATCGAGGCATTCGGCTCCTTCGAGGCCCCCGCGGTCGAGGACGCCGCCATCGCCGCCCTGGCCTGGACGGTCTCGAAAGTGGGAGGCCGCAAGGACCTCTCGATCCAGCTCGGCGACGTCGGCCTGTTCCGCGCCTTCCTGATCGCCCTGAACCTGCCCGAGCCCACGCGGGACCGACTGGTGCGCGTGTTCGCCAATCCCCGCGCGCTCTGGGCCGAGGTGCGCCGATCCCAGGCCCCGGCGGATGCGAAGGGCTCCGGCGGGCGGTTGGCGGGCCTCCTCGCCGACCTGCCCGAGAACGAAGCCGCCGGGGTGCTGGAGGAGCTCTGGACCCTGGCCGGCATCCAGCCCGTGGGCGGACGCTCCGCCGCCGAGATCACCCATCGCCTGGCCCTGCGCGCCGAAGCGGCCCGCACCCCGCCGCTCACCGCCGCCGAGGCCGGGCTGATCGAACGGTTTCTCAAGGTTTCAGACCAGCCGCGCCACGCGCTGGACAAGGTGGAGGCGCTGGCCGCCGAGGCCGGCGGCGACCTCTCCGCCACCACAAAGAGCTGGACCACGCGGCTGAAGCTGCTGGTGGGGCAGGGACCGGCGGAATCCGACCTGATCCTCTCCACCGCCTTCGTGCGGCCCTTCGGCTATTACGACGGCGTGCTGTTCGAAGTGCGCAGCGCCGCCCTCGGCCCCGATGCGCCGGTGGCGGCGGGCGGGCGCTACGACGGACTGCCCGCACGGCTCGGCGGCGCGCCGGGCGCGGTGGGCTTCATGCTGCGCCCCGACCGGGCCATGGCGGAGACGGCGGCATGAGCGAGCTTCTGATCCTCGCCATCCCCTCCAAGGGGCGCCTGAAGGAACAGGCCGAGGCGTGGCTGGCCGACTCGGGCTTCCGGCTCGAGATCGACGGCGGCGCGCGGGGCTATACGGCCTCGATCAGGGGCCTGCCGGGCGCCGAGGTGCGGCTGCTGTCCGCCTCCGACATCGCCGCGGCGCTCGACGCCGGCGATATCCACCTCGGCGTCACCGGCGAGGACGTGATCCGCGAGCGGGGTGGGGACATCGACGCCCGCGTCATGCTGCTGCGGGCGCTGGGTTTCGGGCGGGCCGACCTGGTGGTCGCCGCGCCGCAGAGCTGGATCGACGTGGACGCAATGACTGACGTAGCCGAGGTCGCCCACCTCTATCTCGCGCGCACGGGCCAGCGGATGCGGGTCGCCACCAAGTACGGGGTGCAGACCCGCGCCTTCTTCGCCAAACTAGGCATCGCCGACTATCGCATCGTCGATAGCGCCGGCGCCACCGAAGGCGCGCCCGCCGCCGGCGCCGCCGAACTGATCGTGGACATCACCACCACGGGCGCGACGCTCCTGGCCAACAATCTGAAGATCGTCTCCGACGGCGTGATCCTGAAGAGTGAAGCACAGCTGGCGGCCTCTCTTTCGGCCTCATGGTCGGCGGAGAGCTTCGCCGTGGCGCGGCGGCTGATGCGTGTGGTGGAGGCGCGGGGGCGGGCCAAGAGCCTGTCGGCGATCCAGTGGCCGGCGGAGCTGGACGGCCCCGCGGGGCGCGCCACCCGGCGGTTCATCGAGCGCGGCGCCACCCGGCGCTCCGACGGCTTGCTCGTGCCCGCGGGCGACCTGTTCGATGTGGCCGAGACGCTGGCCGATGCAGGTGTCGGCCCCTTCAGCGTCGGGCGACCCGACTATGTGTTCGAGGCGACCTCGCCGGTGATCGATGATCTGGCCGGCAAGCTGGGGCTGGCCGCCGCCAGCTGAGTCAGCCGGCAGGCGGTCAGGGTGAGGATCACCGGCGCCACCACGATGTGAAACGCCTGCGCCGCGACCATGAAGACCGGCAGCGCCCAGAGAGCCAGGCACAGGCCTTTCACGAAGCCGTTGTTGTCCCGCCGCCAGAGCACCAGCGCGCCTGCCGCCGCCGGGATCAGGTCGTAGTTGAAGGCCTGCGGCGAGGCGACGAAGGTGGCCGTCATCAAGACCGCGGCCTTCAACATGTTGTCGGCGTCGCTGCGATAGGCGCGCCAGACCAGCCATACGGCGAGGAGGGAGAAGGGGACCTGCGCCGCCATGGCCCAGTCGGCTCTGAGGCCGAGGACCCGTCCAGCCATGAAGGCGGACGTCATCATCCACTCGAACGGCCCACGACCCCGGCTCAGCATCGCCTGCTGCATCGTAAGCGTCGGGCCGAGGAAGGCCTTCCAGGCGTCAATCCCGAACGCGAAGGTGGAGAGGAGGAGGAGCACAGTGGCGGCGATCCCGGCCGCTATCATCACGCCCCATCGTTTCTCCGCCAGCACGGCGACGGGCAGGAGGATGGCGATCTGCGGCTTGAAGATCAGGAGCCCTAGAAGGACGCCCGACCACCGGGGCCGATCCTTCCAGAGGGCGAGGCCCGCCAGCATCAGGGCGGCGGTGAAGGCGCCGTTCTGGCCGAGGCCGATGTTCACCGCCACCGCCGGCGCCGCCACCAGCAACATCTTGTCCGGCGTGGTCGTGAAATAGGTCCGCGCCGCCGGGATCAGCGTCGTGATCCCGGCCATGGTCCAGGCGATCAGGCCGGGAATGTAGGGAAAGAGGGCTAGCGGCGCGACGAGGAACAGGGCGGGCGGCGGGTAGGACCAGAAGTGGAACGGCAGCAGCGGGTCGAACAGCCGATGCTCCCAGTTCAGGAACAGGTCCGGCGTGAAGATATCCAGCCGGTGCGGCGTGAACACCAGATGCCCGGCGGTCCAATAGTTGACGAAGTCGCGCCCGAGCGCGTGACGGGTCCAGTCCAGATGGCCGTGGGCGGTGAGGATGTAGGGCAGCAGCAGGAACCAGGAGACGGCGGAGAGCTCCCACAACAGCACGTCCCATTGGATCAGGCGGCGGGCCAGCCGGACCACCCCGGATGTGAACGCTTTCACAAAGAGCGCCCTTTCGGGGACGCCGCGGGCGCGGGCGCGGGTGTTGCCTGCGGTCTGACGCGGAACACCTCTACGGCGGATTCCGGCGGGTTGAGCCGCTCCAGCCAGTCGGGCTGATCCTCGTCCTCGTCGAGACGCTTCATCAGGCTGTCGGCGCTGAGGCCAAGCCGGTCGGCGTGATGGCGGTGAGCGTCGCACTCCACCACATACTTGATCCCGAGCGCGCGGGCCTTCGCCTCGGCGGTGCCGTCATCGGCGTTGGCGGCCCAGACCGAGCGGGAGGCCAGCATCCCCCAACTCATGCGGTGGTAGGGGGCGGCCAGCACGCTGTCGGAGGTGTTGTCGAGGATCACCGGGCCGAGGTCGATCTCGTCCAGCACAAGGCCTGGCGGCCCGGCCTTCGCCAGCGTGCGGTAGGGCCAGTTCTGGAAGCAGTGGTCGGCCGGTTCCGGCTCGGCCTTCTTGCCGCCATTGGGCGCGGTGAGCTTCGTCGCCGTCTGGTCGATCCAGACGGCGGCTTGGGCATAGATGCCGGGCATGGCGACCAAGCCGGTGATGATCACGGTGACGAGCGCCTCGCGGTGATAACGACGGGCCACCACGTCTGCGGCGTCTGCGGCGGCGGCGGCGAGCAAGGGGATGGCCACCCAGTCGGCATAGCCCGACATGCGGATCCCGCTGAAGCCCGCGGCGGTGGTCAGCGCAAGCATGCCGGCGGACAGGCGAAAGGCCGGGTCCTGCCGCGTCGTCCGCCGCCGTCCGAGCCACGCCAGCGCGATCAGGCCCATCAGCGGCGCTGCCGCCAGGGTGAGGGCGTCCTCGGGCTTGCGCTGGAACACCACGGGCCAGGGCCGCATCTCCTGCACGTGGACAAGCCACAGAGAGCGGATGGCCGGGTCCACGTCGGCGAACGGACCCTTGATGCAGTGCGGATCTAGACCGAGATAGGCGCCGACGGTGAGGATGGCGCCGCCGCCGAGCGCCAGGAAGCGGATCGGGGGCGTTCGTCCGCGCGCCACGACGGCGATGGCGGCGACCGCCAGACCCGCGACCACGATGGCGGCGGTGGAGTTGAACGCCAGGGCGTCGCAAGCGGAGACGGCCCAGCGCCAGGGCGGCGTCTGGATACAGAAGGCCAGCGTGGTGGTGGCCGCCAGGGCGAGGCCGTAGGCGCGCAGGGCCCTGGCCTGTCCGCCGTCGAACACGAAGCGCAGGGCGATCGCGGCGCCGATGGCCGCTTCGAACACCAGCGCCTCAAGGCCGATGGCGACGCCGAGCCCCGTCGCCACGCCCGCAAGAATGGGGCCTTTCAAACTCGGCCCCCGCTGCACCGCGCCGGCGAGCGCGAGGAAGCAGAAGGTCATCTGCACGTCGTGGTGATCGATCCGACCCGGCCTGAACTGCGGATAGAGGGCCATGTCGATCATCAGCATCGCCGCAGCGATCAGGACGGCGCCGGGAACCTTGCCCGTTCCGTCCGGTGTCTCGCCCAGCCGGTCGGCGACGGCGAGCATGCCGATCACGGCGGGGAAGATCCACAGCATCGGCCAGACCAGACGGGTCAGCCACTCGGCCCGGGGCCAGTCCACGAACAGGGCGAAGAGGCGCTCCAGCCCCGCGATGCCGCCGTCGAGCAGCCGCGACCAGTGCATGTAGACGCCCATCGGCGGCTGCAGCCGCATCAGGTGCTGCTGCCACCAGCCCTGTCCGTTCAGAAGCTCGCGCACGAGGGCGAGGCGCATGGCGTCGTCGGTGTCGCCAAGGCTTTTCACAAGGTCGGGGCCGTCGCGGAAGCCCAGCACGACCGCCACCACCAGCGTCACCGCGAGGGCGGTCAGCGCCAGCCGCCATCGGGGGCGAGCGAGATCGGGCGGCTCGGGTAGGCGCATGCCTTGGATGTGTCTTTCGCGGTGGGGCGGGGCGCCCGATGGTCGTTGTTGTGAGGAAGCGTTTAAACGGTCAAGATTTCGTCAGCGAGGGCCTTGGTCGGTGTTCGGTTACAAGGTGGACCGGCCAAGCTCGGACAATCCGTCGCGCTCCTACCACGAGATCACGAAATCGCGAGCGAGTCGTGTTATCGGCACTGGTCCGAGACCTCATTTTGAGGTTTACGGAGGCGAGACTTTCATCGGGACGGCGGCGCCGTCTCAAGCAGGCGGCGTTGATGTCCTACTTCAGTGCAGTGGTCGAACGCGTGGAGCGTCTGGGCCTGCCGATCCCGAAGGGGCTGCACAAATTCCTGGGCGTCGGCATGGTCGGGCTGATCACCCACACCGCCGTCTTCACCCTGCTCTACAAGATCAACACCGCGCCGTTCGTCGGTTGGCTGCACACCAAGCTGGGCGACGGCAAGCTGTTTATATGGGCGAGCGCCCAGATCACGCAGCACTCCTGGGCGTGGCTGATCGGCCTGATCACCGCCACCTCCATCACCTGGACGCTGAATCGCAAGCTCACCTTCGCCAGGACGGGCCGCAGGCTGCACGAGGAGGTGTTCCGCTATGCGATCGTCACCATCGCCTCGCAGACGGTGGCCTTCCTCGTCTTTCACGGCCTTGTGGAGGTCGCCCACGCGATCCCCGCACCCATCGACGTGGTGATCGGCGCCGCCGCCGCCACCGTCATATCCTACGCCGGTCAGCGCTTCTTCACCTTTGCACCGCATGTGGAGAAGGCGGAGACCGCCCTCAAGTGAGCGCCATGCCCTACGATACCGCTTCCTCGCCTGCTGAAACCGACGTCCTTGTCATCGGCGCCGGTCCCGCCGGTCTTACCGCCTCCTACCTGCTGACCAAGGCGGGCAGGCGCGTCACCGTGATCGAGCGCGATCCGCAGTACGTGGGCGGCATCAGCCGCACCGTGCGCTACAAGGACTTCCGCTTCGACATCGGCGGTCACCGCTTCTTCTCCAAGAGCCGTGAAGTGGTGGACCTCTGGAACGAAATCCTGCCAGACGACTTCATCGACCGCCCACGCCTCAGCCGCATCTTCTACGGTAAGAAATACTACGCCTACCCGCTGAAGGCGTTCGAGGCGCTGATGAACCTCGGCGTGTTCACCTCGACCATCTGCATGGCCTCCTACGCCTGGGCCAAGGTGACGCCCATCGCCCCGGCCAAGACCTTCCACCAGTGGGTGCGCAACCAGTTCGGCGAGAAGCTCTTCTCCATCTTCTTCAAGACCTACACCGAGAAGGTGTGGGGCATGAGCTGCGACGACATCTCCTCGGACTGGGCGGCGCAGCGGATCAAGGGCCTCAGCCTCTCGGCCGCCGTATGGGACGGGCTGAAGCGGTCGCTCGGCCTGCACCAGAAGCCCGCCGCCGAACTCGGACATCAGGGCGGGGTGAAGTCCCTGATCGAAAGCTTCCGTTATCCGCGCAAGGGCCCCGGCATGATGTGGGAGGCCGCCGCCGAAAAGACCAAGGCCCAGGGCGGCGAGGTCATCATGGACCGCGAGCTGCAATCCATGACCTTCGATCGCGCGCGCGGGCTCTGGGTGGTGACCACCGTCTCCGCCGCCGGCGAGACCCACATCTACACGGCGCGGGAGGTTATCTCCTCGGCCCCCATCACCGAGCTGGTCACCGCCATCGAGCCGCGGCCCCAGTCGGCGGGCGCGGGCCTGTCGCTCCGCTACCGCGACTTCATCACCGTGGCCCTGATCGCCAAGGCCGGCTCAACCTTCCCGGACAACTGGATCTACATCCACGACCCGAGCGTGAAGGTCGGCCGCATCCAGAACTTCCTCTCCTGGTCGCCGGAGATGGCGCCGGAGGGCTACGCCTGCCTCGGTCTCGAATACTTCTGCTTCGAGGGCGACGGGGTGTGGACCTCGAAGGATGAGGACCTGATCGCGCTGGCCACCAGGGAGATTGCGCAGATCGGCCTCCTGCAGCCGCACGAGATCGTCGACGGCGCGGTGGTGCGCCAGCACAAGGCCTACCCCATCTACGACGACGCCTACCAGACCCATGTGGACGCCGTGCGCGACGATCTGGAAGGGACCTACCCCACCCTCCACCTCGTGGGCCGCAACGGCATGCACAAGTACAACAACCAGGACCACGCCATGATGACCGCCATGCTGACGGTGGAGAACATCCTGGCCGGTCATCGCCAGTTCGACGTCTGGCAGGTGAACGAGGACGCCGAATATACCGAGTCCGGCCACTCGGGCGCCGAGGAAGCGTTGAAGAGCGAGCGCCTTGTCCCCCGCAAGGTCGCCGCCTGAGCTCGTCCTCCGCGCTGATGTCCAAAGCCCTGCGACAGTGCTGCTGTTGGGGGCGGGGCGGATATGCGCTTTAAGGGCGCCAGCGCCCGGTCGCGATCCCATCTGAACCAGAGCTTGGAAAGCGCCGCCCTTGGCCGACGTCAGCGAAGATGCCCGGCTCGCCGCCCTCAAGAGCTACGACATCCTCGACACCCCCGAGGAAGCCGCCTTCGACGAGATCGCGAAAGCCGTAGCCGTGTTCTGCAACGTCCCCATGGCCGCCGTGAGCCTGGTGGACGACGCCCGCCAGTGGTTCAAGGCCGAAGTGGGGATGGGCGTGCGCGAGACGCCTCGCGACGTCTCCTTCTGCGCCCACGCCATGTACGGCGAGGACCTCTACGTGGTCCCGGATGCGCCCAAGGACGCCCTTTTCGCCGACAACCCCCTCGTCACAGGTGACTCCAATATTCGTTTCTACGCCGGCGCGCCCCTTAAGACGCCGGAAGGCGCGCCTCTGGGGGCCCTCTGCGTCATCGACACCGTGGCGCGGCCGGAGGGTCTCACCGCGGAGCAGGCCATGATGCTCGGCGTCATGGCCCGGCAGGTGGAGGCGCAGCTTCGCCTCCGCCGCCTTCTCAGGGAACAGGCCGAGACGGCGGAGAAGCTCGCCGTCCTGCGAAGCGCCGCCGCCGACCGGGAGGACCGCCTCGTCAGCGCGCTCCAGTCCGCCGAGGTGGGCTGGTGGGACTGGGAGATCGGCACCGACACGGTGGTCGGCAGCGACAACATCGCGCGCGATTACGGCCTCGACGTCGAGGCGGCGTGGAACGGCCTGCCGATCGAGGCCTTTTTCGCCAACATCCACGAGGGGGATCGCCGCTGGCTGCGCGAATCCATCGACGAGGCGATGCAGACCGGCGCGCCGTTCCGTGAGGAATACCGCCTTGTCTCTCCCAGTGGCGAGGTGCGCTGGACTTCCGCCCGGGGCCGGTGCCTGCGGGACGCCGAGGGTCAGCCATGGCGCTTTCCCGGCATCGCCATCGACATCACTGACCGCAAGCTGACCGAACAGCGCCTGCGCGACGCGGACATCGGGCGCGAACTGGCCATGCAAGCGGCCCAGCTCGGGCGCTTCGACCATAACCCGTCCAAGGGCACGCGGTTCTGGGACGTCCGGGCGCTGGAGATTTCGGGCCTTAGTCCCGACGAGGCGCAGGACTTCGACTTCGTGATGTCGCACGTCCATCCCGAGGATCGCGACGAACTCGCCGGCAAGCTCGCCGTCGCCATCGATCCCAATCGCTCCGGCCCCTTCCGCCATTCCTATCGTCTGAGGCGACCGCGCACGGGCGAAGAGCGGTGGGTCAACGCCGTGGGCAAGAGCCAGTTCAGCGACGGGGTCTGCACCCGCTTCATGGGACTGTTCGAGGACGTGACCGAGGCGCGGCGGAGCGAGGAGCACCGCCGCCTGCTGTCCAACGAGCTGAACCACCGCATGAAGAACACGCTCGCCATCGTGCTGAGCATCGTCAACAATTCCCTGCGCGGCGCGTCGGACACCGCGACCGCCCGCACCGACATCAACGGGCGCATCCTGGCGCTGAACCGCGCCAACGACCTTCTCACCGCCGAGAGCTGGTCCGCCGCCTCTACCCTCGAGATCGTGCAGGGGGTGGCGACCACCCTCGGCCTCTCCTCCACCCGGCTTGAGCTTTCGGGCGAGGCGGTGCGCCTCGGTCCGACTCCGGCCCTTCAACTGGCGCTCGCCCTGCACGAGCTGGCCACCAATGCGGTGAAGTACGGCGCTCTCTCCAACGACACTGGCAAGCTGGCCATGACCTGGGGCGTCGAGGACGTGGACGGCGTCTCGACCTTCACGTTCGACTGGCTGGAGCGCGGCGGCCCCACCGTGGCCCCGCCGACTCGCCAGGGTTTCGGCTCCCGCCTGATCGAGCGCGCCACCGCCGGCGCCTTCAACGGCGAGGTGACCCTCGACTATCTGCCAAAGGGCCTGCACTGGAGGCTGCGCGCGCCCTATGCCGGGCTTCTGGCCTCGGGGCGCTCCGAAGGCTGACGGTTGCCGTAGGGCCGTAGCGCCCCTGCCCATGCAGATGCGTCAGGTCGTTAACGTCTACCTGCAGGCGTCGACCGTGTTGGTCCGAAACTGAACGCCTCGCCCAACTCTGGCTTCATCTGGGGTTCAGGTGCAGAGTTCTATTGCAACGGTCATCCCTGTTCGTCGTTGTTACGACGACGCGGGGCCAACGCCGACGCTGAACAGAGGAACACTCGAATGCGAAACAAACTTCTTATAGCGGGCCTCGTGGCTGCGGTGGCGGTCCCGTCCCTCGCCATGGCCCAGCCCGACCCGAGTTGCGTGCGCTCCAACAACCAGACCAGCGCCACGGGCACCGCCCTGGGCGCCATTGGCGGCGCCCTGATCGGCAGCGCCATCGCCGGTCGTCATAACCGCGGCGTCGGCGTGGTCGGCGGCGCCCTCGCCGGCGGCGTGGCGGGCAATGTGCTCGCCGGCCAGCACAACGATCCCTGCCCGGACGGCTACTATCGTCCCGCGCCCCCGCCCCAACCGGCCTACGGTTCCGGCTATGATCAGGGCCCCGGCCCCGGCGGTCCCGGCTACGGCCCGCCGCCCCCGCAGGGCAGCTTCTGGTATAACGCGCCGCGCGGCATCCACGATCGGATCGACTTCCTCCAGCAGCGCATCAACCGCGGCGCTTCCTACAGCCGGCTCTCGCCCCGCGAAGTCCGTCACGCCAACCGCGACCTGAACGACATCCGTCGTCAGGAAAGCGACCTGCGGGCCCGCGACGGCGGCCACCTGAACCCGCCGGACCGCGACTACCTGCAGCAACGGCTCGACACCCTGAGCCAGCAACTGCACTGGGACTCCCGCAGCGGCTACTAAGCCCTGACGGCGGACTGACACAGGGAGCGCGCCTCGAGAGATCGGGGCGCGCTCTTTGTCGTTCTGGGCTATGCTTGACCCTCCGAGTCGCGCCTGACAGCCCATGCCAATCCGCCGCCTGCCCCCCGAAACCGTCAACCGCATCGCCGCCGGCGAGGTGGTGGAGCGCCCCGCCTCGGCGGTGAAGGAGCTGGTGGAGAACGCGCTCGACGCCGGGGCCACGCGCATCGAGGTGCAGGCCGACCAGGGCGGCCTCTCCCGCATCCTCATCGCCGACGACGGCTGCGGCCTTTCCGCCGACGAGCTCCCTTTGGCGATGGAGCGGCACGCCACCTCCAAGCTGCCGGAGGACGACGATGGCGGCTGGAGCCTGCTGAACGTCTCCACCATGGGCTTCCGGGGCGAGGCTTTGCCGTCGATCGGGTCGGTGGCGCGCGTCGCCATCACCTCCCGCGCCAAGGGCCTCGCCGACGCCTTCCAGCTGCGGGTGGAGGGCGGCGCCGTCTCGCCGGTCGGCCCCGCGGGCTTCCCCGGCCCGCACGGCGCGCGGGTGGAGGTGCGCGATCTTTTTTACGCCACTCCCGCCCGGTTGAAGTTCATGAAGTCCGAGCGCTCCGAGAGCCTCGCCATCGTCGAGGAGATCAAGCGCCAGGCCATGGCGCATGAGGCTGTCGCCTTCAGCCTTGATCTCGACGGCAAGAAGACCCTGCGCCTCGCCGCCGAGCATCCGGGCGACGAGGGCCGACTCGCCCGTCTCGCCGCCGTGCTGGGCCGCGAGTTCCAGGACAACGCCATCCTGCTCGACCAGCAGCGGGAAGGCGTGCGGCTCTCCGGCTTCGCGGGCCTGCCCACCTATTCGCGGGGCAACGCGGGCCACCAGTATCTGTTCGTCAACGGCCGCCCGGTGAAGGACCGCCTGATCCAGGGGGCGCTGCGCGGCGCCTACGCCGATTTCCTGGCAAGGGACCGGCACCCCGTCGCCGCCCTCTATGTGGAGCTGGAGCCGGGGCTGGTGGACGTGAACGTGCATCCCGCCAAGGCCGAGGTGCGCTTCCGCGACGCCGCCCTCGTACGCGGGCTGATCGTCGGCGCCCTGCGTCATGCGCTGGCGGGTGCCGGGCACCGCGCCTCGACCACCGTGGCGGGACAGGCGCTCTCTGGGTTCAGGCCGGGCTTCGCGCTCGGCTCCACACCGCCGCCGTCCGGTCTCGCGGGCGGATGGAGCGGGACGGGCCAGTGGCGGCCACAGCCGCCTCAGTCCGCCGCCTACGCCTACGGCGGCCTCGCCGCCATCCTGCCGGGCCTGCAGGAGATTTCCGCGCGGGTTGAGGGGCAGCCGGACGCGTTCGCCCCTGCCGAGGCGCCCACCTATTCCGCCGACGTGATCGACCCGCTGGACTACCCGCTGGGCGCCGCCCGCGCCCAGCTGCATGAGACCTACGTCGTGGCCCAGACCCGCGACGGCATTGTCATCGTCGACCAGCACGCCGCCCATGAGCGCCTGGTCTACGAGCGCATGAAGGTGGAGGCCGCCGACGGCGGCGTGGTGCGCCAGGCGCTTCTCCTGCCCGAAGTGGTGGAGCTCGACCCCGCCGAGGCGGAGCGCGTGGCCGGCAAGGCGGATGAGCTGGCCGAGCTCGGCCTGATCATCGAGACCTTCGGCCCCGGCGCCATCCTGGTGCGCGAAACCCCCGCCATGCTGGGCGAAGTGGACGCCGCGGGCCTGATCCGCGACATCGCCGACGATCTGGCGGAGAACGGCGCGGCGCTGGCGCTGAAGGAACGGCTGGCGGACGTGGCCTCCACCATGGCCTGCCACGGCTCGGTCCGCGCCGGGCGGCGGCTGACGGCGGCGGAGATGAATGCGCTCCTGCGCCAGATGGAGGCCACGCCCCACTCGGGCCAGTGCAACCACGGCCGCCCCACCTATGTGGAGCTGAAGCTCGCCGACATCGAGAAGCTGTTCGGACGACGCTGAAGCTCGGTTTGAAGCTCCAGGGCGTCGTGCGTCGCCGCGCCAAACATGGTGTTGTCGAAGATGATCCAGTCGCCGGGCGCGCACGCCGTCGCCACACCCGCGAGGTAGTCCTCGCCATAGGCCGAGGCGTAGAGCTTGGGCGATCCGTGCAGGCGGCGATAGGCGAAGCCGCTCCAGCCGCCGGGCTCCGCCGCCTCCGGGACCACGGCGGGATCGGCGGCGACGCGGGCGACGTGGTGATCGACCAGCAGCTGATCTGCCTCGGCGGAGAACCACGAAGCATGGCGCGGCTCAAGCGCCGTCGGTCCGTCGAACCGCCCACGCCATATGCCGAGGAATGTCGCCGCCACGTCGGGCTCGAACCGCAGGCTCGGCGGAAGCTGGATCAGCACCGGCCCGAGCTTGTCCCCAAGCCCGGCGACCTCACTGAGGAACCGCTCCACAGGCGCAACCGCATCCATCAGGCGCCGCGCGGGGGTGATCTCTCTGGGCGCCTTTACCGCGAACCGAAAGCCGTCCGGCGTCGAGGCGGCCCACCGTTCATAGGTCTTGCGCTGGTGCGGGCGATAGAAGGACGAGTTGATCTCCACCGCATTCAGGCTTTGTGCATAGCGGGCGAGCAGGCTGTCGCCCGCCGCAAACCGATCCCGCACGGCGGCGGGCAGGCTCCAGCCGGCGGTGCCGATACGGATAGTCTCACTACCTAAAATTGCGTTATTATCTTTCTGCAATGCCGACAATCGCTTGGTTCAACGGAATATCGATCCGCATGTTCTTCAACGATCATGCGCCGCCGCATTTCCACGCGTTCACCGAAGTGCGGGAGGCGAAGGTGAATATCGCAACGGGCGAACTCTTCAGCGGGCGATTGGGGCCCGCCACGCGCAAATTATTGAAGGATTGGACACTGGAGAACCAAGCCGCTTTGATGCAGAATTGGGAGCGCGCCCGGCGGCGTGAACCCCTCGAGCGCATACCGGATAGCGCCAATGACCTCTGACAGCTCCGAAGTTCCCAATATGGATATCGTGCATGTGCGCCGTGCCCGTAAAGTCGGGCCCTACCGTTTGAAGTTGTGGTTCACAGACGGCACGGCGGGAGAATGGGATTTCTCCGAACTCGCGGGTGAGCGCGGCCCGATGGTCGAGCCGTTCAAGGATCCGGCTTATTTCGACAGGGTGTTCATTGATTTCGGCGCCCTCACCTGGCCGAACGGCTTCGACTGGAGCCCAGAGGCGCTGCATGCCGACATGCTGGCTGCGGGCGCCCTGAAGTTCGAGGGCTTGGCGGCCTAGTCCGGCAAGCCGTTCGTCACCAGGACGCCGCCGCCGTAGCGCGGATCGGCGGTGACGTCGCGGAGGCAGAAGGGCGGCGCCTGGAAGGCGGCGAGAGCCCCGGCGGTCTCGAACTCGGCCTCCGCCATGATCAGGCCCTCCAGCGCGCCCTCGAAGCGGTCGATGGACATCTCCACCCCATCCACGGGTTCGAGGTAGTGGCGCACCTTCTTCAGGGTGCGGCCCGGCAGGTCGGCCAGGAGGGCGAACTCCTCCGGCGCCAGGTAGATGGAGGTGATCAGGCGGGTCTGCGCGTCCACATCGGCCTTGCGCCCCAGCCGGCGCTTGGGCTCGCCGCCGTCCAGAGGGCGCGCGTCCCGCAGCCGCAGGCGCGTGCCGGTGACATAGAGGTCGGTGATCGCCTCCGCGGACCGCACGCGATCCATCGGGATGTGGTCGCAGAGCCAGCGCCGCTCCCGCTCGACAAACGCATATTTCAGCTTGGGGAAGCCGAGGGCTGCGGCGGTGGCGGGGTCGATGTCCATCATCTGTCGCCGTAGTTCCAAGAGCCTTA